>SXGU01304551.1_pt1 | contig 20703 bp, 23 predicted proteins | sample 3174531 | NCBI WGS metagenome assembly SXGU01 (sample SAMN11356863, study PRJNA531348) | freshwater metagenome | isolation source: freshwater sample F1-140 | place: China: Fuxian Lake, Yuxi | collected 2017-12-25 | reverse complement strand
GGATGCGTCGCGCAGGATCGCGGCTACCGGCCGAGCGATGTTGACAAGGACTGCATGGACTTTGGCTGGCGAGGGATGCGCGGGTTCGCTCGCAAGACTTGGACGATGCGCGATGACGCGAGCGGCGCGATGGTGAACTATCCGTTCAGCGATCCGCAGGTCAGCGACTACCGCGGCGGCGATGTCTATTTTTACAACTGGAGTGGCGACTGGTTCAAAGACATCTTGAGTCTAGCGCTCGAAGGCAAAGGCGATCTCAAGTGGGAATTACCCGAGGACGTCAATCCGCTCTACCTCGAGCACTTGAAGGGCGAGCACAAGATCGAGATCCGGCCGGGCGTCTGGGAGTGGCGGGAGGTGAAGAGCAACGCGCCGAACCACGGCCTCGATACAAGCGCCATGCTGCTTTGCATTGCGACGATTGCGGGGGTGCTACGGTACACGCCCAAAGCTGACGCGGTGTAAGATTTTTACGCCGTGCGCTAAAGCATGGCGATGGACAACCCGTTTCTGGGCCTCGACACCGGCACGCTCGCGACTCTCAAGACCGAGACGATCGCGGCGATCCGGGCGTGCTTGCTCAATACAAGCTACTCGCTCAACGGCAAGAGCGTGACCCGCGCCGACCTCGGCCGGCTCAATGAGATGCTCGGGCAGATTCAAGCCGCGATCGACGACGCGAACGGCGACACGGATACGGTTACTTTTGTCAGCTTCAACGGTAACTAACTATGGACGCGCCGCCGTTTGATTTCGCGAAGGTAATCCAATCCCGGCCTTGGTTCGAGCGCGCCATCGAGACCGTCGCGCCGAGTTACGCGCTCAAGCGGCTCGAGGCGCGGATCCAGCGCGAGCTTTTCAATTACAACGCCGCGGTCACGGATCGACTCTACGCTCCGAGGCAATGGGGACAGCCGAGCGAATCAACGCAGACGACCCGCGACCGCATCGTGATGATGTGGGAGGCGCGCGACCTCGTGGAGAATTTCCCGCAGGCGCGCGAGATCACGCGCAAGTTCTCGCTCTATTGCACGCCGCAGGAGTTCTCGGCGATGACCGGCGACCGAGAATACAACAACATCGTCAACGAGTATTTCCACGACTGGTGCAAGCGGGCCGATGTCAGCGGCCGGCACTCGTTCCGGAAGCTCGTGCAGATCGGATGCGAGGAGCGGCCGGTGGACGGCGACTTCGGCTTCATCCTGCGCAGGCTCGATGACGAACTAAAGATCCAGATCGTGCCGGCGACGCGCATCGGAAACCCGAACGCGCTTACCGCCGAGCCGACGAACTATTATCAAGGCGTAACGGTCGACGAGTACGGCCGGCCGGTCGCGTATCGCGTTTTCCGCGTCACCCGCGACGGAGTCTATTACCAGCCCGAGGAGGTGCCGGCGTCGAACTTCCTGCACTACTTCGACCCGTTCCGCTCGGATCAGTTCCGCGGCGTCTCCGACTTCCATGCCTGCGCTCGGTCGGCGCGGATGCTCTACGGGATCCTCGAGGCCGAGAAGACCGGCGTGCGCTTCGCGTCGCAGCAGGCGGCGCTCGTGTTCTCCGACAAGGGCGCGGCGAACCCGCGCAATCTGTTCACGCCGAATCCGTCGATCCAGTTGCCGAACGGGAACGCGCAGAAAAACGAACTCTCCGAGGTCGGCATGATCCGGTACTTCGGCTCCGCCGATCGCATCGAGGTGATGCCCTCGCGACCGTCGCAAGCGTTCTCCGGCTTCGTGCAGCATCTCATGCACGAGATCGCGATCGGCATCGGGATCCCGCAGGGCGTGCTCTTCGGCACGCAAGACTTCAAAGGTCCGAGCGTGCGCGCCGAGTTCGCGGCGGCTGACCGCGTCTTCGTTCGGCATCAAGGGGTGCTCGTCGACAAGGTGCTCGATCCCATCAAGAACGCGGTGATCCTCGACGCGATCGCCCGCGAGGAGATTCCGCCGCCTCCGCTCCAGACCGGCGAGACGATGGTTCACGCGCTCAAGCGTGCGACCCGCGGCGAGTGGCGCTTCCCGCCGAAGATCACGATCGACGTCGGCCGCGAGTCGTCGGCGAACATGAACGAGAACCGGCAGGGTGCGAAGTCGCTCCAAGAGATCGCGGCCGAGCAAGGCACCGACGCTTTCGGCCGGCTTGAGCAAATCGCCATGGAGGCGGCCTACGTCAAGGAACTGGCGCAGAAGTACGAGATCCCAGAGACGGCGATCCGACTTGTGACGAATTCGCTACCAAGCACACCCGCGGCCGCAGCTGCTGCCGGCGATCAAGTCGCTGCGTCTGCTGCCGAAGCGCAGCAAGCTGCATCGTCTGGTGAGGAACCGGCCGACGTCGCCGAAGGCGCAACGCCGGACGCGCCGGTCGAGCAAGTCAACAACTCGGCCGATCTGATCACGGTCAACTTCGCGGAGGACTCATACGTTCCTAACGATCGGATGGCCGGCAACGCTCGCCGGGCGCTCGAGGTCCGCGCATCAAAGCCGCCGTCGCAGCGCGGAATGACCTCGGTCGGTCTCGCTCGCGCCCGCGACATCCAGAACAAGAAGCCGCTGTCAGCCGACACGGTGCGCCGAATGAAGGCGTACTTCGACCGGCACGAAGTCGACAAGCAGGGTTCGACATGGGACGAGCAAGGCAAGGGCTGGCAGGCGTGGAACGGATGGGGTGGCGATGCCGGCCGGACTTGGGCAAACGCGATCGTCGAACGGCTGAACAAGGCCGAGCGTCGCGAGGCCGAGGCGAAGCCGCAAAGCCGCCTTGAGTTCGCGCTGCGCACAGAACTCGCGAAACCCGCAATGCCGGACAAGCAACCGAGCGCGCAGGAGTGGATCGAGAGCGTCGCCCAATACCGGAGCAGCACCGCGAGACAATTCGATGCTTCGTTCGCGCCGATTGTCGGCAACAAATCAATCGTGCAGCTGGCGCAGAAAAAAGAGTTCGACCTGCCGACGCCGAAAGAAGGCGAGACGCACGACGAGTTCATGACGCGCTGCATGGCTGATCCGGTCTCGACTGCCGAGTTCCCAGACGCCGAGCAACGCACCGCGGTCTGTATGCGCCAGCACGAGGGACAATTCGCAAAGGTCGGCGAGCGCGGCGCAATCGTCAGCTCGGATAAAGCGCCGAAGAGCGACACGCCGAACAAAGATCCGCAAGGCAAGGGCAGCGCGAAAGGTGATGCGTCCGGCAAGAGCGCGGAGGTGACCGCGGAGCAGGAGGCGACGCTGCAAAAGAAGGCGGACGAGTTCAACGAGAAGGACTCGAACACGCGCTACGGTCGCGCAACGCTCGGCGCGCTCAAGTCGGTTTTCCAGCGAGGGCTCGGCGCGTTTAACACCTCGCACTCTCCAAGGGTGCAGTCCGCTTCGCAATGGGCTTTCGCCCGCGTCAATGCGTACTTGTATTTGCTGAAGAACGGTCGCCCAGAGAATCCGAAATACGTCACCGACAACGACCTGCTGCCAAGCAAGCATCCGAAGAGCGGGAAATAATTCACAACATGGATACCCAAACCCAGATCGAACGGCTGATCGAACTCGCCATCATTCAGCGCGGCGAACTCAAGGAACTCGTCGAGCAGTTGCCGCAGTTGCGCGAGCATCTTTCAAGCGAGATCGAGAAGACATTCGAGGAGGCCGAGCCGCAGCTGCGCGCCGAGCTTGAGGAGTTTATCGAGAAGCGTGCGACCGACGTCACCGCGAAGACAGGCACGGCGCTCGAGGCGAAGATCGCGCAGCTTGCCAGCAATCTCGAGATCAGCACGCAGGCTCGCTACAACGCGATCATCGCGGAGCGCGAGGAGAACTCCCGCATTGCAGCGCAAGCCGAGGCGAAGATCGCCGAGCACGCCGCCAGTCTGCCGGATGCGGTCAAGGACATCGTCACCGCTGAACTCGCACGGTTCCCGCGTGCCGGTGAGATTGACCAGCTGCGGAAGGAGTTTGCCGAGCCTCGCGGACTAAATCCTCGGGGCAAGTGGCAGGTGGGCGAGACCTACAACCGACTCGATCTGGTCACGGTCAACGGTGATTCCTTCGTCTCGAACATCGACGGAAACAAGGAGCGGCCTTCGCGCTCGGCTGCGAACTGGACGTTGAGTGCGGCTCGCGGAAATAGCGGCGGCGGCGGCGGCATCACTTCGCTGAATGATGTGCTCAACGCTCCGACAAGCGGGCAGATCGTCGGCAGCGAGGCCGGTCAATATGTTCCGAAGACGCTCGTGGCAGGCGCGAACATCACGATCACCGAGACCGCGAGCACGATCACGATCATCGGCGACGAGGGACAAATCTCGTTGCAGGATGGAACTGCGGCGGCTCCCGCGCTCTTCTTCACGAACGACACCGATACCGGCATTTATCGTCCGGCGGCGAATCAGCTCGGCATCTCGACGAGCGGAGTGCAGCGGATGTTCGTTGACGAAGACGGGATCACGACGACCGGCGCGGGCGGAACTTTCGACGGCAGCGTCCACGCGGCCAACGGCAACGCGAACAACCCGTCGTTCTCATTCACGAGCGATCAGGACACCGGCTTTTTTCACGCAGGCACGAACGAGCTAGGCATTGCGCTCGGTGGCACGCAGTACGCGACGCTGACGTCGACGACGTTCAGCATCACGCCGGTGGTCACGATGGCGAGTTCGCTGCGCGTCAACGGCACCACCGACAGCGGCAGCAAGGACACCGGCGCAATCGTCACGGAAGGCGGTCTGGGCGTAGAAAAGTCCGGCACGTTTGGCGGCAACCTCACCGTCAGCGGGACGGGGAACAACATTTTCAACAACAGCGGCGGCAACGTCCTCATCGGCACGGCCATCGACGGCGGGCAGAAGTTGCAGGTGAACGGGACGGGCTACTTCGGCGGCAATGTTGGCATCGGAACCTCCGCAGGGAGTTGGCAGCTTCAAATCCAGCAGGCTGTGACAAATAGTGCCGTCAGAATCGCCTCTCCTGCCGCGCTTGGCCTTGGTGATTCTGGTCTTTACCTTCATTGGGCTTCCGGTTCTAAGGCGGTGATTTCGGCAAGCTACGAAACTACGGGTTCGTACAGACCTTTGGTGCTATCGACAGGCGGCGTGAACTCTCTGACTCTTGAAACCACCGGCGCGGCCACCTTCGCGGGCGCGGTGACGGCGACTGGCGTAGGTGCGTTTTCTGGTGCTGCCTCTTCTGCAACCACTGGCGTCAACCTCCCAGCGTGCACAACCGCGATTTCCTCCTGCCGTCTTGCGCATGGCACGGCACCAACTTCGCCGATCAACGGCGATATGTGGACCACCACCGCAGGACTGTTTGTTCGCATCAACGGCACTACGGTCGGACCGCTCTCCTAATCTTAACTAATGCAAACTAACATCACTCCAGTCCAAGTCTGGCCGTCTACGGCCAACACTTTGATGATCCGTTCGATCACGCTCGGCCCTCCGCCCTCCTATTACTACGAGCTTCAAGACGTGCAGGTCGTAGCTGACACGACCACCGTTACCGTGCTTAAAAACGGCAACGTGAACATGACCCTTGAGCAATGGGACGCTTGGCCCGCTGGTCTCGAGACCGGCGACGACGACTACCAGCTTGATGCTATCACCGCCAACCTTGGCCTGACCCGCGCCTGATTTTTTACGCGACGAGGTGACTCATGGAACAAAACCTGACTCCGAAACAAGCACTCGAAATTCTCGCGCAAGCTGCGGCGCAATTCCGCGGCACGCGCTCCGAACATGAACTCATCGAACGAGCAGTCAGAACTCTCTCGCCGGTTGTCGAGCCTGCGCAGCAAGGTAGCGGGTGACCGTGATCTGGTAGGCGCAATCGCGCTCGTGCTATTCGTGACGGGCGCGGTGATGCTCGCGCTTGGGCTGGCGATTGGCTGACCATGCTGCCGATCGGCGACATCCTCAACATCGGGTCCAAGATTCTCGACAGAGTCTTACCGGATCCGGACAAGAAGGAGGCGGCGAAGCTGGAGCTTGCGAAGCTCGCAATGAACGGCGACGTCGCGAAGTTGCAGCACGAGATCGAGGCGTACAAAGCCGAGCAGGAAGCCGTGTCGGATCGATGGAAGGCCGACATGGCGAGCGACTCGTGGCTGTCGAAAAACATCCGGCCGATGACGATGGTCTTCATCCTCTCGGCCTATCTGCTCCTCGCGATCGGCGACGGCGCGGAGTGGTTCGATGTCGCTGACAACTTCGTCGAGTTGCTCGGGCAATGGGGAATGCTCGTGATGTCGGCCTATTTCGGCGGGCGCACGCTGGAGAAGATTATCGACATGAAATCGAAAGGCGGTGCGTCCGATAAAAAATGAGCCAGCGAACGATCATTCGCGATCAGATCGCGCTAACTCTTGCCCGAGGTGCTGTGACGCTCGTGCTGATCATTGCCGTTGGAGCGTTTGGGCGAGCGTTTTATCTAGCCGTATCAACTAAAGAGGATCACCCGATCAGCGACGCAGCGACGCAACTGCTGACCGGACTAGGCTCCGCGCTGGTCGGAGGCGCTGTCGGCTACGTCAGCGGAATGGAAAAAAATAAATAGTCATGACACCGGAGAATTTCGACCGATTGCAGGACTCGGTTGATCGCATTGAAAAAGCGATCATCGGCGACGAACAAATGGGCCACCGCGGACTCGCCTCGCGGGTCGAGTGGATCGAGCGCAAGCTCGCGAGCCACGAGAAGCAGATCTGGAAGTGGATCGGCGCGATCGGCGCGATCGGTGTCCTGCTGCCAATTATTACAAAATACCTTATAAAGTGATGAAGCCGACAATCACCTTTGCCACCGCTGCCGGTCAGATCGACCGAGCCGCCGGGATCATCCGCGGAGTTTCGTTGATCTCCGAGGGTCCGGCTCTGGGCCACAGCGTGCAGGTGGACGCAAAGACTCTCGAGCAGGTCAAGCGCGCCGCGGCGCAATACGAAGGCGGGCTGAAGGTAAAGCTCGATCACTCGGGCGGCGCAGGCGACATCATCGGCTACGTCTCGAATCTGCGGATCGACGGCACGAAGTTGCTTGGGGATCTGAACCTCCTCGAGAACTCGCCGCATCGCGACTACGTCCTTGAGATCGCGGAGAAGATACCGGACACCTTCGGCCTTTCCATCGCGTTCTCCGGACCGACCGAACTCGCCGGCGACAAGCGCACCGTGCTGCAACGCTGCTCCGAGATTTACTCGGTCGATCTTGTGAGCGAGCCGGCCGCGAATCGCGACGGTCTCTTCTCGCGCATGATGAACAAATTTAACGACGCCTCCGGCGTCTCAATCGAAATCGAACCCAATCCCGAAATGAATGACGATATGAAGAAATCCGTCGCGGACATGATTCAGTCTGCGATGATGGCTTACGGTGAGCGCATCGCAAAGCTCGAGTCGATGATGCCGAAGCCCGAAGACAAGCCGGCCGCGATGGAAGCGAAGAAGACCGAGTCGGTCGAACTCGCTGCCAAGGAAGCCGCGCAAGCCGCTCTCAAGGAGTTCGCGAAGACCATCGGCGCGCCTGCCGCTCCGGCCGTGTCCTCCGAGGCTCCCGCTCCTAAAGTCGAGGCGAAGACCTTCGAGGCGCTCGTCGCCGAGAAGACCGCCGAGCTGAAGGGCGACAAAGCCGCTGCGATCTCGTTTTGCATCAAAAACAATTCCGACCTCTACGTCGCCTACCGCTCCCGCGTGCAGGCCGGCGAAAAGATCAAACTCTAACCTGTAACCCATCATGGCTACTAACTACCTCGGCACGGGCACGTTCCTTGCCAATGCAACCGTCACCGCCTTTTACGGCGTCGTGATTTCCGCCAACCGCGGCGTTGGGCTTTCGTCCACCTCCGCTTGCGACGGCTTCGCCCAGATCGACGCCGCTTCCGGTGATTACGTCACCATCGCTTTTCTCACCAACTTCGGCACGCAGAAGGGCGTTGTCACCGCGACTCCGGTCACGGTCGGCGACACTCTGTATCTCGGAGCCTCCGGTCTCGTTTCCACGAGCGGCACCGTCACGATCGGCAAGTCTCTCACGAGCACTTCGAACAACGGAGCCGTGGTGGAGTTCATCCCGAAGAATCTGTAACCCTTAAAAAAAAAGGAACTCTTACCATGTACACCAATGCAGCCGCGGTTTTCCGCGGCGATATCGCGGGCGTTCTCGAGCAAGCGAAAGACTGGGATGCCAGTCTCATCGGCACTCGCGTGATGCCCATTCTTCCCGTTCCGGTTCGCGCCGGTCAGTATCCGTCCTTCTTGCTCAAGGAGGGCCAACTGCTGAAAAACGAGATCAAGCAGCGTTCGCCCAATTCGGCCTATCCTCGCGCGACGCAGGCTTACAATCAGGAGACCTACATCGCGCAGGAGTACGGGATCGAGATGGGCGTTGACGACACCGTCGCGCTCGACGTTTCCCGCTTCTTCGACGCCGAGGTGATCGCCGCGAAGATGGCGCAGCGCAAGTTGCTGCTCGGTCACGAACTCCGCGTCGCCGCAAAGATCTTCGACACCGGCACCTTCACGACGACCAACTCCGGCACCGCGTACACGACCGCCAATCTGGCGACGTTCGACGTCGGCGCTGACGTGCAGGAGGCTATCGACCGCCTGCTCGCCAAGGGTGAAGCCACCAGCAACCTCCGCGTTGTCATGAGTGCGCCGGTCTGGACCCGCATCCGCGCCAGCACGAAGTTCCAGAACCGCCTCCGCGGCGCTGGTCTTTCGAGCGACACGATCCTCAACGCTTCGACGCAGGCTGCGGCCGAGGTCTTCGGCGTGTCCGAGGTGCTGATCGGCCGCTCGAGCTACGACAGCGCGCCGGAAGGTGTCGCCTTCTCAACCTCGCAGGTCTGGTCGAACAGCTACATCTGGGTCGGTTCCGTGACCGAGGCTTCCACCGGATTTTTCGGAGGGGGTACTGGTTTTACCTTGTCGTGGTCCGAGTACGGTACCGCGGTCGGCGTGTTCACCTATCGTGACGAAAGTGTGAAGTCGAACATCGTTCGCTCCTCGCAATATGTCGCCGAGAAAGTCGTGAACAGCAATGCCGCGCAGATCATCGCTACGCAGTACAGCTAACACTTGACGAGGTAGAACCTCGCAACTTGACCCGCGCTCCTTGATTGGGGCGCGGGTTTTGTTTTTTACAGCAAGCGCAGCGCCATGCGCCTTTCCCTTTGCGTTATCTGCGGCAACGAGTCGCAGCATATCGACTCCATGCTCGCGGCTTTCGCGCCGGCGTTCGACGAACTCTCGCTTGTGCGCGCCATCGGCAAGCGCGAGCCGGATGACACGGTCATCAAGGCCGAGCAATGGTGCCGGCAAAACGGCAAGGACTTCGTTTTTTCCGAGCATCTCAACGAGCTGACGGCGAAGGACTGGGACCACGTTGATTCGTTCGGGCGCTCCCGCAACGCGGCGTTCCGGCAGGCGTCCGGCGAGTGGCTATTCTGGGCCGACTGCGACGACGTCGTCCGCGGTGCCGACAATCTGCGCGGGATCCTCGAGGGTCTGCCGGCGGCGGTGAAGCTGGCGCGCTTTACCTACGACGTAAATGGATCGGGCAAGTGCTTGTTCCGCGAGCGCGCCATCCGTCGCGACGCTTTCCACGCCGGCCGCGTCTGGCATCACGACGTTCACGAAAACCTTCTCCTGCTAGACGGCGACAAGCATCTCGATCTCGACGGCGTCGTCTGGGTTCACGCTCCGAAAGAGGTCAAGCGCGAGAACCGCCGGCGAAATCTGCGCATCCTTGCAAACTCGGTCCGCGAGTGCGCGACGCAGTACTTTTACATCCACCAAGAACACTACTGCAACCAGAGCCGCGAGCCGGCGCTCGAGTTTGGAAGGCTCGCCTTGCAGTTCCCTAATCTGCAACCGCCGTTTCGCTACGAGGCGCTCATCAACTGCGCACGGCTGACCAACTCAAGCCGCGAGGCAAAGTCGCTCCTGCTTGAGGCGCACGGCGTTTTCCCGTGGTGCCGTGAGGCGCTGGTCGGTCTCGTGCTCCATGCCTTCGAGCGGAAGGAATACGCGATGGCCGTCTGGTGGGCGGCGAAGATGATGGAACTGCGCGAGCCGTTGCTGGAAAAGCGGCCGTGGACGCACGAGGCGAAGTGGTACAACTGGGCCGGCTATGATGTCGCCGCTCGCGCTTATCGCGCAGAAGGAAACAAGGCGATGGCCGCGGTCTTGCAGGCGCAGTTTCACGCCGGGCTGACGCCGAAGATCTCGCTTCTGCACGCGACGCGGGGCCGGTCCTCGATGGCGGTGGCAACGCGGGATGCTTGGATCAACGCCGCGAGCGATCCGACGCGCATCGAGCATATCTTCGCCGTGGACTCCGACGACCTCGTCTCGGTCGAGATGGCGAAGCAATTCTTCTCCGTGATCTCGCCGGCGAAGTCTTGCGTGACCGCTTGGAATCTCGCGGCGGCAAAGGCGCAAGGCGACATCCTCGTGCAGCTGTCCGACGACTGGGTGCCGTGCGCGGGATGGGACGAGCACCTGCTGCAAGCCGCGGCCGGCCGAGATCCGCGCACCGATCAATTCGTCATCGCGCCGAGCGACGGCAGCAGGAAGGACGATCTGCTTTGCATGGCGATTCTCTCGCGGGCGCGCTACGAGAAGCAGGGACACCTTTTCTTCGACGGGTACGAGTCGGTTTTCAGCGACAACGAGTTCACGCATAGGGCGCACAAGGACGGCATCGTCATCGACGCACGCGAGCGCCTGCGCTTCGAGCATCGGCATCCGGCGTTCGGCAAGGGCAAGATGGACGAGACCTACGCGCACAACAACACGAGCGAACGCTACAAGCGCGGCGAGGCGCTGTTCAAGGAGCGGAACCCATGACCTTCGACGGCTACGCAACGGACGAGCAGACGGGCGCGTGCTACTCAATCGACCGGACCATCCGGGCGAACTACGACCACGCCTACGTCGCGAGGTACGAGAAGTACCCGCAGCAACTACTCTCGAAGATTCGCGTCGAGCTCGCGCTGAAAGTCTGCGGCGATGTCTCGAGCGTCTGCGATGTCGGCTTCGGCACGGGCGCGTTCCTCGAGATGCTTCACCGCTATCGACCGGAGGCAGAACTCTGCGGCTTCGATGTCTCGCCTTACGAACCGCCGCCTTTCGTCAATGTCTGCGCGGACTGGAATAAGCGCAAGTGGTCGCTCGTGACGTTCTTCGATTCGCTCGAGCACTTCGACAAGCTCCCGATCTCAAGCGATTGGCAGGCCGACACCGTGATGGTTTCAGTCCCTTGGTTCCACCCGCATCTCGGCGAGGAATGGTTCGCAAACTGGAAGCATCGGCGACCCGGGGAACACCTCTGGCATTTCACGCCGGAGACGCTTTCGGCTACGTTCTCGGAGCACAAGTACCGGCCGGTCTATCTCGGCAACCCGGAGGACGCTGTCCGAGTTGGCGAGGGCAAGCACCCGAACATTCTCACGATAATTTTCCAGCGCTGAAAATGCTGACGATTTTCACTATCGTTTTAAACGGTATGCCGCGGATCGCGCAGCATTTGGAGACGTTTAGTAAATTACCGTTCCCGTGGCGCTGGCAAATCGTTGAGGGAGTTGCTGCGCCGAGGCATTGCACCGCGTGGTGCAGGCAAGTGCCCGCAGAATTTCATCGCGAATGGTTGAGCGTTGACGGTACGACAGCATACCTAGACGGCATCAAGGACAGCCGCGTGAGTGTAATCCGCGGGAAAATGCCGTGGGATGGAAAGATTGAGATGATCAATGCGGCGCTTCAAGGCGTAGAGGATGGCGTCGTGATGGAGATTGATGCGGACGAGATCTGGACTGCGCAACAGCTGGCCGCGATTTATCAAGTGCTCGCGCAACGACAGGCAGGTGACGCGATGCAGTTTTCGTGTCGTGTTTTCGTAGGACCACGGAAAATCGTAACGACGAAAGTCGGGTTCGGCTCGATGCCGTACGAATGGTTTCGTGCGTGGCGCTGGGGGCCGGGCGTTGCCTTCGTCAAGCACGAGCCGCCCGAGCTTAATTGCAGAGGATCAATTTGCTCGCGAGAACAGACAGCGCGTGCGGGCCTCATATTTGACCATTACGCCTACGAGACCGAGGCGCAGGTGAGGTTCAAGGAAGTTTTCTATGGATACAGCGGCTTGACCGAAAACTGGCGTCGCTTGCAAGAGGTGCGGGGCGAGGTTCAGCTTTGCCGCTTTTTTCCGTGGCTGAAAGATCAGCCGTGGGTCATTGCCGACGATCTGCCATGCCGGTGAAAATTTGCCTCGCATACTCGCAGCGTCTCGGGGACATCGTGCGGATCTTGCCGATTGCGCGGCACCTTGCCGGCCAAGGTCACGAGGTATTGATCGAGTGCCTGCCGCAATACCACGGGATCTTCGGCGCGGTGTCCTACGTCAAGCCGAGCCTGCCGGCGCAACGCGAATGCCAGAACTACGACCGAATCTACGAACTCGAGATCTGGCCGAACCGGTACGACGACTTTCGACGCAGCGCGAAGACTTGGTCCGACTACGTCTTCGGCATCTTTCCCGAGTTCGCCGGCGTGCATCGCAAGCCGGAGTTCGATCTGATCGAGGAGAACGGAAGGCTCGAGGACTACGGACTCACCTCGGAGGTCTGCATCTTCGCGCCGTTCGGTTACTCGCAGGTGCGGCATTTCCGGTTCTCGGATCTCTTGAAGGAGTGCCGGCGGCTGGCTTCGCGGCGCATCGTCATTCTGGCCGATGCAGCGCAGGCGGCGCGATTGCTCGAGGCGGGCGTCGATCCTACCGACATCCTTCGCGCTCGGTCACAGGGCGATCTCCCGCGGCTCCTGCGCGACGCGGCCGAGGTCTTCGCGATCAACTCCGCGCCGTGCGTGATTTCCGGAGCGGTTCGGGATTCGTTCTGGCACGTTCCGTCCGGCTGCGCGCAGGACGATCATTTCACGCCGGCATCTCGAGTTGTGACAATCGCGGCCTAGGTATGGCAACCGTCAGAGATTTCGATCCGACGCAGCTGGCTTACGATTATGCCGGCATACTCGAGCAAGCCGGCATCACGTTCTCCTATCTCGGCTCGACGGTGACGGCAGTATGGGCGGCGTCGCGGAATATGTTCTCCGACTTCGAGGATCAGCGCCGGGACGACGTTCGCTTCACGGTCTTCTTCACGACATCGCAGGTGAGCGGAACTCCGGCGCAAACGCAGACCTGCGTGCGGGCGGGCGTGACCTACTTCGTCGAGCAAGTGCGGTTCGACGCCGAGGGAACGGGCTGCGAGATGGACGTGATCAAGGTCATATGATCGACGTCTCGATCAACAGCAGCAAACTCGACTACGCCTTGCAGCGGCTTGCGAGCGCTGCTCGCGTCGATCTCGGCAAAGTCATCAAGCAGGAAGGCGGCAACGTGGCGAAGTCCATCATGATGATTCTCCCGCCGACGCCTTCGTCCGGAACGACGAAGCCGCGAGGCTCCGGCCTTTCGCTCAAGGCAAAGCAGCAAGGCGAGAACGCAATCAAGTCCGACTTGTTCGGAGGACGTCGTCGCAGCGGTGCGCGGTATGCGTCAATCGGTCTTTTTCAGCGCATCGGTTCATCGACGATTGAATATGAGTCGATAGGACGAAAATTTTATAGTGATAGGACGCGTAAGAAAAAAAGAACCGAAACTGCTACTGTGCGACTCGGCTGGGAGCGGTCGAAGAGCATCCGCATCTATTTCAAATTCTGGAGACCAAGCGCCTCGGATGGGGAGTTGAACAACTTTCACCTTCGATTCCGCAACAAGTACGGCCGCGTGCCGTTCGTTTCGCAAAGCACGATCGGTCGGTGGAAGGTGCAGGATCAAATGTGGATTTCGGACGGAACCGCCGACCGTTACCTTTCCGCGGTGCAGTCTCGCGTCGGATACGCAAAGGCCGGTTTCGCTGCCGCGGCGATCGCTTGCGGGATGCGTTTGCCGGCATGGGTTCGTCGTCACTCGCAGCGCGCCGGCGTTGCCAGCTTCAACTTTGGCGCGAATCCTTACGTCACCGGAACGGCGACGAATATCAAGGTGCCTGACCCGAGTCGATACGTTGATGCGGGTCTCAAGTTCCGCGAGAAGATCACGCTCAAGAAAGTTGATGCGATCCTCGCCAATCGCGCCGTGAATCTAGGCTTCGCCAAGGTAGACGGAGCCGGCCGCGTGCAGGAGAATATGCCAGCATGAGCACAAGAACCAACATCCGCAACGCCATCGCGACCGCACTTACGACGCAAGGCGTCGTCGTCACGGCGAACATTCTCAAGGGGCGCAATAACACGCTCGCATCGGTATCGTTCCCGTCGTGCGCGGTGTACGCCGTCCACGAGGACATCGAGGTGCGCACGCTCGCGCCGTCGAATCGCGACCAGTACCGCGTGCTGCAAGTGGTCGTTGAATACTTCACCGCGCAGACCTCGACGACCTTGATCGACGACTTGTTCGATGCGGGCTCGGCCGCTGTCGAGGCGGCGGTTTTGTCAGATGTAACACTCGGCGGAGTTTGCCGCGACACCCATTTGACGAGTGTCGATTATGTGATCGAGCCGGACGAGAACCTGCGCTGGGGAACCGCTCGGCATAACTTTAACTGCATCTACCTAACCACCGACTAAAATGGCTAACCATCTAGGCCGCGAAGGCATCGTGAAAATCTCTTCGACTACGGTCGGAGAACTCCGCAACTACGCTCTCGCCCAATCCTCCGACGTCGTCGAAGACTCCGTGATCGGCGACGTTTTCCGCACGCGCCGCGCGACGATGAAAACGTGGAGCGTCAACAGCGACCTCTTCTGGGACGAGACCGACGCAGGGCAGATCGCGCTGACGATCGGTTCCGCGGTCACCGTCAATCTCTACCCGGAAGGAATCACCGCTGGCTCGTCTTACTATTCCGGCGCTGGCATCGTGACCAAGTTCGACATCTCGGCCGCGTTCGACGGCATGGTCGAAGGCTCAATCTCAATCGAAGGCAACGGCACCTTGTCGAGTTTGACAGCTTGAGGTGACGCATGGACGCAATCGACCTCGTCAGAGAACACTTCACCGCACTAGGCACGCGCAAAATCGAGGTTCCCGAGTGGAAGCTCACGATCTACGCGACGCCGGTCACCCTCGCCGAAAAGTCTCGGCTCTACAAGAAGAGCCGGGAAAACGATATGGATCTGCTGGTGGATCTTCTCGTGATGAAGGCGCAGAACGAGAAGGGCGAGAAGCTGTTCACGATCGAGCACAAGCCGACTCTGCTCCATAAGGCCGATTCCAACATCATCGGGCGAGTTGCAAACGCGATCTTGGCCGACGATGCGCCGAAGGCTGACGAACTAAAAAACTGATTCACGGCGGGGAAGCCGCCGACTTCCTCGCCGTTTATGGGCTCGCAGATCGTCTCGGCAAGTTTGCTCACGAGGTTCTCGCCATGCCGGCCGAGGAGTTAAACGGCTGGGTCGCGTACATCGAATACCAGAACCGATCCGCAAAACATCATGGCTAGCGCAACATTTACACTCCGAGCGGTTGACCAGACGCGGGCCGCGTTCGCGAGCGTGCAGAACGCGCTCCAAAAAATTGGAGGAACCGCTCGCGACATCTCGAAAAACATCACGACCTTTTTCGGTTTCAAGGCGGCTATTGCCGGAGTGCAGCGGCTAGGGGCTGCGATGAAGGATGCTGAAAAGTCCGGATCAAAAATAGGTCTGACAAAGGAGGAAATCGATGACCTGACCGTCGCGACTAACCTGTACGACAAGGCGGTTCAGAACATCCAACTCTCTGTTGGAAAAGCGGCATCAATGGTCGCAAAATTGTTTGGCGCAAACACGGACGCAGCCGAAGCGACCAACATTCGTCTTTCAAACGCCAAGCCGGAATTGGACGAGATTCACGAAAGATTGATCCAGCAGGTCGTTGACAATGAGTTGATCGGCGAAACCGACGACCGGATCTACGGCGCAATCACAAATCAAGTCGATGCGTTGAGAAATAAGATGAAGATGCAATCGGATGCGGTGAAGAAGGCGCAGCTCGAACTTAACGTAGCCGAGGCGCTCGGAGTGGAAAAGGCATTTGAACAAAAGTTCTACGAAGAACAAAACAACACGATTGAGGAGCGCATCAAACTTGAGCAGCAACTAAAGCAATCGATTGGAAGACAGCCTGACATCATAGCTAGATCGAATAAACTTCTTACGGATCGTGCGAACATTGCGGAAGCGATTCGTAATATTGAGGGACGGGGAATCGAGGCCGATATGCAGCGTAATGATTTGCGGAAACAGCAAAATAAAATCAGCGCCGAACTGATTCCTCTTTTGCAAGAACGCTATCAATTGGAGACGCAAATCGGAGAAGCCGTCGCTGCGTCATTCCAGACCGCTGTTTTTGAAGGAGGGAAATTTTCTGACCTGCTGCGAAATCTCGTCAAGCAGGTCTTGGAGTTGATCTTTTATCAGCAGGTCACGCGGAAACTTTCTTCGTATGTATCGAGCCTCCTGTTTCAAAATCCACTCGCGGAAGTGTTGATCGGATCAACGGTGACAAAAGGATTTGCATTGGGAGGAAATGCGAAAGGCGGGGAGCCGATTCTGGTGGGTGAACGTGGGCCGGAAATGTTCGTTCCTAACTCTTCCGGCGTCATCGTTCCCAACCATCGCATGAGTTCCGAGATGGGGAAAGGCGGTCCGACAATAAACATCTCCTACAACATCGCCTCGGGCGTCTCTCGCTCCGAGCTTGCGCCAATCCTTGAGTCCGAGCGTAAGCGCCTCAAGGCCGAGATCCCCGACATGGTGCGCCGCGGCGGTGCGTACCGCGCAGCCTTTGCCTGACGATCATGGCTATCACTTATCCGCTCACGCCGCCGTCGCCGTTCCGCATCTCGAGGCTCTCGCTCTCGGGCTTGTCGGTCACGTCGCGCAACGTCTCGCCGTTCACGCTCCAGACGCAGCAATACAATTGGCCGGGCCAAGGCTGGTTCGGCTCGGTCGAATGTCCTCCGATGGTGCGGGCTGACGCGGAGGCGGTGATCGGCTTCCTCCTCGCGGCGCAGCGCGGCACGTTCTATTTTCAGGATTACGCGAACACCTCGCCGCGTGGGAATATCAGCGGGACGCTGACCGTCTCAAGTGCGACGGCGAACACGAGCACGCTCACGTTCTCGAATAGCGGAGGCAGCGGATCGTTTGCGGTCGGTGACTGGCTGCAAATCTCGACCTCGCTTTACAAGGTGGTGCAGGTCAATTCCGCGACAAGCGTCGATCTTTTCCCGGTGCTTCGCTCGAGCTATTCCGGCAACGCAATCACATACACGAACGCGCAAGGCGTTTTCCGTCTAGCGTCGCCGAAAACTGACTGGTCGATCGACCTCGCGAAGATTTACGGCATTTCCTTCTCCATCGTGGAGGACGTCGCGCAATGAGCATCACGACCGCAGGCCGTAGCCTCTCGGCCGGCATGGTGACCGAGGTCACGACCGCGCAGCTGGCTCCGATCCTGCTCGCGTCGTTGAGCTTCTCGACGCCGGTGCATCTCTGGACCGGCTACGGAAATCTTGTCTACAACTCGACGACCTACCTCGGCCTCGGCACACTCGGCACGATCTCCCCGGTGGAGGAGACGACAGACCTTGCCGCTCGTGGGCTCACGATGCGGCTCTCGGGCGTGCCGACGGCGAACGTCGCGCTTGCGCTCACCGAGGACTACCAAGGCCGCGAGTGCTCGATCATGTTCGGTGCGATCTCGCCGACGGCCGGCACGCTGATCGCTTCGCCGGTCACGGTCTTCTCCGGCCGCATGGACGTGATGCAAGTGACCGACGATGGTCAGTTGGCCGAGATCACGATGACCGCGGAGTCCAAGCTCATGGACTTCAAGCGGCCGCGTGAGAATCGGTACACGCACGAAGACCAGCAGACGCTTTTCCCGACGACGGGCGCGATCACGGCTCCCGATCTCGGGCTTGAGTTCGTCAACGACATTCAGGAAAAAGCGATTTACTGGGGCAACCCCAACTCGACGCAGGCGACCAACTGGGATGCCGGCGACAAGACCGGCACGCAAGGGTACGAATGAGAAGACACGACAACTGGCCGACGCTGCTTGTCGCGTTCATCGAGGAACGCCGGCACTCGCCGTTTGCGTGGGGCTCGAACGATTGCTGCTTGTTCGCGGCTGACTGGATTCGCCGCGCTTGCGGCGTGGACTTCGCCGAAGATCTGCGCGGCACCTACGCCAGCGCGCTCTCGGCTTCGCGTGTCCTGCGCACGCAGGGCGGCGTGTTCGAGCTTGCGACGATTCGCGCTGACCTTGAGCGCAAGCCGGTCTCGCTTGTGCAGCGCGGAGATCTTGTTGGCTTCGAGGTTCCGGGCGGCGTCGCCCTTGGAATTTGTCTGGGATCTGTCGGTGCCGTCGTGGGTGCGAGCGGCCTTCAGTTCCCAGAGGTGAACCGCGCTTGCGCGGCTTGGAAGGTTTAACGCCATGCCCGAATCGCTGTTCATTACCGCTGCTACCAAGATCGTCACATTCTTCGCCGGAGTGCAGGCTGGCGCCGTAGCAACGAGCGGGATTTACAGCTTTGCGGTTAAAGCAACCGCGGCCATTTTGAAATTCGCTGCGCTGACCGCGGCGTCGATGGGAGCGAACAAGCTCCTTGCTCCGAAGACTCCCGGCTTCTCCGACGCTTCGCTCGCCGACCGCACGCAGATGGTGCGCTCGCCGATCGCGGCGCGGCAAATCGTGTACGGTGAAACCAAGGTCTCCGGCGTGCTCGTCTACATCTCGACGACGGGAACGAAGAACGAGTTCCTGCACATGGTCATTGCGCTTGCCGGTCACGAGGTCGAGGAGATCGGCGACGTGTACTTCAACGACGAACTGGCGCTCACCGGAGCAGGGTCGGCGGCAAGCGGACGGTTCACAGGCTACGCGGAGATCTACAAGAAGCTCGGCGGCGACACGCAGACGGCCGAGACGAATCTTATCACCGCGACCGCGGGACTAACGAACGGCAAGTGGACGAGCGCGCACCGTCTCCGCGGGATCGCTTACATCTACGTTCAACTCAAGTGGAGCGACCAAGTCTGGGCCGGCGGCATTCCGAACGTGTCCGCGATGGTCAAGGGGAAGAAGGTCTACGACCCGCGCACGACCACCACGGTCTACTCGGCGAACGCCGCGCTCTGCCTGCGCGACTACCTGACGAGCACAATTTACGGCCTCGGCCTCACGACGAGCGAGATCGACGACACCGCGTTCATCGCCGCCGCGAACATCTGCGACGAGCAGGTGCAGGTTCTCCCGTCTTCGCCGGCTACCTACGAAGACCGCTACGAGTCGAATGGCGTGCTCTACACGAGCGCATCGCCGGACGACAACGTCGGCAAGCTGCTCTCCTCGATGGGCGGCTTGATCGCGTATTCGGGCGGCAAGGTGATTCCCTACGCGGCCGGCTACCGCATCCCGACCGTCACGCTGACCGACTCGGACTTCGCTGGGCCGATCTCGGTGCAGACGAAGACCAGTTCCCGCGACCGGGTGAACGCGGTCAAGGGAGTGTTCGTCTCCGAGAAGAGCGAGTGGCAACCGACGGACTTCCCGCCGCAGACCTCGACAACGTATTACACGCAGGACAATTCGATCCGGTACTGGCGCGACGTCGTCTTGCCGATGACGACCTCGAGCAGCGCGGCGCAGCGCATCGCTCGGATCGAGCTTCAACGCGCTCGGCAGGAGGTCACCTTCACGGCGCGCTTCCGCTTGGACGCGATGCAGGTCCGCGCCGGCGACACGGTGATGGTCACGCTGTCGAAGTTCGGATGGTCGTCGAAGGTCTTCGAGGTGCTCGAGTGGCACTTTGTCGCGGACGGTGAGCCGCCGCAGCTGGCGATCGAGATGACGCTGCGCGAGACGGCGTCGTCGGTCTACGACTGGAACGCCTCGGACGAGGTGCCGGTTGATGACACGCCGACAACCACGCTCCCGAATCCGTTCACGCTTGGCGCTCCGACGGATCTCGCGCTCACCGCGGACGGCACGACGCAGTTGATCCAAGCGGACGGAACGGCGATGCCGCGCATCAAGGTCGCGTGGTCCGCGCCCAGCGATGACTTTATCCAGTCCGGCGGCACGATCGGAATCGAGTACAAGGACAAGACCGCGACGACGTATCTCACATGGTCAACCGTGCCGGGCGACCAGACGCTCGACTTCATCTCGAGCGACATCCGCATCGGCAACGGCTACGACGTCCGAATCTACGGGCAATCGTATTTCCATATCTCGACCAGCTACGTCAGCGGGAGCATCACGGTCGCGAAGGACACGACGGCTCCCGCGACTCCGACCTCGCTCACGGCAAGCGTCGGCACGGGCAAAGCGGTCTCGCTCGACTGGGCCGATAACACCGAGCCGGATCTGTCCGAGTATGGGATCTACCGCAACACGACAGGCGTCACGCCTGCCAATGCCTCGACCAACAAAATTGCCGAGGTTCGCGCTTCGCGGTTCGTCGACACCGAGGTCGCGATCGGCACGACATACTTCTATTGGGTCAACGCATTCGACACGCTCGAAAATGTCTCGGGCTTCTCCACGCCCGTCAGCGCGGTGCCGACCTATGTCGGAGGCGGCAGCGTTGATCCGAGCGCGCCGGGGACGCCAAGCGCGCCGACGTTTTCAAGTGAGGCGACCTATCTCGCAAGCGATGGTGGGGC
>SXGU01022774.1_pt1 | contig 20706 bp, 22 predicted proteins | sample 3174531 | NCBI WGS metagenome assembly SXGU01 (sample SAMN11356863, study PRJNA531348) | freshwater metagenome | isolation source: freshwater sample F1-140 | place: China: Fuxian Lake, Yuxi | collected 2017-12-25 | reverse complement strand
CCCCAGGCCAGGCCGATTTCGGCGGCGAGGTGGAGCGCGTGCGGGGCATGGTGGACGGCGTGCTGCTGCTGGTCGATGCGGTCGAAGGGCCGATGCCGCAGACGCGTTTCGTGACCAAGAAGGCGCTGGCGCTGGGTCTGCGTCCCATCGTTGTGGTCAATAAGGTGGATCGCGATGGTGCTGATGCTGAAAATGCGGTGAACCTGACCTTTGACTTGTTCGACAAATTAGGTGCGACCGACGAGCAGATGGACTTCCCTGTCATCTATGCCTCTGCCCTCAACGGCTGGGCGGTGTCAGATATGAACGCGCCGCGCGTCGATATGAAGTCCTTGTTCGAGATTGTGCTTAAACATGTGCCAGCGCCATCCATCATTGAAAACGCGCCGCTGCAACTGCAAATCTCGGCGCTCGATTATTCGTCCTATGTTGGCCGTATCGGCGTTGGTCGTATCAAGCAGGGCATCATTAAGACCGGCCAACAGGTGTTGGTTGGTTTTGGTACCGAAGAAGAAATGCGCGAACACGAGCGCACCCCGATCAAGGCTAAGGTGGGCCAAGTGTTTGGCTATCAGGGCCTGAACAAGATCGAGCTGGATGAAGGCCAGGCTGGTGATATTGTGCAGATCACCGGGATCGAAGACCTGGTGTTGGGCGCGACCATTACCGATCTTGAGCAGCCACAGATCCTGCCGCTGCTGAAAATTGATGAGCCGACCCTGTCAATGCAGTTCATGGTCAACTCTAGCCCGCTGGCCGGTACCGAGGGTAAGTTTGTCACCAGCCGTCAGATCCGCGACCGCCTGCACAAGGAACTCTTAACCAATATGGCGCTGCGCGTTCATGACACCGATGAATCCGATGTGTTTGATGTGTCGGGACGCGGTGAATTGCACTTGTCGATTCTGATTGAAACCATGCGTCGCGAAGGCTTTGAGATGGCCGCAGGGCGTCCGCGCGTGGTCAAAAAGATCGTTAATGGCGAAGAGTTTGAGCCGTTTGAACAGTTGACTGTCGATGTTGAAGAAGGCCATCAAGGCGCGGTTATGGAATCCTTGGGCTTGCGTCGTGGCGATTTGGTGGACATGGTTCCGGACGGCCGTGGCCGTGTGCGCATCGAATACCGCATCCCGGCGCGTGGCCTGATTGGTTTTCAGGGCGAATTTATGAACATGACGCGCGGCACCGGCCTGCTGAGTCATGTGTTTGACGAGTATGCCCCGGTGCGTGACGGTGGTGTGGCTGAACGGCGCAACGGCGTGCTGATTTCGCAGGAAAATGGTGAGGCCGTGGCCTATGCCTTGTGGAAGCTGCAAGATCGTGGCCGTATGTTCGTCAACCCCGGCGACAAGCTGTACGAGGGTATGGTGATTGGAATCCACTCGCGTGAGAACGATCTCGTCGTCAATCCGGTTAAGGGTAAGCAACTGACCAATGTGCGTGCATCCGGAACGGATGAGGCGGTGCGTCTGGTTCCGTCTATCGCCCTGACCTTGGAATCGGCCATTGAGTTTATCGCTGATGATGAATTGGTTGAGATCACACCAAAGACCATTCGTATCCGTAAGCGTTATCTGGACGAACACGAGCGCAAGCGGGCATCGCGAGGGGGTATTTGATGTTTTTGCAGCACCACGATCATGCACACATGCGTGCTGTGACAGATGCGCTGATTTTCGATACAGATCTTACGCATTTCGAGCGTGATGTGATCGAGGCCTCACACAACTACGCCGTGCTGGTTGATTTTTGGGCCGACTGGTGTGGCCCTTGCCACGCCCTGTCGCCGATCTTGCAACGCGTGGTCCCGGGCTACGAAGGACGGGTGCGTCTGGCCAAGGTGGAGACGGACGAGGATGAAAACATGAAGTTGGCGGGCCGCTATGGTTGCCGGGGTTTCCCGACAGTACTAATGTTCGTCAAGGGGGTCGAGGTGGCGCGGTTCCATAGCGCCAAACCGGAGACCTTTGTGCGCCAGTTCATCGAGGAACACCTTCCGGCCTAATCCTCAGCCGCAGGGTGGCCAGATTAGATCTGACTGCCGGTGCGTAAAAAGCGTGGCCCCTTGCGTGTTTTCAAAACCCTGCGCCAACGGGTTCCAGCGTCAGTCTGGGGGCAGGAATGACATCAGGTTCAATTAGACTCATGCCTCATTTCCAAAATAGCAGACGAGGCAGATAAAAGAGGCGAATGAGAAAGGTGCAGACGAAAAAACCGGCCCGAAGGCCGGTTTTTTATTGCTGTGTGCCGATATTACTTGGCAGCGGGAGCAGCAGCCGGGGCAGCAGCCGGAGCAGCAGCATCAGCGGGGGCAGCAGCCGGAGCAGCGGCATCAGCGGGGGCAGCAGCCGGAGCAGCAGCTTCTTCCTTCTTGCCACAAGCGGACAAGGACAGGGCCAGCAGGAGAGCGGCGAACAGAGCAGAGATCTTCATGAGTATTCCTTCTTACGGGGTTTTTAAAGTAAAGTCCGATCAGTTCACACTGATCTTGACGGCGTGATTTTAGCGTTTCTGGTTTGCTTTGCAAGGGTATTCAAGTGTTTTGCATGAATTTTTTCTTGCGTTAGGAGTAAGAGGGTTGTAAGGCCGGTTGCAATGGGCTCCAACGGCCGGAACGGGGCGTTGGAAAATCAGGAGAGATACTCCAGCCAGCCGGCGCAGAACCAGTCGTGCAGTCGGGGCATGGTCGTCCCAGTGATGGCGTCACCGGCGAGTGAGCGGTGATCGGCCAGAGCCACTAAAGTTGGGTATTCGGCCGGGCAGGGGCGGATCTGTTCGCCATTGATAAACAGATCTTTTTTGTGCCAGAGAAGGCGGCTTCCGGGGTGCAGCCGGACGCCTTGCCGCGCGGTTTTCTGCATGAAGGCGATGAGCGAAGGGCATCGTGCGGGCGGGGTGAAGAAGATGTTGGGCTTGGGTTCGCTGAGGTAGCGGGAAATGGAGGCCTTGAGATCCCCATCAGAGTGGGCTAGGGTCCGGGCAACCCGATGTGCGATGTTGTTCAGCATAGCATCTGGAATTTGGCCCGGGTGGCGGGTTGATGTCAGATCGGGATCGTTGTAATGACCGGGGGCATCGATGCTGTCGATGAGGTGATTGAGGAACTGGATGGTCATTTCCTGGTCACTGGGTGAACGGAAACCGACTGACAAGGTCATGCATTCGCTCAAGGCCACGCCGTTATGGGCGCAGTGTGGCGGCAGGTAAAGCAGGTCGCCGGGTTCGACCTCCCAGGATTGCTCGGGCTGGAAGTCGGCCAGGATACGCAGGGGGGCGTTGGGGATCAGGCTTTGGTCTTTTTGGGTGCTAATTTCCCAACGACGACGGCCAATGCCTTGGATGAGGAAGACATCATAGGGGTCAAAATGCGGGCCGACACCCCCGCCGGGGGGGGCGAGGCTGATCATTAGATCGTCGAGCCGCGCGTAGGGGACAAAATTGAAGTGGTTCAACAGGCGGTCAGCCCCCGGATCCAGGAGATTGACGCCCTGCACCAGCAAGGCCCAATCTTTGTTAGGCAGGTCGGCCAGATCGGCCTTCGAGAAGGGGCCGAAGTCCAGTGACCAGTGGCCACGGCGGCGTTGCACCAACCGACTTTCGCCGTCTTCATGATCGGCAAAGGCGCGTAGGCGCTCCGGCGAGATGAGCTTTTCCACGCCTGGCAGGGCGTTTTTAACGAGTAATGGCTTCTTTTGCCAGTAGTCGCGAAAAAATGCACGGGGCGTGAGACCTCCCAGTAAGCGCTTAAGAGGCGGTAACTCAAGGGGTGAAGTTTGTGTTTTGGACATGGGTTGAGCCCTATAATGCGTGCCAGTAAGAAGGATGAGCCCCGTAGAACGGGATGAAGAATTTAGGTTTGGAGAGATCTAGATGTTGAAAGTGGGCGAACACGCACCAGAGTTTGAGTTGCCGGATGCCGATATGAGTCTGGTGCGTTTGGGCGATTATCGGGGTCAATCTCTCGTGGTTCTGTATTTCTATGTACGGGATAATACGCCCGGTTGTACGGCTGAGGCGATTGAGTTTAGCGATCGCGAGGCGGATTTTTCTAAGGCCGGCTGTACGGTGCTGGGCGTGTCGCGCGACGACTGCATCCGTCATAGCGAATTCCGCGATAAGTACGGCATCACCGTGCGACTCTTGGCAGATCGCGAGAGCCAGGTCTGTCGTCGCTACGGGGTGTTGCAAAATCGTGATGTGGACGGTGTCATGCGCGAGTCCGTGCAACGGTCCACCTTCGTGATCGACAAGGATGGAGTCATTCGTTACGCCCTTTATGGTGTCATCGCGAAGGGGCATGCTGAAGAAATATTGGAATGGGTGAAGGAGTTGCCATGTTGATTACGCAGAATACGGTGGTGTCCCTGTCTTATCGTCTGGCGACGATGGATGACGCGTTGCTGGAGGAGGCGGAGGTCGACACGCCGGTGGAATATTTGCACGGCGGCTACGACGGCATCTTCCCTAAGGTGGAGGCAATGCTGGAAGGTCAAGGAATGGGGGCTGAGTTGGATGTTGTTCTCGAACCGGTTGATGCGTTTGGGGACTATGATGCCGACCTGCTGAGGCTTGAGGCCTTGAGTGAGTTCCCGGCCGAGGTTGAGGTAGGTATGCAGTTTGAGGCCCCTGTCGGCGACAGTGGGCATCTCGGTGTTTTTACCGTGACGGATATTGCAGACGACAAGGTGGTGGTGGATGGCAACCATCCATTGGCCGGGCAACGCTTGCATCTGAGTTGTCGCGTGATGGGGGTGCGAGCGGCACTTCCGGAAGAGGTTGCTCATGGTCATATTCATGGTCCTGACGGCCACCACAACGATCATTAATTAAGCGGGATCCGATGTATCATGAAAACCACTTATCTGGATTTTGAACAGCCCATCGCCGAACTGGATGCAAAGATTGAGTCGCTGACCGAGATGATCGGGAGTGGTGTGGATGTCTCCGGCGAGGTTGCGCAGTTGCGCAAGAAGAGCGCGGCCTTATCCAAGTCGATTTACAGCAAGCTCAGTGCTTGGCAGATCTCGCAGGTGGCGCGCCACGCGCAGCGTCCGTACACGCTGGACATCATCGCAGCCCTGTTCACGGAGTTCGAAGAGTTGCACGGAGATCGCGCCTATGCCGACGATCCGGCGATCGTCGGCGGTATGGCCCGTTTCGAGGGCGCGCCGGTGATGATTATCGGCCACCAGAAGGGTCGCGACACCAAGGAGCGCCAATACCGTAATTTTGGCATGCCGCGTCCGGATGGCTATCGCAAGGCCCTGCGCCTGATGCGTCTGGCAGAAAAATTTCAGGTTCCGGTGTTGACCTTCATTGACACACCAGGCGCCTATCCCGGCATCGACGCTGAGGAGAGTGGCCAGTCCGAGGCTATCGCGCGCAACCTGTATGTCATGGCTGAATTGAAAACCCCCATTATCTGCACCGTGGTGGGCGAGGGTGGCTCCGGCGGTGCGCTGGCCATTGGTGTAGGTGATGTGGTGCAAATGCTGCAATACGCCACCTATTCGGTCATCTCGCCGGAGGGTTGCGCCTCGATCCTATGGAAGGATGCCGGCAAGGCCTCGCTTGCGGCAGATGCGCTGAGTATCACGGCGCTCAAACTGAAGCCCCTGGGCTTGGTTGATCAGGTGGTACCCGAGCCTTTGGGCGGGGCGCATCGTGACCTTGATCTGGCCATGGAAAACTTGCGCAAGTCTTTGCGCGCGGCCCTGGATCTGGTCAGCGAATTGTCCCTGCCGCAATTGCTTAACCGTCGCTACGAGCGTCTGATGAGCTACGGTAAGTTCAAGGAAACGCGCCGCGCCTGATGGAATGGGCCGGGCTTGCGACGCATGTGGCCGCGTTTCTGCGTGCTCGGCGCGATCAGCGTACGGCGCAGGGGAGGTGGCGGCTTTGTGTGGCCTTTTCTGGTGGGCTTGATTCCACGGTCTTGTTGCATTGCCTGACGGGTTTGCGTGCCCCGCTGGGTTTTGAATTGACCGCCCTCCATGTCCATCACGGCCTGCGTCCGGAGGCCGATGCCTGGGCCGAGCATTGCGCGGCCCAGTGCGCCGATCGGGCCGTTCCCCTGACGATCGAACGGGTGGTGATCGTCTCCGACGACAAGGGCCTTGAGGCTGCCGCTCGCGACGCGCGTCGGAAAGTCTTTGCCGTTCAAGAGGTTGATGCCATTGTGTTGGCCCAACATCGGGATGACCAGGCCGAGACGCTTCTCTTTCGACTCCTGCGTGGGGCCGGAACGCGGGGCCTTTCCGCCATGCGGGCGGTGACGCCCAGCACTGCGGGGCCCGCCCTTTGGCGCCCTTTTCTGGATATTCCGCGTACGGAAATCCGGGCCTATGCCGAGGCACAGGCCCTGCGTTGGATTGACGATCCCAGTAATGCCAACCTCATCCATACCCGCAATTTTCTGCGCCTCACAATTTTGCCGGCCCTTGCGGCCCGTTTCCCAGCGGTTAATGCCATCCTCGCCCGCACGGCGGAGCAATTGGCTGAAGATGCCACGCTTCTTGATGCGTTGGCGATGCAGGATGCCGAGGGTGCATGTGATGCCATCGGAGGTTTGTCTTGTGCTCGGCTCGTGGCCCTGACGCCGGCGCGGGCGCGCAACCTGTTGCGTGGCTGGCTGGCCCGATCCGGTGTATTCATTGACCGCGCTCGTCTCGATGATCTGCTGAGGCAGGCCCTCGCTGCGCCGGATGCGCATCCGGAGATCCGCATCGGTGAACGGCATCTGAAGCGTAGCCGGGGCTTTTTACACTGGGCGTGAGATCAGGCCGGCGGCAATCCGTTCGGCGATCCGACTGCGGCCATCGGCATGCGGAAACAGTCGTTGGGTCAAGGTGAGCCTCAGCGACTGGGTTATCAGGATGTGGCAGGCGCGTTGGTGGCTGATGGCGTCCAGATGACGCATTTCCAATGCGGTGATCTCTTCCGTACTGACGGACTCGGATAGGTGACGAATCGCGCCCTGATCGCGAACAACAACCGCCTGCCCGGCGTGCAGATGCACATCGGAAACCGACTCAGCGAGCCAGGTTTCAAGGCGTTGCTCGATTTTTATGGCCGATTTATAGCCTTACGCATAGTGAAGGGCAAGTCGTAAGTGACCGTTTCTGCTATCATTCTGCGCCTTCCGAACCGATCCGGTTCGGGCCCTTTTTTATTCCTCAGGAGCAGTCACGTGGCTATCGAACGCACTTTTTCCATCATTAAACCCGACGCCGTTGCCAAAGATGTGGTCGGCAAGATTTATTCCCGTTTTGAGACCAATGGCCTGAAGATTATTGCTTCCAAAATGAAGCACCTGTCACGCCGGGAGGCTGAGGGTTTTTATGCTGTACATAAGGGCCGCCCGTTCTTTAACGATCTGGTCGAGTTCATGATCTCCGGCCCGGTGATGCTCCAGGTGCTGGAAGGCGAGGGTGCCATCGCCAAGAACCGCGAACTGATGGGCGCAACCGATCCGAAAAAGGCCGAGCCGGGCACTATTCGTGCGGATTTTGCTTCCAGCATTGACGCTAACGCCGTGCATGGCTCTGACGCGCCGGAAACCGCAGCGGTTGAGATTGCCTATTTCTTCGCGGCGAGCGAGATCTATTCCCGTTAATGTTCGCTCCGGCCCCGGTCAATCTTTTAGATTTCGATCTACCCGGACTCGTTGCATGGTTTGAGTCCATTGGCGAGAAGCCCTTTCGCGCCCGTCAGGTGATGCGCTGGTTGCATCACTTCGGTGCGGACGATTTCGGGCAGATGACTGATCTGGCCAAGACCCTGCGCGTCAAGCTTGAGTCGTTGGCGTGCATCGCCCCGCCTGTTCTGGTGGCGGGGCAGGATTCTTCCGACGGTACGCGCAAATGGGCGCTCGAGGTTGGGGTGAACAACCGCGTCGAGACCGTCTTTATCCCCGATGGCGAGCGCGGTACGCTGTGCGTGTCCACGCAGGTGGGCTGCGCATTGGAGTGCCGGTTTTGTTCGACCGGGCAACAGGGCTTCAACCGTAATTTGGCCACGGCTGAGATCATCGGCCAGTTGTGGTGGGCCAATCGTGCGATGGGCCGCGACCCTAAGGGTGATCGGCTTATCAGTAATGTGGTGCTAATGGGTATGGGTGAGCCCTTGCTTAATTACGACAATACCGTGCGGGCGTTACAGCTGATGCTGGATGATTACGCCTACGGTCTGTCGCGGCGGCGGGTGACGGTGTCCACCTCCGGTATCGTGCCGGCGATGGATCGTTTGGGTCAGGATTGTCCGGTGGCGCTGGCCGTGTCGCTGCATGCACCCAACGATCGTCTGCGTGACGAGTTGGTGCCGATCAACCGGAAATATCCGCTCAAGGAACTGATGGCGGCCTGTGGACGGTATCTCGAATTTGCGCCGCGCGATTTCATTACCTTTGAATATGTGATGCTGGACGGCATTAATGATAGTGACGCGCATGCCCGCGAGTTGCTTGCGTTGGTGCGCGAGGTGCCGTGTAAGTTTAATCTGATTCCGTTCAATCCCTTCCCGAATACGGCATATAAGCGCTCGCCGGCCACTCGGGTGCGTGCGTTTTCGTCTCGGCTACAGGAGGCGGGTATCGTTACCACTACGCGAAAGACGCGCGGCGAGGATATCGATGCGGCCTGCGGGCAGTTGGCAGGCAAGGTGGAAGACCGGTCGCGGCGCGTGGAACGCCGCCTGGGCGTGGCTTGAGAATTGAAAGGAGGGCAGGATGGCGAGTGCTGCAATGATCATTGAGGGCTGTGGTAAACGCCTGAGCGAGGCGCGTGCCGTGAAATTATTGTCGGTGGCTGAGGTGGCCGGACAGCTTAAGTTTGGTATCCGTCAGATTGAGGCCATGGAGGCCGAGGATTGGGATTATTTTCCCGCGTCGGCGACACTGCGTGGTTTTCTGCGTGCGTATGCCCAGCATCTTGGCCTGGACTCCGCTAGCCTCTTTGTTGAATCGGAACCGGATGTTGTCGCTGCCGATCCGCTGACGCCAGAGACAACCGGGATTCGTGTTTCTGGAAATGGTGTGCGGATCGGGTTGGTGATCCTGGTGCTTACGGCGGCCTTTTTTGCTCTGGTTATGGGGTTGTATGCGTGGTTGTCTCAAGGTGCGGATAAACCCCTGCAGGCTGAGTCTCTGACGGAGACCGTGCCCGGGGTCACAACCTCGGATACCGTTGCAATCCCTGCAGTTATTCCGGCCACGCTTGTGCCTCTTTCTGCGCCGGTTGCACCCGTGGCTTCCGAGGCCCCGGCCGCACTCCAGCCTTCGGTGCCTGCTGTTGCGGCGACTACGGGGGTAACAACGAAGGAAAGTGGGTTGGCATTTACCACAACCGCTGATGCCTGGATTGAGGTGACCGATGCGACGAATCAGCGGATTCGTCGTCTTGCACGGGTGGGTGAGCGTGTGTCCATTAAAGGGATGCCGCCGTATACATTGGTGGTGGGTAACGCCGCACATGTGAGTCTGCAATACAACGGCCGCTCTGTTGATCTCAAGCCGTTCATCGGCGAAAAGGTCGCACGCCTTAATCTGGAATAACTCCGCAGCATGATTCCGCGTCATCTCACCCGAGCAGTGAAGGTAGGCACCGTCACCGTGGGCGGTGGCGCGCCGGTGGTCGTGCAGTCCATGACCAACACCGACACAGCCGATGTCGAGGCTACCGTGACGCAGGTGGAGGCGCTCTGGCGTGCCGGTTCGGAACTGGTGCGCATTACGGTCAATAGCATGGATGCGGCGCGTGCCGTACCGATGATTCGCGAGCGGCTGGATGCGCGCGACTGCGCCGTGCCCCTGATCGGCGATTTCCATTTCAACGGTCACAAGTTGTTAAAAGCGCTGCCCGAGTGCGGTATCGCGCTGGCCAAGCTGCGCATCAATCCGGGCAATGTGGGGCATGGCAGCGCCGACCCGTTCGCGCAGATGATCGAATTTGCCGCGCGCCATGACAAGGTGGTGCGCATTGGCGTCAATTGGGGCAGTCTGGATCAGAAGCTGCTGGCGCGCATGATGGACGAGAACAATGTCCGGCCCGAACCGCTGTCCAATGCCGACCTGATGCAGGAGGCGTTGCTGACCTCGGCGATTGAATCGGCCATGCGGGCAGAGTCGCTGGGGCTTCCGGCCGACCATATCGTGCTGTCGTGCAAGCTGTCCGTTGTGCAGGATATGGTGCGTGCCTATCGTGAGCTGGCGCGGCGCTGTGATTACGCGCTTCATCTGGGACTGACCGAGGCCGGCATCGGCTCCAAGGGCATCGTTGCATCGACCGCCGCGCTGGCTATCCTGTTGCAGGAAGGTATCGGCGACACCCTTCGCGTGTCGTTGACCCCGCAGCCCGGCGAGCCGCGCACCCTGGAGGTGCAGGTGGCACAGGAAATCCTGCAGACGATGGGCATGCGCGCGTTTGCCCCGATGGTCACCGCCTGCCCCGGCTGTGGTCGCACGACCAGCACGGTGTTTCAGTCGCTGGCGAAACAGATACAGGATTGGCTGCGCGGGCAGATGCCGGTATGGCGCAACCGCTATCCGGGCGTCGAGACGATGAGCGTGGCGGTGATGGGCTGCGTGGTCAATGGCCCGGGCGAGTCAAAACACGCCAATATCGGCATCTCGCTGCCCGGCAGCAACGAAACCCCGGTCGCGCCGGTGTACGAGGACGGCGTCAAGACAGTGACCCTCAAGGGCGAGGACATCGCGGTCGAGTTTCAGGCGCGGGTCGAACAGTATGTGAAACGGAAATATGGCTAACGAAACCCTCCGCGCTGTGCGCGGCATGAACGACATCCTGCCGAATGAGATCGGTGTCTGGCAGCAGTTCGAGGCGACGGTGCGGGCGTGGCTGGCGAGTTACGGTTATCGTGAGCTGCGCACACCCATCCTTGAGCCCACGGCGCTGTTCAAGCGTGCCATCGGCGAGGTGACTGACATCGTAGAAAAGGAGATGTACACCTTTGTGGATGCGTTAAACGGCGAGTCGCTGACCCTGCGTCCGGAAGGAACGGCCTCATGCGTGCGGGCGGTGATTGAGCATAATCTGATTTATGACGGCGGCAAGCGGCTCTGGTATCAAGGCCCGATGTTCCGCCACGAGCGGCCGCAAAAGGGGCGTTATCGTCAGTTTCATCAGATCGGGGTCGAGGCGATGGGCTTTGCGGGCCCGGATACGGACATCGAACACCTGTTGATGACGGCGCGATTGTGGCGTTTGCTCGGGCTTTCGGAGGCCGTGCAACTGGAGATTAACAGTCTGGGCGGGGTCGAGTCGCGCGCCCGCCATCGCGCCAAGCTGATCGCCTATTTTGAGGCGCATCAGGATCAACTCGACGAGGATGCCAAGCGTCGTTTGCACAGCAATCCGTTACGGATTCTGGATACCAAGAACCCAGCGATGTGGACGCTGGTGGACGCTGCGCCGCAGTTGCTGGATGAACTGGACGATGCGGCCCGTGCCCATTTCGATACGGTCTGCGCCGCGTTGGATGCTGCGGGTCTGGTCTACCGCATCAATCCGCGTCTGGTGCGCGGCCTTGATTATTACAACTACACCGTGTTCGAGTGGGTGACCGATCGTCTGGGTGCCCAGGGCACGGTATGCGCTGGCGGTCGCTTTGACGGACTGATCGAACAATTGGGCGGCAAGCCCGCGCCGGCCTGCGGCTTTGCCATGGGCATCGAGCGGCTGCTGGCATTGATGGCTGAACTCGGGCAAGTTGGTACGGTGGAGGGTCCTGATTGCTACCTAGTTAATGTGGGCGAGGCCGCGACGCATATGGCGCAGACCGTAGCCGAGACCCTGCGAGAGGGCGGTCTGTCAGTGGTGTTGCACGCGGGCGGTGGCAGTTTCAAGTCGCAGATGAAAAAGGCCGATGCCAGTGCGGCGCGATATGCGATCATTCTGGGCGATGATGAGGCGGCTACCGGCGAGGTGGGCGTGAAGTCTTTGCGCGCTGCGGCGTGGGGTGATACACAGCAACAACGGGTGACGCTGCAGGGTGCAGTTGACCTGATTAAACAAGGAGTTACAAATGGCAACCTATGACCTCGAAGAACAAGAACAGATCGCGGAACTCAAGGTCTGGTGGCAGAAGTACGGCCAGTGGGTGATCGCGGCGGCAGTAGCCTTCGTTCTGGCGGTGGGGGGGGGGCGTGGCTGGAATTGGTGGCAGGAGAAGCAGGCACGCGAATCGGCGGCGTTGTTCGAGCAGGCCGTGCGGGCGCGTGCGGCCAATAATCCCGCTGCCGTCAAACAGGTCACCGCCCAGATCATGGATCAGTATGCAGGTTCGGGGTATGCCACATCGGCGGCTTGGATGGCGGGGCAGGTCAATCTGGAGGCCAACGATACCAAGAGCGCGTTGGCTCAGTTCCAGTTTGCCCTGGATCATGCGCAGGGCAGTGCCCTGCAGGATCTTGCCCGGTTGCGTCTGGCCAGCCTCAAATTTCACAGCGGCGATGCCCAAGGCGCATTGACCCTGTTGGAGTCCCCCCCGGCGCAGGCCTACGCGGGCCTCTTTGGCCAGTTGCGCGGCGATGTGTTGGTGGCGCTGAAACGCCCGTCCGAGGCGCGTCTGGCTTGGAAAGAGGCCCTGGTCGCGATGCAGAAGGTAGATAAGACGGATCCGCTGTACGCCTTGCAGGAGATGAAGTTGGATACCCTGGGGGAGGGGCAATGACCGATATTTTCAAGAATCATCGGAATGGGTTCGCTGCGGCCTTTTTAGTAACGATGCTGACAGGCTGTGGGACGCTGGATACGGTGAGTGGCTGGGTTGGCATGGGTGATAAGGGCAAGGCGCGTCCGGCAGAGTTGGTCGATTTCAAGGCGACCTTGAGTGTGAAGCGTGCTTGGGAGGCGCAGATTGGCTCGGCAGGGGTCTATGTCTTTGCGCCGGATCGTGATGCGGCGGCCGTGTATGTGGCGGCGGCAGATGGTCAGGTGGCAGGGTTGGACCAAGCGAGTGGCCAGTCGCGGTGGCGTGTGAGCGTTGGGCAGCGCTTGTCGGCAGGCGTTGCGGTGGGTGAGGGGCTGGTCGTGGTGGGAACACCCAAGGGTCAGATCCTGGCCTTGCGGGCTACCGATGGGTCGCTGGCTTGGACCGCACAGTTGTCGGGCGAGATTCTGGCGCGGCCGCTGGTCCAATCCGGGGCGGTTTATTCGCGTAGCAGTGATGGCCGGGTCTACAAGTTGGAGGTCAAGGACGGCAAGGTTTTGTGGGCCTATAGCCGTTCCTTGCCCATCTTGACACTGCGTGAACCCGGTAGCTTGTCTGCTGATGCGCAGGCGGTTTATGCAGGACATGCGGGCGGTCGCTTGACGGCCCTGTCGCAGGCGAATGGTGCCCCGCTGTGGGAGGCTAATGTGACTCTGCCACGCGGGGCGACCGAGTTGGAACGGATTGCGGATGTGCTGGGGACATTGGCTGTCGAGGGCCGTCAGATTTGTGCGGCGGCCTACCAAGGACGGGTGGCTTGTTTTGACCGGGGCACTGGAAATCTGCTTTGGGCGCGCGAGTGGGCAGCTGGTCACGGGGTCGCCATGGATGATCGCAGTGTGTACGGGGTCGATGCCGAATCGGTGGTGCAGTCTTTCGAGCGTCAGCGGGGCGTGAGCCCATGGAAACAGGACAAGTTACGGCATCGTCAGGCTGGGAATCCTTTGGTTCTGAACGAGCAGGTCATCGTGGGTGATTATCAGGGACAGATCCATATGCTGAATCGCCTGGATGGGGCTTTTGCGGCGCGAGTGGCCACCGATGGCAGTCCTGTGCGGGGTGAGTTGTTGCCGTTGCAGCAGGGTTTTGTGGCCCAGACGGCTAATGGTGGGGTGTACGGCTTTAAACTGGATAAGCCGTGAAACCTACCATCGTGCTGGTCGGCCGGCCCAATGTCGGCAAGTCGACCCTGTTCAACCGTCTAACCCGGTCGCGTGACGCCTTGGTGCATGATTTGCCGGGTCTGACCCGTGATCGTCACTATGGTCATGGGCGGTTGGATAAACCCTGTCTGATTGTCGATACCGGCGGTTTCGAACCCGTGGTGGATAGCGGTATCCTGGCTGAGATGGCGCGTCAAACCTTGCAGGCGGTTGACGAGGCGGACGCCATTGTTTTCCTGGTTGATGGTCGCACGGGGGTCGCCCCCCAGGACAAGATGATTGCGGATCGGCTGCGCCGCAGTGGCCGACCGATCTTTCTGGCCGTCAACAAGACCGAGGGCATGCCGGCTGAGGTGGTCTCGGCCGAGTTCTTTGAACTCTCCCTGGGGCAGCCCATTGCTATTTCCGGGGCGCATGGCGAGGGGGTGCGTGAGTTGATGGCGCAGGTCCTGGCAGATTTTCCGGATGAGGTTGCGGATGAGGAGCGGAGAGAAAACCAGCCACGCATTGCCATCATCGGTCGCCCCAATGTGGGCAAGTCCACCCTAGTGAACGCACTCGTCGGCGAGGAACGGGTTATTGCCTTTGACCAGCCGGGCACGACGCGAGACTCTATCGAGGTCGAATTCGAGCGGCATGGGCGTCATTACACCCTGATTGATACGGCGGGGGTGCGGCGCAAGGGTCGCATCGATAACGATGCCCTCGGGGCGATCGAAAAATATTCTGTAATCAAGACCTTACAGGCAATCGAGGCGTCTAATGTCTGTGTACTGGTGCTCGATGCGCATCAGGAGATCTCCGATCAGGATGCGCATTTGGCGGGCTTTATCCTAGAGGCTGGGCGCGCTCTGGTTGTGGCGATCAATAAATGGGACGGGTTGGATGGCTACGCCCGTGATCGTCTCAAGTTGGAACTTGGCCGGCGTCTGGTGTTTCTGAACTTTGCTCGCTTCCATTACATCTCGGCTTTGCACGGCCAAGGGCTTGGCGGGGTGCTCAAATCCGTCAATGAGGCCTATGCCGCCGCGATGGCCAAGTTGCCAACGCCGAAGTTGACTGACATCCTGCAGGCGGCGGTTGAACGTCATATGCCGCACAAGTCTGGTCTGTTTCGGCCGAAGCCGAAGTACGCCCATCAAGGTGGTAGCAACCCGCCGATCATCGTCGTGCACGGTAACCATCTGGAGGGCATCTCTAGAGATTATCAACGCTACCTGGAAAATGTCTTCCGCGAGGCCTTTGACTTGCAGGGGACGCCGCTACGGGTGGAATTCAAGGCAAACGAGAACCCCTATGAGGCGAAGAAACCCAAAGCCATGACCCAGCGCGAGGCTAATAAGGCGCGCCGTGAGCGTCGCCATCGACGCAAGACATTTGGGTCTTGATCCATTGGGTCTTGATGCGGCGAATTTCAGATACAATCCTCGTTCGGTTTCATTTGTATTGAGTTAAGTTAAAAAATCATGAACAAAGGGCAAATCTTACAAGACCCGTTTCTCGCGGCACTGGCACAAGAACAAGTGCCGTGTTCCATGTACCTGGTCAACGGCATCAAGCTGCAGGGCTATATTGAGTCCTTCGATGCTTATGTGGTTGTACTGAAAAACGCCATCAGTCAGATGGTCTATAAACACGCTATTTCCACGATTGTACCGTCGCGTCCGGTGTTGTTCCGTCAGGCGGGATCGGCAGCAAGTAGCGATGTATCCGCCGTGTCTGAAGACGCCAATCAGGATTGATCGGCATTTTTTGAGTTGGCGTTACATGGCCCCCAGCGGGTCATCCCACCATGTTTGAACGACCTGAGACAGGGACCCGTGCGGTACTGGTAGGGGTCGATTTCGGCCGTCCGGAGCATGCAGAACTTTTGGCTGAACTTCTCCTTCTGGCCGAGAGCGCGGGGATCACCGTGACCGAGGTAGTTGCGGGGCGCCGCGATCGACCGGACCCAGCCCTTTTTATTGGCTCGGGTAAGGCGGATCAGGTGGCCGAGGCGATGCGCGCCAGTGAGGCGCAGATTGCCCTTTTTAATCACGATCTGACTCCGGTTCAGGAGCGCAATCTGGAACGCCGTTTAGGTTGTCATGTTCTGGATCGTACGGCATTGATATTGCACATTTTTTCGCAGCGTGCCCGTTCTGGTGAGGGCAAATTGCAAGTGGAACTGGCGCAACTGCGGCATCAAGCGACGCGACTGGTGCTCGGCTGGACCCACCTGGAGCGGCAAAAGGGCGGTATTGGGGTGCGTGGGGGGCCCGGTGAGACTCAGCTGGAACTGGATCGTCGTATCTTGGCGACCAAGATTCGCAATCTGGAAGGCCGTCTAGCCCGGTTGGAAAAGAGCCGTGGTCTGCAGCGCCGCGCGCGGCAACGCGGCGGGGTGTTGTCGGTCTCCTTGGTGGGTTATACCAATGCCGGAAAGTCCACTTTGTTCAATGCCTTGACTGGGGCTGGGGCCTACGCGGCGGATCAGCTTTTTGCCACACTCGATACCACCACGCGTCGGGTCTGGCTCCCGGAGGCTGGTCAGGTGGTGATCTCCGATACGGTGGGGTTTATCAACCGGCTGCCCCATACGTTGGTTGCGGCCTTTCACGCGACCTTGGAAGAGACGGTGCAGGCCGATCTGCTCCTTCATGTGATCGATTTTTCTAGTCCTGTTCGCGATCGTCAGATGGCCGAGGTGGACAAGGTCTTGGGGGAGATTGGAGCGCAGGCGGTGCCGCAGATTCAAGTCTTCAGCAAGATTGATTTGACCGAGCGGGAGCCGGGTTTGATGCGGGATGAATATGGTAAGATGGAACGCGTTTTTTTGAGTGCCAGGACCGGAGTCGGGCTGGATGCGTTGCGCTTGGCCATGACCGAGGCGGCGAAGTCGACTGAGATGGACCGTATTGGCAGGATTCAGGCGGATGACGCTGGCAATGACACACCCATAGGCGAGACAGACGATGGCATGGAATGAACCGAATGGCGGCAAGGGCGATGGTGGACCGCCGGACCTTGACGAGTTGTGGAAGGGTTTCAACGATCGCCTGAACGGGATGTTCGGACGGGGCGGCGCACCCAATACACCGGGGTCTGACGGAGGAAACGGTGGTGGAGATGGAAATAATCGGCCGCCGCCACGCGGTCGACCATCGCTACCATCGTTTCGCCTGCCTGGAGCGCATCTCTTGATTGGCATCGTAGCCTTACTCTGGCTGGTGTCAGGCTTTTATATCGTCAATGCGGGTGAGCGTGGGGTTGTCCTGCGCTTCGGTCAGTTTTCCGAATCCACAATGCCAGGGCCGCGCTGGCATTTGCCGTACCCTTTTGAATCCGTTGAAAAGGTCAATATCGAGCAGGTGCGTACGGTTGAGGTTGGCTATCGGCGCACGGTGAAGTCCAAGACCCTCAACGAGTCCCTGATGTTGACCGATGACGAGAACATCATTGACCTGCAATTTTCCGTGCAGTATGTCCTCAAGGACCCTGAAGATTTCTTGTTTACCAACCGTAACCCGGACGAGACTGTGATGCAGGTGGCCGAATCGGCTATGCGTGAGGTGGTGGGCAAGAGCCGGATGGATTATGTACTGTATGAAGGACGGGCAGATGTCTCGGCGCGGGCCACTAAGTTGATGCAGGAGTTGCTGGATCGTTACCGGATCGGGGTGGCGGTCAGCAAGGTCAACCTGCAAAACGCCCAGCCGCCCGAGCAGGTTCAGGCGGCCTTTGATGATGCGGTCAAGGCGGGCCAGGACCGCGAACGGTTGAAGAACGAGGGCCAGGCCTATGCCAATGATGTGGTGCCCAAGGCGCGCGGTTTGGCTGCACGCTTGATTGCCGAGGCCAATGGCCACAAGCAGCGCGTAATTGTGGCCGCTGAGGGTGACGCGGCGCGTTTTACCTCGATCGTGACCGAGTACAACAAGGCCCCGCAGGTGACGCGTGAGCGTCTTTATCAGGACGCGATGCAGCAGGTCTTGAGTAGTACGACCAAGGTGTTGGTAGATAGCAAGCAGGGTCAGCAATTGCTCTATCTGCCGCTCGATAAACTGATGCAGATGTCGACACCAGTGGGTACGGTGGGCGCCGATGCGACTCCGACAGTTACCCCAGTAGCCCCCGAGGTCTCACCGCCAAAAACGGCTCGCCCGGTGGAGTCGCGTAGCCGTGATGCCTTGCCGCGCCGTGATCGCGAGGTTCGCTGATGAAAAACCTAACTAACTTGATAACCCTGCTGATCGGCGTGGCCTTGCTGGCCTCGATGAGCCTCTTTACCGTTGATCAACGGCAGGCCGTACTTGTCTTCCAGCTCGGTGAGATCGTTGCTGTCAAACTTAAGCCAGGGCTCTACTTTAAAATCCCGTTGGTGCAGAATGTGCGCAATTTTGATACGCGTATCATGACCCTGGATCCGGCGGACCCGGAGCGCTTTATTACCTCGGAAAAGAAGAATGTGCTGGTCGATTATTTCGTTAAATGGCGGATCATCGATGTGCGTACCTTCTATGTCAGCTTCGGCGGTGACGAGTCCCGCGCAATCAATCGGCTGGCGCAGACGATTAACGATGGCATGCGCGCCGAGTTTGGCAAGCGCACCGTTCATGATGTGGTTTCGGGCGAGCGTGATGATGTGATGAATGCCTTACGCAAGTCGGCCAATGCGGACGCGAAGCGGTTTGGCGTTGAGGTACTGGATGTGCGCGTCAAGCGCGTCGATTTGCCGGCGGAGGTCTCCGAGTCGGTTTACCGGCGCATGGAGGCTGAGCGCAAGCGGGTGGCTAACGAGCTGCGTTCAACCGGGACCGCCGAGGCCGAAAAAATCAAGGCTGAGGCTGATCGGGAACGCGAAGTCATCCTGGCCGAGGCCTATCGTGATGCCCAGCGTATCAAGGGGCAGGGCGACGGCAAGGCGGCGGCGATTTACGCCAAGGCCTATGGCAAGCACGCTGAGTTCTACGCCTTCTATCGCAGCATGGAGTCGTACAGGGCGAGCTTTAAGGATAAGCAGGATGTCATGGTCTTGCAGCCGAATTCGGCCTTTTTCCGCTATATGAATGCACCCAAGGGTGGTAAGTGACTCTGCAAGAGATCTTTTTACCGGCCCTTGCGCTGGTGCTGGTCATGGAAGGAATGATGCCTTTCCTGGCGCCTAACACTTGGCGCGACACCTTTGTGCGCTTGGCGCAGATGCGCGAAGGTCAGATTCGCTTTATGGGACTTATCTCCATGATCTTGGGTTTGATCCTGTTGCAGGTGGTGTTATGACCCGTTCCGTGAACGCGTATACGGCCCCGGTCTGGCTGCTTCCCGAGTATGTCGAGGATGTATTGCCACCTTATGCGGCGGCCCTTGAGGGCTTGCGTGCGCGCTTGCTCGCTCTGTTGAATAGCCATGGTTATGACTATGTTCAGCCACCCTTGATTGAGTTCCTTGATTCCTTGTTGTCCGATGCGGGCAATGCGCTGGATCTCAAAACCTTCAAGGTTATTGATAGCTTGTCGTGCCGGCAGATGGGCGTGCGTGCCGATATCACGCCGCAGATTGCCCGTATCGACGCTCACCTGCTCAATAACAATGGTGCTGTCCGCCTCTGTTATGCGGGTTCGGTTCTACATACGCGTCCGGATGGTATGGCCAATCGCCGTGAGCCGTATCAGTTGGGCGCCGAGTTGTTTGGTCACGCGGGCATTGAAGCTGACCGGGAGATACTGAGCTTGTTACTAGCCGCGATGCAGGTGTGTGAATTTACCCAGACGCGCGTCAGTCTTGGTCATGTGGGCTTATTCCGTGCCTTGGCTCGAGCCGCGGGGGTGGATGCCGAGACCGAGGCCGCACTGTTTGTTGCCCTGCGGCACAAGGATGTCCCTGAACTGACTGCGCGGGTGGTCGGGCTGGAGCTGAAATGGCGCTCCGCCTTCCTTGCCCTGACAGGTCTCTATGGTGGGGTTGAGGTCATTGATCTGGCGCGGGCGCAATTGCCCGTTATAGAGGGGGTGACTCAGGCGCTAGATGAGCTTGCACTCTTGGCCAAGGGTGTTTCCGGGGCGGATATTGGCTTTGATTTGGCGGATCTGCGCGGCTATGGTTATCACAACGGCGTGGTGTTTGCGGGTTATGTTGGCGGTCAGGCGCAGGCCGTGGCCTTGGGGGGACGCTATGACGGTGCCGGTGCGCGTTTCGGGCGCGCCCGTCCGGCTACAGGCTTCAGTCTCGATCTGCGCCGGGTGTTGGATGTCATGGCCGAACCGCCTGTAACTCCGGGGGTTCTGGCTCCGTATGAGCAGGATGTCGGGCTACTGGCCGAGATGGCGCGTTTGCGTGCGGCCGGTGAGCGTGTGGTGGTGGAACTGCCAGGCCAGGAGGCTTGGCGCGCAAGTTGTGGTTGCGACCGTATCTTGATTCAGGTGGGGTCTGCATGGCAGATTCAGGCTCTTATTTAAAGCAAAGGAAAAAAATGAAAAATGTCGTCGTTATCGGTACGCAATGGGGCGATGAAGGCAAGGGCAAGATTGTCGACTGGTTGACCGATCACGCCCAAGGTGTGGTGCGTTTCCAGGGTGGGCACAACGCGGGTCATACGCTGGTTATTGGCGGAAAGAAAACCGTTTTGCATCTGATTCCGTCAGGCATCCTGCGTTCCGGCGTGCGTTGTTTCATCGGCAACGGGGTCGTGGTTTCGCCCGATGCGCTGATCGAGGAGGTCGAAATGCTGGAGAAGGGCGGTATCGATGTTGCCAGCCGCCTCACCATCTCGGAGGCCTGCCCGCTCATCCTGCCGCATCATATTGCGATTGACCAGGCACGCGAGGCCGCCAAGGGCGCT
>SXGU01048085.1_pt1 | contig 20725 bp, 23 predicted proteins | sample 3174531 | NCBI WGS metagenome assembly SXGU01 (sample SAMN11356863, study PRJNA531348) | freshwater metagenome | isolation source: freshwater sample F1-140 | place: China: Fuxian Lake, Yuxi | collected 2017-12-25 | reverse complement strand
TGATGGTGACGATGGCGTTTTCGGTCCGCGGATATTGCAATACCGGCAAACCGCTCAGCGCGCGCAGACCCAGCACGAGCAACAGCATGCTGATAACGGTTGCCAGGACCGGGCGCCGGATAAAAATATCGGTGATGTTCATGGCGGGTTATTGGTCTTTAGGTTGCGGATCGGCATCATTGCTCGGCTGAACCGAATTATCGACCCGGACGGGTGTGCCGTTACGTAATTTTATCTGGCCGGAAGTCACTACCTTATCTCCTTCCTTGATGCCGTCAATGATGGCGATTTGATCACCGCGCATTTCGCCGGTTGTTACAAAAGCTTGTTTGGCGATGAGTTTGGGCTCGCCTTTGTCGTCCTTGCCGTCGTCTTCGACGCGAAAGACGGTGGAGCCGAACGGATTAAAACTGATCGCGGTGCGCGGCAGGGTAATAAGCTGTTGCGGCGCACCGGTGGCAATGTTTATGGTCACGTACATGCCGGGGCGCAATTTGCGCTCGGGGTTTTTCAGGGTGGCCCTGACCTGTTCGTTGCGGGTCGTGAGATCAACCTTGGGGTTGATGACGCTAATGTCGCCTTTGAAGTCCTGCTCAGGGTAGGTGTCGGTTTTGACAGTAACGGTTTGGCCGGGTTTGAGCGTAGCCAATGCCTGCTGCGGCAGGAAAAAATCCGCAAAAATCGGGTCGAGCGCCTGCAAGGTGCCTATTGTGGTTCCGGCATCGAGATATTGGCCGAGATCGACGTTTCGCACTCCCAGCTGACCGGAGAAAGGCGCGCGAATCAGTTTTTTGTCAATCAGCGCTTGTTGTTCGGCGACATTGGCGAGGGCGATATCAAGATTAGCCTTGTCCATATCGAGCGTCTGCTTGCTGATGGCATTGGCGTTAAACTGCGCCTCATCACGACGGTATGTGATGCGCGCGAGTTCGGCTGTCGCGTTTAGCGATTTAAGCCGGGCAATATCGCTGTCAGATCTTAATTGCAGCAGCGGTGCGCCTTTTTCTACATTTTCCCCCTGCTGGAAATAAATATCGGTAACCATGCCGGCGACTTCCGCACACAGCTCGGTACCCTGCACCGCACGCAAACTGCCGATTGCTTGCAGCCGGGGAATCCATTCCATCGCGCTTGCAGTCGTCGTGGAAACGGTTTGCACGGGTTGACCCTGGGATGTCATGAACTGTTTGGTCATACGGTTCTTGAAAGTGATGAAGCCGAATACACCGCCCAGAACCAGGCCGACCACAACGAACATGATGAGCATGCGCTTAATCATTGATTAGTTTCCTGAGTTGGTATTGTATTGTTTTCCGGTAAAGTCTTGTTTCCTGTCAGATCATCCAGCCCGATCAACTCATCCAGGCAGAACCACCATTGACACGGTTTTTTCAGCTTTTTTTGTTCGGTCGAAATCACCGTGGCGAGGTCCACGCGGTTCCACCAGCCACCGCCCAAGGCTTGAAACAAGGCGGCGGTGTCGGCCAGTCGAGCGGCCTGTGCTTTTATCCGGCCAATATGCGCTTGCTGGTAATCACGTTCCGCAGTGAGCAGGGCCGGATAACTGACCGCGCCGATTTGCAATTGCGTACGGGTCATGTCCAGGGTTTCCAGCGCGGCCCGTTCGGTAGCGTCTTGTGCGTTCAGTTCGGCGGCATCGAACTTCAGCGCGGTCAAGGTATCGGCGACATTCTGGAAGGCTTGCAGTACTGTACTTCGATATTGGGCGGCCTCCTGTTCGTATACAGCGACGGCGGCGCGCTTGGTATGAGTAAACTCGCCGCCATGAAAAAGCGGTTGCAGCAAATTGCCGCCGAGGCTCCAGATCGCACTGCCGGGTATAAATAAATCGCCGATGCGGGTCGCGATGCTGCTGGCGCTGGCGCTGATCGTGAAATTGGGAAATACACTGGCGGTGACTACGCCGATTTGAGCACCGGCTGCATGTAAAACGCTTTCCTGGGCTCGAATATCCGGGCGTTGCTGAACCAGCTTGGAGGGTAGGCTGAGCGGCAATTGTTCGGGTAAATGCAAGTCGGCCAGGTTAAACCGGGCAGCAAGTTCTTTGCCCGGAACATCGCCCACCAATACGCTCAAGCGATGACGTGCTTGCGACAGTTGCTGTTGTAAAGGCGGTAAGCCGGTTCGGGTTTGTTCCAGGGTGGATTGCTGCGCCAACACGGCGGCTTTCGATAGGCCGCCCAGTTCGAACTGTTGCCTGATGACATCCAATTGCTTGGTTTGAGCCTTGATGATGACGTCGGTTGCGGCAATTTGCGCACGTAGCGACGCTTCCTGAACTACAGTGGTGACAATGTTGCCGGCCAGGGTCAGGAAGGCCGCTTCAAGCTGGAAACGCTGGTAGTCGGCCTGAGCATTAAGTCCTTCAATTTCCCGTCGGATAGCACCAAATACATCCAGAGTATAGGACACTTTAACCGAGGCGTTATAGAGTGTGAATAAAGAGCCGCCGGCACCGGGGTTACCGAACAATGCGCCTGACGTCTTTTGGCGCGTGTCCGAGAATGAGGCGTCCAGGGCGGGGAACAAGGCGCCTGTCTTTGCGCTGGTGTTTTCCTGTGCTTCGACCAACGCCGCCTGCGCCGCCTGCAAGTCCGGGCTGTGTTTGATGGCCTGGTCAATCAATGCCGTCAGTTCCGGCGAGCGGAACAGTTTCCACCATTGCCCCGCGATGTCTTTACCCGGCGCTAGCGACTGCGCTTCACCGGCAGCAGAAAAGGTCGTCGTGGATTCGTACTTGCCGGTATAGTTTTTTACCGGCGGGCTTGCCGGGCGAACGAAGTCCGGCCCTAAAGTGCAAGCTGAACACAATAAGGCGACGGCCAGCGTAGGGGTGAAGAGAGTTGTTCTTGCATGGACTATAAGGCCGGAATGACTAAAAAAGGTCTTAAATGTCACTTTGTTCCTCAAGCAAATCGATGGGTAAACATCCTTTTCTATTTTCAGCATCGGCAGTTTGCAAGCTTATTTATTTGCGTGATGGTGTTGGATTTGTGTGGTCGTCAAACTTCAGGGTGGCTTGTTGCCGCCTGTCCCGACTTAAACAGGCAGGCGGCTGACATAAAGAGTATACCGTTATTCGATTGGTTATGGCGTTTAAAATCGGCTATTCCAAATCACTCAGATAGACATCCTGAATTAATTTTTTTTCTTGCGGGCTAAGAAAAATCCGTACATATTTTTTTTCACCGGAGCCCGATTCAGCAGTCTCTTGTTGAGTGTCCTCGGGATGGGTTGTTATGCGCCGATCAGCCAGCGGATAAATTATATGGTTGTTTTTTAAATATTCCAGCCATTCAGGCGAGCCAAACTTGTATGCAACTTTACGCAGGTCGGTTATGTTCATTTTTAGTAATTGCCTCCAGGGCTGTTGGTTAATTTTCACGCACACTTCACAGCATAATAGAAGACATTTTTTTAAATGCTATGTTCCTGTGCAAGTTTTGGGATAAAAACGCTTCGGTGTTAACAGTTTGGATGGATTCAACACCCCTCTCCCCCGAAGGGAGAGGGGGCTTTCTTCCTTAACTTTATGGCAGAGCTCTGGAACGTGGGAACGATAATGCCTTAGCGTGGGGGTATTATTGCGAGTGCTTACCTAAAGCGATTTTGCCAGGAAATGTAAAGCTTCGCCGCCGTGATTAAATATCGGCCAGCCGTCACCCGTTAGCACGGCTTTAATGCCGGGCAGGTGAGCGATACGCTTGACCGATAAAATAGCCAGTTTGGGATCGGCAAGCTTGGCTTTCGGCAGCATGCACAATTCACCGCCGATGTGGCAGCGGATTAAATCGCCGGTTATCAGCGTGCTGTGTTCCAGGACCAGGGCGAGTTCGCCCGGCGTTTTAGAACCGTCAAGTTGGTAAGCTATCAAGCCGGGCAGGATCTCTTCATTATCCTGGACCCAGTGGTCACAGGATATGGGGAAGCTGTCTTCCTCCTCCACCGGGCCGTAAATGACGGCGCCGGTGGTTCTGGCGATATGTTCGGCATCACGGCAATGATCGCTATTGGTGATCACGATGAAGTTGACGCCGCCCAGCCGTTGTAAATGGCCGTGATCATGGTCGGATAGCGGTAACGGGTCGATTAATACATTACCGCCGTCACGCACCCAAAGTACGCTGTGAAAATCCAGGTTGCGCTCTTCATTAAATACCGACCAGCCGAACAGGTCTTTTCTATGTAACTGTTTCATGAACAATCTCGTTGTTTAATTATTTATACGCCGGGTCTTTCGGATAAGTCCGGCACGACCTCATTCTGTGCATACGCCATGCGGCGAAGGCCTGCGTTGTCCAGAAAATGCTGTCGTGTTTTGTCATCGACCTGAGTCCATTGCGTTATCTCCCGGAGTGAACGAAAACAACCCAGGCAGATGTTATCGTCATCCAGGCAGCAAATCCTGATACAGGGCGATGGAATATTATCTTGATTTAAGGTCATGGATGATTTTGAGTGTTTGCCGGGTCGCCTGTTCGACGATGTCTTTTGTCAATAAATGCTCGGTAAACGCGTACAACTGCTTTAAGAATTCATTGTCGGGGTTTAACTCAAGCAACAGACCGAGTAATTTTTCCGCCTCGACTCGTTGCCGGTTCGCTAATAACGCCATCGCCTTCCGGCATTGTTGCCGTGTTATAAAGTCACGAAAAACCAGCGCCGATGCTGTCTGTTTGAGATGGATCGATTTTGCTAAGGCCGGAATGGCCAGCTGCGGCTTATCTGCAAACCAATATTCCATGGCGTTTTCCAAGCATCGTTGGGCGAGTTGTTCGCTACCGATAACGCCGCCTAAATCAGCCTGACAACGAGGACAGCTCATTGCCCCGCTTAATCGCGCATTGCAGCAAGGGCAGCGATCCATCAAGACTCCAGGTAATAGATAATATCGGCCAATTTTACAGACGCGGCTTGCAGCTCGTCACTGGAACCGGCTTCAATAGCGGTTTGAATCTCTTCAATCAAATCGATCATGTCCTCCTTGTCTTCATCGGAGGTCTTGTCGAACAGGGCTTCGGCTTTGGCAATCAGTTTGCGGGCTTCGGCAATTTCCGGCGTGTCAGCGTTTTGTCCGGCTATCGCATCCTCCGCTTCAAGTTGCCCGAACAAGGTATTGATGCGGGTTTTCGCAGAATCCAGCGCGGCGTGTTCGAAACGTGAAATGGCGTTTTTGATGGTGATGGATTTTTCCAGTCCGGTGGCTTTTTCCTGAGCCGAAACATGTAACATGCCGTTGAGATCCAGATCCAGGGTCAGCGTGATGATATTGCCCTGTGCGACATCCTGTAAGCCTTCAATCAGGAATTCGCCGATTTTTATATTATTCAATGCGTCAGGATCTTCACCTTGATAGATGGTGACATCAACGATTTCCTGTCCGTCATAGGTGGTCATGAACGCTTCAGTTTTACGGTTCGGCAATGCGGTATTCTTGTGGATAATAGGGATAAAGGTATGAGGATAGTATTCACCGTCCAGATAGCCGAGCGCGCTGGTTCCGTAAGTGTAGGGTGTTACATCGACCAATACCGCGTCCACGTTTTGTCCGCTGATCATCGCGGCTTGGGTGGCCGCGCCCATCGCCACGCATAAATCCGGGTCCACTTCGCTGTGCGGTTCGAAACCGAATTCATTGAAAAGCCGTTCGCGAATACAAGGCGTGCGGGTGGAACCGCCAACCAGCACGATTTCATCAATATCGGCAGGGGTGAATTTGGCGCCTTTCAGGGCGATATGCACGGCATCGATAGTGGCGTTGATGTAGTCGGCAATCATCTCTTCGTAATCCATGCGGGATAATTCCAGCGACAGGTGAACAGCCGCGCCTTCATGTTCCAGCAGGTATTCTTCCTCTATCTGTACGAAGGGTTGGTCGGAGAGTACCAGTTTGGCGTTTTCAGCGGCGCGGGTGATACGCGCTAAGGCCTTGCTGTTGCTGCGCGCATCGACGCCTTTGGTTTCCGACAGATGATCCAGGATGTGGTCGACAATCTGTTGATCGAAGTCATCGCCGCCCAGATGATTGTCGCCGTGACTGGACAGCACCTCGACAACACCGGCCTGGATGTTGACGACTGAAACATCGAAGGTGCCGCCACCCAAATCATAAACCAGCATGTGTTTCCGGTCGGCCTGGCTCGCTCCGTAAGCCAGCGCTGCGGCGGTCGGCTCATTAATCATGCGCACGACATCGAGGCCCGCGATTTCCCCTGCTTCACGCGTCGCCTGGCGTTGCGCGTCGGAAAAATACGCAGGCACCGTGATGACGGCCTTGGTGATAGGTTGCTTGACATGGGCCTCGGCGATGGCCTTCAGGCGTTTCAGGATAATTGCGGAAATTTCCTGCGGCGCATAAGCATGGCCGGCCATGTCTACCTGGATGTCCTGTCCCATCAAACGCTTGATCGATTTGATGGTGCGCTCCGGGTAAACCAGGTATTGGTTTCTGGCCGCTTCGCCGACCATGATCTGACCCTGATCGTCAATGCCGACAAAAGACGGCAGGATTTTCTTGCCGTTGTCGGTAATGACGCGTACCTGACCGTTTTCGACGATGGCCACTTCCGAGTTGGTGGTTCCTAAATCAATGCCGATGATTATTTCATTCATAATGTGTTTTTGTAGTGTATGAGTTGGGGTAAGTGTGCTTTATAGCTGATATTTGTAATAGGCTAAAGTGCAGACTGTTCAACGATTGGTTCTATCATTTTTCGCCTTTCGTCTTTCGTCTTGAACCTAGATCTTATTCACTTTGACTTCGGCAAGGCGCAGTACTTGATCCTGCAGCAGAAAGCCTTTGCGCAGCTCTTCTATGACCGTGCCGTTATCGAGTTTGCTGTTTTGGCCGATTTCGACGGCGCGCATGGTGTGCGGGTCGAGCGGCTTGCCTACGCAATCGATCGGGTAAACGTGATAGGTTTGCAACAGCTGTTCAAAGCGTTTGAGCGTCATCGCCTGGCCTTCCTTAAATGAGTCGATAAAGTTGACGTCCTGTTTTTTGGAATGACCGAACAAGCCCGAAACCGGGTTGTAGTTTTGTAATACGTTAAAGCCTGTGCTTAAGCGATCATAAATATCGACCATGTCCAGAAGCACGCTACGCAAGGTTTCATTACGCAATTGCTGCAAACCGGCATTGTTGGCCTCCAGTGCGGCGGATAACGCCTTGTTATCGGCTTGCACGGAAGTCAGGGTCTCGCTTAAGGTATCGAGGGTCGATTTAAAATGCCGGGACTGCGCTTTGACTTCGCTTTTTAAGCCCGCCATTTCGCTGAGCAAGGTATTCAGGTCAGGTTGTTCGTCGCTGACGGCTTGGCTGAGATCGGCTTGTTCCAGATAGGCCTGGAATTCCTCCAGCAAGCGGTTTTTGTGTAGGTCGCTCATGTTATTTTATCGTCTACGATTTTGCCTTGGCAGGCAATGTGGTCAGGAAAGTTTTATCGTCTATGCCGGCGCGTAACAGTTTATCGAACAGCTCGGCGTTCATTATGGCCGGTTCCGCTAGGCTGAAGGCCTGATCGAGCAAGGCGTTAAAATCGGCTTCCGGGTAGTTAAACAGGGCGTATTTTTCACGGCCGGTTATATCTTTTATGATTTCATAAGCGCTGTGTATTTGCTGGAACATGCCTTGGTCGCGGTCGGGTGGGTATTGTTTGACCTTCTGCAAATAAGCCTGCTTGATTTCACTGTCTGTCGCCTGTTCGGCGACTTCAAGAATTTCATATGGTGTTTTCATAAGCCTGTGAATGTTAAAAAAACGGAAATGAACGCGGTTTCTCGTTTGCCATGATGATGTTATAGCATTCGATAATATCGTCAGCTGTCACGTCAATATTAATACCCAGATCATCGGCTGCTTTCAGCATTAAAAAGGCGTTCACTATGTCCAGGTTACTAAATAATTTGTTCATTAACGCGATGTCGTTATTCAGGTATTGAGCGGCAAGCAGCTTTATCATTTTATCCGGCGAGTTTTTTTGAATGATTTCGACGGTTTTTTTGCCGAGTTTGTGGTAGAGCTCATCCGGCAAGTCGTTAAACAGAGCTTCCAGTGGATCATCGGGTTCATCCGCTCCACCGAACAGCTTGTTCAGCATATCGAAATTGAATTGATTGTGGGTTTTATAATAGCGCTCAAGAAATTTATCGATCAGCATCTCCGTGCGTTGATCATTTTGTTGCCGAGCCAGAGCAAGGCTGTCTTGGAGCCGGTAGAGATTCATATTGGAACATTTATCGGGATCACCGTTGGCTTCGGAATAAACCTTATAGTACATCCAGATCGGTTTGTTCCAGAATAACCGGGCTGCCCAGACTATTTTGATGCAATAGCGCATTAACTCGAAATGCCGGATGCTATCCAGGCATTGGCAGATTGCAAGTAATGTCGGTTCGTCCTGGAGTCGACTGAGAGAGCGTTTAACAACGGCCTTGTGTTTGTCCACGGCCTTGTAAATGCGTGTCTGATTGCCGCTATCGTCATCCATATAACGCTGGATAAGTTGGGTAAGCTTAAGCAATTCCTGCAGGGATAACACAGTGTTTTTATCCAGCGGCGGCAATGCCTTTACTATCGGCGCCACAGCCAGATCCAGCAGCAAGGCTTCCATGGTCAGGTAAAAATGGCTATTGAATAACCCGTCATCCGCTTTTTCCAGCGCATCGCCGAGTAGTTGTAAGCCCTTTTTTTTGTCTTCCGCAACAAACACAAAAAAACCGCGCATGACGGCGACCATGGTCTGGTAACGCTTGCCCAACTTGATCGATTCGGCTTGCCGGATTTCTTGTTCAACCAGATGAAGTTTCTTGGTTCTGATCAATTTCCTTGCATGAGCCAGATGACTGGACAATAAAACCTGTTTGGCAAAGGTGTTGACCGGGTCTATTTTTAGCAGGTTATTGGCATATTGAACGGCTTTTTTATGGGCTTTCCGGCGTGTTGACGCTTTGATCGCCAGACTTAGAAAATCTACATCGAGCGGGAATTGTTTAATCGACTTATCCAGCCATTTCTTGAATGACTCGTCATCCTGAGTATGGTCGTCGTAGTAGCGCAGGATTTTTAAATAAGTTTCACGGTCACTGGGGTCATATTCCAGGCTGTCTGTCAGATAGTCGATAGTGTCATCCGGTGAGCCCGCATGGGCTGCGATATGCCTCATAATCAGCGCTATCTTGAAATTGCCTGCCGAGCCCTGTGTTTTTAAGGCAGCGATACATTGTTTCCAGTAATAATTGGCGCCATGCAAATCATCGTTGCGTTCGCTGCTTAATGCCTTTAACCGCGATTGTTCGAAGCTGTCCATGGCACCGAAGTGTTTGCTGAAATCGCGCTGCCCGGCGGGATAACTCGCCAGCGCGGTCAGGCAGTAATTTTGCGCGGCATTGGCGTCAAAAAGAGTTTGATATTGAATGGTCAGGTTGAATTTCAGCTTGTCCGATAGGTTGTCTTTTTGTTTGCTCAAGGTATCAAGCAATTCGACCTGCTTTTTACTGAACTTAAGGGCGGTTTCAACAATCTGCAGTTGCGGGCGGGTGAACTGCACCAAGTCATTGACCAGCGCCGCACCACTATGGGTAAGACTAGTTAATACCTGACTGCTGCGATTATAAGGCGATGCGGACGGAATTTTGGCTAACTGGGTTTGCGCCTGCTGAGGCGATTCAGGTAATGCAAGCGCTGCTTTCATTAAGGTGCGAAAATCCCGGAAGGCGGAACGGAACGGCAGTTGCTTTAACGCGGATTCAATATCTTCCGGTTTGTTTTGCCGGTAAGCGCTTAAGGCGGCCTGTACCAGTCCCAAATGCGTTATGAAAACCGAATCCTTCGGCAGCACTGCCTCAAGCTCGGTTTTTCCGCTAATGATGAGCAAGCCTAACAACGCGGCAAGCTCGGGGTACTGTTCGTCCACTTGCTGCGCGGACAATTGGCTCAAGGCTTTTTTGGCTTTCGCCATGTCATTGGTTTGTAATAACCAGCTGATATAACAATCGCGGCCTTCATGCGGGGCGGCGGCATTCTGGGCATAATTTTCCCATAACACCAACGCTTCTTTTACCATGCCTTTGTCGGCAAAGCTCCGGGCTCTTTGCAGGTAGCATTCCGCCAATGTCTGACGCCATTCGCTATTATCCGAGTTTTTTAATAATGTCTTATACAGCTCTATGGCTTCCTTGTATTGCCCGGCTTTAAACCGGGACAGCGCTTTTTCTTCGAGGTTCGCGTCAGCTGCATTAGAGGACTTACCGGGGATGAGCGTATTTTTCTTCATGATAGTATCTTGTAACGCAGAGGTTATTCGGGAAAAACGCGACATTAGCTATGCTCTCCAGGGTTTTTTCGCCCACCGGATTTCGCAATCTTACCGGCCTGATGTCGCGCGGGCAGTCTTGCGTATGGATTAGGCTGACTTGCCTGTCGGGATAAAGTGGTATTGATTTAAGCGGCCAGCAAGGGGTCCAGTTTTTTTTGTTGATCCAGAGCGTACAATTCGTCAAATCCGCCGACATGGAAGTCACCGATATAAATTTGCGGTACAGTCCGACGTTTTGTTTTGAGCATCATGGCTTCTCTCAGACCGGGCTCGGCATCGACATTAATCTCGGTATAGCTGACACCCTTTTGGGTCAACAGGCGTTTGGCCATCACACAGTAGGGACAAACCTTGGTGGTATAGATCAGTATCTCAGGCATCTTTGCTTAATGTTAATATATAATGATGCGGTGTATTCTATCGGCAAAGCTGTTGCTGTTCAATGTCGATGGGGGATGATGATTGTTATCAGCGTATTGGCAATACGCCGGCTTCCCCATTTCCAGGCCCGCATTCAGGATCCAGCCAACCGGAACAATTAACAACAAAATTATTTTGAGAGATTGATATGAGTGATTTACCGGATAACCTAAAGTATGCCGCGTCCCATGAATGGGTGCAGTTGGAAGACGATAATATCGTTCGTGTCGGCATAACCGATTTTGCCCAGCAACAATTGGGCGACTTGGTTTATATTCAGCTTCCCGAACTTGGGCGCAAGGTCAGCATTCAAGAACAATGCGCCGTCGTTGAGTCGGTCAAGACCGCATCAGACCTGTTCAGCCCGGTAAACGGGACGATTGTCGCCGTCAATGAAACCTTGGCCGATGAACCTGAGCAGGTCAATGACGATCCTTATCATACCTGGCTTTTTTGCATCAAAGCCGATGACCTGTCCGGCCTGGACCAGTTAATGGACGCTGCCGCCTATCAGCAAATGATAGAGGCTTAGCGCGAGGCTGCTTCCAAGTTATTTTTCTCACAAACTTTTTTTTATCACACACTGTTTTTTTTATCACATACTGTAAATAAGCAATGGCAAATCAAAATGCAAAAGGCATCAAGCGCATGATCAATGCGTGCTTCTTTTCGGCGGCGGGTTTTAAGGCAACCTGGGAACATGAAGAAGCATTCAGGCAGGAAGTTCTCCTGTTTGCAGTCACAACGCCGCTGGCCATCTGGCTCGGCGAAACCACGATTGAAAAGCTGCTGTTGATCGGCAGCATGGTGTTGGTCTTGCTGGTCGAATTATTGAATTCAGCCGTGGAAGCCGTGGTTGACAGGGTCGGTTTTGAGCATCACGAGTTATCCGGCAGAGCCAAGGATATCGGTTCAGCCGCCGTTATGATGTCGCTGGTTTGGGCCGCGATAACCTGGGCATTAATTTTACTTTAAGAGGATTACAGATGAGTGCATTGATATGCGGGTCCATGGCTTACGATACCATCATGGTGTTTCATGATAAATTTAAAAACCATATATTGCCGGAAAAAGTTCATATCCTGAATGTATCTTTTTTAGTGCCGGTGATGCGGCGTGAATACGGCGGTTGTGCGGGCAACATCGCCTATAACCTGAATTTACTGGGTGAAGAGCCCTTGACTATGGCGGTCGTCGGCCATGATTTTGAACCCTATAGCCAATGGATGAGCCAGCACGGCCTATCCAGCGAATATATCCATATTATGGATAATCATTACACCGGTCAGGCCTACATCACCACCGACGAAGAAGGCAACCAGATCACCGCCTTTCATCCCGGCGCCATGAGTTTTTCGCATTTGAATTCTGTGCCTACCGATAGCGACATCAGCATAGGCATCGTGTCGCCCGACGGTAAAGAAGGCATGCAATTACATGCCGAGCAGTTTGCCGAACTGGAAATTCCGTTTATTTTTGATCCCGGTCAAGGCATGCCGATGTTTAACGGCGCCGAACTGTTGAAATTCATCGATCAGGCTACCTGGATAACGCTAAACGATTATGAGTCCGAACTCATGCAGGAGCGCACCGGTTTATCGCTGGAACAACTGGCGGAGCGTGTGGAAGCGTTGATCATTACCTTGGGCGCACAAGGCTCCAAAATTTACACGCAAGGACGCTGCATCACTATTCCGCCTGCACAACCCAACGCCGTACTCGATCCGACCGGCTGCGGCGATGCGTATCGCGCCGGCCTGTTATACGGCCTGATGAACGAACTCGACTGGGAAACCACCGGACGCATCGCTTCGTTAATGGGCGCAATCAAAATCGAGCATCACGGCACCCAGAATCATTCATTTGATATGGATGATTTCAAGCAACGCTTCCACGAAAATTTTGCTTATTCCTTTTAATAATGCTGAAACATACTCAACAACTGGTAGATATCATGGCCCGCCTGCGCCATCCTGAACAAGGCTGCGCGTGGGACGTCAAGCAGGATTTTACCAGCCTGATTCCCTACGTCATTGAAGAAGCTTACGAAGTCGTCGATGCGATTGAGCGTAACGACCTCGATGATTTGCGTTCGGAATTGGGCGATCTGTTGTTGCAGGTGGTGTTTCATTCCCAGATTGCCGACGAGCGAGGATTGTTCAATTTTGAACAGGTTTCGGAAGGTATTTGTGAAAAATTGATACGCCGGCATCCGCATGTTTTCGCCGATGCGGTTTTTAACAGCGACGAAGAGCGCCATCAGGCCTGGGAACAAGCCAAAGCCATTGAGCGTCAGGAAAAAAGCAAGTCACCGAAACAGGACAGCGTGTTATCGGGTGTTGCAGCAGCGCTGCCGGCTTTGCTCGAATGTGAAAAAATTCAGGACCGCGCCGCCCAACACGGCTTCGATTGGCCTGACGCGCCGCCGGTGTTTGACAAAGTCCTGGAAGAACTGGAAGAGGTCAGGGAAGCCTGGCAGTCCGGTAATCAGGCCCATATCCAGGAAGAAATCGGTGACTTACTGCTGGTTGCCGTCAACCTGGCCCGACATTTAAACGTCAATGCCGAAATCGCGCTCAAGGAAAGCACTAAAAAATTCACCCGACGGTTTCACTATATCGAACAGCAGATTGCAGCGTCGGGCCGGAATTTAAAAGACTGTGATCTGCATGAACTGGATGCTTTTTGGCATGAGGCGAAGGTTGTTTTAAAAGCGGATAGGTAATGTGATTTTTGCGGTATTACAAGCGGAAAGCCGCAATCTTTGAGCTTATTGTATTGGGTCTTACAGAGCTGACGATCTTAAAAACAGTAATGAAGTAAAGGCGATAACTATGCGAAAACAAACAATTCAATACTCGTCTCCCCTGGATGCACTGATTGAAGTGACAAAACGGCTCAGTATCCATGAACAGCAACAACACTTGAATTCCGAAGAATTTTTTTATCAGTACAGTCAAGGGCAATTGTCCGACGATGCGGCATTCGTGGAATGGGCTAACGATTATCGGCACTACCTGTATTTGCGTCAGGAACTGGATAAGAAACTGAAAAATGCTGCATGAAGCGCTGAAAAACTATCTGGATGCCGTTGAACAGGCAGCGCCTCACTCCGGCCCCGCCGCCAACGCAATGGCCGCCCGCTGATCCTTGGTGAATGACAGCGGCGGAAGGCGATCCGCAAGAAGGGTATCGACGATGGTTGTCGAGGCGGTGGGCTTGGCGAAACGCAAGGCATTCGTTCTCATTCGGGCCAATCTGTCAGGATCTTCCAGCAGGCGTTCCAGCTTGAAGGGCAGGGTGGTCAAGTCGTTGCATTTGACGGCGATGCCTTCTTCCAACAGATGGTCGCTGTTTCTTTCCTCTTGTCCCGGAATAGGCGATACCACGCACATCGGCAGTCCGCAGGCAATCGCCTCGGAAGTTGTCATGCCGCCCGGCTTGCCGATGAAAATATCGGCCATTTTCATTAGTATGTGCATTTCGTCGCTGTAACCCAGCACTTTGAAGCGCTCGCTGCGATTATCGAGCAATTGCAGGATGCGCTGTTTCAGTTCATCGTTGCGTCCACAGATGACCACCGTCTGCGCATCGCCGGCCAGATTGAGCATCCTTTCTACCATGTATTCAGTTGGCCCCACGCCATAAGCGCCCGCGGACAGCAGCAAAACCGGTTTTTCCGGATTTAATCCCAGTCGAAGCCGTTCCTGTGCGCGGTTAATGGGCTGTTGAAAAACCGGATCGATGGGTATGCCGGATACGGTGATTCTTTCGTCAGGGATACCGAGCATTTCAAGATGCGCTTTGGTTTCGTCAATGGCGACAAAATAGCGATGGAAGGAACGCGATAACCACATGGCGTGAAAATCGAAATCGGTGACCACAATGGACAAATGCGCTTGCAACTGTTGGGTCGCAATCAGGTGGGAAATAATGCCGGCGGGCATGTAGTGCGTGCAGACAGTGATATGCGGATTGAACTCCCGGATAAAGCGCACCAGCGGTTTGGTGTTCAGCCGGTCTATCATGTGCCGCATTCTGTCGGTATGCCAGGGTTCATCAGAGGTTTTATACCACCAACCGAGGAAGTTCGGTGCGGAGCGCACCAGCGACGTATAAAAACTGGAATAAAAATCGCGGAACAGTTTGTTGGTGTATTGCAGCGCATCATTATTGATGACTTCAACAACCCGGCCGTCAGCGGCAAAGGAAAGTTCCAGGGCTTTTGCGGCCTTGATATGACCGGTTCCGGCCCCCGCCGACATAATCAAAACCCGTTTTTTCATCAATACTTTAATTTTAGCGTCATCAGTAACAGCCCCCTCTTTGAAAAACAAGGGGGCTTGCAAGCATTAATGTTATTAGATATTTCTAACAACCGCTATTAGGACTGAGCGGTTATGTTTTATGAATTTCCAAAGCTGTTCATAATATCCGTATGGCTATTGGCAGCCTCAAGAATTTGTTTCCTGTCCTGATTTTTTCTTGCGCCAAAAATAAATACCGACTGTGCTTGCGACAAAAACCAGCATTAACATCGGATGTTCATAAAACATATCAAAAAAGCTGCCCATGCCCTGCGACGTACCGCGATAATAAGGACCCATGATTCTCTCTCCTCTCCCGTTACCGGGATTTACTATAAATGAATTAAAAATTAGCCAATTAAAAACAGCCGAACTGACCTACAAAACTTCATTTAGAGCTTACCTCAAAAATTGATATTGTCCAGTTCACGGAGGAAATCAGGAGGGCATGGCTGTTCTTTAAATGGATTTTTAAATCAATAGGTTGATATTTTTGTGCTAAGCGCATTCATCAGTGCATAACGAATCCGTCTGATCAATCTGCAACACGGACAGGGCCATTACGCAGCGGCGTTACTTGCCCGGTTTCGCGATATTTTTTATAGTCGGCAAGCACCTGGGCGTGGTCGAATGCCAGGAGATCAGGCAGTTCATCCAGGCTGAACATGCGGCAGTTTTTCGCGTCATCGGCTGCTACCGGCGTTCCTGCCGCTTCGGCGACATAAACCGCCGTTACCGTATGACCACGCGTATCACGGGCGGGATCGGAATAGATGCCGAGCAAGGCGATCAGTTGTACATTAAGGCTGACTTCTTCCTGTGCTTCGCGTATCGCAGCTAGTTCAACAATTTCGCCGACATCGACAAAGCCGCCGGGAATCGCCCAGCCGTAGGGTGGATATGCGCGTTCAATCAGCACGATCGGTCGGTCCGGGAAATCGGTCAGTTCAATAATAGTGTCTGCGGCGATTAAAGGGGTAACAGGTCTGGCCATGGTATGTTCCTAAAAATAAGGGGGTTCCGAAACAAGGAAATTATAGCAGCTCAACAATCCGTATATCCCTTGCTATCAATCCTGGTCATGACCATGTTTGTTGCTGAGCCAGGCCATGGTCAGCGACAAAAACAAGCCGAACACTATCACAATGGTATAGACGGAAAACCCGGCATCGATCATCAGCGCATAAGCACCGAGCATCAATAAAATACTCAGGTTTTCATTGAAGTTTTGCACGGCGATGGAATGCCCCGAGCCCATAAGCTGATGACCGCGATATTGCAGCAAGGCGTTCATCGGTATCAAAAAACTGCCGGCCAGTGTGCCGATCAAGACCAGCATCAGCATCGCCAGCCGCCAATCGGTGACGACCGTCATGCCCAATACAACCACGCCCATGGCGATGCCCAACGGCAATACTTTCACGGCGTGATTCAACGGCACCGCCTTGGCCGCGATTACGGAACCGATGGCAAGACCAACTGCGACGACAGCCGTCAATTGAGTGGCTTGTTCCAGGTCGAGTTTTAGCGCCACCGCCGCCCAGGCGAGAATAATAAAACGCAAAGTCGTTCCCGCACCCCAAAACAGCGAGGTGACCGCGAGCGATACCTGCCCCAACGGGTCTTTCCACAGGACCAGGAAAGTCCGCCAAAAATCTTCTACCAGGAAGCCCGGTGTTCGATTCGGTAGGCTGTGTTCGATGGGCAGCTTGGGAATGTAATAATTAAGCACTGCCGCTACGAAATAAATACCCAGAATGATAAAAATAGCGAACTCGGGTGCGGTATCAATGCCGCCGTTGAATTCGAGTCCACCCAGTTGCTGGACCACTTGATCCTCAACCCGGTGACCGATCAACAAGCCCCCGAATATTGCGCCCAGAATGATGGCCGCAACCGTCAGGCCCTCCATCCAGCCGTTGGCCCAGACCAATCGGTCGGCAGGCAGGCATTCGGTCAGGATGCCGTATTTGGCCGGCGAATAAATAGCCGCGCCGATGCCGACGAAACCATAGGCAAGCAGTGGGTGCAAACCCAGTAACATGGCAATGCAACCGACTATCTTGATGCTGTTGCTGATGAACATGACCTGACCCTTCGGCAACGCGTCAGAGAATGCGCCGACAAAAGGCGCGAGTACAATAAAAGCGATGACGAAAAATTGTTGTAATACCGGCGTTTGCCAGGAAGGCGCATCCAGGCTTTTCAGTAGCGCGATAGCGGCGAACAGCAGTGCGTTATCCCCCAGTGAGGAAAAGAACTGTGCCGCAAGAATAATGTTGAAACCGCGATTCATGGAATTATTGGCCCTGTGCGACTCAGCGGATATCGGAGTCTTTGCACTAAAAAATGGTTAAAGGATTTATCTGATTTAAACGGCGAATGTCGGCGTACAAACTCCGGTTTCTACGCCAAATAAACGATGTTGCAATGCTAAATGGCAGTAATGCTCGGGCGTGGGAACGGCGGTGTGATCGGTTGTTTTTTGCAGGTTACCCAGAGTTCAGTTAAGACAGAGAAGTTGATAAAGCGACATTGTGCTCCCTCTCCCTCAGGGAGAGGGCTGGGGAGAGGGGGAACAAATGAAGATTTATCTTCGTCTTTTATAACAGCGTATTGCCGCAAACCAAGCCGATAGCCCGAGCATTTATCTATCACACATTGATTTCCATGACTTCGTTATGGGCAGTGGCCGATTCGCTCTTGCCCCACCTGACAAGTTCCAGACTACCATTGAAGTGCTCCACGATGGCGGTGCAGCTTTCCACAAAATCCCCTGTGTTGACATATAAAAACCCGCTTATCTCCTTGATTTCCGCATGGTGGATATGGCCGCAAATTACGCCGTCCAGGTTTTCGTTGTTCAGGGTGTTGACGATGCTCTCCTCATATTCGGAAATAAACTGGACGACATTCTTGACTTTGAATTTGACAAATGCGGCGAGAGAAAAATGCGATTGAATACCAAAGAATCGCCTGATGATTCGCAGCAAGCGATTGAAGTCAATCAGGAAGTCATAGCTCCGACTGCCCAGTTTGGCGACCCACTTGTGATGTCTGGCGATGGTGTCGTATTCATCGCCATGCACGACCAGGAATTTCTTTCCGGCTGATGTGGTATGAATATCTGAATTTTTTACAGTGATGTCGCCAAAAATATAATTGTCGTAGTCCCTGACGTTTTCGTCATGGTTGCCGGGTATGTAGATGACCTGAGTCGCGTGGCGCGCCTTGCGCAGGATTTTCTGGATCACCGTATTATGATCCCTGGGCCAGTACATTTTCCTGGAAAGCGACCAAAAATCGATGATGTCGCCGACCAAGTAAAGCTTTTCACTGTCGTTATACTTGAGAAAATCGAGCAAGACATCGGCCTGACATTGCGTCGAGCCAAGATGCAGATCGGAAATCCAGATAGTTCGATAAGAGTTATTATTCATACTATGTCAACATTCAACGTTATATTGGTTTTGCATGACCTGATCGGCAGTGAATCATCGGAACCGGCATAAAATAACTTCGACAAATTATTCCCTCTTCCGACAGATTTACAGTCTTGAGATGTTAGCAGAGGCAGATGAAGGTTTCGTTACAGTGACTCCCGGTATTTTTGCCGATGACTATAGAGCTTTCGTGAAACCGACTTTTATCTCTACTTGCTGCTAATCATCGTCATCGGTCTCTTTGATGTCTATAAGGCCGCCTGTATGACAGGTCAGACAATGCGCCATTTGACCGGGGCGATGCGCACCTTCGCCTTCTTTCAGCAGATGCTTGACGATAGCGTTATCGAGTAAAGGAGGGGATGATTTGAAATCGGCGCTGAAATCATGACAAGCGCTGCATGAACTGGTGCCGGTGGCGCGAAATACGAATTCCCCATGCGGATTCACCATAGCGCCGACGGTTATTTGCGCCAACATACCGCGATGCTCGGTATGGCAAGCATTACAGGATTGCTTCTCGCGCAGTGTTCTCCGGTGAAATTCCGATACGGCGGGTCTTGATTCGACGGCAAAGCGCTTTTCATTATGGCAGGCCGCGCATTTATTTGCCGTGGCGCCTTCGAAGGGCTGATGACAATTATCGCAAGCCGCGATGTCGGCATGGAAGCGGCTTAAATCGCCCGGCGCCCAAAGCGACTCAGGGTGTTTAAGTGTCCCCCAAACCATCCAGGTAATCAGAAGAATTGTCGTAATGACGACAAATGAAATAATGCCGCGTGGTAGTGGGGAAAAGCCCATTTATAATCCGCCAAAATACAGAGCGCCGATGATATGAGCTATCAGCAGCACTAAAAATATCATCACCATCGGCACATGAATAATCCGCCAAACCCTGAAAGTTTCCTCGTCCGAAGCCAACTCATAAAGTCTGTCCTCGACATCTTCATGAGCCAGTCCCTGATTCAGTAATTCCTTGCGCTGGATGCCCAACAAGCTCACGGCTTTTCGATGTACCGCCAGGCCAACGATGCCGCTTACGGCAACCATTCCCAATGCGAGTAGAGTCAGCGTAGGCACCAGGGCATGAAAGTGTGGCCCGGCGTGAACCAGAATCAATAATGGGCCAACGACACCCGCCACTTGATGGACCCGAAACCAGCCTTTCGGCCACCTTGCCTTGCGACGAGAGCGTTTTTTTACCGAGTAAACGAATACGCTGAGAATGACGGCAAGCCCGCCCCAGCCAACCAGATGTCCCGTTTGGGTATGACCGAACCGCCAACCGGACGGCAAGCTAAGCAGCACTTCAATCAAGAAACCGACGGCAATGGCAACGATGATAAAACCGATTACGTTCAGAAAACGTTTGGTAATGGTAGTCATATTCCTGTTCTTTTGATGCTCAGCAGGGCTGAGCATGTTGTTCTGCACTTAGGGGTTATCGCATGGTTCCAAGATAATCGCAACTTTAAAACGTTTGAGGCGGAGTAGTAAATCTCTTCATGCTGGGGTAGCCCGGATGGAGCTTTGCGGAATCCGGGATTTTGTAGCTCTGATGCCCCGTATTCCACTTACGCTTCATATGGGCTACCTATTTGCTGATGTTGGGTTGGGCATTATCACCAGAATTTCCACCACGGCGAGCGACAGCGCTTGTAGCGAACCAACGGAATCGACTCAGGATCAAGCAATGACGCGTCGATATACCCCTCTAGCTGGTAGCCGAACCGGTCCTTCAAAGTTGCCTCCCCAAGTTCCAGAGGGTGAAACGGGAACGGGTAAGGCTCTTCTTCATCACTGTCAACTGCGGGATGCTCTCCGGACCAGTACGGCTCTTCAAAAGGTTGGCGCCGTCCTATGTCCTCGATAATGCCGCTATCGGGAGACAGACTCAGGGAGCGCACCAGCTTTCCGTTTGTCCAGATCGCATAGGCAAACCAATCAACAACACTGTGCATGGCGTGAAGCGTGACCGTTCCGTTGCCTCCAGCGGCGATAAAGTGTCGGTCCAGTTTTGATGGGTAGTCGATGCCGAATTCTTTGGCTGCGACAACTGATACCTCAGGAAAACAGCCTATACTTCAAACGGTCAAGTTTTCGGTTTTTTTAGAAAACAGCTGGAAATTCATGGTCATTAAAGATTGCATTTTGTCTTTAAAACGGATATCCAGCCCGGCAATACAAGAGTCGATGTTGTCCTTAAACACCTGGAATT
>SXGU01356736.1_pt1 | contig 20731 bp, 14 predicted proteins | sample 3174531 | NCBI WGS metagenome assembly SXGU01 (sample SAMN11356863, study PRJNA531348) | freshwater metagenome | isolation source: freshwater sample F1-140 | place: China: Fuxian Lake, Yuxi | collected 2017-12-25 | reverse complement strand
TGGATCTGGAGCAATGGTTGGTCTCGGCAGCTGCGCGGGAGCTGTAGTGGATTTCGATCTGGATATGAACGAGGTTTTGATCATAGGTCCGGAGCGTGTGCTCCAGACCACCCCGGGCGTCTACTTCGGCGAAGCCCCCCCGCGCAGCGGCTTCGTTCAATCAACTCATCGATGCTTTCCGATCAATCTGCGACGCCAATTCAGTACAAACGCGAATTCATCGCAACCTTCAACACGTTCCGGGAAGCGGATCAACCGTTCCATTCCCATCCTTTGCGATACTCGCTCCGGATAAGTGCAGCGGCTTCAGGAGCATTCTTGACGCGCAATTTCTTCGAGTCCCATTCCAGACGTTTGCCCACACGCAATGCCACATTGCCCAACAACACCGTCTCTGTCATTGGTCCGGCATACTCGAAATTCGCCAAGGCCTTCCCTTTCCCTTTGCACGCGTCAATCCACTCCAGGTGCTGAGCTGCATCGTTGTCTTTTTCCCCAACCGGATGGCGTGGCAACGTCATGGGTACCGAGGCGAAATCCTCCATCTTGGCTCCTGAAAGAAAGGATCCTTTGCCCCAATAACTCGGGACGTAAAGCGTGTCCTTCGTTCCCACAAAAATATATCCGTTCTCCGGCAACTCTGCAGCCTTTGCCAGAGCGGGATTTGGCTTCTTCCCCCCGTCATACCAAGTCATAGTAATCGCTGGTTGAGAACGACGCTTCGCAAATTCGTAGCGAACGATCGACCACTTGGGGGCGGTCTCCCGATTCACTCCGGAGGACTCAGCGGACACCGCTATTGGATCCTTTAGGTCCAACGCGAAGAAGGCCAGATCCATGTTGTGACAACCCATATCACCCAACGCCCCGGTGCCAAAATCCCAATAGGCACGCCAATTAAATGGCGCACAACCGTCGTGGTACTCCCGCCACGGCGCCGGGCCTAGCCAAAGATCCCAATCCAGGTGCGCCGGGGCCGGTTTGCTCGGCGGACGTTCAATCCCTTGAGGCCAGATCGGCCGATTGGTCCAGACATGAACTTCGGTTACGTGGCCAAGCACTCCCGAGCGGATCAATTCGACGAGCCGACGCGAGTTCACCTCGGAGTGTCCTTGATTGCCCATTTGCGTGACCACTCGGGCTTTCCGTGCCAACTGGGTCAGGGTTCTGGCTTCCCAAACCGTATGGGTCAATGGCTTCTGCAGGTACAAATGCTTGCGTAGCTGCAACGCCAACGCGGCGGCGTGAAAATGCGTATGATCGGGTGTCGAGATCGTCACCGCATCAATATCTTTCTGCGTCTCGAACAGCCGTCGGAAATCTTTGTACCTGGCCGCTTGCGGAAATTTGTTAAACGTGCCATCGGCATTCTTCTGATCGACGTCACAGAGGGCGACGACATTTTCGCCGGCGCAATAACCAATATCGATCCCACCCTTTCCTCCAGCGCCAATGGCCGCGATGTTTAGACGCGAATTTGCGCCATAAACATTGCGCACAGCGACGAATGGAAACGTCAGGGCAGCCGAAGCCAATGCTGTGCGGCGGACGAACGCGCGGCGTGTAATGGGTGCATTCATTTAAGGTGTCACCCAGAATACTTCGAACGACTCGAAGAGTGCAACAACTCCGAACAGAAACACCGACGCCTTAGTTGGCCGCACCTACCTGCCGACTTAAGCTCTCACAAATAGCCCGGCTCCAACGCTCCATCACCGCGGAATCTGGCCCTTCAATCAGCAATCGCGCTTTGGGTTCTGTGCCCGAATAACGCAACAACACTCGCCCACCCGAAGGCGAAACCTCCGCCTCAGCTTTCTTCACCAAATCTAACACATCGTCCAACTCCTCAAAGGGACGCTTCTCTCGCACCTTCACGTTGGTTACCAATTGAGGATACCGCTTCCAGCATTGGCTGAGGTGGGACAATGGTTTGTCCTGCTGCTTCATGATGCTGAGGATCTGAAGGGCAGCCACCAAACCATCCCCGGTGGTACTGTAATCACGGAAGATTAAATGCCCGCTCTGCTCCCCACCCAAATTAAGTTTCTCGGTCAGAAGTGTATCAATGACATGCTTGTCTCCCACCGGCGTGCGGATCACATCGCCACCCTTTTCACGGATGGCGGCGTCCAATCCGGCATTACTCATCACCGTCGCCACCACCGTCTTGCCAGCCAACGTTCCTTCCGAAAGCATCTGCAGTCCGCAAATGGCCAGGATATCGTCTCCGTCAATTTGGGCGCCGTTTTCATCGACCAATAACAACCGATCCGCATCGCCATCGTGCGCAATGCCCAAATCCGCCCGGTACTCCTTCACCTTGTTGCACAAATTGGCTGGATGCATTGAACCACACTCCTGGTTGATGTTCGTTCCGTTCGGTTGATTGCCGAAAATAATGGTCTCTGCACCCAATTCCTGAAGCACGGTGGGCGTGGACTTGTAGGCCGCACCATGCGCACAATCCACCACGATGCGCATCCCCTCCAAGGTCAGGCCCCGTGGAAAACTCGCCTTGGCGTGTTCGACGTATCGGCCGCGCGCATCATCCACCCGCACCGCTTTCCCAATTTCCTTGGCGGTCGGTCGAATGTTCTCAATCTGACCACTAAAGACCAAATCTTCGATCTGGTTCTCGATGTCGTCGTCCAACTTGTAGCCGTCCGGACGAAAAAACTTGATGCCATTGTCGTCGTACGGATTGTGCGACGCAGTGATCACGATGCCGGCGTCCGCACGCAATGATCGGGTCACATAGGCAACGCCTGGTGTCGGCAGCGGCCCAATGAAGATGACATCGACGCCCATGGAAAGAACTCCTGAAGAAATCGCATTTTCCAGCATGTATCCGGAGACCCGGGTGTCTTTTCCGATCACAATACGATAACGCAGGCGGTCGCGGGCCTGGCCTTCTCGGTGTTTAAAAACATGCGCCGCCGCGCGCCCCAACTTCAGGGCGGTCTCAGCGGTTACGGGTTCGATATTGGCACGTCCACGGACACCATCCGTGCCGAAGATGCGTTTGGAATTCGACATAAGTCAGTTCGGTCGGGACCGAGTATCGTTGGATTCTGACAACTTTTCAATGAATGCGTTGGCTGGTTGTAGTGAATCAACACGAACACCGGTCGGGACGTAGAGCTGAATCCGCATTTGTAACGATTGAGCTGCCTCCACATCGGCTAAATTCACGTAGGCCTCAATGTCCGATGGTTGCAAACGCCGCAGCACATTGGCGTCACCACGCAGCACCACCTCAATTTTGTCCGGCATCACTCGGAATCGCGAGGAATCGCCGACACTGGTCAAGACGCGAACCGGAACTTCTTCCAATCGACGCGTCTGGGTTTGAGAAAACAGGTTCGTTGAACCAACGCTTCCGGTTCGGTGACCAGCTCCAAAATGGACGGTAAACCAGATCAGCGTCGCCAGACCCACCGCCGACAGTTTCCACCAAAAATTGTACTGAATGGACTCAGGCAACGACATGATTATTTGGGAGGCCCAACTGCTGTCAGTCCATTGCGTCCTGGTTGCAACTGGCGCATCCAGCGCCAGATACCACGCGGTTGTTGGGTTCGAACGAACACAAGCGTCAGGAAGGAACGCAATTCGTCCAAACTGACACCCCGTTTTAGATCACCCTTGTACGCGTACGAGATAGCTCCGGTTTCTTCAGAAATCACCACAATCACCGCGTCGGTTTCTTCACTCAGCCCCAGTGCCGCGCGGTGCCGCGTTCCAAGCGACTTGTGTAGGTCTTGACGCTGGGTCAAAGGAAAAATGCAGGCCGCTTTTATGATCCTCCCATCTTTGACCAACACCCCGCCATCATGAATGGCATTATTCGGAAAAAAGATGGTCTCAAACATCTCCGGCGTGGCTTCGCAATCCACCGGGACCCCAGACTCCACGCAATCCACCAAGTGATTCGTCTGCTCAATCGCAATCAAGGCGCCAATTCTCACAGGCGCCAGCCGATCTACCGTCTGGATGATCACCTCGATGTTTTCCCGTTGTTCCCGAATGGCATTGGGCGTCCGTAAATTGCCAAGCTCCCCCAGGATCCGTCGAAGCTCTGGCTGAAACAAAATGACCACTGCCACCGCTAGAAATGGAAATAACTCGTTGAGCAGGGCGCTCAGCACGGTGAGTTGAAGCAATTTCGTCAACAGCGTCAGCGTGATCAACAATCCCAGAAACCCCGTCACTACTGCGAACCCCCGCGTTCCTCGCACCAGCACAAACGCAAAATAGATCAGGCTCGCCAGGATCAAAATCTCCATAGCGGGACGCCACAACGCCGAGATGAGTTGCCAAAAGTTCAAAGCTTTCGTTCGGAAATCGCCTGGAAGACCCGCAGTGCCTGTATCGTGGGCGCGACATCGTGCGTGCGCAAGACCGATACCCCACAGAACGCGGCCCAAACGCTACAAGCCAACCCAGCCGGCATCCGATCACCCACACCAGCCCCTGTCAGACCACCCAGAAAAGATTTCCGAGAGACACCTAACACAATCGGCCGAGCAAATCCCCTAAAATCCTTCAGTCCAGACAACAAGCGGACGTTTTGATCCAGGGTCTTCCCAAACCCAATGCCTGGGTCGAGAGCGAGTTGTTCCAATCGGACACCACAGGCCTGCATCCGTTCAAGCCGATTGCGGAAGAATTCGGTCACTTCCGCCACCACGTCGCCATACTGAGGCGATGCTTGCATGGTCCGCGGAGTCCCTTGCATATGCATCGCGACATAACCAGCCCCACTCTCGGCCGCCAATCGCCACATGGACTCGTCCTCGCGATTGGCGGCAATGTCATTGATCATGACCGCTCCAGCCTGGATCGCCGCACGAGCGACATCAGGCTTTTGTGTATCGATCGAGATCGCGATCTGAGTCCGACGCGAGAGTTCTTCCACCACTGGCAACACCCGACGACATTCTTCTTCGAGAGTGACCGGCTCAGCCCCTGGTCGCGTCGACTCACCGCCGATGTCCAGGATATCTGCGCCCTCGCGAACCAGCAGCAATCCCTGCTGCACGGCGGACGCTGCATCAAGGAATCGTCCGCCGTCAGAGAAAGAGTCGGGAGTGACGTTGAGAATTCCCATGACCAAGGTTGGTCGAGGAAACTCGAAAACGTGGTGGCAACATCGAAGTGTCATTCCACGAGATCACTGGTCAATAGGTCGCTCCACCACCTTTGGCTAAGGGTGAGCGCTGGATTAACTCGATTTCGTAACCCTCCGGAGCATCAATGAATGCGAACCCGCCACTGCCGTCGTCCTTGTAGGTCGGGCCATCCGAATACTGGAGTCCCAATCGCGCCAAGTGCTGCCCAAATTCAGCCAAACTGGAAACTTCAAAAGCCAGATGGGTCAGGTCCGGTTGAACCTCCACAGGACCACTCGAGGGAAAATGGCACAACTCAATCGTGGCTTCGCTCTCTGGTGCCTTCAAAAAAACCAACTCGGAACCGCGCGGTGACTTGTGCCGACGAACTTCCTCCAAGCCGAGAACGTCCTTGTAGAACCGAACTGACCTCTCCAGGTCATTCAACCGGTACCGAGTATGCAACAATTTGGAAACGCGCATGCCGAATGGAAACTAACTCCATCGGTTGGTTGAGCAAACGCCAATTCGCGCCGCTAGCGAAAAGTCAACCAACCCACTCTCCCCCCGCCCTCGGACGCACATTGGCCGGATTCGGATTCACGGGGCATTCAACGAATCACGGCGCCGAGTCTGCCATCGCCAAAACCCCGAGGTCGCATGTTCTTCCAATTTACCCTCTGGACGACGCACTACCAGAACGTCCGCTCCGAAGCGCCGCACCAGAGCCAAACCAAGCTCGGGCTCCGCGACGCTCACCGCCGTCGCCAATGCATCCGTCGTCATGGCATCCGGCCCGATAACAGTTACCAAGCTATGATCCGTGAGCCCCAGTCCAGTGCGCGGGTCAACAATATGGGAGTAGCGCTTCCCTTCAATTTCTACATGTTGAAAGAGATCTCCACTGGTGCAAAGCGACGCATTTCGCAAAAGGACATCTCTGGGTGGTGGTGCCCCCGGCGAGTCGAGTGGGGCCACTTCGATCTTCCAGCCCGCCAATCCCGGCGGAGGTTCTCCAACCACGAGATCCCCTGCACCCGCCACAAGAAAACGTCGTATCCCATGCGCACGCATCACCCTACCGACTTCGTCGAGTGCATAGCCTTTGGCAATCGCCCCCAAATCCAGTCGCATTTCTGGCAGATCCAATTGCACCGAGCGAGCACGCTCATCGAATCGGATGTGTTGCCATCCCACCGATGCCTGAGCTCGCTGGATCTTCTCCTGGGTGGGCATTTCACGCTGCCTCCTAGCTCGTCGCCAAACCTGGATCAGAGGACCCACCGTCACGTCGAAACTACCACTGCTGGCTCGTGAAATCGCGTCACCGCGTTTCAATACCCTCCACAACTCGTCGCTCACGCGCACCCATTGCCCGCTGCCAGACGTGCGGGAAAGACGGCTCAATTCGGACTGCTCCTCATAGTCGCTCAGTAGGGTGTTCAACCCTTGCACCCGTTGAAACGCTGCAACCGATGCATTGGTCGCCGTCGATCCATCCCGCGCCCAAACCACTAGGCGAAATAGCAACCCCATTTGGATTTGCTGAAATTCAAAGCGATTCCACGCAACTGGCTCCGGTGCGCGACAAGCTCCACAGACCCCCATCAACAGTATCAAGACTGCAAGCGCGCTCATAGAGTGTCTCGCAACACGGACACTGTATGCACGGTGAGGTTTCAAAAAAGCATGCTCCGAATCTGAGCCACCGACGCCGTTCCTGTGGTGCCCAGTTGATGAATTACCAGACTCGCCGCCACCATCGCGAGTTCCATGGCTTCGGTGAGTGTCGCACCCGCCGCCAACGCTGCCGTCAAATTCGCCGTTACGGAATCACCGGCTCCGACAATATCAATTGGCCCACGGATCGGCAGTGAAGGAACCGAAACCGACGGACCCCCGGGTGCGGCGCCGACAATGCCGCGATCCGCCAGGGTGACAAAGGCCGCACGCCCGTTCGAGGCGGCGACACGCTCCACTGCCCTTTGGCATTCCACCACTGTATTGGTTAGTTCACCGCTCATCGCCTTGAGTTCTGCGGCGTTCATTTTGAAGGAGATGGGTGGCCAACTGCGCAAGCCTCGTCGACTGTCGCCCAGCACCAACCATTTTGGCTGCCGTAAGAGGGCTTGACGCACTTCTTCCAACAACTCTCGAGTGACAACGCCCGTTTCCGCCAAATCTACCTGATCCATCAAAATCAGTCCGTCCGTGTCTTTCGATGCTCTCTCGACATGCCGGGCGATTTGGTTGCGAACTTCCGCAGGCGTGGGATTCCAATTCTTGATGTCGAGACGGTTGAGTTCTTCCGGAGGCAGGCCTGGGCGAAGAATCAGCGGCTTGGTGTAGGTAAATGTGCGGCGCTCGGGCGCCTCCACCAAGCCTTCCAAGCAGACGCCTGGCATCAAGCTCAGTGCGCGCTTGAGTTCGTATCCTTCTCCATCTTGTCCACAACAGCCAATCACTCGAACCTCCCCAACCCCCAATGCCACCAGGTTGTTCAGGATCGTTCCTGCGGCCCCTGGCTGGCATCGCACCCGGACGATATTGTGCACCACCAATCCGGTTTCAATCGAACGTTCCGCCTTCGCCGGATCGATGTCGAAGTAGCGATCAAGGCAGAAGTCGCCAGCCAAAGCCAAGCGAAGCAGCGGATATCGCGCCGTGATTTCGTCAAAGCGTTGGGGAGTCATATTCGGATCAACTGGAATGTTTCGGGCGTCGCTCAAGACTTGGCAGCCCCGCGTGCCGGCACTCTCAAGGCATGACACAAATGATGGATAAAGGCGCAGTTGTCTGATTGAAGGTACTGCATCCGACCACCCATCCTCGAGAAGCTCTTGCAGAACCGAAGATAGTAGGCTGGGTTGTTCTTTGGTGGTTCACCTCGGCTCCAATCCCAGTTGCCCCCATCCTGCAAATCGACCACATAAATGGAATGGCCAGTTACGGCCGACCCGCCACGTTGAAACCGCAGGTTGTGGACACAGCTCAGACCTTTCTCAAATACTTGCGGTGCCATAATTGCCGAACCCACACTCAGCACCACCCCACCATCCAAACCGTCCAGGGCCCCCGCAAAACGTCGGAAATCTTCCCCCGCTGCCCGGCCAATCACGGCACCATTAAACATCGGATGACACGAAATAATGTCGTATCCAATCCCAGGGTGGACCGTCACCGGCACGCCCAAACGATAGGCCTGAGAGAGAATGCTCGCCTCTTTCCAGGAATGCTGAACCTCATGATGGCCAGTGCTCAGCCCAAATCGTTCCATGGTGGACAACAGGTCACAGCCAGCCGCTGCCAGTGGGTCCAATGGAAACTGGCATATGGTTGCGCACAAGTCTTCGGGGCGAGGAAGGAAACAGCCGTCTTCATGAATAAACTTACCCAAAGATACCCCGTACCCCAGTCCCTGCAGTGCCCCAGTCATCAACGCGAGATGAATGTTCCGCCCCGTTTCATCCCAAGTCCCAAATGTACCCGTGGCGACATTGTCCTCGACACTCTCGGTGGATCGTCCCAGCCAAGCGTATTCCCAGTCATGGATCGTTCCTGCGCCATTGGTGGCGAGATGCGTTATCCAACCGTCCGCCATCAGTTCCGTCAAAATCTTGGCCGCTCCATTCCGCAATAGGTGTGCTCCGTACATCAGGATGACCTGAGCTCCGCGCCCCCGCGTATGGCGGATCCGGTCGGCAACTTCGAGCACCTGGACTGCAACGAATTCACTGACGGGCGCAGGAGTAGAGTCTGGATCCACCAAGATCTCTTCGGCGGTGGTCAGGCTTTTTCGCTCCGCCAACGGCAACACTCGAAGCTGGGATAAATCCAATCGTAAGCTGGGGCGCATCGTTTAGAAGGGTTTACTTCAGTAGCGTGCGAGCGCCAAGCAGGGAACAAAACTTCTGCAACTCCTTGAATTTCCCAAAACCACCGCTTGACCTTTAACTGGTGGCTCTCTAAATACGCCCCTGTTCCCTGTCTGAAGTCGACAGCCTGGGTTGAGGCCTACACCTCAACGCACCAGATTGTCGGGTTCTTATCAGGTCGCTCGCTTCCGTGTGGTTGCGGGCAACGGCGGGTCCTGGCGGTGTAATCCGTGTGTCACCCCAAGACCCGCCGTTCTCTTTTCTTCCTTCCGCCCTAAGATTCTTTCTAAGGATTCCGCCTTTCCCGTGTCACATGAATAGGTGCGTCGGTCCCGCCCCGGGTGTACCGGAGAAGCAGGAAGGCGACGCGCTCAATCCAGTGACTCAACAGCGCATGGTAGAAAAACGACTCGACGCGGACGAGGCAGCCTCCCCCCGCTTCGAATCGATCGAGGAACTTTTCCTCGCCATCGAGTCACCCTTGTTGATCTATGCCAGGAGGTTGGCGAGAGATATCAGTCTGGCCGAAGATCTCGTCCAAGAGGCTTTTCTACGACTTCAGCCCCAGTTTCATCAGATCGCGTCACCACGAAGCTGGCTTTATCGAACGGTCCATAACCTCGCGATCAACCATCACCGCGATAACGCCAAGATCGTCTCGTTTGGGAAATCAACCTCAGCATCCTCGCCGACTGAAAGCCATTCCGAGGAACTTGCGGATCCCGCCGACCCTCATCCGCTTCCCGATGATCAGATCGCCCGCTGGGAGGGTGTCGGATTGGTTCGGCTCAATTTATTGAACTTGGACCCTCGCAGTCAGGAGATCATTCGCCTGCGCTTTCTCGAAGATTTTTCCTACCAGGAAATCAGTGATCGCACCGGCCTGAAGATCGGCCACGTCGGTTACCTGCTTCATCACGCACTCAAAACCTTGGCTGCCGACCTGTCCAAGGCCGGCCTCGTCCCATGAATCCAGATTCCCAGCCAACCCCTCCTGAGTCGGATTTCGAATCCCGGATCACCGCCCTGTTGTTGGGTGAATTGTCGGCTACTCAAGCCGCCGAGGTACGCGCCGCCCTCGCTTCGAGTCCGGAACTTCAGAGCCTTCACGACAACCTACAGGCCACCATCGGACTGTTGCACGAGGCCATACGGCACCCAGAAGATTCGGACGACTCCCTGCCCCCGATCGAGCGTTTACATCTCTCTGCCAACCGCCGCGAGACCCTGCTCAGGTCCCTCCGCGAAGCCCCCATCGTTTCGCTCCCCAAGACGCCATCGCCCCTGTGGCGTTGGACCGTCCCCATGGGAATCGCTGCCGGACTGGTTTCCATGCTGGGCTGGTTTGAGCTCCAACAGCGCACCCCCTCGTTGATGTTCGCCAAACAAGACAGCGCTTTCGGCGAACCTCTTTTTGGCAACTCACACCCCAGCGAAGGTTTTCAACTCCTTTCCCGAGGACTTAGCGAGTCAACCGTCATCACAAACTCCAAAACGTGGCAGGATTATTACACGGATGCGTCGCGGGACCTATTTGTGCGGGACCGAACCCCCTCATCGAATGCCCAAGACCCACTGATTAAAAACGCTACCGAGCTCGGCTCGGTCGCGCAGAACCGTACGGCAGGGTTCGAACGTGGGGAAACCCGCTCGAGGCAATCAGCCTCGCGGTTTGGCAGCCAACCGCCTAAACCCGCCGCCCCGCCTCCGAGCCCGCTGGGTGACTTAGAACTGAGCCTCTCCGCACCAGCGGGCGATAAAACGCTCAATTTTTTCTTTGAGAGCGCACCGCCTGTGGATTTCTCCGCCGTGAGTGATGCGAAAGCAACTGCGCACAAAGACGTTTTGGCCGGCCTACGCTTTGGACTATGGAGCGCACGCCAGGTGTCCTCAGAAGGAGAGCCGTTGATCGAATCGCTTGCCGCCAAGCCGATGGACCCCGCTATCTCTGAAGAATCCTTGGTTAGCGAGGCGGTGCGCCTAGAAGAGTCCAGGGAGAAGGCCCCGGTGGACGTGGAATCTAAACTCACCTTATCGCGTGAATTGAACCGGGAACTGCAAACGGAATTGGATCTTCAGGTCGACACGCCTAGCCTCAGAACGGTGACCGAGGATTCTGGATCTTCTCGACCCATTATAGCCAAATTAGACGATTCTGCTCGTACCACAGACGATTTGCTGTCCGCTGCCGAGCCTCTAGCTCGGATAATTGCTAGCACTGACCGACTTCGTGCAGTCGTCCCGAATCGGCCCGTGGAGCCCCCTAAAGCCCAACCCGAAATTCTGACGACCACTCAAGCGCACTCAACCTTCTCGCTCAATGTCACCGATGTGTCGTTCCAGTTGGCCTCTGTCAGTCTCCAAAAGGGAAGTCTCCCCGACCCCGCCACGATCCGCGTCGAGGAATTCCTCAACGCCTTCCAGTATCACGACCCCGAGCCCGCCCCAGGTGTGCCGATCGGCTTCACCTGGGAACGCGCCGTCTCCCCCTTTGCCCACAATAGGGAATTCCTGCGATTCGCTATTCGCACCGGAACTCGCGGCCGTGAAGCGGCACGTCCACTCCATGTCGTCATGCTCCTCGACAACTCGGGGTCCATGGAACGTGCCGATCGTGCCCAAGTGGTCCGCCACGCGCTGAGCACAATTTCCCGACAACTCAAGGCGGAGGACCGGCTGAGCGTGGTGACGTTTGCACGAACCCCTCAGCTCCGCCTCGAAGCAGTTTCGGGCGAGCAAATCTCCGAACTCCCAACCCAACTGGGTGGACAAACGCCGGAAGGGGGCACTAATCTGGAGGAAGCCTTGAAGCTGGCCTACGCGACCGCCTCACGGCACTTTATCGCCGCCGGTAATAATCGCGTGGTGTTGCTCACGGACGGCGCCGCCAATCTGGGAGATGTCCTCCCGGAATCCCTAAAAACCAACGTCGAGTCGTGGCGCCAGCGTGGTATCGCCTTGGACTGCTTCGGTATTGGTTGGGAGGGGCTAAACGACAGGCTCCTCGAAACCCTCGCTCGCCACGGCGATGGCCGGTACGGCTTTCTGAATTCGCCCGACGACGCCGACACGACGTTCGCCACCCAACTTCTGGGCGCCCTTCAAGTCGCTGCTTCCGATGTCAAAGTTCAGGTGGAATTTCATCCCCAACGGGTGTCTCTCTGGCGGCAGATCGGCTACGCGAGACATCAACTCACGCAGCAGCAATTTCGCGACAACACAGTGGACGCCGCGGAACTCGCGGCATCCGAATCCGGCAATTCGTTGTACGTCGTTCAGGTGAATCCGAATGGCTCTGGGCCAATGGCGACCGTTCGAGTGCGCTTTCGTTCGCCGGACACGCAGCAATATCGAGAACATGCTTGGATCGTTCCTTATGTCGGGGCGGCCCCATCTCTGGATCAGACACCACCCCGTATGCGTCTGGCTGCCTGCGCGGCAACCTTTGGCGAGTGGCTGGCAGGTACTGAATTCGCCACCGAGGTCACCACGGATCGACTGCTCGCATTGCTTCGGGATGTCCCGACTGCCTTTGCTCCGGATCCGACTCCAAAACGACTCGAATTGATGATTCGTCAGGCTAAATCCAATTCCGGCCGCTGAGGCCTTTCCCTTACTTATGAACTCCTCGATTAATCGGCGGCGATTCGGCCACGTCAGTCGGCTTTGGATCTCGGTACTGACTGCTTCCTGGTTCCTCCTTTATCCCGCGAAGCCCAGCGCCGCCGAATCCGATTCGCGGGTAACCTCGGAATCATCCAGTGCCAGCCTCAACACCCAGGTCGGCACGGAAGAAGCACGGGTGGTGTTTCAGGCCGACATCAAAGGAACCTCCGCATCGAAGGATCTACGGGTCTACGGCCTCACCATCCAGCAGACCGTTCAGATTGAACCTGCAGCAGCGCGTCACACGGCGACAATTCTGGCCAAATCGATCCACGGCAGCCTGGAGGAAGTGATTGTCAAACTCGGTGGCACCGGCACCATTCACCAAGTTTCCGGATCGCAGTTGGAAGATTGGAGCCTTCGTCAGGAGAGTTCTGGATCACGATCCTTGGTGGTGCGCTTGAAGAAGTCCAAACCGGCGCTCGCCTCCACGACGCTCGAGATCGTGGCCGAGGCACCTCTCGGCCCGAGCACCAATGCCGTTGCTTCACTAACCTTCACCCACGAAAACCCAGCACTCTCCAGCGGGTTTGTCCGGCTCGACCTCCCGACGGATGGGGACGTTGAACTCCCAGGCGCTGTTGGCATTTTGCCGGTCGACACCTCATGGCTTCCCGAAACCGTTCGGGCTGGACTGACAAATTCGATGCGGCGCTCTTTGGTTTTTCGCTTTCTGGGAACCTTCTACTCACTGCCCCTTCTGGTTCGTCCCCTCGATCCAGAGGCGAATCGTGTGGTCTTAAAGGATGTTCGACTCGATGGGCAACTGAGCGATACGGAGGCGGTCTTCACCGTTACCGCCACGGCGCAAGTCAGGAATCCCAAAGGCGGTTCGCTCCTGTTGCTCTCCGGCGATGTCGCATTGACCGAGGCTCTCTCCACGCCGGATTGGCAAATCACTTTCGAAGAAGGTCGATTCCAGGCACACTTCGAAAAAGCCGGCAACTATCCCGTCCAAATGAGGTTTCAATCGCGGACTCGGCTCACCAATGGATGGAATCAGTTAAGCTTTCGGATGGCCCCAGGCGCCCTGATGCCCGTCGTGCTACGAGGACTGAAACCTGACACTCAATTCAAGTTTCATGGAGCTGCACGACCCGAACGTGCTGGAGAACTCTTCCAAAGCTTTCTTCCAACCGATGGTCAGGTGGACCTGGTTTGGAAGGAATCCCGTGCAGAAACCGAGGGTGTTCTTTTCTTCACTACCACCCAACTTTCCCAAATTGCGGTGCGGCCTGGAATCTTGCGTCAGACCACTCTTCTCGGCTTTCAGGTGATGCAAGGAGACTTGACCCAGGCACAGATTCGCCTTCGAGGTTCGGGCGAACTCACCAGGGTGCAAGGGCCAGATGTTCTGGCCTGGAATGTCGAGGTCATCCCAGGCAGCACGGATCGACGCCTACAGGTTCAGTTCAATCAACCCCAACGCCAAAAGGCTACATTAATTCTTCAATCCCAGGCGGCCTTGGATGAATTCCCAGTGCGAACCGACGTTTTGCAATGGATACCCGAAGGCACCACTCGCACAGACAACCACTATCGCATCATCAATGAAGGGGCCGTGAGGCTCGAAGTGCTTCAGTCCATGGGATTGTCTCAAATCTCTCCGGAACAATTTCCCATGACACCGGAAGCCCAACCCTGGTTCTCCAAACCTGGTTCTCAGGTATTTGTCTATCGTTACACGGGCGGAGCTTTCGCCCTGCAGTTGTTGGCAGACGCCATTCAACCCGAACTCGCCGTATCACAGGTCTCCACCTATCACTTGGGTGAAGCAGACCTCCGTATCGATTCAGAACTGGATTTAGAGGTACGCGAAGCGCCCATCCGCGAATTATCGCTCCAGATTCCGTCAGGATTCGCGATAGCCAAACTCGAGGGTTCCGGAATTACGGATCACTTCCTCAGCCAAACCCCCGGCCAAACCAATCAGCAGTTGAAGTTGGTCTTCATAAAGCCGGTTCTCGGCCGTCAATTGGTACAACTTCGTCTCGAGCGAAATTCTCCTCTGGGCGGAACCAACTGGATCTTACCACCCGTGGAACTCGAAGGTGCCAAGTCCTCGCGTGGCCATGTCGGTATCGCGGCAGATGATGGTTGGCGCCTGACACCACTCCTCACACGCAACCTGACCGAGATCGCCACGGCATTATTCCCGCGCAAGAGCTCCGGATTGCAGTCGGCCTACCGAATCTCCGATCCAACATGGCAGGCAACGTTATCCGTGGAACGGATGCCTCAATCCATCCAAGTGGATGCATTACACCTTTTTTCTGTGGGTGAAGGCATTGCCTATGGCAGTAGCCTGTTAAACTATGTGATCTCTGGGGCACCCATAGCCGCATTCCAAATCGCGCTAACCAATGAGTACTTCAACGTGGAATTCACCGGCAAGGACGTCCGAAACTGGCAACAAACCGCGACCGGGTATATCGTGCAGTTGCACACACCCGTCTCTGGACCCTACACGTTGCTGGCCACTTATGAACGCCCTTTTAGGACTCAAGGCGAACGGATTCGTTTCCTCGGCGCCATTCCGATCGACATCCAGTCGGAACAGGGAGTTACCGTTGTCGTCAGCACATACCCATTTCAACTCCAGCCAACCGCCGTCTCCCAGAAACTCCTGAGACTGGAGCCCGGAGAAATCCCCGCGGAGTATCGACTGTTATTCGACGCTCCAGTTTTGGCCGCGTTTCGATATGGGTCGCGACCGTTCGATCTCGAATTGAATTTGCTTCCCTACACACCAAACCCAACGTTGGCCCAAATCGTTGATCGAGCCTCCTTGTTATCTCGGGTTTCCAGAGATGGACAGGTCGTCACCGACGCCCGCTATTTCGTCAAAAGCCGGGGTGCCCAGCACCTGCAAATAACCCTGCCGCCGGATGCCGAACTCTGGTCCGCCTCGGTCCAAAGTAATTCTGTCGTGCCCGTCGCGGCGGGCGCTTCCAACCTGATTCCGCTCTCTTCCAAAGTAGATTTCAATGGCGTCCAAGAGGTGCACCTGAAGGTAGCCTCCCGATCCGGAAATGCCCAACGTCTGCAGCTGAGTACCCCGGCCATTGCCGTCCCGTCACTGCTCACCGATTGGCAAATTGAACCGGAACCTAGCCACCAAATCCGATGGCACGGTGGCTCGGTTTCACTCGCCAATCCGGCGACAGATTCTTCCGGATTCACCTCATTGCGTCGATTTTGGCAGTCAGCCAAGCCGATGCAATCGTGGGGATCGTTATCCTTACTGTTTCTGCTGCTGCTGGTTGCTACCGGAGTTGTCCGGCTCGCAACCAGTGGCGGGGTGAGACGTTTCGGTCCACGCCACCTCCTGGGCGGTTGCATCGCAGTCGCAGCAATTACCTTAGCACTACTCGCCGGATGGCGATTAGTAGAGGATCTCGCCAACGTGCCGCGGTCTTCTGGTTCTGCTGGGCTGCAATTCATTTCCGCCATCCAGGCGGCCAATACCCCATTAACCGCCCAGATTTCCACCGACCCGTTGGAGGCCCCCCTGCGGACCAAAATCCTCAGTTTCTGGCCGGGGTGGCTGGGGTTGGTAGTCTGGATTTACGCCAGAGTGTCACTGCGGAGCAACCAACGCCCACTAGCCTACACAACTGGATGGCTCTTGCTATTCTGGGCGACGCTCCGATCCGACAATGGTGCACCACCGTTCATGGTGCTGGGTCTTTGCTTCATCGCCATCCGAATCGTCGTTCCCTGCTTGAAACAGTGGTGGCAAGTAGCCACTGGCCCAGACTCAACGCCAACAGGGCCGGTTCTCAGCGGGGCCACAACCCGGCTCGGGTGGATGCTACTCGCCGCCCAGATCCTGGGCTCATTGGATCAGGCTCAGGCACAAACCCAGCCGGCAGATCCAACTCGGATACCCAAAACTGAAACTATCCAAAGGACTCAGTTGGGGGTCTCCAAGAGCATCCTGGCAGACACCGTGACCCACGTGATCCGTGTCGAAAAGGAACACGCCTTTGGCCAGGCCACCCTTCGTTGGCAGGCCATCGCCGGTCAATCGCTCCCTCTGTTAAAGGCACCAGGAGTTCTCACCCGGGTCGTGTTTCCCAACGAATTCGCACGACTCATCCAATCCGAATCCAATCAGAGCATCGTCCATTCTCTACTGGCCCAACGCAGCGGCGAAATAGTCGTCACACTCGAATATCAGGTTGGTCTCCTGGCTCGCGAAGGAGCGTTAGGTTTCATACTGCCCACGAGTCCTGGCCTGATAAACACCCTAGCCCTGACACTCGTGGGCGTGGAAGCGGATGTGATGGCTGACAAAGCCATATCCATCAAACTCTCCAATCTCAACGGCTCGGCAGCGACAACGGCATCCATGGTTCTAGCACCCGTCGATAACATCTGGATCGGATGGAAACCTCGGGCCAGGGACACTCGACGAGAGCGTTCTGTCTTCTATGCGGACCTTCAACACTTGTACCTGCCCAATTCCGGCGTTATCGAAGGTCAGCATCGGATTCAAATCCGACCATCCCAAGGTGAAGTCACCGAATTGTTCCTGAGTGTACCCAATGGGATGACGATCAGTGAGGTCACCTCACCAAGTGTCCAACTCTGGCGATTAGACCCCCAAACCCAGCAACTGCGAATTCAGCTACAACCGCCCCAATCGAGACCATTTAACTTGAGTATTCGTTCTCAAACGACTTCCACCCCACTGCCCTACGAACACGAGATCGGACTCCTCAATGTCATTGGAGCCGCCGGTCAAGCTGGCCTGTTGGGTGTCGCCACCGGAAACGACGTTCAATTGGAAGAGGCGCAAGGATCCTTGTTTTCGGCGATTCATTTGGAAGACTTTCCCCTGGGACAATTCGAGGATTCCCGAAAAAAAGTTCCTGGATTCGTGCTCCGACGCGCCTTTCGGCATGTCACCGGCGACGGCCGATTGAAACTGAAGGCATCCAGGATGACACCCGACGTCCGGGTCGAAACAGAACAAACCATGTCCCTCAGCGAAGACCGCTCCGTCCTGGCAGCAAACCTTAGCATTGCCATCCACCGCGCGGGCATCTTTAAAGTCAGTTTTCCCATGCCGACAGGCTTCGATGTTGATTCAATCAGCGGCAGCGCAATCAGCCATTGGACGGAATCAAAAATCGAAACGAATCGGATCATCACGGTGCACTTCAAAACCCAAACGGAAGGCACACACTCCATGGCAATCACGTTGGCAGGCCCTGGCGTTCGACAGACAACAAACTGGCTCGCACCCAAATTACTTCTCCGCGAAGCCAGCAAACAAACGGGAAGACTCCTCATTGCTCCGGAACAAGGCCTGAGACTACAAATCCAATCGAGAGATGGATTGACTCAACTCGACCCCCAGCAGAGCGGGGTACGTCAGAAAGGAGTCCTTCAATTTCGACTATTGAATTCCGACTGGGTTCTATTGCTCCAATTGGAACGGATCGATGCCTGGACCCAAGTTACCAGCCTCCAACAAGTCGAAATTGAGGAATCCCGGGTTCAAACCGTTGCCAATCTCCAATTCGAAATTGAGAACGCCGGGGTCAAGGGATTTCGGATTCGACTTCCAGCCGATGCCGAGAGCGTCCGCTTTCGTGGGGATCAAGTTGTTGATTCGGTGCCTACCCCTGCTCCATCGGCTACAGGCTACCGTGATTGGGAAATCAAGCTGGATCGACGCGTCCAAGGACGTTACAGGCTACAGGTTCAGTTCACACAGCCAATGGCTCCAAATGCCACCAATTTCCAGATAACCGGTATCCAGGCCTTGGACGTCAACCTTCAACGCGGTTTTCTGACGACCCATTCGGGAAATCGACAGCAAGCGAGAATCATCAACCCTCCTGGCGCGCTTCAAGTCAGTGAAGCCCAGTCCATTCCCAAAGACCTGCTCCAGGACCTGCCACCCCGTTCGAGCGGAATCACCTTTCGGCTCGTCGAACCCACGTTCCAGGCATCCGTGGAGATCGTGAGACACGAAATTGCGCGTACCCTACCCTCCCGAGTACTCAAACTCACGCTGACTTCAGTGCTTTCAGAGGAGGGCACAGCATTGACCCACGCCCATTTGGTCTTGATCCCGGGTGAGAACCAGCTGTTGCGACTGAACCTGCCCACGAACGCCGTTTTCTGGTTTGCTTTTGTGGATAACCACAGCGTGCGGCCATGGCGGGATAACGACCGACTGCTGATCCCTCTGGAACGTACCGCTCGACTGAGCAAGCCAGTGACCGTAGAATGGCTTTACGATAGTCGTGCTGGATCCAGTGCTTCGAGAAACTTAGACTTGTCCCTGATTGGTCCACGCCTGGATCTCCCTCTAGAAAACATCCTGTGGCACGTGTTCCTCGATCCCAAATGGGTGTTGAATAACTCCAGCGGACAACTCCAACTCCAGGAGCACTCCGTTAGAACTGTACCCGTGGAGCTCAGTCTGGATGCATACGCTCGCCTTTCCACTGCGAATCAACAACAGCAGTCACGCCATGCGGAGGAACTCCTCGCGCGCGGGAATTCGCTACTCCAGAGCGGGAACCCGGATTTGGCTCGACGAGCATTTCAGGATGCCTTCGGACTTTCTCAGCATGACGCGGCATTCAACGAAGACGCCCGGGTTCAGCTACATAATCTAAAAACGCAACAAGCCCTGGTCGGACTCAACTTCCGCCAGGCTCGAGCGGCGGGCGAAACTCCAAGTCTCGCTCCCGCACAACACGTTTTGCGCGACGGAACAACCACCTCCTACACGCAGAAAGAGGCCCAGCAACTCATCGAACGAAACACCGCCGAGGAAAGCGCCGTTCAAACACGCTTGGTCGAACGACTCATCCGACAACAGGAAGCCGTGGTCGCCAACCCCATCGGGATCCATCCAACCGTTCCCGAACTCGGACGGAGGTATACCTTCACGCGGTCGCTGCAAGTAACCACGAACACGCCATTACAGATCGGCCTTTCCGTGAGGCGGCCCAAAACCGATCCCATAGCGTCAACTTGGATGATTTGGATAGGGATCGGGATCGGCGGTGGCATCACCGTCGCACTCCGTCGACTGCTCGAATTGCCCGCCGCCGCACCAACCACGACAGCCACGTAACCCGTCGAAGCGCACTCAGACCCCGTCGATAAACGCCCCAACCTCGCCTCGCCTCCCCTCGCCTCAACAGATTTTCAGCTTCGCACGGCGATCCGCTCCGACATTCGTTAGAGCGAGCTTTTACGCTAAAAATGCCCTTCTAAGCCTCAATTTCGCACCTTTCGTGGACACTATCTAACTGACCATCAACACATTGCTCTGGTCCGACCCTATCGAGACTTGACGCTCGCAGGCATCGGTACAAACATCGCGATGTTGAACTATAAGGAGAAGCATTTCTCGCTGAACCGAGCCGTGTCGGCCAGGAATTGGATTCGGAGCGTTCTATTCTCGGCGGGCATTACTGCCACCGCTTCTCTCGCCGCACAGGCTCCATCATCAACGCCCAACGACTTCTTCAAACGCGGCACGCCCACGTTCATCGTAGGCACAGCGGGGGGTGAACAGGCGGACCGCGCCATTAGAGCGCAGGCCGGCATGGTTCGCGATCTGCTATTCCCGGGGGCGAACCTCATCGAAGACTCGGCCGTCGACGTGGGCAAAGGTCCGCCGGCATGGCCGGCCAATCCAGTGCTGTACGGCGGACCACACGTCAATCACGTCCTCGCGAAGCTCGTCGCGTCGCTGCCATTTCGCATGGAACGTGGGAAGATGGCGCTGGGGGATCAAGTGTTCGCGGGAGATGAGTATCGCCTGATAACGCTGGTCCCCTCGCGCGCGGCAGACAAGGAGGGGCCAGGGCATCCAGAGTTTCTGCTCTACGCGGGCACCGGAACGCCGGGCGTTGCAGAGATCAATGGAGTGGGGAATGTCGGGGGCGATCCGATCCTAAATCCCGAAGCGGAATAGATCGGGCGAGGACGGATTTTGAGAATGGGGAGGGGTGTGAACGCCCGATTTATTCCGTGATTGGACGGAGCCGCGGTGAGGTCCGAGGAGTTATAGGTAAACTACCCGACTTTTGCGTGCCG
>SXGU01207515.1_pt1 | contig 20739 bp, 19 predicted proteins | sample 3174531 | NCBI WGS metagenome assembly SXGU01 (sample SAMN11356863, study PRJNA531348) | freshwater metagenome | isolation source: freshwater sample F1-140 | place: China: Fuxian Lake, Yuxi | collected 2017-12-25 | reverse complement strand
GACGAAGAGGGGTTTTTGAAGCCCTGTCGAATGTATGAGGCACTCACCCTGCCTTCCGCCTTCCCGCCGTGCGGGCATGACGTCAACAGAGATATCGCACCCACCCGAAGGACTTATCGGCTCAAAAAGTCTGCCTCTTCGCGCCTCACTCAAGAATGTAGGAATAGGTTGATGGGGCGTCCAGAGGAAAAACCGGACAGCGACCCAGCATGCCAGACCAGGCCAGGCCTCGCAATGCCGCCGTGATGGGAATCGGGGTAGATTTGTCGACTGTGGATCCAATCCTGATTCTTGCGGGCGCAATGCTCGCCGTGTGGGCCGTCGGCACCTGGTTCGACGGGCCGGGCTGGATTCACATCCTGCTCACTGCGGGCATTTTCCTGTGGGCGTGGCGCGTAGCCACACGCAAGACCGGCAAGCCCGGCGGCGGAAGCAGCTCCGGCAAGAGCGCCCGCTAGATCTCCCAGTTAGTCATCGCCACCCCGTGAGTGGCAATGACCTGCGGGTAGCCGTCGAGCGTCATCCGCAGGTCGGTCCAGCGCACGCGTCCCCCCTGTCGCATCACAGCCGCATAGGCGTTGCGGTGCTCGCCTTGCATGCGCAGCGCCACTCGCGTGGTCGCTGTCCGGCGCGCGAGTGAAGACAGGCCGGAAAGCATGGCCTCGAACGCGTCGTCATCCACTGCGACGAGCTTGAGCACCCGGAGTTCGTCGCGGGCGCGCGCTTCCACGAGCGGCGCCGCATGGCACAGGGCAAACCCGGCAAGCTCGTGGTCACGAAAGTGCAGCAACGTGTCGCCGAGCGAGAGTTCGTGCGTCAGCCCGATTTCGCGCGTGTAATCGGCACCAGGAACAACGGCTGTGGTCAGCGCGGCACACGCCGCTATGGCGTTTACTCGTGCGGCACCACTGAGCAGGGAGAGGAGGCCCGGGACGGCGGGCGAGCCACCGGCATCGAGCGTGAGCGTCACCGTCAGGTGGCCCGGAATGAATCCGAGTCCAGAATAGAAGCCAATGTTGTCGACCGTACGCGGCATCGTCTCCAGGCCAATCGTGCGGCACCCCGTCCCTCGCAGGTGTTCGATTCCGGCGTGCACGATCCGTTTACCCCAGCCGGCGCCCTGGCAATCGTCGCGAACGGCCAGCGGTCCCATCCATCCTTCCGTACCCGAGGTGTGGGCGATGTTGAATGCCGCGATCGCGCCGGTCGGATCTCGCCAGAGCATGGCACCCGATCCCGCACCCCGGATCGCATACTGCCAGACTACAGGGTTCAGCGCAGGCACCCGTACGCCGATGAGCCCATCCCGTCGGTATCGCTCGGTGAAGGCGTTGCTGAACAACGCGTTCAGCGCTTCGATGTCGCTCGCGTGGATCGGCTCGGGGCCGGTCAACGGAGTCTGCGCGGCGTGCTCCACGCGAATCGCCACTACCCCGGTACCTCGCCAGTCGACGACAGCGCATCGGCGAACTCGTGGCCGACCGCTGATTTTCGCGTGACGACGGAGGCGCCGGAATGCTCGTCGAACCGCACTTCCATCACCTGGTCCAGACCGTCGCGGACATCCTCGATATGCGTGATCAGGATGACCTGTTCGAATCGGTCCTGCAGTCCGCGCAGCAACGAGACCACATTCTGCCGACGCGTCTCGTCGAGTGAACCGAACACTTCGTCGAGCACGAGGAGCGAGAACGACTGCCCTGCCCGCTCCGCGATCATCTGCGAGATAGCCAGCCGCAGCACGAGGTTGGCCAGGTCTTCTTCGCCGCCGGAGATCACGGGCTTCGGCACGCCTTCCTCAAGCACGACGATCCGGTACTTGTCATCGAGTTCGAGTTCGGTGTAACGCGCGTCGGTGAGCTCAGTGAGGAAGGCGCTGGCGAGCTCGGAGAGTTCCGGACGCATCGCGAAGTTCAGGTCCGTTCGGAGATCGGAATAGGCCCGGTGCAACTCGTCGTGGATCTGTTTATCGCGCTCCAGCGCTTCCACTCGTGCGGCGGCGCGCGCGAGTTCCGCGCGTGACGCCGTCGCGCGCGCTCGCGCCGTTTCGGCCGCGCCGAGTTCGCTGGTCACGCTCGCCGTCGTCAGCATCGCTGCCTGCACCTGCGCGGCCGCCGCAGTGTGCTGATCGCGGAGCAGGCCGAATTCCTCCTCCGACAGGGCGAGCGCGGTGCGGCGCGACAACAAGTCCTGATGGCGCGACGCCAGTGACGAAACACTGCGGCCCACATTCTCCGCCTCACGCCGGAGGGCCGGCTCGCGCTCCACCTGAGTCGTCAGTCGATTGGCCTGCGTGCTCAACGCGACCAGGCGCTCGAACTCCTCCTCCACCGAGCGGTGCCTCGTGCGGTCGTAGCCGGCCGGAATCGTCGCAAGGTCCTGCACTAGCGCGGCGTGCCGCTGTTCGCGCGATGCGATATCGCGCCCGAGGTGCTCGAGCTGCTGCACCTTCATCTGCGTCTGCGCGAGCTTCCGTTCGAGTGTGCTGACCTCGGCGGCAATGCGACGACGCTCGTCGTCGAGTTCGGCGACGTCGTCGGGCATGGTCTCGAGCTGTTCAAGCCGCGCGCGGAAGTACGAGCCGTCGGCGCTGACCGTCTCGAGCTGCGAGTCCAGCACATCGAGTACCTGGCGGTAGTGGTCGAGCAATGGACGCTGACAGGTGGGACAGACGCCCTGCTCGCCGCGGGCGACCAGGCGGTCGCGCTGGTCCTTCAGCTCGGACCACTGTGCACGAAGCGCGTTGCGGCGCGTCTCCGCTTCTTGCCGGTCGCGCACCCACTCCGTGCGACGAAGTTCAAGTTTGCCCTGCGCCTCCTCGAGTTGGCGGCGGCGGGTTTCCAGGTCCAGCGTGACGCGCTCCTCGAGTTCGGGCGCGCCGCTCTTGGCCTCATGATCGGCGCGAAGCGAGCTGAGGTCGGTGCCCATTTCAGCTTCCTGCTCGAGCAGCGCGCGGCGCCGCCCATCGTGCGCCGCGAGGTCGCGCAACTTCGCGAGTTCCTGTCCGATCTGATCAAAGGGTGCGAGCTGCGCCGACAACGGTGCCAGGGCGCGGCGCGCCTCGTCCACGTGCTGCAGATCGACCGCCAGCCGCTCCGCGTTGCGGCGCTGCGCGGAGAGCTCGATCTCCGTGACCCGAACATCCGCCTCGAGCTGCTGCAACTCGTTCCGCTGCCGCTGCGCTACCGTCCAACGCGGGCCTAGTCCGTCGAGGAGCGACTGCACCCGCGACCGTTCAATCTCCGCGTCAGCAAGACGAGACGTAGCCAATTGCACGTCTGCAGCCGCCTCACGCTCCTGGGCAGCGAGGGCGTCGGCATCGGGCATCCCGCTCCGCATCCCTGCAATCTCGTTACGCAGGTCCCGGCGTCGCTGGTCCGCCAGCTCCTGCGCCACGCGCAGTCGTTCGTAGCCCAGCACTCGCGAAAGAAATTGTGCGCGCTCAGTGGCCGAGAGCGACGCCATCACCGCGAGTTCCTTCTGCCCGGTGAAATAGGTGTTGAAAAACTCCGACCGCGTCATGCCAAGCCGTCGCTGGAGCACATCTCCGACGGCGGTGGCGGAATTGGCAATCGGCTGCTCGCCACCATCCAGATAGAGCTCGGCCATCGTCAGGCCACGCACCACGAGGTAGCGGTGGCCACCCAGTTCGAACTCGAGCTCGACCTTTACCTGCGCGCGGGCCGTTGCGCGGGAAAACCGGATGGAGTCCTTGCCACCGCGGGCGGTGTCGCCGCCGTACAGTGCCCAGGCGATTGCCTCGAGGAGTGTCGACTTGCCGACACCGTTGGGCCCGATGATCCCCGTGAGGCCGTCCTCAAACGTGAGATCGGAATCCACATGCTGGCGAAAGTTCGTCAGGCGGAGCCGGGTGAGCTTCACGACTCCTCCACCTGCGCACCCTGCCCTGCCTGCGCGCTGACCTGCTCGGCATCGTCCAGATACTTGAGACCAAGCGCGATGAGTGCGTCGCGATCCACATCGCCGGTCAGCACCCGGCTTCGCAGACTCTCGCGCAGGGTATCGGCCAGCGACGGACGCCGCCCAGGCGCACCGCTGCGCTCCGAACGGATGACCTCCGGGCGCCGCGTGTCGAGATGGAAGTGCAGCGCGCGGCGCTGCAGTTCGCGTAACGCCTTGTGATCGAGCTCGCGCGTCACATGGCGCGCAACATCGCGCGCCACGAGCCGAACAACTTTGCCGTCAACACCGCCCGGCAGGCGCGAAACGGCAGCGGCAATCGCGGCGTCGAGATCGGCGGCGGCCAGGCCACGCCCCTCGACTGGCGTGAGGTCAACGAACTCGCGGGCCACCGGCAGCGGATGGAAGGTCTGCTTTCCCGTGACCAGATCGCGCTCAATGATGCCCTTCCCGGGAAGCTTCTGGGCTTTCTGTGTCGCGACCTCATTCCAGATGCTGGTGGACGTGTAGTCCGTCGCGCCGGAGTAATACGCATTTGGGCCCACGCGTCGGTACACGTGGTAGTGGCCAAGCCCGATGTAGTTCCAGTCCGACCCCTCGAGCACCGCCGCCGGCACCTTCAGCGCCGCGACTTCGTCGGGCCCGCGGTCGTCGGGATGAAGGCCGTCCACTTCCGCGTGGGCGCAGAGCACGTTGATCTCGGCCGCCGGGTCGGGGGACCAGTCCAGCGGTTGGTTGTCGATCTCCGGAATCGCCAGAATCGACAGTTTGCGTTCGGGGAACTGCAGCCGGCGCATGGTATTGTCGGCAACATGAATTCCCATCTGAGAAAACAGCCGCAGGATGCAGGCGGATTCGCTCGATCGTGGCAACTCGTGATTGCCGGCGGCCAGCACGACGATCGTCTCCGGCAGTTCGCGGACCAGGCGCGAAAACTGTGCAAAGGCGTGGAGAATCGCGGGATTCGTGGGCCGCACGGTGTGGAAGACGTCGCCCGCGACGAGCACGATGTCGGGGCGCAGCGCTATCACCTTCTCAATCGCATGACTGAATGACTTCGCGACATCCGCCTCGCGCTGGTTGATCCCGCCAGGCGTTGTCCGCTGAAACTGCCGGAACCCCAGGTGCAGGTCGGAAAGGTGGACGAGCCGCATCGCCGCGTCGTGCGCCTAGAAGGCGTAGGGGTCGTCGGCCGGGCCGGTGCGAATCGCCGGCCGCGGTCGGGGCGCCATCACTTCCGGCGCCACGCGTCGTTTGAGCTGTGCGCGGAAGAACGCCTTCACATCCTCGGGGCGCGCCTGCAGCGTGCGATTGCGCGCACGAAGCACTTCATCTTCCTCCGCCAGCGCAATCGTCTCCTTCACCCACTCCAGCGTCACCGTGCGGTCGAGTTGCCGGAGCGCCCGCACGACTGCCTCCTCAAGCGTCGGCTCAGAGGCCTGCGGAAACCGCTCCACGCCTTCGCGGCCGGAGAGCACCGCCGGGCGCGGAAACCGGACAAACACCGGCTGGGTGAAGTGTGGATGGCGCACCATCAACTCACCCTTGTCGAGGGTCGAGAGCTTGGTGCGTGTGGCAGGCGGCAGGGTCGCGTATCCCGGAGTGGCGAGTTCGTCAGAGTCCATGCGTCCGAAGAGCGCAGTACCGGCATTGCCCACCACACGGCGGTGGACCTGCGACCGGAACTGCTGCGCGGCGAAGAGCACAAGACCGAGATAGCGTCCGCGCTCCGACACATCGAGCAGCATCTTCCGCACATATGTGTCCGGGCCGTCGGAAGGCGCGTACTTGTTGAGTTCATCCACGAACACCACGACATGGTCCACGCCGAGTGCGCGTTTTTCGAGGCGTTCCCGCAACTGCGTGATCACGCGCGCAAAGATCAGGTCCTGCGCATCCTCTTCCTGCTTGGCCACGTCAATCACGTAGACGCCGCGATCCTCGAACTTTCCCCAGGGCAGGTCGCTCACCGTGCCGTCGTCCGTCACGAGCCCGGCACAGCGCGTGGAGATATTGGTGAGGCGGTTTCGCACTTTGCGGATTGTCGCCACATGATGCGTGCGCCACGATTCGCGGTCTTTGGCCTCCATCGCCTTGAGCAGATCGCTGAACCAGCGCTCGAGGTCCGTGAACGACTGCACCCGCCGCACGTCGCCGAGGAGGTCGTCGCGAAAGTCCTGATCTACCACGCGTTCGCGAATGAAGTCGATCAGCGCATCGGCCTTCGCGTCGACGTCGTCCTTGTTGAGCAGCACCTCGGCGTACTCGAGTACTTCGCGCAGTCCCCACGTTAGGGGCTGCAGGTTGTGCGCGAGGGCTTCATGCGAGCGAAGCGTGTTGAGCGTGTACCCACGAGCCGTGTAGGGCGCATAGTACCGCACGTTCGGGAACGGCTCGGCCGGCACGCCGAGGCGGGCGTAGAGTTCGATGTCTGAGGCGTCGAGGCGCGTCGCCGGCTGATCCAGAAAGCACAGGTCGGGCCCCTTCACGTTGAAACAGAGGGCGGCCACGGTCCCCTTCTTCTCCGGAAAGTGCGCGAAGATGGATGCCAGCAACCACTCCACCGCACTCGTCTTCGTCGCGAGCCCGGACACACCGCTGATGTTCAGGTGCGCCGCTTCGGGACCGAGGAGAAAATCGGCGTCGAGATGTATGGGCGAGGCGGTCGCCCCTGCCCGATAGAGCCCCACGGGAATCGCCGTCCGCGACCCTTCCTTGAGATACGCATCCATGCGGAGCGCGATGGCAACGTCGGCATCGGCGGCCAAATAGACTGCGCCGAGCGCCACGGGCTGGAGCGGATCGTCCGGGATATGTCGGAGCACATTGGCCGTGTAGAGCCGGATTTCCGTGCGTCGCGTCGCCGCACGTCCCGCGCGCTCGGGAGCGCCGTCGGCGCCGAGCACATCGTGGAGCGGGCTCTCGAGATCGGAGTAGCTGAATCCCTCAACGACCACGCCATACACCTGCGGCAACTGGCCAGCGACGGGATCGGTTCCCTCGACGCGCACAATCGTCCCGATCCCGACCGGCGCGTCGAGCGCGGTCCAGAAGTGGAACTGGTGCGGCGTGTTCGGGCGCCGCTCCGTCGCAACGACCCGGCCGAGGATGTCCGCCATCCCTGAAAGCTACGTCGTTGGCCCTAACCGGCCACGGCCCGCAGGTATTCCTCGCAGTCGCGGATGCCGTAGGCCATCACCCGCCACCGGGGATCGGGGAGTGCCACCGGCTCCCGCTCCACGAGAATCCAGGCAGAAATTTCATCCGCCCGCGCGGTCGAGAAGGCCGATTCCGCGATTTCGACGCGCACCAGCCCGCTGAACGGATCCGCGCCGTCGCCGCTGCGGAGACGCAGGTACCAGCTGGCAATCCGGGCACGACGCCGGGCATCCACCGCGAAGGCCGTCGTCCGCGATCCGACTACCAGTCCGGCCACCAGCGGTACGTCGGGCGCCGGAACATAGAGCGTGCGATGGGACTTCACGATGCCAACGGCCAACGGACTCACCGCGGCCTCGCCAAACCCCGAAATGCTTCCATCCACATAGAGCGGCCCGGCTCCTGCCGCGCACCAGGCCACGGCAAGCTTCGACTCGGCTTCCTCGCGGGCGCGCTGGATAGCGAGGCGGGCCGAGGCGAGCCGACCGTGCGGATGCGCCGGGTCACCCTCCTCACCCGTATCCACCAGCGCGATGCCTCCCGCCTCGCACGCCGCTCGTGTCGCGGCGTCGAGGAGCCCGACGGGGAGGTAGAGTGCGCGCGCTACCTGGGCGCCGTCCCCCCACGTGGACATCACGCGTTCGCGCCGTGTCCGCACCACAGCGCCGACCGTGCCGTGTACCACCGGCACGAGGCCTCCAAGTTGGCCGATCACGACTGACCGTTGGATGCCATCGAGAAACGCCGCAAATCCCGGGTTCGGTGCCGCGGCCACGGCGCGCGTCTCGAGACGCGCCGACTCGAGTGGGCTGCCCGGGGCAACGGACACTGGCGTCCCACCTGCGGGGTCGAGCGCTTCGAGGCTGGGTGCCGTGGCGTCGACGCCCAACACACTGACCACGCTGGCGCCCGGCAATCCACGCAGGACTGCGGCCGCCGCGCGGGCGCTTGCTCCACCGGCGCGAGGGGCGTACGATTCCGCTATGCGCCTCGCGCGACCAAGACTTTCGCCTGCCGTCATTGTTGCCACGCTAGCGCTCATCGCAGCGTGCGACAAGACGCCCGCCGTGGACCCGAATCAGGTGCTTCCGGCCGGCGCCACACCGCTCGACCTCGCCAGCAAGCCACAGATCCTGTTTCAGGTCTTTGGCGATGTCTCAGATCCGAAGATCATGCCGATTGCCGCGGTCGTTGGCGGCGCGATTCAGCAGATCGGACTTACGCGGCAGGGTTGGCGGGAACTCGATAGCATCTACTTCGCGGCCGGCAGCACCTACCCGGTGTACATCGCCAATGCGCAGCGCGGGACCGTCAAGGTGACGCGCGGGATGTGGGGGGGTGAAGAAACGGAGTTCTATCCCCTGCCCGGGTGCCGCGACCTCCGACCACTCGGCGGCGCGTCAATTCAGGTAGAGCGCCGCTCGAATGAACCGACAGTCGAACTCATCGCCACGGCGCTGCCAGTGGGACCCAAGGCGATGCAGGGTAACCAGTTCCCGGCAAGCGCGACGATTGCGCGCATGGGCCGTGAAATGGGCCACGCACTTGGCTTGGCGAACGAGATGGATCGTGACGAACTCGACTCACTCGACTTCATCGCGCGCATGATCGCCACAGGTGCCCGTCGTGACCCCACGCTGCTGGTTTCATTCATTGACCAGCAGGCCGGCGACATCGCACCCGGCGTGGGCCATACGTCTCACATTCTCGCGCTCTTCGACAAGGTGGACACGGGTTATGTGCCCACCTACCGGCATGTGAAGAGCGGGGACGCAAAGGGCGTCGAGTTCCAGCGCGTGCTCGATCACATGGACGTCGACGGCGACGGAATCGATGAGATCATCGTCGAATCCTGGCACTACGCCGGAACGAACGAGCTGGTGGTCTTGAACTTCAAGGCCGGGCAATGGCACGAGGCGCTGCGCGCCTCCTCCAGATGGTGCCTCGACCCACCTAAGCCCGACAAAAAGTAGACTCCGAAACCGGAGCCGCGCCCGTCAGCCCGTGCCGATATCCCACGCCTGCTCGAGATCCGCTTTCGAGTAGGCCCGAAACGCGGTGAGCGTGGTCGTACGGACGATGCCCGGCACCTCCGGAAACTTCTCGGTGACAATCGCGGCGATGTCCTCGTAGTGCGGCACTTTGAGGATCACGATCAGGTCCCACTCCCCGCTCACCGAATACACATCGGTCACGCCGTCGAGCCCGGCGAGGTGCCGGGCGCATTGGGGAATGAGCTTCGGTTCGGCGCGAACGAGAACGATGGTCGTGATCATGATGCGCTCGGAAATGGTGGAACGTTCAGGAGCCAGATCCCGGCGAGGTGCTGCGATTCATCAACGTCGATGAGCAGGTCGGTGGCAACGCGATACGATGCGGCTGGCCTTCCCTGCCCGATCCGGAAATGTACCGTGCGCTCGGCGCGATCCGCTTGCGCTGAGAGATGGGCGTCAAGTTCCACCGATGCGATGCCCGGCTGTGATCTTCGTGCGGGTACGCTCAGGTGCGCCGCGGCGACCGGCTCAGGGACCAGGAGGGTAGGAACAATTTTCACATCCGGCCACACCGCCACTTCGACGCCAACAATCTGTCCGCCGCGCACATCGATGTTCAGCCAGGAACCTTCGCGACCTTCGATCTCAACGACGCCGGTGAGTCCCGGTCCGCCAGTCTCCGCGCCGCGAACTTCTGCGCCAAGGATGTCTGTGTCCGCATCCCAGTGATAATGAACCTTAGCCGCAGCGATATCGCCGGCAACAACGGAAAGCGCGATCTTCACCCTACCGCTCCCGGAACGCCGTGACAATGCGCCGCATTGCCGCCTTTACCTGGTCGATGTCGGTCGAGTAGGCGACGCGAATCCAGCCGGGCGCGAGGAACGCCGCACCAGGCACGACCGCCACGTTGTGCTTCTCCAGCAGCCGCGCGGCAAACACGGTACCTGCGTCCGGCACGCTGCCGGCGCCCGGCGCCTGGATGAAGAGGTAGAACGCACCCCCGGGCGGTATCACGCGCATTGTCGGCTCTTCGGCCAGAATCGCCATGGCGGCATCGCGCCGCACGCGAAACTGTTCCACCATCGCGCGCACGGCCAGTTCCACCGGTTCGCCAAGCGTCAGCGCTGCGGCCGCCCCGGCCTGAGAAACCGCTGCCGCGTTGAAGGTCGTATGCGACTGGAACGCCGCCATCGCCTTTGCGAGCGGCGCAGCCGAGATCGTCCACCCAATGCGCCAGCCGGTCATCGCAAACGCCTTGGCCACGCCATCGACAATCACCACGCGGTCAAGCGACTCGGCCACATCGAGACACGACGTCGCGTCGCCGTCGTAGGCGATCCGCAGATAGATCTCATCGCAAATGACCCACCAGCCTCGCTCCCGCGCAAAAGTGAGCAGCGCGTTGAGTTCCGATCGGGTGTAGACCGTTCCGGTCGGATTCACGGGTGTGTTGAGCATCACGCCCTTCGTGCGCTCCGTTGCGTGAGCCGCAAAGGCCGCGGGCGTCACCCGGAACCCATTGTCGGCATCGCCCACAACCGGCACGGCGGTGGCGCGCGATAGCGCGACCATTTCGTAGTAACTGGTCCAGCTGGGCGTGGGGATGAGTACCTCATCGCCAGGACCAAAGAGGCAGAAGCATGCGTTGAAGAGCGACTGTTTGGAGCCGTTCGACACTACCACCTGTGCCGGTGAAATCGTCTCGCCGCGTCCGCGTCGCGCTGTGGCGCGGACGGCGATCGCCGTCCGAAGGGCAAGCGTGCCCTCGGTGGCGGTGTAGCGCGTGGCACCATGGTCGAGCGCGTGCTGCGCGGCGCGGCGGATTGGCTCCGGTGTGTCGAAATCGGGCTCGCCGGCGCCAAGGTCGATGATCTCACGTCCCTCGGCCTTCAGTGCCTTGGCCCGCTGCGACACGGCGATCGTGGCGCTCTCCTTCAGTTTCGCGATGTTTTCAGAGGGCGCGAACGGCGTGTCGGGCGGCGACATGGCGAGGGAGCTAGATTGTTTGTGGAACGATAGTGCGGGGCACGCTCCGCGCCAAATCCCAGCGGAGGCACCTGTGTCCGACCCCGAGCGCGCCGACTCGTCGAGCGTGCGTAGCACCAATGTGATCCACCTGATGCCAACCTCCTGGGACGAGGTTGCGGTGCGATGCGCACCGCTCGTCGCCCGCGTGGATGCAGAAAATCAGGCGGTTCAGGTGGTCGTCGTCGTGCCGTCCGCGTCGGACGCTGCGGAGCTGGCGCGAGATCTCTCCGTTGGCGTGCGCGCCGCCGGGTTCCCCGCTGCAGCGCTCGGCAACGAACGGCGCGCCAGGCGCCTGCTCACCGAAGCCAAACCAACGGTCATCGTTTCGACCATAGCGGTGTTGCAGGCCCTCGTGACGGCCAGTGCCGTCAAACTCGATCAGGTCTCCGGCATTCTGATTGCTGGCGCCGACGAGATGGAGCCGCAGGCCGCTCTCGTGGAGCAGATCCTGTCCGAATGCCCGAAGGAAGCCGCGCGAATTGTGACCACACCGGCCATGACGCCGTTTGTGGAGCGGCTCGCAACCTCGCATATGCACGGCGCACGCCGCGTTTCTGCGCCGCCGGCCGCATCGCCGCCAGACCTGAACATCGAAGTTGTCCCGACGTCGGGCGCGTCGCCCATTACGCTCCTTGGTGACGTGCTCGAGACCATCGACGCACCGTCCGTAGCGATCATCCCGACGAATCCGCGGCATACTGTGGCAGTGACCGAAGCACTCGCTGCGCTTGGCTATGCGGCGGGCTCGCCACTCGCGCGGCTCTGTCCCGATGGCGATACCGGTGGTGCGTCGCTGGTGATCTTCGTTGGCGCGCCGCGTGCGCAGCAGCTGGCGATGGTGCTCGCTGCTCCGCCAGGCCGTGTGGTTGCGCTGATGAGTACGCGCGAGCGCACGGCGTTCATCGCCGCGGTGCCGGGCGCGCGCATCACGGCCTACGCGCCGGTCAACGCACGCGCCGCGGCCGTGGCGGCCGACGAGGCACTCCGCGACCGAATTCGCCGCAACATCCTGGATTCGGCCCCGGGTCGTGAGATGTTCGCCTTGGAACCGTTGTTGGCGGAGTTCGACCCATTCGTGATTGCGGGCGCGCTGCTCCGCCTGTTTGAACGCGAGCAAAACTCGGCCCGCCGTGCGGCCGAATCTCGCGCCGTTGCCCCGGTGGAGGCGCCGCGCAGCAAGCCGGCGGCCGACGACCGCCCCGCGCGCAGCGATGACCGGCCGGCCCGCAGCTTTGATCGTCCCGCACGCAGTGACGACCGGCCGCCTCGCTCGGGCGAGCGCAAGTCGTTCGGCGACCGGAAGCCGTCGTTCGGTGAGCGAAAGTCATCCGGCGATCGGAAGCCATCGTTTGGCGACCGGAAGCCGCGCAGTGGCGGGAGTAAGCCTGGCTTCGGAGACCGCAAGCCGTCATTTGGCGACCGCAAGCCGTCGTTTGGCGATCGCAAGCCGCGTTTTGATGACCGCAGCGACCGCGGCGAGCGCGGCAGCCGCCCGCCGCGTTCCTCCGACCGGCCCAGCAGCGGCCGACGCAGTGATCGTCCGCCGCCGAGGCGTGGCGACAGATGAGTGCCGGGCTGTTCCAGCCCAACGGCGGCTGGATCGAAGTGATTTCCGGAGTGATGTTCAGCGGCAAGAGTGAAGAGCTCATCCGCCGGGTGCGGCGCGCGCTCATCGCCAAGAAGCGGGTGCAGGTGTTCAAGTCGCACCTCGACGACCGTTACGCCGGCATGTACACCATCGGCTCGCATGATGGGCGCTCGATTGAGGCGGTACCGGTCGATTCGTCTGCACAGATCACGCTTCGTCTGGACCCGTTGGCGCAAGTGATTGCGATTGACGAGGCGCAGTTCCTCGACACTGGTGTGGTGGCCGTCGCCAATGATCTGGCCGCGCGCGGCCGCCGGGTCATCATTGCCGGCACGGACACGGATTTTCGCGGCGAACCCTTTGGCGCGATGCCGTTCCTGATGTGCGCCGCCGAAGTCGTGGACAAGCTGCACGCGATCTGTGTGCGCTGCGGCGCACCGGCCACGCGGAATCAGCGGCTGATTGACGGAAAGCCCGCGCCCTTCAGCTCGCCCGTGGTGATGGTCGGCGCCGCGGATACATACGAGGCGCGCTGCCGGGCCTGCCACCGCATCGCCACTGCCGGCGACGATCAGGGGCGGTTGCTCTAGGCTCCTACGGAACTTCGCGGCCGTTGCCGCGCAGTCGCGCGAAGTAGTTCTTCACCTCGCCCCAGGTGTCGGCCACGCGCGGGTCCACTTCCGACCACTTGTAATCCACGTACCTCCCTGTGAGCGGGAAGAACGGCGGGCGGCGGTTGGGTTGCTGTTCCATGCAGGGGTCGGGCGTGACGACACGGAGGAGCCCTCGCCCGGTTGCTCCCTGCGCGCGGTGATACACTTTCATCGCGGCGCCGCCCGTGTGAAACCAGCAACCGCCAGATGTTGAAACGCCAAAACAGGTGAGCCCACCCACGGCGTTGCTCGTGGAGTCCTCAACGGTCACTGTGCCGTGGCCGCGGATCGCGGATCCGCTCGCTGTCGACGTCTGCGTCGAAAGAGCCAGCATGAATCCGTGGAGATTGAAATTGGGAGTGCCAAGAAACGCATAGCTTGCCGCTCCGCTGGGCAGTCTCCGAGGAAAGTTGAGCGGATTGTTGGCGACTTTGATATTCGTATCAGCGACAATGCCGAGCATGTTCCTGCAGAGTGCATCTGGTTGTGTTGGGTCCTGGTCATAAACCAGATCGTCGATGAGGACGACTCGGCCACCCGTGTACAGCGTAACAAACCCGCGAACGGTATCGCTGACAAAGAGCGGGCCCGTTCCGGTTGCGCGGATTACACCTCGCGATGCGGAGTTATAGGTCGTGGAAATGGGCCACAGGTACGGTATCTCTACCGCCTGAGTCACTGTGGCCGCCGGGTTGGCCGTGGATGTGCCGCCGAATGCGCGCCATGCGCCGAGGCGCTGCAACCCCTGGCCCCACCCGGCACCAGCGCTCTCGTCGTAGCACTGGCCGGACGTCCCGCGGATATAGCAACGACTCGCATTCGGCGTAAACGTGGTATCCTGCCCGCCGTACTGCTGCGTTGCGCAAGCCGACGGCGCGCCAAACGCGTAGGGGTAGTTGTAGCCTGCCGTCGAGTCAACGACACACGCCGATGTGGTGTACCGCTCACTCAGCATCAAGTACGGGCTGCCGGTCGGGAAGCAGCGCGAGTAGCCCACGCCGTACCCGAGAATCCTTTTCACAGCCGACGTGTCCGGTTCCTCAGGCGTCCCGGTGGTGTTGTCCATGATCGCGGTGTCAGCGGCTGAGATGATTGGTGCCGTGCTGGTCATGACCCGCTGCTTCACCCATGACTCGCGAAAACGCATGACCGGGAAGAACTCTTTGCGCCCCCCAATGGTCGCCAAGAGTCCGCAGTTGTTCTGAATCAGGATGTTCCGGCAGTACGCACCGCTCGGGCAGTTGTGCGGGTTGGATGTTTCGAGATTCGCCGAGTTCAGGTCGGCGCGAAAATTCGCCGTGTCGGTGCCGGCGGCCAGGTCGAACAGCATGAAGAACCCTTCCTCAGCGTCCACTGTGCCGTCGTTGTCCACATCGACCGTCCGGAACCGCAACCTCGTGCCGCTCCGTGCGAAACTGCTGGAATGAGTTGCGTCTCCGGAGATGTAACGCCCACCGGAATACTTGGGTGAAGAACTCGAGACGCCGACCTGCGCAAAGCTGAGGTTGCCGGCCGAAGCAAGAGTCGGGAGCGCCGAAACCATCGATGCCGTCGGCCACTTGATGCGCTTGACGCTCGTTGTGTTGACCGTGCCGGTGAAGGTCGACGTTCCTGAAGGCGCACTGCTCCCGCTCAAGCTGAGCGTGTCATAGTAAGTGTTCCCAACGCCACCCGAAGACGCCCAGTTGCGATTGCCGTGGGTTCGCCCGCGCACGTGCATGGCGGAATCAAGCGATGTGGAGGGCAGGAATGTGTCGACAAGGATCGCGTACCGGCTGAACGACTCCGCCTGCATATCAAGCCGCAGGACGCTGCGTGTGCCCATCGTGTCATAGGCCTGCGCGAGCAGCGTCAAAAAGGGGATGTACGTGCCGGCGGTATCACCGGTGAACGCAGCATAGGAGTTGTATTTCATCAGGCCAATGGCCGTTCCACCGGCGTCGCTGAGCGTCGCGGCAGTCGCTGCGCGGTACGCAGAATCCGACGGAATGCTGAGCGATGTATCGCGTTGAACGGTCGCCTTGGCAAGCGCAATCGCGGCGCGGGCCAGGAAACGGAAGTCCTTCTCCTTGTCGTAAAAGCGCTGCACGAAAGCCGCGCTCGACGTGAGGAGGACGGCCGAGATGGCCAGGCCCGCCATGGACAGCGTCATGACGAGCACCAACACGAGTGCCGACCCGCGCCGGTTCCGGCCGAGGCGGCGAGGCGGCATCACGGGATCACCACCGTGCCGCTGTGCTCTGCCGCAGACGACCACGTTGGCCCGCAGTCCGTCGCCCGCACCCCATACACCCAGGTTCCCGGACTGAAGCCGAAATGCTCAAACGTGTAGCTCCCGGTTCCACGTGCCGGGAGGTTTCCCACCGGAATCCACGTTGAGCCCGCAGACAAGCGTCGGGCGACGCTGTACGCCTGCACGTCGCTTGCTCCCGCCGCGTCGTCAGTGGATGCCGTCCACGCGATAGCCACCTTCACCGGGCTCCCGCCTGCATTGTTGGTCACCGTCGCGGTCACTCCCGTCGGCGCTGCCGGCGCCGCGCCACAGGTCCGCGCGGCCAGCAGCCCCACGTTCGAGATTGTGGTCTTGGCGTACACCGTACGGAAGATGTGCTCATTGTCGCGCGCGCTGTAGTGCCACCCGGCGGCGCGCATCTCCACCACGCCAATCGAGTCGACCGTGCGGGCCGTGTTGTCCCAATAGAGCGGCAGGGAATCCTGATCGATCTCCGACACGGTCCCGCTGGCCGCCACTCGATGATACTTGAAGAAATATCCCGTGTCCGCCGGGATCCAGAGGTTCGACGCCACCACGGTGCTGTCTTTCGCGTTCACCCGCCGGAAGAGCGTGAAAATATCGCTGCGACCGGAACTCGCGTCGGCAAGCAGAAAGTAGGAAATCGTTTCGGAGCGCGACCTGGTGCCGTTGGAATCCGTGTACGTCGCAGTGGGATAGTTCTTGGAGCCCGACGTTGGAAGCGCCAGCGCTGCACCAACCTGAAAGCTCTCGGTGGTCAGCGAATCGAGTGTGGCGTCGTAGTAGGCTGCGTTCGGATCGGTCGTGGTGTCGGCCCCATAGAGATTCACGTTGAACGTGATCGAGAGCGGGGCTGCCTGCACGATGATTGGCTGCCCAAAGACACCACCGGCAAGTCGGAGTTCCCGGTCAATTCGCCCGGCGGCGTATCGCGCATTCTGGAGCGCGTCGAGGCGGCCGGCACCGGCGCCCACGGCCCGCGCCTGCGCGCGGAAGAACGGTATGGTGATGGCGAAGACGAGCATGGTCAGCGTCATCGCGACAAGCATTTCAATCAGCGTGAACCCGCGCGCTGCTGCTCGCCCCCGATGCATCATCGGCTGTGTCCGCACGCTAGAACGCCGCGACGACTACGGTCTTCCTGACCGCTGTGGTGAGGTCGTTGCCCGATACCGAGACGGTGACGGTGATGTAGTCCGTTGTCGCGGTCGGGCAGCCTGAGCAGCGCGCCGCATACGTAATTCGCGTCAGGCCAGTGAAGACCCCGGTCGTATAGGACTCGCTAGTGCCGTTGTAGGTCGAGACGATTGATGAATACGGTTTGTACGCAAGCACATCTGCGATGCGCTGCGCCGCGAGGTCGCTGGCCAGTGCCTTGGAGGTGGAGCCGGAGTTGGAGCTCTGGAACTTCCGGGCAAAGTTGCCAAGTCCCAGCATCGTGCCACTCAGGATCACGATGGCCAGAATCACCTCGACGAGCGTCATCCCACGCCGCGGCAGCCGTCGTGGCGCGCGCGTCGCCGGCCCACGACGCGCGGCGGTCATGGACAGTCCAAGGTCGGTCGAATGGACCTGAAAAGAATCGGGTTCGGGCAACGGCAATCGTGGAAACGGACGGATGATTCGCAACTATGAAGTGTCGGCCGGGAGCGCCCTGCGCGCTAGCGGTCGATTATTACAGCACAACTCAATACTATCACTTTGTGATGGTGTTTTCTCCAGCGTGATGATATTGTTTGGTGCGCGCGGCTCCGCCAAGCCCGACCGACTGTCACTTTTCCCCCTGAGTTTCCTCCATGGGTGTCATCGCCACGCTGCTTCCTGAAGAACGCTGCCTGCTGCGTGTTGTCCAGGCGGTAAGCGGTCAGCATACCGTTGTGCCCTGCCATAGCTGGGATGAGGTATTCCGCGCGTGTGAGGACGAGGCCGTGCATATCGCCGCCCTCGATCTTTTTGCCGATGGCCGCGCGAACTTCGACCGCGTCCGACAGCTGAAGCTGCGCTTTGCTCGTATCACGCTCGTCGCGTATGTGTCCTTTACCCCCTCACGCGCCCGGGACCTGTTCGACGCAGGTCGCGCCGGCTTTGACGGCCTCATCATTGTCGATCAGGACGATACGCCGCTTCAACTCAAGAGCGTGCTCGGTCAGGCCGAAGCCCGCGGCGTCGCCAGCCTGCTCCGCAACCGGCTCGGTCCGCTGAATCCGATCTCGCGCGACGCGGTGCTGGTCTCCATCACCCGCGCCCACCTTCGGCTCACGTCACACCGGCTCGCCGACATTTTGACCACGTCACGGCGAACCGTGTGGTCGCGACTGGAACAGGATGGGTTCCCTGCCCCTCAGAAGCTCATCACATGGGGACGCCTCGTCGTCGCCGCGCAGATGCTCGAGGATTCCAACCGGAGCGCCGACAGCGCAGCACGAGCGCTTGATTTTCCGTCGGGGAGCGCATTCCGCAACACCTGCCAGCGCTACCTGAAGGCCACCCCGCAGGAGATCCGGTCCAAAGGCGGCGCGGGCTTCGTGGTGGAAGAGTTCCTGAAGTCAGTTGGCCGCGGGTAGGCGCTGGGCTCTACACCCTGCGGTCAAAACCGCCGTCTCTACATCTCGCTCAGCGTCCACGTCCCGTCTGGCCGCATGCGATAGAAATACATCTTCGATGTTGAGCCAGTGACTTTGATCGCGCGGTTGTCCTTCAGGCGCCCCTGTGGGCTGCCGAGGTAGAAGACCGCGTCGCCGCTGGTGGAACCGTTTGGATAGAACCGAAGTTGCGGGTGGTTCTGGGCACTGTTGAGCGAAATACCTGATCCTGTGGCGTAGTAGGGAGTGGCCCCGTCAATCGTCGACGGTGGCGTGACGAAGCTCATCCCTTCAGAGAGCGTGTAGTAGACGCGGTTCTCTCCCGACGTCCACGATCCATCGGCGGTACTGTCATCGATGATGCGGATCTGTTTGCGTTCATAGAACACCTCCACGAGCACCTGCATATTCCGCTGCACCGCGCGCGACTGCGCCCCAAGCATCCAGTTTTGGACGAGGCGCGCGTTCGAATCCATTCGCATGCGATTGAAATCGACTGCCGGGAGCGCCATGGCCGCGACGATGGCCGCGATCGCGAGGGTGATCGCGAGCTCGATGATGGTGAAGCCGGGGCGGCGTGCCGTGGTGCGCATCGGTAGAATGGGTACACGTAATACCCCCCTTCCCTGGACGCCGCCGGAGCGACGGAACGCATGCTTCACGTGGGATTGACCGGCAACATTGCGAGCGGAAAGAGCGCCGTAGCCGAACGACTGGCCGCACGGGGTGCCACCGTGATCGATGCGGACGCGTTGGCGCGGGCCGCCTTGGCGCCGGGCACGGCTGCGCTGGCGCGCGTTCGGGGGCGATTCGGAATGTCCGTGTTTGCCGCTGACGGGGCGCTCGACCGCGCCGCCCTCGGCCGGCTCGTGTTTTCCGATCCGTCAGCGCGGCGAGACCTGGAAGCGATAGTTCACCCGGAAGTCGCCCGTGGCCGTGCGGCGGCCCTCGCGGCAGCGCGAACGGCTGGAGCGCGCCTTGTGGTGTCGGACGTGCCGCTGCTTTTCGAAGCAGGGCTGGAAGGGGAGTTCGACCGCATCGTGGTCGTGGACGCGCCGGAACAGCTGCGTCTCACCCGTCTCGTGCGCGAGCGCGGCTTGAGCGACGCCGACGCACGGGCCATCATGGCTGCGCAGGCCGACCCGGTCGCGAAGCGCGCGCGGGCCACACATGTAATCGACAACGCCGGTTCCCTGGATGATCTCGACCGTCAAGTCGCCGCACTCTGGGACGCCCTGAACGCCGACATTCCTGCTTGAGAACATTGTGCGCGGAGCGTAGCATTCGCGCATGGCAAATGTCCCAGCAGACCTCCGCTATACCAGCGACCACGAGTACCTGAAGGCGACCGGCACACCCGGCGTCTACGCTGTCGGCGTCACCGACTACGCGCAGGGAGAACTCGGCGATATCGTCTTTCTCGACCTCCCGAAGCCGGGCGCAAAGTTTGATGCGCACGCGACGTTCGGCACCGTTGAAGCGGTGAAAGCCGTGAGTGATCTCTACTGCCCCGTCGCCGGCGAGGTGGTCGAGGTGAACCCCGGGCTCGAAGCTGACCCGGCGATCGTCAACCGTGACGCCTACGGCGAAGGGTGGATGATCAAACTCCGGGTTTCGTCGGATGCTGATGTGGCCGCACTGATGGACGCGGCCGCGTACACTGCGCATCTGGGCGGGAAGTAACGGCGCGAGCGAGTACCCAGTAGACCGTAGACAGTACGTCGAGAGCGGCAGAGATGACTCCATGTCATTTCTGCCGCTCTCGGTCTACCGGGTACTGCCGACTGCCTACTCGCTTCTGCTCTTAAGCTTCTGAGTACATCTCAATCGGCGGGCACGCGCACACGAGGTTGCGATCGCCAAACGCGTTGTCCACGCGACCAACCGCCGGCCAGAACTTTCGTCCGCGGACCCACGCCAGCGGAAACGCCGCCTTCTCCCGCGAGTAGGCCCGGTTCCAGCCGTCGTTGAGCACCGCTTCCAGCGTGTGCGGCGCGTGTTTGAGGGGGTTGTCTTCCCTCGGAAGAACGCCTGCGGCGATTTCGTCTGCCTCGGCGCGAATGGCAATCAGCGCCTCAACAAAGCGGTCGAGCTCTTCCTTCGGCTCACTCTCCGTAGGCTCAATCATCAGCGTGCCGGCCACTGGGAATGAGACGGTCGGCGCGTGGAAACCGTAGTCCATCAACCGCTTGGCGATGTCTTCCACCTCGACACCCGCCGTCGCCTTGAGCCCTCGCGGATCGACGATGCACTCGTGTGCGATCGTGCCGTTCGCGCCCTTGTACAACACCGGATAGTGCGCTTCGAGTCGCTTGGCGACGTAGTTCGCATTGAGAATCGCGTACTTGGTAGCGAGCGTAAGGCCGTCGCCGCCCATCATGATGATGTACATCATCGAGATGGGCAGGATGCTGGCGCTCCCCCACGGTGCAGCGCTGACGGCGCCAATGTGCTGCGCGCCGCCCGTCGCGATAACGGCGTGACCGGGAAGGAATGGTGCGAGATGCTCGGCCACGCCTATCGGACCCATCCCCGGGCCACCACCGCCGTGCGGGAT
>SXGU01528088.1_pt1 | contig 20752 bp, 20 predicted proteins | sample 3174531 | NCBI WGS metagenome assembly SXGU01 (sample SAMN11356863, study PRJNA531348) | freshwater metagenome | isolation source: freshwater sample F1-140 | place: China: Fuxian Lake, Yuxi | collected 2017-12-25 | reverse complement strand
CCAATGATTTACTATCCGCTCAGCACCCTCATGCTGGCGGGAATACAAGACATCCTCATCATCAGCACTCCGCAAGACACGCCACGCTTTCAACAACTAATTGGGGACGGCAGTCAATGGGGGCTCAACCTGCAATACGCAATCCAGCCCTCGCCAGGCGGCTTGGCACAAGCTTTCTTGATTGGCGAAGCGTTCATTGACAACAATCCCTCGGCCTTGGTGCTCGGCGATAACATCTTTTATGGGCATGACTTTCACCATCTGTTGGCTAGTGCCATGGCCCGCCCCAATGGGGCCAGCGTGTTTGCCTACCATGTGCACGACCCTGAGCGCTATGGTGTTGTAGAGTTCGATACCCAAGGCAAAGTGCTGTCGCTCGAAGAAAAGCCAAAGCAGCCCAAGTCCAACTACGCCGTCACCGGCCTGTATTTTTACGACCACCAAGTTGTCAATCTAGCCAAGTCGCTCAAACCCTCAGCGCGCGGCGAGCTCGAGATCACCGACCTAAATCGTCTGTACCTCAACCAAGGGCAGCTGAACGTGGAGATCATGGGCCGAGGCTACGCCTGGCTGGATACCGGCACTCACGAATCCCTGCTCGACGCCAGCCAATTCATCGCCACCCTGGAAAATCGCCAGGGGCTCAAGGTGGCTTGCCCGGAAGAAATTGCCTTCCGTCAGCGCTGGATCAATTCGGCGCAGCTCGAAACCTTGGCGCAGCCGTTATTGAAAAGCGGTTACGGTAAGTATTTGGCGTCCTTACTCAAGGATGCCGTTCAACGATGAGTGCACGATTCATTACTTTTTTCTCGGAAATGTACGGCAACCGTAATGTGCTGCAGCAGTTGATTGCGCAACAGCTTATCCTTCGTTATCGCCGCACACTACTAGGCTATCTTTGGACGCTTATCAACCCGTTGTTGATGATGTCTGTTATGGCAGTTGTGTTTTCAACTCTGTTTAAGGCAGATTTAAAAGCCTTTGCCGTCTTTTTATTCGCCGGCATGATCCCATGGAATTTCTTCAGCTCGGTTGTCACGCAATCTGGTACAGCCTTCATTAACAATGAAGGCCTCATCAAGAAAATATACCTGCCGAAAGTCATCTTTCCTCTAAGCATTGCCTTTGCATTGCTCATTGACAGTTTGCTTTCATTCGCGGCCTTGTTTCTCATCATTCTTGTACTTGGCGGCTCACTTAGTTGGTCGTTGTTGTTCTTACCAGTCAGCTTTGCGCTGCTGTTTCTTTTTGCCATGGGATTCGGGCTGATCATGTCCATCGTCACGATCTTCTTCCGTGATCTCCAGCACGTGATACTGATAGCCATGCAGGGGCTATTTTTTTTGACCCCAATTTTGTACAAGCATGATGCATTGGCCGGCAAAGTGGCCTGGCTGGTTAAACTGAATCCGGTGACGCCGTTTATTGCGCTCTTTAGAGTGCCAATTATTGACGCTACCACTCCGGACGCCACTATTTTAGCGTGGGCGGCCTCGATTGCAGTTGTGACCATGGCGGCGGGGTTGTTTGTTTTTCTCCGCCAAGAGAAGAATATTGTCTTCAGGTTGTAATAAGAAATGTCAAGCATTCACGTTAAAGACCTGTCGATCAAGTTCCGCGTTTATCGCGATCGGTCGCCATCGCTAAAGCAAACTTTTGCAAATATTTTCAAGCGAAACGGAGCATCCTCTTTTTCAGACTTTTGGGCAGTTAAAAATCTCTCTTTTGACATCAAAGCGGGGGATCGCGTTGGGATCGTAGGCCATAACGGCGCTGGGAAAAGCACTCTTCTAAAGGCGTTATGCCGAGTTTATGAGTCGTCAGAGGGAAATATCTCTGTCGACGGGCGCATTGCACCGTTACTCGAAATCGGTGCTGGTTTTCACCCGGAATTCACCGGCCGCGAGAACATTTATCTGAATGGATCAATTCTTGGTTACAGCAAGCAGCAACTGAAAAAAATAGAGCCTGAAGTTATTGCCTTTGCAGAACTGGAAGAGTTCATCGATACCCCCGTCAAATACTACTCCACAGGCATGTACATGAGGCTGGCGTTTTCGCTGGCCACAGCCATGCATCCAGATATTTTGGTGCTCGATGAAATATTCGCGGGTGGTGATGCCGCCTTCATGGCCAAAGCCAAAACCAGAATGTACGACCTGATTGATAAGGCCAACATCATGATCATGGTTTCTCATGACCATCTATTGGTCAAGGCACTATGCAATCGCGTATTATGGCTAGACCATGGTCAGCTCATTGCTGACGGCACTCCTGATGACGTGATCGAACGCTATCTGGAGGGCAGGAAATGAGAAAGCCTACCCCCCCAGAGAGGTGCCTGCTGCCTGTTTCTCGGCGGTGCCTGAAGATGGTGCTGCCATGACCGGACCGTGGCCGGCGATCAAGAGCCACAAAGTGGCCCCGCACCCTGACAAACCCGACATTTTCCCTCAATTGAGGGAGGGCCGGATTGGGCAGTTCTATCAGAACCGGCTGAAACCGATTCCATTGATTCGCAAATTGGTTGTAGAGGTATTCCATTATATTTTCCCTGCGTATGTCCGCCACATTGCAAATCGCCCATCCATGGCCAGACGTTGGCGGCCAGTCGTCAAGTTGGCCGATCATGTGAAGACAACGAACGTTGCGCCAATAAAGTTGATCAATGTTACGAAGGTTGATACCCCGTCGCCGAAGGTGCTTCCGATAGAAGACACGGCCTTCCTAGTGGCGCCGCATGACCATTACGAATTCCCGTCAGTATATGTTGCGCAGCTTAGTAACGTCGAGGTATACGGCGGAACCAATCTTATCTTTGTGCAAGACGCAGTAATTTGTCACGACCTGTATGATTTTGAGCGCGACTACACAAGCGAGGAGCTCCATGGCAGACATGTGATAGACGCCAAAAAGATGCGCATGCGTCTAATAGTGAACGATTCCGCGCCGGTACAAATTCCTATCGCGGCAGCATTTCTGGACGCATGCGCGCCAAACTATGCACATTGGCTTACTGAAGTATTGCCGCGTATTGCAATCTTTTGTTCGCAAAAAGATTTCAACAGTGTGCCCCTTATCATCAACGACGGACTGCATAAGAATTTTCTGGAAAGTCTTTCCGCAATCATCGGGAGCGAACGGGATGTCTACCATTTACCCATCGGACGAGCGATTAAGGTTAACACGCTCTATGTTGTTTCAAACTGTGGCTATGTTCCGTTTGACTTTCGAAATAAAGTAAGCACGCCGCCCGCGCAAGGTCTTTTTTGTCCGACTGTATTGACGATGATGTCCCAAACTATTTCCGCTGGTTTCCAGCAGAGCACAAATTGGCCGCAGAAAATATACTTGCGCCGCAACTCTGTAGGCAAAATCGCGACCAATCTCCCTGCGGTGGAAAAATTATTATTGGATGAAGGTTTTGTTTTTGTCGAACCAGAGAAATTAAATTTTGCCGAGCAGGTCATGCTTTTTAAAAATGCAAAATTGATTGTCGGTTCGTCGGGGGCCGCTTTGGCCAATTTGATTTTCTGCCCGGTCGATGCGCGCGTAGTGATACTGATCGGTAAATCCGCACGAGTGAGTTACTGGTATTGGCAAAACTTGGCCAGAGCGGTGAATTGTTCGATATGTTATGTGCTGGGCGAGGTCCCGAATGTTGATAAAACAAACAATCAGCCAAACTTCAAGGTTCCATTAGATACGTTGATGCGTGCGGTAAGCGAGGAAGGAGGCCAATAATTCATGACCAATAACATCATCATTTGTGGTCAGGGACACGGGATTGATTGCGTTTATCGCGGTTTGCGCCAACACCGCCAGCCATTTATCTTGTGCACGGAAGATGTCTTACAGAAAGAGAAGGCCGTTGCTGAAGGTGTGCCAGTTGTCACACATTATGCGCAAGCGATTCAGAGCGCTAATGACATTGTATTGACGGCGGCCTACAAGCCGAAAATTACGAGACAGGATCTGGCGCGTGCGCGGTTTTTAAATATTCACTATGCGCTATTGCCCAAATACCGCGGCATGCATGCCATCGTGTGGGCGATGTTGAATGGTGAAAGTCATGTCGGCTTCACCTTGCATCAAACATCGGAGTTGCTCGACCAAGGGGCTGTCATTTACCAAGAGGCTGTTCCCATTGCTGACAAGACATCATGGGAGCTCATGATCTTAATTGATGAGTTGGTGTCCGTTAGAATATACGATGCGCTCAAGGACTATACCGAAGGCAGGATAACACCAACGCCGCAAAACGAAAAGGATGCGATTTTCGTTGCGCCACGCAATCAAGAAGACTGCAGGGTTCGCTGGGATGGATGGAATGCCCAATTCTTTTCCCGGGCATTGAGAGCGCTTGTTCCGCCGTACCCGCTGCCGTTTTTTGAGCACGACGGTAAGAAAATCGAAATCGAGAGTGCCTCTGTCATTCCAAAAAAATACATCGAGATCAACGGACACTTGGTTTACGTAGACAACGAAAGCATCTACATCAAAATACCGGAAGGCCTTCTCCGTGTGGAGAGGATTCGTGTTGATGGCGTGCAGATGCAGGCGAACCAGTGTTTCACGCGGATTGGGGTTCGTTTTACATGAGCGACACGCCCAGCATGCCGGTGCACATTTTGCATCCCGACCCCTATCTTGCTCCTATTATTCACATGTCGCCATTTTCGGGGAAGCTCGATATGGAGATTTATCCTTGTGAAATGAGTGAGCATGAAATCATAAACTTCACGTCTGACGCATTGTTTGGTGAACAATTGCACGGACTGGTGACTGTCAATGGGCGAGAGGCGATCTCGCGGGCGCTCGAAGCAATAGTAACAAGGCCTGATTTCCGGATTAGCATCTTGACGCCGTCTGGCTCGGGTTATGTCAGCGGTTGCGTAACAACGGAAATTTCGAAGCGATGTGAGTATGTGTATGGCGAGGCGGCAGACGTGGATGCATATTTTATTATTCACGAGTTTGGCCGTCCTATGCAGCCCTCGGTGCAAGTGCTCAATTCAGGCAAACCTATTATTGAAGATTGCGCGTACGCCTGCGTGACGCCAGCCTTCGGCGGCGGATATGGCGTGGTTGGCGATTACATAATTTACAGCCTGCCAAAGGCGTTTGAAATGCAGTACGGGGGCATGTTATTTATTAAAAAAAAGGCGCGTACGGAGGTTCGCCGGGCGTCTGAACCACATCCGTATGTGTTGAGCAGGCTGCGCCTCTTTATAGAAAGCTTGCAGCAGTTAAATCAGCAACGCCTCGCTGTATATCATCGGATGCAAGCCGTTGCTGGGAATTACGGCTTTGAAGAAATTATGGCATATGACGGAAAGGGTCTCCCGCATGCCTTCATGGTTCGAATGCATGAAGATATAGATCCCGAACGTGTAAAAACCTACATCAACCGCCAGGGGATTGAGTCCAGTTTCTTATACGGTGGCGGTGCATATTTTCTACCCTGTCACCAGAACCTTAACAGAGCTGAGATCGAATACATATTCTATCACCTCAGGTATATCCTTGATCAGGATAAGGCGCTGTCATGAGTGTTGAATCAAGATACAGCGTCCGCATCATCCAGTCTGCCGATGAGTTTTCCCCACATTTTTTCATACGAAATGATTTTCTGGATTACCAGTCAACAATCTTTGGTATTAAAGTTATCCGTTTGGGCGTCTTCTCAGCAGCGGATCAATCGCTGTTGGCTTATTGCGCCTTTTCAGGCAAGGATGGTCATTGGCAAACCCCGATTACCGGCGCGTTTGGCGGGGTGGCTAGCAAAAAGAATGTTCCTGTTGACGCCTTGGAATTCTTGGTGGAACGCATACCTAGTATGATGTCATCGCAATGCTCGGTGCAGTCCTTAACATTTAAATTGCCGCCCGCCAGTTTCCCCGATAACTCCCCGCTTATTGCCAATATATTGCATAGGAATAATTGGAGTCTCACTGGTTTCGACCTCAACTATCATCTAACCATCCGTCCTGCTGAAGAGTATTTGGCTGGTTTGGGCGAAACCAAGCGTAAGGTTATTCGCAGGCTTCACGCCTCTGGGGCGGAGTTTCAGGAGGCCGGTCAAGTGATGCTTGAGACGGTGTATAGAGTCATTGAGCGAAATCGTTCGGCGCAGGGCTATCCCATGACGATGTCGCTGGATGCCATGTCGGCTTTGGTTCAGCGCTTTAAATACGACATTCGTCTGTTTGCAGTGACATTGGAGTCGCGCGTTGTGGCGTCGGCCATTTGCATCCAAATCAACCCCAAATATTTATACGTATTTTATTGGGGAGAGTTGCCCGAATTCCGCAAGGAGTCTCCGGTTTTACTGCTGGCTAAGGGTATCGTGGAGTTCTGTTTCGCAAACGGGTTTGAAGTTATGGATGTCGGCACCTCGAGTGTGAACTCCGTACCCAACCCAGGCTTGTGTGCCTTTAAGGAAAGTTTGGGGTGCAGGGTGACTCAGAAACCGATATATAAGTGGAAGGTAAAAAGTGAATAAGTCATTAATTTCCAGGATTGAGCAATGCAAAATCATTGATCTGCCTCGCATAAATGATGCCCGTGGCAACTTGTCGTTCATTGAAGCTGATAGGCACTTTCCATTGCCGATCAAGCGTGTCTACTATCTTTATGACGTGCCGGGAGGGGCAGAGAGAGGTGGTCATGCGCATAAGTCATTGCACCAGCTAATTATTGCCATGTCAGGATCATTTGACATTCATTTAGATGACGGGCATGCCAAAAATACCATCCATCTTAATCGTAGCTATTATGGACTCTATGTTTGCCCGATGATCTGGCGTGAAATTAATAATTTCTCTTCAAATGCGGTCTGCATGGTATTGGCTTCGAATTATTACGATGAGGAAGATTATTATCGAAACTATGCTGATTTTGTAAATCAAGTCAAAAAATATGAGTGAAGTTCCTTTCCTTGATCTCGCCGCTGCCCATCGGGAGCTAGCCGAGCCTCTTAATGCCGCATTCAAGCGCGTCCTAGAATCTGGGTTTTATATTTTAGGTCCCGAGTTGGAGGCCTTTGAGCGCGAGTTTTCAGCGTATTGTGGCGTTAAGCATTGCGTCGGTGTCGGTAACGGCTTGGATGCTTTACATCTCCTTTTGCGCGCTTACGGCATAGGACCAGGCGATGAGGTCATCGTGCCCTCCAACACGTTTATTGCGACCTGGTTGGCCATAAGTCAGTGTGGGGCAACTCCTGTGCCGGTAGAGCCTGACGCGAACACGCATAACATCACCTCCAGCGTGATAGCTGAGGCTATTACAGTAAATACCAAGGCCGTTATTCCGGTTCATTTGTATGGCCAGCCTGCCGACATGGACCCAATAGTTGCCTTGTGTCGAAAACACGGGCTGCTGGTGATTGAAGATGCCGCTCAAGCCCAAGGCGCGGACTACAAGGGCAGACGAGTTGGCTCCCTGGGAGATGCGGCAGCCACCAGCTTCTACCCCGGCAAAAACCTGGGCGCATTAGGCGATGCTGGTGCAGTGCTGACCAGCGACAGTGCCATTGCGGAGAAAGTCAGACTTTTGCGCAATTATGGCTCACGTGTGAAATATCAACATCAAGAAGCTGGCCAAAATACTCGGCTTGATGAGTTACAGGCGGCAGTATTGCGGGTTAAGTTGGGCTGCCTGGACGAGTGGAATGCGCGCCGCAGTGCCGTGGCACGGCGTTATAGCGAGGCACTGCGCGGGCTGCGTCATGTGGCTGTGCCCTACGTTCCAGAGTACGCAAGGTCTGTATGGCATTTATATGTGGTTCGCTCTATGCGGCGTGATGCTTTGAAAACATATCTAGATCAACAAGGGATTGTGACGATGATTCACTATCCTCGGCCGCCCCACCTTCAGCCCTGTTACCAAGCGTTCGGCCATTTAAATTTACCGGTTGCCGCGCAGTTGGCTAATGAAGTACTGAGCCTACCTATTTCCCCTTCGCTGTCGGATGATGATGTTGATCGCGTAATTGCTTCAGTGAGAGAGTTTGATAATATTTATTGAAAGAAGCAAATGATAAGCCACATCAATCCATTAATTTTGGCAGTCCATATCGGGCACGATGCATCCGCATCGGTGTTGCGAGATGGCCAAATAGTGGGGCATGCGCTTCGGGAGCGACACTCGAAAGTTCGACATCACCTCGGCATTGATAGATCCACTATAGAGATCGCGCTCGGACAATCAGGCCTAACTATTAAGGATGTTGATGTGGTCGCTGTTACAGCGACGCAGCAAATACCGAATATCGTCAACGATCCTGACTGGTTTTCATTTTCGGAGCAATCGCACAATGATGACTTGAAGCCTTTTCGCTTGAATGACAACCCTTGGTGGAAAGATGCTGAAAACTTCATCGTCGAGCGGTGGAGGGAAAAAATGCGCCTGAGCATGCTAAGGACTATATCGCTCAGCTTGCTCAATATCGTGGGATTCCGTTGGCGACACAGAAAGATTGGGAGATGCTTGGTATACTTTCACCTCTTTACGGGCCTGCGCGATGGTTGGATGAGTTCAAACTTAATGAGACATCAGTCAAAGTAAAGGATTTTTTGAGGTTGGTGCGACCGCAAACGAGTATTGGCAAGCTATTCGGCTTTCGGAAAAAATCTCATCAGGCATTTCACTTTCAGCTTGAAGTTAAATTGGGGGGCAGATCTGTTCCGGGGTATTTTATAAATCACCATATGGCTCATGCCGCCTCCAGTTTTTACAGTGCGCCCGAACCCAATGCATTGATATTCACTCATGACGGCGGAACGTCTTTGGATTCCGGGTTTTATTTTCTTGGCTCTGAAAATAAGATAGTCGGCCTTGGCCCGCATCATCTTGAGTGTGGTCAGTTTTATGACTTCGTGGCTAATAAATTGGGATTGGGTACTCTGGGTGGAGCAGGTAAGCTGATGGGACTGGCTCCTTATGGTAAGGGGCTTTTGGACGATTTGCTTCCTCGCGGAACGCGGTTGGATTGGTGGCAATGGGCAGGAATAAAGAACGTCTTGGGAAGTGCTGATTTATATCAGCGCCCTATTTGGGGCGCTCGTTGATGCCGCGCGCCAGAAGGGGCTCGATACCGACAAGATCGGTGATCATGCCGAGATTATGTCCGGTGCACCCGCGGAAATTGCGCATGCGGTCCAACGGCTCTTGGAATCCAGTATTTCGGACTCTATCAGTCAAGCAGCTGATGCCATTAGACAAGAGGGCTTGGTTGAGCACGCGGATCACCTCTGCATCAGTGGTGGTGTCGCACTGAACTGTCCTTCGAATTCGAAACTCTGGACGACCAATCGATTTAAGCGAATTCACATAGAGCCGCATTGCGAAGACGGCGGTTTATCTATAGGTGCTGCGCATTATGTTGCCCATCATTTCTGTGGTGCAAGGAAAAAATTGGCCGATCTCCCGACAGGTCAATATGCAATGATTGGGACGCGATCCAGTGCTGCCCCCTCAGCTATTTTGGATCATTTCAAGGGAAAGATCAGTTGGGAGTCTCCTGAGAGTTGGCAACACACTGCTGCATCGGCGATAGCAAATAACCATGTAGTTGCGGTCTATTTTGGACGCTACGAAACCGGCCCAAGAGCGCTGGGGCATCGATCAATTCTTGCCAATCCTACTGACCGAGACAACTGGGAGAAGGTTAACCTTATCAAAAAGCGTGAGCTGTGGCGGCCGTTTGCTCCAGCCGTGCTGGCGGCGGATATGGCCGAATGGTTTGAGGAAGGGCCTCCTTCATCGCCATTTATGTTGTTTACCCATAAGCTGCGAGGATGTCAGAAGGATAAACTTCCAGCAATAACCCATGTTGATGGAACAGCACGGGTTCAAACTGTGACCAGCGCAGATGAGCCGCTTTACGGCATTCTCAGCTGCCTAAAAAAGATGGGGCGTCCTCCAGTCGTGCTGAATACAAGCTTCAATGGTCCTGGACAACCAATCATGCAGGACCCCTATGATGCGATTGAAATGCTCTTGGATTCGGAAATTGAATTTCTGTTCATAGATGGCCTCGCTATAAGAAAAGCGTCCTAGTCGCCTTCTATGAACTCTTCATTTTCAAACATAAAGGGTGAGATTCGAGAGAATATTGCACTTGGCCGCATCGATGCAGCATTGAGGATTGCGTTCAACTTTGTTGAGCGCATCATCACCGAGCCGCTTTGCACTTCGCGAGTATTTGCATCCAGAGACCTGGATAATCTCTGCCAAGAAATTGGCCAAGTAAATTTTAAGCGTGAAATCCTGTACACCTACAATCCTTTGGCGGTAAAAGGTGGGAGTAAGAGACTGGTGTATGTTGTCAGTCGACTGCAAAACTCCGGAGGGCATTTGCGTATCATTTTGGAGATGATCGCCGCTCAGCCAAGGAAAGAACATCTAATTCTTGCAACCAATGTAGTCGGCGTTTCAGATGTCGCGTTCCTTTCCAATTATTTTTCCAAGAATGACAATGTAATTATTGCGCATGCGCCAAAAGGCACGTTTGCAAGCAGGCTGACTTGGCTTCAACGCGCTTTGCTGGAAGCCAATGTCGACCATGTCTATCTATTTCATCATCATCAGGACAGTGTTGCAGCTGCGGCCTTCGTGCCAGAGTTGAACTTGCAAGGCAGCTTTTGTCATCATGGCGACCATCATCTGTGCCTGGGGGTTCATCTTTCGCACGTTCGCCACCTAGATTTTCACCCCATGGCCTATCATTATTGTCGTGAAGAGTTGGGGGTGGACAATATTTATGTGCCATTGGTATGTGCTGATCAAGGCGGCATAGATAATAATGAGGCTTTTTCGTATGAGGGTTGCTTGACGACTGCGACTGTTGCGCGCGCCAACAAACTTGATCCTAGGTATTACGTTCGCTATGCCGAGCTTGTCCCGCGCATTTTGGAATGCACCAAGGGACGCCACATTCATATCGGGAAGCTCAGCCGGCTTGCTTTGCATAAAATCAAGGCCGGTATGATTCGCCGGAGGATCTCGATAAATCGTTTTGTCTATGTTGAGTGGACACCCAGCGTGTGGCGGGCGCTGGTTCAGTATAAAGTCGACTTGTATTTGTCGTCGTTTCCATTGGGCGCCGGTTTGACACTGATCGAGGCCATGGGGGCAGGTATGCCAGTGGTAATGCATGAACATATTTTTTCGCGTGTACACAGCAGCTTAGAGTTGGCATACCCACAAGCCTATCGCTGGAGCGATCCCGAAAAACTTCTCGAATATTTGAGTCATATAACTCCTGAACAGATAAGAAAAGAACGCGGCTGGGCCAGAAGTCAATATGAGAGCTTCCATCAGCCTAAATACTTGGAATCTTTCCTAGAGGATGGAACTTCAACGCAAAGGCAGGAGATTCCTGCGCTGATTAGCGACTTTCGTCCAAAGCTCGATGAATGGGCTGCTTGGGCGGAGGCTCAGTTGAGTGTCTCGCACCTGCTTTATCGTTGGGCTCACCGCATGTGGCGCTCACTCAGGGCCCGTTTCCAATGGCATTCTTAAGTCCATATTTTCTATGCAAATAGTGATTCCCATGTCCGGCTTTGGAGAGCGTTTTCGCCGTGCGGGGTACACAGTTCCCAAGCCGTTGATCGAAATCGATGGCAAGCCAATCGTTGGTCACGTTATTGAAATGTTTCCCGGTGAATCTGATTTCATCTTTATATGCAATCAGGAACATTTGAACGAGCCGACATATCGGATGGAAGCCATTTTGAAGGAATACTGCCCTTCAGGACGGATCGTCGGTATACCGCCCCATAAACTTGGCCCCATTAATGCGGTTCGTCAAGTGGAGCACCTGCTCGACCCGACAGGGCCGGTGGTTGTCAACTATTGCGATTTCACCTGCTATTGGGACTGGCATCACTTCAAACGGTACGTCAAAGAAACAGCCTGCGAAGGTGCGATTCCAGCATACAAAGGTTTTCATCCTCACTCGCAGGGGAGCACTAACTATGCTTATATGCGCGAAACGGATGGGTGGGTTCTGGATATTCAGGAAAAGCAGCCCTACACCAATAATCGCATGGAGGAATATGCCTCCAGTGGCACCTATTACTTCGCGTCAGCTCAAATCATGAGTGAAGCATTTCGCACGGTAATGGAGCAGGATTTGAATGTCGGTGGTGAGTATTACGTCAGCCTCGCCTACAAACCACTGCTTGAAAGCAAAAGGCCCGTTGCCGTTTATCCCCTCCAGCACTTCATGCAGTGGGGAACGCCAGAAGACGTCGCTGAATACAATTCTTGGTCAAAAGCATTCCAGAGCCTGATTTCGAACTCTGAGAGTATCCCGTCTCCCAAGGGGGCGCTGGTTGTTCCCATGGCAGGCCTAGGGCAGCGCTTTGCTGACGAAGGCTATGCACTTACCAAGCCGCTGATTCCGGTTTCTGGATTGCCAATGGTGGCCCAAGCGACACATGACTTACCCTCCGCTGAACATCATGTCTTTGTATTGCGAGCAGACATGGGTGGTTATGCGGATGTGGCAAATCAATTAATTTCGCTCTACCCCAAGGCAATAATAAGAACCATTGATCGCGTGACTGAGGGGCAAGCTTGCACGGCATTGATTGGCCTGGATGCGCTGGAAGACGAGGTGGGAAATGGCTGCTCTCCCATAACGATCGGTGCATGTGACAATGGCGCACTATACGACGTTGAATCCTTCGGCAAAGTGGTCGAGGACCCATCGGTGGATATCATTGTCTGGGGTGTGCGTGGGTATCCAAATGCGATACGCAACCCAAAAATTTTCGGCTGGATCGACGCCGTAGACGGTCAAGTCCGCTCGGTCTCAGTCAAAACGCCATTGGACAAGCCGGCATCTGATCCCATCGTTTTAGGCACATTCACCTTTCGCCGGGCTGATGACTTTCGTCGGGCCTTGGATCGACTCATCGCACGCGATGGGCGGATCAATGGGGAGTTTTACATTGATTCGCTGATCAATGATGCGATCGCGCTCGGATTGCAGTGCCGTCTTTTTGAAGTGGATGGCTATTTGTGTTGGGGCACCCCGAACGATCTACGTACATTTGAGTACTGGCAATCGTGCTTTCATAAGTGGGGTAGCCACCCTTATCGTCTTGCTCTTGACGGTCGTATTCCCAAAGAGCAGGTTGGCCCCCTTGAAGCAAGATACCAAGCCACGATTCCAGCCCTGCCTGGATCTCTTGCATGATTAAGCGCGAATTAGCCATATTTCTGATTGTTGGCGCGTCGACTGTCTTAGTCGACTTTATTTGTTACCGTGGCCTGATTGCCCTTCAAGTCATGGAAGTCGACATGGCCAAAGCAACTGGATTCCTGGTTGGAACCCTCTTCGCCTATTTTGCAAATCGCTTTTGGACATTTGGCCACAAGCCACACGTCCCGGGCAGTGCGTGGCGGTTTTCAGCCTTGTACGCAAGCACGCTTGGCGCCAACGTTCTAATCAACGCACTCGCACTAAGACTGCTTGCTGATGTGGCTGCTGCGATTCAATTAGCTTTTCTGCTCGCAACCGGGGTCTCGGCGTGCCTTAACTTTCTGGGAATGAAGCTTTTCGTCTTCAAACCGATTCCAGCGTCGGAGCTTCGATGAAATTTTCTCTAGTCATTCCTTGTTACAACGAAGCAGCCAACCTGCCGTTGCTGTTAGAGCGCTGCAAAGAACTGGCCGTCAGGCCTGATGTTGAAGTTGTTCTTGTCGATAATGGGTCGACCGATAGCACTGCAGAAGTACTCGAAAATCTACTTCCAAAATTCTCTAGGTGTCGAGGCATTCGTGTTGATAAGAACCAAGGGTATGGCTTTGGAATTGTGTCTGGCCTAAAAGCGGCTAAGGGCGAGATTCTGGGGTGGACGCATGCGGATATGCAAACTGATCCCCAAGACGCACTTCTCGGCCTGGAGCTTTTCGAAAAGCACGGGGATGATATTTTTGTAAAAGGCCGTCGTTATGGCCGCCCTTTTATGGATGTTGTATTCACTGTCGGCATGAGCGTATTTGAGACGTTTTTGCTTGCGCGGCCAATGTGGGACATCAACGCCCAGCCGACCATGTTTTCTCGCAGGTTCTTCGAATCTTGGACTGCTCCTCCTGACGATTTTTCGCTTGATTTGTACGCTTACTATCAAGCTCAAAGCTATGGGCTTAAGGTGCATCGATTCCCCGTCAGATTCGGTGAGAGGGCGCATGGGGTTTCGCACTGGAACGTCAACTGGGCCGCAAAGCGAAAGTTCATTCGTAGGACGGTGGACTTCAGCCTTCAATTGAAAAAGAAAATCTCAACATGAAACTTATCTGCCACCGACGCAACACTGTGTCAGAACTTCTGGCCACAGACTCAAAGTATGGAATAGAGGTCGATATCAGAAGTGAGGGTGATCGGCTGATCATTCATCATGATCCTTGCGTGGCTGGCGAATCCTTTGAAGAGTGGATCGATGCGTATCGACATGGAACGTTGATACTCAATGTAAAGGAAGAGGGACTAGAGGCGCGCCTGATCGCTCTGATGCAGTCCAAAGGAATAACTGATTATTTCTTTCTCGATCAATCATTCCCGTTTATGGTGAAATGGTCCAAGGCAGGTGAGCATCGCTGCGCTGTTCGTGTATCTGAGTTTGAGTCCATTGAAACGGCGCTGACCTTGGCTGGCAAGGTGGATTGGGTTTGGGTGGACTGCTTCACCCGATTCCCTCTCAGTGAGCATGATGCTAAAAGGCTTAAAGACGCAGGATTCAAACTTTGCCTCGTCTCTCCGGAGCTGCAAGGGCGTGATGCTAACGTTGAAATCCCGCAATTGGCATCACTATTGAAAAAGCGGAATATTGTGGCGGATACTGTCTGTACAAAGCGCCCCGATCTCTGGGAAACAGCGTTTACTTCTCAATGAAGAAAATGTTCCTGCATCCCATGTTTATGATTGGGCTGGCAGTTCGCCTAGTCCTAATTGTCTGCATGGCGCCACTCGCTGTCACGGAGTGGTACGCACCATTCCTTGATGTCAGCACTTCGGTGCTGACCGCAGATCCGTGGTCAACATGGATCGCAAGGGGAGGAGCTCCTGTGGCGTTTCCTTACGGGTACGCAATGTGGGTGGCTTTTCTCCCTATGACACTTGTCGCCAAGCTCACTGGGTTGCCGCTGCTCTATGCATACCACTTAACGATTCTAGCGGCTGATTTTTCTTTGCTGTTAACTCTACGTCGGCTTCTTCCTGATCGACAGCGCTTGCTTTTACTCGCCTATTGGCTATCTCCCATCATCATTCTCGCCAGTTATGGATTGGGACTGAATGATTTGATCCCCGCGCTGCTGTTATGTCTTTCAATAGTCTTTGTACGGCAAGTTCAGCTCAGTTTGGCAGGTGCCCTTCTTGCCGCGGCGATGTCAGCCAAGCTGAGCATGGTGGTGGCCTTGCCGTTTTTTGCGATTTACCTGTTTAACAATCGACCGCTAAGAACACGCCTACCGAAATTTCTCTCAGGCTTCGGTCTAAGCCTCCTACTGCTTTGGGTACCTTTCCTTTTTTCGTGGGCTGGCATTCAAATGCTGCTCGGAAATCCGGAAATGGGGAAGATCTACCAGTTGGCCATCGGCTTGGCTGGTAACGTTTCGATCTATGTTGTGCCCCTCCTTTACTTGGTCATGCTCTACGTGGCATGGCGGGTTCGGCGCCTTAACTTTGATTTGTTTCAAGCGATCACAGGCATGGCCTTCCTGTTGATCGTACTAATGACGCCTGCCTCTCCTGGCTGGTTTGTTTGGTGCCTTCCATTCCTCGCGCTCTATCAAGCAATGAGCGGCCGTATGGCTATCCTCTTGGTAGGAATGTTTTCTGCGACGTATGTCTTGAGTACGCTGCTTGTGACGCAGCTCAAGTTTGCAAATGGGAACGAACTTGCTTTAGGTGCTGCGCTTCAAGCTTCAGGGCAATTGGGAATTCAAGCAACTTCACTTCTGCATACGGGAATGGTTGCCATCGGACTGGTGCTTGCGATCCGAATCTGGCGCGAGGCCATCAGCAGGAACGACTTTTTCAGACTGAGTCGAAAGCCCTTTGTGGTGGGAGTCGCAGGGGACTCCGGTGCTGGGAAGGACACGTTTGCAGATGCCATTACCGGACTTTTTGGCGAGCATTCTGTCGTCAAGCTATCTGGTGATGACTACCACCTATGGGATAGACAAAAGCCTATGTGGCAGGTAATGACCCATCTCAATCCGATGGCAAATGATCTAGAGGGATTTTGCAACGATCTTGTGTCGCTAACCGACGGCAAGAGTGTTCTGTCTAGACATTACGATCACCAGACGGGCCGAATGTCTAAGCCTTTTCAGATTGAAAGCAATGATTTCATCATTGCAAGTGGATTGCATGCACTTTATCTTCCAGTTCTTAGAGAGTGCTACAACTTAAAAATATACTTGGACATTGACGAAGGGCTACGGCGACATTTCAAGCTTAAGCGAGACGTTCAGCAGCGTGGCCACACGGTCGAGCGGGTACTCGGTTCTTTCGAGAAGAGGGAGCCCGACTCAGAGCGCTTTATCCGACCTCAGTCCAATCATGCAGACTTGATTCTTTCTCTGCAACCGATCCACTCCCGGATGCTGGAGGACTTGGATGACAAGCATCCTCTTCGCTTGAAACTTGTCGTCAACACCAGGAATGGATTCAACGAGCTCACGATACATCGGGTACTTGTCGGAGTCTGTGGGCTGCATGTCGATATCATCGTTGGCAATGATGGCGCTGACGTCAAAATGACCATTGAGGGCGAAGTATCATCAGCCGACATTGCCATGGCGGCAGAGATATTGTGCCCACGTGTTCTCGAGTTTTTAGATATTCCACCCAAGTGGCAGGATGGGATGTTAGGACTGATGCAGTTGATCACGTTGTCTCATATCAGCCAAGCACTGACAAAGAGATTTATATAGTGAAAATCAATAATCATGAGCGATTTAATCGCCTGCCAGACGCCTTTTTGTTCGATACAGACAACACACTGTATCCGTATGATCCTGTCCACGCCGCAGCCCAGCAGGCCGTGAGAGAAAAGGTTGCGAAAACGTTTTCAATTTCTCCAGACGATTTTGACAAAGCCTTCAAGGAAGCAAGAACACAGGTAAAAACACGCCTTAAACATACGGCATCGTCACACAGTCGATTGCTTTACTTGCAGCGAATGCTGGAGATCATGGGTTTGGGGTCACAGGTTCTCTTGGCACTTGATTTCGAGCAAACCTATTGGCGAACTTTTTTGAGTAATGCCGTGCTGTTTGATGGTGTGAAGGAATTGTTGGATGACATACGCTTGCTTGGAATACCGACGGCAATAGTCACAGATCTGACAGCGCAGATTCAATTTAGAAAAGTTGTTTACTTCGGCCTTGATCACTACTTTGATTACATTGTTACGAGTGAGGAGGCTGGCTTCGATAAGCCACATGAAGCCCCATTTCAAATCGCATTGGAAAAAATGCGCCCGAAGGGGGATTGCATCTGGATGATCGGAGACAACCCGGTGAATGACATCCGTGGTGGGCGGGAGAAGATTAATGCCGTCACCTTGCAGAAGGTGCATGCCGGCGTAGAGGTAGGCACAGACATCAATGCCGCAGATGCGACGTTCAGTGATTTTGGCGAATTACGGAAGTTGCTTGCAAGGCTAGGATCTCAACAATGAGCACGGCATCTAATTGTATTCAAAAACAAGTGAAGGTATTTTGTGCACAGATTGGTGCTAACCCACTACTGGTGCAAGGTGCCGGAGGAAATGTTTCCTGGAAGGATGACGATGTTCTGTGGGTCAAGGCTTCCGGTAAGTGGCTTGCAGAGGCTGAATCGAAAGAAATTTTCGTTCCCGTAAACCTCGCACATCTTCAAGATGCCCTTGCGAAGCGAGATTTTTCCGTAAAGCCAGAGTTGAACAGCAACTCTGACTTGCGACCTTCGATCGAGACATTACTGCATGCGTTGATGCCGCATAGAGTAGTTGTGCATCTTCATGCGGTTGAAATACTCGCCCATTTGGTTCGGATCAATGCAAGGCAGAAAATCCAGGACCTTGTTGGCGATGCAGTTAAGTGGATTTTCGTCGATTACTTTAAGCCTGGTGCTGACTTAGCTAGAGCGGTATTTGAGGAACTCAAAAACAGACCGGATGCAGATGTCGTGTTTATGGGTAATCATGGTGTGGTCTTAGGTGGCGCCAGTACGGCAGAACTTGAAATACTCTTGTGCGATTTAATCGCAGCATGCCAATCTGCATTACGAGAAGAATCCCTCCATCAAGACCTGATCGCCTTGCCTTTGCCAGTGGATCGATCTAACGCATACTCGCTGTTAGCAGATGTGCAATTGCAGCAGCTTGCTTTAGACCCCGCCTTGTATCGAAAACTGTCGTCCGACTGGGTGTTATATCCCGATCATGCAGTTTTTTTAGGTCACCAAGCGGTGTGCTATGACGACATGCAGAGTTTCTTGCTAAACCACTTGACTAAGTCTGCAGAAAGCCCTTGTCTGGTGTTTGTGCGTGGCGCGGGGGTCTATGTGACCGTAGCTTTTAGCAAGGTTCATTACCTCCAATTGCGCTGCTACTACGAGGTGATGCGGCGCCAGCCTGAGCATGTGCAGCTTAAGCCTTTAGCACAGATGGAAGTCGCCGACTTGCTGAGCTGGGATGCAGAAAAATACCGTATGAGTCTGACAGCAAAATAGCCGGCCAAACTGGGATCACAGATGACAACTTATTATAAAGGTTTTACGCGCGCGTGCTATGTAGTGACAGTTCTTGTCATTGCTTTGCTGTTTGTGGAGAACTTTATCTTTTCTTCCCAACTTGGTTATTTGGGCTTCAGAGAAGTCGATGACGTGGCCTTTCAGTACAGCATCCGTCAAGTGCACTTGAATATGCTGCATGGCCATATTGGCAAGCTTTTGACGCTTAATGACTACGCCTATGGCTGGGTCTTCTGGATGACTATGTCGCTGGTGACCTTCCCGTTTTTCTTGTTGAGTTACTTCGGTCATATCGACTGGCCCTTGATCGTCGCCCCACGGCAGATTTCTCTGCTGTTTGCAGTGTTGTGTTTGCTCACGTTACGCAAAATTCTCAAGCGTTTTGCGACGCCTGAATGGGCTTGTGCAGGTGCTGTATTGATGCTGGCTTTATTGCCTTTTACGGGCTATTTCTCCATGCGTTTTGGCACGGTGAATGCCGTAATGTTCTTTGCCATGCTCTCGCTTTACTTGGCGATGCGAGATCGTGCCCTAGACTTGAAAGAACTCTCAATAATCGCTATCAGTCTTGCGATTGCGGGCGCCATCAAGCTCACGGGTTTGATGATCACACCCTTAGTGGTGTTCTTTGTTTATAAAAGACTCAAGGCTCAATACGGCGACCAGCCTTTGCCGTCGTGGGTGTTCAAAGCGGCAGCAATTTTTTGTGGTACGGGCGTGCTGTTGGCGGCTCCTCAGTTGCCCTATGTGATTTTTAAACCCAGCCTACTACGCACTTATTTAGAAAATTTGCAGCACTTCATTGAAGTCACCCGCATTCCTTCTGGCTCGTCAAGTACTTGGCAACGTTTTTACGAAGGTGCGCTAGGTACACCAGGGGTGGCAGTGGTCTATGGGATATTGACCTGCGGCTTGTTGATCGGTTGCACAGGTCATGGTGCAGCCGAGAAAAATTCTCATCGCTTCGAATTCAGGGTTATCGTGGCAGCGCTGGTTATGGTGGGGGCCTATCTTTCATTCACGGTAAAAAATTCCTTGAGCTTGGGATCTTATTTCACGTGTATTTCATTTCTTTTTTTTCTAGGTCTAGCGCCGCTGCTGAAAAAACCGCGCTCTGTCTGGCTGCTGGTGGTGATGATTGGGGTATTAATTGCGGATGCCACCCAGCGCGCTACCGCAGAACTAGAGCAAAGGAGCACTGCGTGGAACCACATGAGTTACTACATCAAGGAAGCGCAGTCCACTCAAAAGCTGGAGTTATCCCAGAAAACGATGGCCTGTATTACCGCCCACCAACCGCTGGCCAGCCTCAAACACATCTTCTTAGACTACACCGCGCCTTCTCTCATTAACTCCTTGAGCTTGCCGAATGCATGTGTCTCTTTGGCGTGGAACAATCTCTCCTATCAAAGTAAATATTGCGACACTCCTGTGGATTTTCTGGTGCTTGATAAACAAGCTATTGGTTATTTGCCAGATGATGAATTTCAAAGCCGTATGAACAGCACCAATCATTCCGTAGCGGAGGGCTATCAGCGAGACAAGGCCAGCCGCGCACTGCTCGAATCTTCGGGGCAATTTGGTAATCAGACCTTCCGTTTGGTTTGTGATCTTGGCGAAACACGGGTTTTTAAGGCAAAGTAATTTAACATCGTCTGCATTCCTGCTACAGGGTTATCCGTCATGGTGGCCCACGGAAGCTTCACGCCGACAGGAACGGACTCCCTGACAAAGGCGGGTGCCGAAGCGCTACAGCGACTGTCTGATGTATTACTGCAGGAGTGCGAGCGGCGTTTTGGCGCCTGGTTGCATGAGATGCTGGCGCAGCGTGATGAGGCCGCATGACTCCGTCGGAACGTGTCAATGAGTTTGGGACACTTGCCGGTGGCATTTAGTGTAGAACCTTGTCTGTCAGAGCTGTAATCGGGTATGGCGTGACGCCCACGGTCTCCGCTTCCCCTCCGATTTCCTCACCATTGTGTGTGACCCGTG
>SXGU01162063.1_pt1 | contig 20756 bp, 12 predicted proteins | sample 3174531 | NCBI WGS metagenome assembly SXGU01 (sample SAMN11356863, study PRJNA531348) | freshwater metagenome | isolation source: freshwater sample F1-140 | place: China: Fuxian Lake, Yuxi | collected 2017-12-25 | reverse complement strand
CGTCGCGGAAACCTCGTTGACGGTGCCGGGCATCCGTTGCGTCATCGACACCGGCCATGCGCGCATCAGCCGTTACAGCCATCGCAGCAAAATCCAGCGTTTGCCGATCGAGCGCATTTCTCAATCTTCCGCCAATCAACGAGCCGGACGCTGTGGCCGGGTCGCCGAAGGCATCTGCATCCGCCTGTATTCGCACGATGATTATCTGGCCAGGCCGGAATTTACCGAACCGGAAATCATGCGCACCAATTTGTCTGCCGTTATTTTGCAGATGATCTCGTTGAATCTCGGCGACATCGAAGACTTCCCCTTCCTGGAACCGCCTGAAGACAAGATGATACGCGACGGTAAAACCGTCCTGCATGAAGTCAACGCGTTGGATAAATCAGGCAAGCTCACCGAAGTCGGCAAACAGCTGGCCAAATTCCCGACCGACCCGAAACTGGCCAGGATGCTGATTGCCGCCGCAGACGAGCATTGCCTGACTGAAGTCGCGATTATCGTCTCGGTATTAAGTGTGCAAGACCCGCGCGAAAAACCCGCCGATAAAATGGCGCAGGCCGATCAAAAACATGCGGCGTTTCGTCATCCCGAATCCGATTTTTTAACGCTGTTAAATCTCTGGAACACTTACGAGGAACAGAAAAAACACCTGTCCAATAATAAATTGCGCAAATATTGCAGCGACAATTTCTTGTCGTATATGCGCATGCGCGAGTGGTTCGACATCCATGCGCAAATCATGCAGGTCGTTAAAGGCGACCTGAAATTGCACCCGAACACCGATGAAGCCAGTTATGAAAAGATTCATCGCGCGCTGTTGCCGGGCTTGTTGTCCAATATCGGCTTTCGCCATGAGCAATACGAATACCTGGGCGCGCGCGGGCTGAAGTTCTTCATCTTCCCTGGTTCCGGCCTGCACAAGCTCAAACCCAAATGGATCATGGCGGCGGAACAGGTCGAAACCAGCAAGGTCTATGCGCGCAACGTCGCCAGAATCGAGCCGGAATGGATAGAGCAATGCGCCGCGCATCTGGTCAAGCATAACTATTACGACCCGCATTGGGAAAAGAAAAGTGCGCGCTGCATGGTGTCCGAACGCACTTTGCTGTACGGCTTGACGCTGCAAGCTGGGCGCAAGATTCCTTATGACCATGTCGATGCCAAAGCCGCCAGGGAGATTTTTATCCGCTCGGCGCTGGTCGATCATGATTATCACAGCAACGCGCCGTTTTATGTCGCCAACCAGAAACTGCTCGAAGAAGTGGGCATGATTCAGCACAAAGGCCGCCGGGTTGACTTGGTCGAGGATGAGCAATGGCTGTACCAATTTTACGACCATAAACTGCCGCCCGAAATCGTCAGCGGCGTAACGCTGGATACCTGGCGGAAAACAGCCGAACGCGCCAATCCTAAAATCCTGTTTTTAACCAGGGAAGATTTGACCCGCGAACAGGAAGACTTTGTCAATGAATGGGATTTCCCGGACAGCAAGAAAATCGGCAACCTGACCATCCCGCTGCAATACCGCTTTGAACCGGGTCATGATGAGGACGGCGTGACGGCCGTCATTCCGGTGCATCAGTTAAACCAAGTGTCGCAAACACCTTTCGACTGGCTGGTGCCGGGCTTGCTGGAAGAAAAATGTATCGCGCTGATTAAATCCTTGCCCAAGCAGATCCGAAAGCACTTTGTACCGGTGCCGCAAACGGTCAAGCAATGCCTGGAAATCGAGCCGGATTTCAAAGGCAGTGTGCAGGAATGGCTGGGCAACAGGCTCAGAAAACTGACCGGTGAAGCCATCCCTTTAAACGCCTGGGCGATGGACAGTTTGACGGACCACCTGAAAATGAATTTCAGGGTCATTGATGATCAAGGCCGGATGCTCGATTACGGCAGGGATTTAAAAAAATTACAGGCGAAATACCGAACTGAAGCGGGACAAAGTTTTGACCAGATAGCCGCTGATGAACTCAATTACACCGGCTGTATCCAGTGGGCATTCGACGACCTGCCCGAGACCTATGAATTTATCCAGAACGGGCAGGCGTTCATCGGCTTTCCGGCCATCATCGATGAAGGCGATGCGGTCGGCGTGCGTATTTTCGATACCGAACAAAAAGCGGCGCAGCAACATCAGGCCGGTTTAATGCGACTGTTTCAACTGCAACTGCGCAAGGAATGCACTTATTTGCTCAAAAACATGCCGCAGTCAGCGGCGGCAGAATTAACTTACAATCGCCTGCCGAAACATCCGCTGGTACCGGCGGCAACGAGTCCGTCCTACAAGGATGAACTGTTGTATCTGATCCTGTACAGCGTATTTATTGACGGCAGAAACATTCGCAGCCAGCAGGCCTTTGAACAAAGCCTGCAAAAAAACAAGAGCGGGCTGATGAGCACCGCCAATGAAGCCGGCGCCGTCGTACTCGACATTATGACGCTCTACGGCGCTATCCTGACCCAGTTGCAACGTTTGAATGCAGACAATCCGCTGGCAAAAGACATCAGCGAACAGCTGAGCTTGCTTGTTTATGCCGGATTTATTCGCAACACCCCCTACCAGCAACTGAAAGCCATCCCGCGCTACCTGAAAGCAATCCAGTACCGCCTGGATAAGCTGGGCAACGAACCGCAAAAAATTCAGGATATCAGCCGCTATAGCACGCGCTACTGGAAGGACATCGAGAAAAAAGCCAAAAAAGACATCGTTATTCCCGAACAGGACTCGTTCCGCTGGATGCTTGAGGAATTCAGGGTATCGCTGTTCGCCCAGCAGCTTAAAACCGCTTACCCGGTTTCCGCCAAACGCATGGATAAGGCATGGGATGAAAGAGGGTAATTGAGGCTTGTAAGTCGAGCAAACTCTTTATCACTGCCCGACACAACTGCGCAAACAAATGCCTGAGCGCGGAAGATTACGCTGTTAACGGCGCCTTACTAAAAACAGCGCATCTCGTGCAGGAACAATGACCTCGCTTTCAATTGCTTGCCCATTATTGACTTCCGGCGCCTGTTTTCCTTTTAAGCGCTTGTAATAGTTTTTTCGAACAGAGGTACGCCAGGGCGTATTGGTCATATTGAGCAATACCAGGCCATTTTCAAATTCACGAGACCATCGCTCAGCCCCGCCGGCAAACAGTTTTATGTTGCGTATTTCTGTTTTGCCGATTTGTTCCGATACGCCGAATACGGGGGTAGGAACAGACGAACCATCGGCTGTAAAACTGATCCGGTAAGGACGCCAGATCGAATCTGCAAGTACGGATAGGGAATGGTTAGATTTAGCGGTAGTAATTGCACCGCTTATTTTGATCATACGAGGTACGCGGTCAAAACTCTGGCCTAGATAATTCCATGTATCATCGCCCCGCGCTTCAAATTCGAGCGTATATTCATTGCCCGGTTTCAGTGATTTTATGCCGCCTGATTTTGGTTCAAGCCGAACGCCAAATGGTAAATCATTGGGAAATGTATTGCCGGGAGTACTTTGAACTTGCGCTGAAAAAACGCCCGCCGCTTCATTTTGCTTTGCGGCAAAGCCATTTTTGACAATCCATCGCCATCCGCCTGATTGAGCAAGCAAATCTTTATTGTCAATATCACTTAGCTCTTGATGTGCAGCAGCTATAGGTTTGCCAAGCCATTGCCATTGATTCAGATCGCCACCGTGATACTCGTCCCAATTGAAATTGCCAACGGTCTTTTTTTTAGCCTTATTATCGCCACCAATACTCGGGTTATCCGGCTCAAAATCGATATTATCCAGATTCGTGAACGGATGCGGAACTCCGACCATAACGGCCGCTGCAAGGCCGATACGAAACCTGAAATCAGTCGATCCGCCATTGGCCAAGCGAGCATTGGTAAACGTTGCTGTTGGTGTTTTGGTGAACGGGTAGCTATATCTCGGCAATGCCTCTGCATTTTCAGACCAAAGTCGCAAGAGCGTGAAATCCTCGGAAAACCGGTCGAAGTCATTTGCGGCCGGAAAAGATTCAAATTGGACGCCATTGACATAATGCCATCCTCGGATATAGCTGTCGGCCTGGATAAGTTTATCGGGACCCATTAATTTTCTGAGTTCACGAAAAAAAACTTGCCCTCCAAGACCAAAACTGTTAACACCGTCAATATAGCCATAATCAGCGACTAAATCGTTATTGGTGTCCATCGAGTTATTCACTGGTTGGCCCCAATTCCATCGGGATACGTCAAATTCCACCCCGTCCGCTTTTAAGGAACGGACAAGCTTATCTATTTCACGGACATACCATTCTGCAGCTGTCAGATTTTCAGGCCCACCCTTAGGGCAGTGCAAGCTAAAATTAAGCTGCCGTTGGCCCGTCCAGAACATCATGTGACCAGCAACAACCGCCTTGCCTGCCTGGAAAGCAAGGGGTTTAGTATCCCTTTGCCCGCGTTTGACTGTCAATCCGGCCTTGCCAACAGCTTCGAGAACAATTTCTTCAGTTTTAGACCAGTCAGGTTTTCCGGTATCATCGAGCGCATAAATAGTCAGGTATAATGGCCACTGTTTATTTTGCTGATTAACGCTGGCTTGATTACGGGCAATGCGTCCCTGCTCCTTCACTGAAATCACATTATCATTGGGAGTGATATTTTTTGACAGCAAACTGCCGGTTTTATAAAGAAAATGTCCAGGCCAAACTTTCGGAAGATCCTTGTTTCCACCGCCATAAGCACGCTGAATGATGATGGTTTTTTTGGGCCACCGCGCCCGAATTTCAAGTGACCTAAGGGAAAAACCACTAACCTGGATGACGGGATATGGCAATAATTCTTCCATGACTTTGTCCAGTTCCTTGCCTTTTTTAACTCCTTCTACACGCTTAAATGACATAGCGCTGGGAAATGATTCGGGAAGCTGAATTGGCTCTGCGCCAATCTCGGCACTAAAAGTGCCAATGCTTAATAGCATTGCCCACAAAGTAAAACGACAGATGAATTGCATAAGTTATCCTATGGGAACAATAAAATATAAGAAGTTTAAATTGGCAATGTATTGTTTAACTACTCAACCATGAGCTTGCCGGTAACCATATTCGCTTCTTGAAACATTGGTTAAAAGCTAACGGACACACCGATCAAGATTTTTTTATGAAAAAGAATTGCATACCCCCTCAGTAATCAATAAAAATCTAAACGTTATTTTCAAAAAAATTAAAAATTAAATGAATTACCCGCTCAAGATGCTCATCGAGCCCCACCCACAAAGGCAGTCTGACTAAACGGTCAGAATATTCTGAAGTCACCCTCAAGTCTCCTGATGCTTTGGCATAACGTATCCCGGCCGGGGAAGTATGTAATGGCACATAATGAAACGTCGATAAGATTCCTTGTCGCTTTAAAAAATCAATAAACTCCGTACGGATTGTTAATTTCGGCAACAACAAATAATAGAGGTGAGCATTGTGCTCACAATATTCCGCGATGAGAGGTCTGCGAAGAACACCATCAGCCTCTAACTTTTCAAAAGACCTATGATAACGATTCCAAATATCTAAGCGTTGAGAAGTAATATGCTCAACTGCTTCAAACTGTGCCCATAAAAATGCGGCTGTCAATTCACTTGGCAAATAGCTAGAACCAATGTCGCACCAAGTATACTTGTCAATTTGTCCCCGAAAAAACTGACTTCTATTAGTACCTTTTTCGCGAATAATTTCGGCACGATCAACCAAAGACGATTCGTTAATTAATAATGCCCCACCTTCACCGGAAATAATATTCTTTGTCTCATGAAAGCTTAAACATCCTAAATGACCAATTGTGCCTAAATATCTGCCTTTGTAAGTAGACATGATCCCTTGGGCAGCATCTTCAATAACGAGTAAGTTATGCGTTTTGGCAATATCCATGATGGTATCCATTTCGCACGCCATACCCGCATAATGTACCGGCACAATAGCGCGTGTCCGCTCTGTGATAGCCGCCTCAATTTTTGTCTCGTCGATATTGAGAGTGTCTTTGCGGATATCAACAAAAACAGGTATTGCTCCACGAAGCACAAATGCATTTGCGGTGGAAACGAAGGTGTATGACGGCATGATCACCTCGTCACCCGGCTGCAGATCAGCCAAGATGGCCGCCATCTCAAGTGCTGCCGTGCAGGAATGGGTAAGGAGTGCTCTTTTTGCGCCCAAGCGGGTTTCCAGCCATTGATGACATTTTTTAGTATAAAAACCGTCCCCCGCAAGATGTCCACGAAAATGAGCATCAGCGATATAAAACAGCTCCTTCCCTGTCATATAAGGTTTATTGAATGGTACGGTAATCTTAGATACGAAAGTCATTAGAGATGCTCCTGCTCAGTGATGAATTGCTGCTCAATATTGAAATATAATACATTTTATGTGTATAGTAGCTGCGGGCGTATAGTGATTACCATACGCGCCAACTTAAAGGAAAGCAACGTCATTCAGGGGATTGCCGGAATCTAGAGTGCATGGATGGCGAATGCTTCAAGTATATCCATGTATTTTGGATGTCGGCAATCCATGCCGACATAACGACTTATTCTACATTTGCGATATATTTTAATCGCTAAGTTGGCGCATATGAGAGTGTTTCTCCCCTCGATCTTGCCTTAGGATTGGTTGTAAACTTCCATAGACTAACAGACTCACATCCCGTCTTTGGTATTGCAAGTCCTTATAACCCCTATCACAAACTGGCTTTATCGGTTATCCCGACGCGCAAGTTATAGTTTTCAATGGCTCTGGATATGTTTTCTTTGAGCTTGTCCGCCACTGCTTCCGGGCTGCAGTTAGCCAGCATATATTCACGGACTGTTTTTCCAAGTTCATCCCGGGCAGGCTCATTAGTAATATAGTATGAAACGGCTGAAAAAAAAGAGCTGTCATCAGAATAGATTGCTCCCGGCCACTGGGCGGCACAAGCGTCACTACCTGTATAACAAAGAGTGGCTATTCCTTCGGCCCGAGCCATATTGACACCGCCGCCGCCGCCAACCAGATCTGGTAAATGTACATACAAGTCACAATGCCTATAAAACGCACGCAAATGCCACTCCCTGTTAATGATCTCGATCCTGCCCTGTTTTATTAACTCGGAAAATCTGGAATCAATTACAATCACTTCGTCGGGGGTATTCGGACCAATAAAAACCCAGCGTACATTTTTATGAAGATTGAAGACATGAAAAAAACTGTCTACCCTCTCTTTTGTATAGCCTCTAACAGCTTCCGCTAATCTTTCTCCGCTGATTACCGTGGTGATTGTAAATTCGTCAGAGGACTTTTTAACATGATCAAATGGGTAACAATGCTCATCTTCGTATAGCTTAACCACCGAGGGTTGGTACACACATTTTGTAGGGTCGTGGGGACCGCGCACCTGCTGATCTATCTGAGAAGTGATATATATATCGGCATTGTTGTCAACCAGGTTTTTTATATTGAAGAAACGAAAACCAACAGGATAACGTTTATAGGCCATTCGTCGAAGAACACGGCAATTATTAATCCCTCCCCAGAAGAAAAGAATATCGGGCCTATATTCGTCTATCAGCGTTATACTTTTAACATTTGGTGCTGACGACTCCCCATCTACTATCTTTACGGTTATATTTTCAGCGATTTTCGTCCCTAAGAATTCTATGATTAATTTTTTTAAATTAGCCGTGTAGATTTTTTTCCGGCGTTTTGCTGTACCTTGTTTAATAAACTTGTTGTTATCATTGGTGATAAGCAGCATCACCGAAAAATTGGCATACGCACACGCAATAGTCTCTATAAACCCTGCAACAACAGATAAATGGGATTTATTGATACCGATGGGTAAGAAAGACACCACCAAACCCACGCGTAACGTAGCTAACGGTTCTTTTAATAATTCACGATCATCAGTCACTTTATTTCTCTTTTCTGCATGGATTTTATTAATTTTTTCAGTCAATTCTAGAATTTATGCTGTTTTTTTTATTAAATGCGCACACTCAAATTACCCAATTTGAAAGTAAGTCAGCCAAGAGTCAGGGACGGGAGTATAGCGTGTATGGATCGAGTAAACCATTTCTCGGTAATGATCCTTAAGCCTTAGTTCCAGGCTATGAGGCATGATAGTTTTTTGAGTTTCATAAACCTTTGTGCTTAGAACATCTTCAAAAATGTCCATCGAAGGCGCTTCCATTTCAATAAAAGAATAAATATCGTTAATCAGATTGGCGGGGTTGTTGGTTATTTCATCAAAAAATCTAACCATTAAACGATCTTGAAGACCCGCGCGAGTGATCTCTTCAAAAGTTTTCAAATAGTCGTTCCGTAATTGTATAGTCAATTGTTTTGTACATTGCTTGAAAAGATAATCTACATCATCGCCGTGAGATAAAATGAATTTCCCGATGCCCCCCTCAGTTTTTTTTTTACCCTGTAACAACCCAGACCATGCCCGATGCACAGGGTTTCTTAATATAAACAGCATATCAACCCTATTTGCCAGATTCGCCAAATGAGCGAATCCGTCAGCGCCAATAACCGCGTAATCCGGGGTAATATCCATTGCGCATAATTGTCCATCTTTCAGGCGTAACAGATCATAATACCATTCGTCATTAAGCTCATTGATAAGCAAAGAAAATCTTCGGCTAAGCGCTGCTGGATTTTTTACATTTGAGCATTGACTGGCGAGATTTTTTCGTCGTCCTGATAGCCAAGCCGAAAAAATATCATGAAGATCTTTTTCCCGCCCTTGACAAAGCTTTAAAAAATAATGAGATCGCCAGTTATTGAGATGGGGGCTATTGTTATAGATAAAATCCAAATAATGGATCTCTTTGACGAATGGGCAAATAGAAAATCTTTTATCTTTACTAAGCACTGAATAAAGCCATGTTGTTCCGGCTTTTTGTGCGCCGATGCACACGAATAATTTTTCTAGTTTATTCATAATATAAATCTTAAATGTTATAGATACACAAGCTAACAAAGCGCCATGTAAACAAATGTACTAAGGGCGAGCGATCAGATGCAGGTGGAGGCTATGTCGCTTATTTAGCTTCTGTATCTATATTTAGAATTAGGCAACTCGCGATAAATATCCTCCTAGCCATCATTCCTACGCTCAGAGTGCGGGGATTATTAATTGGGCCACCAACTTAAACTGGGACAGACAGCATAACTTAACGGTTCGTGGTGAGCTTGTAGAACCATGAACGGATTAACCTTAAAACTGTCCAGGTTTAAGTTGGTAGCCATTAATTGCGAGTGCCTTACATTAATTATAACTTCTGTAAGTAGCTAACTATGCTGTCAATCGTATTTAAAGCGTCAATATCTTCATCTGGAATCTTGATATTGAATTTCTCTTCGATCTTAAGCAGGACATCCATCATTTCCAGCGAGTCTATGCCTATCTCGCTTAAAATAGTATCATCTTTAATCGTTGAAACATCTACTGAAACACCAGTGCTCACAACTATAGAAAAAATCTCTTCTTGCTCAACATTCATTTTGTTTATTCCTTAATTGATTTTAAATAAAACCGTGCTGGCCCATGATAAACCAACACCAAATCCCGCTATTACAATATGTTTAAATGCCGAATCGACATTACTCAATATAATGGGTATTGAAGAAGAAACGGTGTTTCCATAATCCGCAGCGACAAAAGGCACTTTGTTTTCTTCAACGCCTAACTTTTTTCTCAACGTATCAACGATATAGCGACTACCTTGATGCAAGGCAAAGCAATCAATATCTTCACAGTTTAAGTTATTGGCTGTGAGCATATCAATAATATTTTTGGGCACCACGGTCGCTGAAAATGTGAAAACAGCACGTCCGTTCATGGATAACTTGTTAGTAATTCTGTCAGTCTGGATTGAAGAACTATCCTGTCCGTGGCTACCAAACAGAAATTGTCCTGTACGCCACATTGGAGAATCACTGATCAGCGTTGCGGTAGCCCCATCGCCAAATAATAAAGCGGTATTTTTATCTTGCCCATCAATTATTTTTGAATAGGGATCGGCCGTAAATAACACCCCTTTGCGAAAACCGTTGGCTTGCATAAAACCCTGAATGACAGATAAGCCATAAACAAAGCCCGAACACCCCAAGGAAATATCAAAGGCAGCGCAACTATCCGGCAAACCCAATTTAGCATGAACTATTGCAGAGGTATGCGGTAACCCATGACCATCAGGATTTTGGGTGCAGACAACAATACACTCTACTTCCCCTACTTGGAGTTGAGTCTTACTCAGCAAGTCGCTAAAAGCCCGGCAACACAAATCTGAGGTTTCTTCATTGTCCTCTTTAACTGCCAAACGCAGCATCCCGGTTTTATCTCGCAGAAAAGCCTCGTCAACATCGAACTGTTTCATACGCAAGCTGTTATCAATACGCCCGCTGGGAATATAGGTTCCTATCGCCTGAATACCGATCATGACTTTACCAACGAAAAGTAAATATCACCGAGTTTTTCACCGTTGACGAGAACATCGCTCTTCGTCAAGCGGTAGTTCATATTATGTCTAAATCGGAGCGCCAAGTTTTCGCGCTCATAACAGGCCGTATCCAGTTCAATGCGCGTGAACACCCATTTGCCAATGACTTCCGGAAATAGTTGCTGATGCAAGTGTTTAGTCATCGCCACGATGGTTTCAATGAAACTAAACGGACTGGTTTGAGTAATGATAAGGCTATCGGCATCCTGTTTGCACAATGCAACAATCCGGTCTTCATCGTACTCATATCGCCCATCTAAAGCCGCATCCGATTCACTCTCAGATAAAACCAACCATTGTGTGCTGCCGTTTTTGTCGAACTGGCAGCGGGCACGTACATTAGGCACTGAATTTAATGCTTCTTTAGTATCGGCTGAATATAATTGGCAGAGTGGCTTATGTACAAAACCATGTACACTAAAGCGGATATTGCTAAGAATTGTTTCGTCCGTGTCGACGGCTGTCATTATATTGAACATATCCGTTCCATGAATATAATTACGAGTACCTTTAAATTGAAACGTTATTTGTTTAATATCCATTGTCATACCTTGCCATTTAGTGCCGACCAGGCCCTACTTTAACACGGGGCAAACGTTTTGCCGGATTGCCGAACACTGAACTGTCGTCAGGTATGTCTTTTATCACCACCGACCCCATACCGACCGAACAGTTTTTGCCTATACGCAACTTGTCCCGGACACTGACGCCCAGACCTAAGGAACTGCCGTCACCAATGGAGGTACCACCGCCAATTACACACCCTGAGGACATCCAGACGTTTGCCCCAATATCCACAAAATGTCCCAGATTGGACAAATTACCTATTACCGTTTCTCGCCCTATACGCGAACAAGTCGTTATGCCTCTGGGTAAAACACACGACGCGCCTATTGCTACGTTATCTTCGATAATGACACCCGCAAGATGTGGAAAACGCAACATACGACCATCCAGCGCCTCATTTAGCGCAATACCATCGCAACCGATAACGGTATTTTCACGAATAATTACGTTACAGCCTATGTAAGTGCCACGTTTTATAACGCAACCTGACGCTATCGTTGTGCCTTCGCCTATGTAAACGCCTTCTTCAATCACTGCATTAGGATGGATGTTGGCATGCGGGTGAATGAAAGGATTTACATCCACGCGAGAGGTGAAACAGGAAAAACCGGGTATAACCAATAATTGGTTGAGCAAATCAATAAACAAGGCGCGAGGATCATCAACTATCAGCATTGAACACCCTTCAAGGGCAAGTGCGATTTCCTGGTTAGTGATTACAAATGCCTCTTGCAAATTTCTAATTGCTTCATGGGTCGGCATTTTGTCTACGAAGCAAAGGGTTTTAGGCGCCGCCTCCTGTCCATTGGAAATCCCAATGACAAGCTCTGAAGAGTTGATGCCTACCCACCCTTCCAATTTTTGATTGGAGCCAGGCAATTTTTTTGCTGATGCCCCTAGCTCACAAAGAGGAATTGGAGAGTTAAATTTTATATGTTCCATATCATATTCCTTGTACTAAAAATCTTAACAGTATTGTGCAAATTCAACGTGTCATTAGTATGGGGTTGCTTACTTGATTGATGCTTAGGCTATGGGGCTCTAAGTACACCAATGGAGCCCCACATGCTTTAGTGTCAGCACATCCTGCTATTGTTCAAATCTAACTCTATAATTCAATGGTAACAAAGTCCAATGAGAATTGGAATATTCATTTCCAGTGGCCGCTTAGCCACATGGCACAAAAGGCAGTCCCGAAAAATCAGTGCTGATATGTCCAGAATGATTTGGTTCTCCTAGGTTTAACATGTAAAGATTTTTCAATTTTATCCGCACATCATCTTTCGTTATGTGCTGTTGAATTCACAGGCAAATTTAAGCCGTACGATATAATTACTATGTTCCACGGATCTTGTCGAGCTTTCTCATATAATCATTTGATCTATAAGATTCCCAACAAACTCTTTCATCTATCAAGGATTAACTCAGCTAAAATGCTTTGACTTATAAGGCAAGCAGATTGTGCTAGACGCAATTCTTCTCCTAATATCGCCACGATGGATGATTTAATCCACGACAATAAAGCTCTTCATAAACAGGGTTTAACTTGAGCATGGCAATTTGCTCCAATTGTGCTGGCATGGGAAGACTTTTGGTCTTATTCACTTTAACATTGGCTGCGTCTGCTTTAAAATCAATATGCCGGATATCCAGAAATTTTTCTAAATTCCAAAGAGAGCCCTGCGTAAAAGCAATAAAATCTTCGAGACAGAAGAGCTTTACATTTTTTTTCCAAAAACATTTACTAATCTGTCGTAATTCGACACATAATCGACATTATTCCAAAACCATATTTTGTTTATTATCCCGTTAAACTCAGGCACGCTAATATTATCAACACGGTCCTCTTTGCCAACAAATTTGTAGTGATATTTAACGTGTGACCATAACCTTGCTAAAGGATCACGCAGTGTGTATATCACTTTAACATCCTTAGCAATTTTTTGTATTTGTTCAAGCGATGTTTCTGGGAGCAGGGAGTACTGATTTGAGAAGTCTGCGCAATAGACTTTTTGAGGTACGTCACCAAACAGAGAACAATACCAAGTATCATCAAGCTCTTCGGGCAGAGCGTATTTTGTGTACCATTTGACCCGGCCTTCCCTGCCACCCTTTACAATGACTCTGTCAAGTTTTTCCAGTCTTTGTTTATGATCCAGTGTGTGGCCAAGTCCGTTGATATGAGAAAAATATTGAATCTCTTTTATTGGAGTAAACCGAATATCAGGATGTGTTCTAAGTTGTTCGTATAACCAAGTTGTGCCAGCCTTCATTGCACCCGGGCTAATTAACAATTTTTCAAGCATAGCGACTTCTCGATCAAGCTACGCAAAAACCGTTGCCAAAAATCTTATCTAGATAAGCCTGTTTTTCCAAATACCTACCTTCAAGCAATGCTAGGGTATTGGCAGACAAATCCCTGGTTTCATCAAGTGCGTTTATTTTTGTCCCAACAATTTTTTTATAGCTAGGTAGCGACAATTGAAGTTCTAAAAAATCAGATAATTTCTCTGCAGTTTCTTCGACAGAACCAAACAGCTCGTCATGACTCAGCATTAATACATGCTTAAATTCCTGTTGGTAATTACTAAGAGCTAATTCATAATCGTTAAAACTATCCTGAACTTTTAACCATTCACTGTTGGGGTTTTTTAATATGCTCAGCATTTCTTCTTCAAATAGCGATTTATCAGCGTCAGACCTGCCATGCATTAATAGCTTAAAAGCAGAAATAAAGCGTTTTACCGGATTTCTTGCCAGCAAAATGATTTTTGCATCATCCCCTACCGTCTCACGCATTTTCTTAATACCCTCTTGGGGGAGTATCATGTATTCTGGTGTTATTTCACCCAGAAATTCATGACTATTTACGCATGGCCTATATAAATCAATATAATCAATATGTTGTACTTTCTTTGTAGCCAGTAGAAAATTAGCGCGTAATGAATTTTTATAACGCTGATTAATGAATCCGAAATCCTTTTCTTTAACAATTTTATTGATTTCTCTATTTAACTGATTTACCGAAAATTTATGTAGCACACCTGGGTTGCGAACCCCGAAAAGAGTATCAAAATAGTGCAACTCTTTGATAGGATTCATATAGATAGGAGAGCATTGCTCTAACACTCTATGTAACAAGGTAGATCCGGCTCGTTGCGAACCAATGCCGATAACAAATTTAGTCATTTTTTCAGTCCTGTTTTATAAAAATCTGCCAATTCATTCACCTGCTCCGCCACACGTCTCAATACAGGCGGATGCGCCATATCCTTGAACTTGGCGGGTGTTTTATCAATTTTTTCCAGACAGGTGGCCAGTGCATCCAGTGTCGGCTCAATGACAAAGCCTGATTTTTCTTCCAGTACATCCTCACCGATACCGCCCATATTACTGGCGACTACCCAACAGCCGCAGGCTGCCGCCTCGCGGGTGACTAATCCGTAACTTTCAGGCCAGGTTGAAGGTGCAAACAGCACATCTATTTGACGATATAACTCGACCACATGCGACTGACTTAACCGGCCGATAAAGGTTACAGGCACTTGCCCCCAGTTTGACTGTAAGCGATAACCTTCTTCTTTGGAATGGTCGACTACCAGTAAAGCAATATTTTTGGGCTGTAATTCTTCCAACGCCATCTTTAACAAAAAATAACCTTTATGGGCCGACATGCCGCCGACATGGGCGCAAACAACTTTATCCGTATAGCCGGTGTCTTTGGGTTGCCAATCGACACTTTCGGAAATTCCGTTTTTGTTGACTCGAATCTGCGTAATCTCATTTTTCCGATAAAGATCGGCAAATGAATCGGATACCGTTAGAACTTCAGCGGCACAGTTCAATAATCCCTTAAGATAAAACATCCGTTCGATTGAATCGCTCATGGTGATGTTGGCCGGCAATGTATGCGGTGCGTAAGGATCAGGATGACCGTCGGGATAAACCTTGTTATTGGCATCGACAAGAAACTGATAATCGGAAATCCACCACGCATCATGAACAGTGACAATGTAAGGTACTTCGGCTTCCTTTGCCGCCTCCACCACAGATGCGCTCAAGCGCTGCACGCAGTGAAAGTGAATAAGATCAGGGTTCTCTGCAGTCAAAAAGTCACTGAATAATTCTCCAATCTTTTCATCGCTGGGATACCAATCCATATTTTCACGCCACAGCACGGTAGACCGATAAACCCGCGCGCCTTGATGATTGTATATTGTCATCTCGTGCGGTACTTTTTGCTCGGCATCGCTGGTAAATACGCACAGTTCGAACTGATCCCGATAGTGTTTTTGCAACAAATCAAAATTATCGTATAAAACCCGGGTTGCTCCGCCTATGGACTGGGGTGGAAAGTAAACATTGACCAGAGCAATTTTCTTGCGCTCGGCTCGCTCGGCTATCATTGCGTATTCAATGGCTTGTTCGAGCAATGCGCTAATACTGTCCGACAATGCTTCAATGCTATACTCCGATTGCACTCTCAATTGTGCATTTTCGGCTATTTCCAGACGACGCTGTGGATCATTTATCAATATTTTCAGGTTTTGATACCAATCCTCTGTACTAGCCGCAATCAAGCCGTCCTCACCGTGTCTGATCACATCACGGTAGACGCTGGTGCTGCTCACTACCGAAGGTATACCGAGACAAGCGGCCTCAAACCATTTGAGCTCACTCTTGCAACCGTTAATGTCATTATCTTCCAATACGGCAAGATTGATGTCGGCCCGCTCGAGTAATGACCAATAGGATTTTACGTTTTTAACCGGCGGTATTTGCTTGACCCGGTCATTATAAGTCGATAAAAATTGCGGTGGCAGCTTCAGATAACCGGCAACAACTAAACAGGTATCGGCATATTCATCCAAAATACGGGTAATTGCTGGCAATGCCAAATCAAGAAAATCACTGTTGTGCGCCATGGTGGCGCTGCCATAGAAAATATCAATGGTCTCTTTAGATGAATGGTCCTGTTTTTTAAATACATTCAGTGAATCTATACCGTTACGGTGTAAAAAACAGTATTCACCAAACACCATCGGTTGCAGCTTCTCCGCCAACAACTTCGTGGAAGCGATGCCGAACCGGCAATGATAGGCCGCCGAATTAAACAGGGCCATGCCTTTCATAATCTGAATATAAGTATTCAGATCCAGATAACCGCCATAACTTTCTATCGGTGGGGGATAAGTAGGATCAAAAAGCAAATCATCAATTTCGTACAATGACAGCTTTCCCGTCGCATTAACCTGCGCCATGGCTTTAAGAACCGAGGGTTCTGCCGGTACACGATAAAATATCACGACATCGTGAAACACCAATGCATTTTGTTCTTTGGCAAGCTCCGTCCAGGAAATAGCCGTAACTTCCTTATCGGCGGCTTCAAGTTGTTCGATTTTTTGTTCAATCCGATAACGGACACATTGGGTTATGTGAAAATCGCCGACAATTAATATTCTATTTAGATTGCAACTACCTATTTTGTCAGGGTTGTTACCGGCGCCATAAGCCCTCAGGTAAGTGTGATAAATAAACGATGTTGCTTCTTTTACCCTTTCTATAAGATCTTCGCGGCGATCTTGAACGCTAAGAAGATCAAACGCGCCTTGTTGCTTTAACCAAAAGTCCATGACAAACTCGTCCAGACGATCCTGTAAGGAACTGAACTCAGGATGCATCTCCATGCCTTTTACAAGGGTTTCAATCGCTTGGCGAGGATAACCTAATTGCTTTTTGCAATTGGCCAGATTAATAAATACCGCTTTACTGTCTCCGTCTTCCTTACTTAAGACTTCTTCATAATAATAGGCCGCTGTTTGATAATCACCTTCATCAAAATAGATTTTCCCCAACTGCTCAATAAATTCTGTACGTTTTTCAAAGGACATGCAGATCTTCAGTAGCGTTCTGGCTGCATGAATATCAGGCCTTATCACCCCTTGTTTAGCTCGATCGGGGTCAGGATCGGGTTTTGTCAAATGGTATTTTGCAAGGTCAAAACAGTAATCTGCACAAACCGTATCATTTCTATTGATACGAATCGGGTAAGCTGATTGGCCGGAAATTAATTTGAACAGATCTTTTAAGGTGACTTCAATACCAAACTCTGCATTGAGATCTACTATCGCTTGAAAATCAAAATCCGCCGGGAAAAGCTTGGGATCAATATAGCTCTTCTCCGTTGCAGGGTCTGAAGGTTTACTTTTATTGCGCAGCAAAACGCCGTTAGCAAAAACATCAACCGATTTGCCGTTCTGGCGGGCCAGCATGAAATTATCGACAAGCATATCCGGTAATGCAATGACAAACCCCGAATGCAAAAATTCGTTACCCAGACTCGCTGCAACATCAGCGCGTTCGCGTATGGTATGAGATACCGGATGAGTGGTTTTATCAATACGAAGAGATAACTTCAGTGGCTCGTTTTTACGATTAATAACCCAGCCGTGAATTTCGAGAGCATCGATACGTTCGACATAACCTTCGATGGTCTTTGTTTTCTTGCCTATCAATTTGGTTTTTGACAGATCACGTACTGTAGAAAATAGATTCTTCATATCTTTGCTTTGCATAATTTATAACAAAGGTTGCAAGCAACCTTCTCTGAATTTTTCAAACTGGTGGTTTATGCTGGAAGGAGAGTTAAATATTGATAGCGGCATCAGCATTTCGCCCATGCCGGCCTCCTTGATACGCCGGGCTATCGCTCCTATATCAAAAGCAAAAACCGGGTATTGCGCCTTCAGTGCTATGGAAAGCGTGTAACTGTATGTCTCAGGCCAAAGCGAGGGTAACCAAACCACATGGGGTTTTAAACTATTTAATTTAGCCAGTGCTTCATGCTCCTGGTATTTGCCGGTTACGTAAACACCCGCAACATCCATTAACCGATCATTCATACTGTATCCCATAACAGTAAACTCTATCGGGAGATTGTATTGCCGGGCATTGTTGGCGCAAGAAATGATAACATGAAAACCTTTCAGTTTACCAATCGCACCAATGATAACCACCCGCAACTTCTCATCCGTTTGCAATACCGGCATTTGTACCTGAATGGCTTCAGAAACGATAATTTCGTGAGGGGATACCTCAAAATTGACTTCCGGAAAATATCCGGACAAGCGGTCTGACACATCCTGATCAGGTACCAAGACTCGGTTTGCTACGGATAACAGTTGTCCGTGTACGGAACGCCAGACACCGATATCCGCTACGTGAAAACTGGAGCCGCGCTCAAGCAAACATCGGTTGCATGCGCTTTCATCCGGCTCGCCGCAATAGCGCCCATCTTCGTCCGCCAGATTAATACGTGGGCAGATAACTTCATAATCATGGAGATTCACTTCCAATTGTGCGCCTAACGCAGTGACTATCTTAATCACATGCGAAGACGCTTCAGGCACCAGATCTACCAAACTATGCACATGAACCTCAGTAATGCGCAACTGTGTCAATGTTTCGGTTAATACCTCAATTTCTGCAAGAGCGAATGCCGGTATATTGGGCAACGAGGTGATAGTCGAATGACTGAGAATCGCATGCGTTGACTTTCGAGCCATGGGGCGTAACACAAAAACGCCATACCCTTCCTGGCTAAGACGTTGAATATCTTCCTGAACATGCCGTTCAGCCCCCCCTCCTCGGTTATGGCAAATGATGAGTATGTTTTTCTCTCTGCGCATTCGCCGTATCCTGGCCAAATCCAAGCGCTGGCGTGCCTCATGCAATGGATCACGCTTGATAAAATCATTCACATCTTTTCTATAAAGCGGATAGCGTTTATCAATTATCTTGAGAGCGGATTCAACCCGCTTTGCTCTTTCACCCTGAAAGGAAGTAGCCCCCCAATGACGGACAAACAAATCGGTTGCTATAGCGTTACGCCAGCCTTTTTGAATCGCTTTCTGGCAAAAATCATTTTCTTCACCGTAGCCTTTACCGAACGTTTTTTCATCGAATAATCCCACCGCATCCAGACAAGCCCTTTTGATATACATGCAAAAACCGACACCGGTAGGAGCGTCCACGACTTCCATGTCGGCATTTACAGAGGCTGCCAACGCATCCAGTTCGGCATAGTCAAGTTCCAATGGAAAAGGATTATCGTGCAGGAATCTCGGATAACTGCATATCGTGGCATTGTTTGACAAAGGCGTAACGGTGCCTATTCCTTCATTATTGTAGGCAGCCCCTCTCAACCGATCGAGCCAGCCGTCATAGACTTCCGTGTCAGAATTAAGCAAAACGACGTCACGCTGGTTATGAAGCAACATGCCCCGATTGACGGTATGAACAAAGCCGTAGTTTTCAGAATTTGATAGCAACGTGAAAAGACCCAGATGAGCCAAACGCTGCAAATCTTCGACCAAATCCAGGTCCGGACTGGCGTCGTTGATTACAATCAGTGAGAACGGTGTATCGCATAGCGCTGAAAGGACACTGTACAAACAGCGCAGCGTTTCGATCCGTGCATTATAGACAGGCACCACCACATCCACTTCAGCCTGCGCGACATCGCCGCGAGGTCTTAGCGCAGCCCAAGCCTCAGGTCCGCGGAGAATCGGAAGATAGTTGCCACCGGTTTGCGAATCGGGTGTGCTTGTGTCGCAATGCTCAGGTAATGTGCGTAGCCCCTTAATTCGACCAAAAAACAAGTAATGGATCAACGGGTTAATACGCGCCGCCACCACATCAGGATAAGAGCGCAGGTAATAGGAGCCATCGAATTGAGGGCAAGGTGATCGCCCTTCCAGCCCTCCCCACTTGAGATAATGCAGCAATGGATCAATGCCTGCACGCGCAACATCTTTGTTATGAGACAAATAATAGTCTACATCGAACCAGGGGCTCGGTGATATACGCCGATAGCGGCCGATATAGGCATAGTGCAGCAAGGCATTAACCCGTTTCGTACGTCCCCGCACATGCGAACGGTAGTAGACCGGATCAAAAAAGACCATAGGGGTACGCCCCTCACGATCACCAAATGATGCGTAATGACATAAAGGAGACATCTCCGTCTGAGTGTCATCGGTATTAAATTCCAGATAATAAACCGGGTCGAAGATACCGCGGCGTTTAATCAGATGAATAATTAATGACCGGTAGATTTTGTGCATACCCAGTGGCTTGGACAGTACCTTGACCACCCAAAGCGCACCTAGTACCGCTTCACCTCGCCATGCTTTTATAGTTTCATATACGCGCATTCTAAATTAGCCTAAACACTCATTGTTAGTTGGTTTTACAAACCCTACTTGATCCGCACCAGATCTCAATTCACTCAATGTGCTCATTCGAAGTTAACCTGATAATCAGTCATTTTTATATTAAATCAGGATTGCTAACAGCCCGTAACACAGCACAGAAATCATAAAACCGTCTTGCTCGACGTTGTTATTTAGCTGAAGGTATACAGGAAGTCACCATCCTGTCGAGCAGGAAATATTACACAACAACCAGGTTTTTGTGATTTGTAACAATAGGTTAGTTACTTATTGGATATCATTTTTGAACTTTGCCGCTGATCGACTGAATCAGTCATTACTTTAGAATAACCCTTGCGCCCAAAGCCATTTGATAAATCATCATGGAGACTTCTTTGAAGAGTTGGCGGTATTTCTGGTCGACTTTGGGCAATACCAGGATTTCATCGCCGGGGCGAACTACGCTACCGGTATCAAACCAGCCG
>SXGU01108137.1_pt1 | contig 20756 bp, 17 predicted proteins | sample 3174531 | NCBI WGS metagenome assembly SXGU01 (sample SAMN11356863, study PRJNA531348) | freshwater metagenome | isolation source: freshwater sample F1-140 | place: China: Fuxian Lake, Yuxi | collected 2017-12-25 | reverse complement strand
GCGGTGATTAGTTTTCACTCGCTAGAAGACCGTATGGTTAAGCAATTTATTCGCAACCAAGCCAATCGCGATGATTTGCCGGCCAATTTTCCGGTACGGGCGGCCGATTTGCCGCAAGCTAAATTGCGGGCGGTAGGGAAAAGCATCAAGCCTAGTGCCCATGAAATTAAAATGAACCCGCGTTCACGCAGTGCCGTGATGCGCGTGGCAGAAAGAACGGCGGTGCTATGACGCGGCTTAATTTTATATTGTTTTTCGCTTTAATCGTGTCGTCCTTGGCCTTGGTGAAATCCCAGCACAAAGAGCGCACGCTGTATATTGAGCTTGAGCAGAGTCGTCAAGTGGCCAAGCTTCTAGAGCAAGAGTACGGCCAATTGCAGTTAGAGCAAAGCACTTGGGCCATGCATGCTCGTGTTGAGCAGATAGCCGCAGAGCAACTGCAAATGCAAGTGCCGGATGCCAAGCGTATACAAGTGGTGCCTATGGCCGAGTTGCCTAGTTTGCAGCCTTTAGCGCATGACAAGGCGGCGCAATAATGGCGATACGCATGCCCATTAGAACTTCGGCGCGTACGCCTGTTATCGTCAAGTTACCGGCTGGGCGTAGGCGTATTTTATTGGCCTTGGTTTTATTGGGTTTTGTGACTTTGCTGGGCCGTAGCATTTACTTGCAAGGCATACACGATGAATTTTATAAAAATAAGGGCGATGCACGCTATAGCCGTAATCTGGTTTTAACGTCGCAACGTGGCAAAATCACCGATAGAAACGGTCAGTTGTTGGCTAAAAGCATGCCGGTTGACACGGTCTGGGCCAGTCCGCCGGACGTGGTGATCGATGCAGCGAAAACCAAGCAATTGGCCAATCTGTTAGGCATGCAGGAGGATGTGATAAAAGCTCAGTTAGCCAAAACCGAGCGTGAGTTTGTTTATTTGAAGCGCCGCATGTCGCCTGAGGATGCCGCTAAGGTGATGAGTTTGGGCATACCGGGCATCGATTTACGTCGTGAATACAAGCGTTATTACCCAGCGGGCGAAGTGACGGCGCACATGGTTGGGTTTACCGGCTTAGGTGATAAAGGGGCCGGCGATAAAGGCTTGGAGGGCTATGAGTTGGCGATGAATACCGCGCTGTCCGGCAAAGACGGCAGCCGTCGTGTCCTTAGGGATAGGTCGGGGCGTATTGTGGATGACCTACAAGCCGTGGTGGTACCGCAAGATGGTCGTGATGTGGCGTTGGCGTTAGACCTTAGAATCCAATACTTGGCGCACCGGGAGTTGCAAAAGGCAGTTGAAGAGCATAAGGCCTTGGCGGGGGCGATTATTGTGCTGGATGCTAAATCTGGGGAAGTGTTGGCCATGGCCAATGTGCCTACCTACAACCCAAATAATCCAGTCAACATCAAAGGTAAAACCCGCAACCGTGCCATTATTGACAATTACGAGCCGGGCTCGACATTAAAGCCAGTAACGGCGGCAGCGGCACTGGAATCAGGCTTATACAAGGCGGACACAAAGATACAAACGGCGCCAGGTACTATGAAAATTGGCCCAGCCACCATACACGACACCCATCCGCAAGGCATCTTAAGCGTGGCTGAGATGATACAAAAATCGTCTAACGTCGGGGCGGCCAAAATCGCCTTAACCTTGGATAAGCAATTCATGTGGAATGTTTATAACCAGCTTGGTTTGGGGCATATCGAAGGGGTGGGCTTCCCTGGCGAAGCCTCCGGAAGATTGCGGCCGTTTAAGAATTGGCGTCCGATAGAAGTGGCCACCATGTCTTTTGGTAATGGGATTAGCGTCACCTTGTTGCAGATGGCGCGTTTGTACACGGTTTTTGCTAATGAAGGCGAACTGCGCCCCATTTCCTTATTGAAAGTAAAAGAAGCGCCGGTGGGTCAGCAGGTGTTTTCGGCTGGCACGGCCAATCAGGTCAAAGACATGTTGGAAATGGTGGTGCAACCCGGTGGCACAGCCTTGAAAGCACAGGTGTTGGGTTACCGTGTGGCCGGTAAAACCGGTACCTCAAAGAAGCTGGGTGATCATGGCTACATCAATGAATACGTGGCCTCCTTTGTGGGTTTTGCGCCAGCCTCTAATCCCAAGTTTTTGATTGCAGTCATGATAGATGAGCCCAGTAATGACGCTTATTATGGCGGGGTCGTGGCCGCGCCAGTATTTAGCGCGGTGATGGCTGAGGCTTTACGTTTGTATGCGGTGCCACCGGATGCCCCTAACAATAATGTGGTGCTGGAAGGCAATGTGGACGACGTGAAGGAGGGCTTATGAGCGCACTCAAAATCCTAGAACAAACCTTCACCGGCATCACGGCGGACAGTCGCAGGGTTAAGTCTGGCTACTTGTTTTTAGCCTACCCCGGCGTGCAATCGGACGGCCGTGATTACATAGCGCTGGCCATTGCCGCTGGCGCCAGTGCGGTGCTTTGGGACGATGCGGATTTTACTTGGCAAGCCGATTGGCAAGTAAACAATCAATCCGTTACCAATCTCAAGCAACAGGTAGGCGAAATCGCCGCGGAATTTTATCGCCAGCCTAGCCGCCAAATGACGGTTGTGGGTGTGACCGGCACCAATGGCAAGACTTCGGTCAGTCATTGGTTAGCCCAGTGTTTGGACTGCTTGGGGCAGAAAACCGCCGTGCTGGGTACCGTGGGTAACGGCTTTTTAAACGCCACCAGTACGGCCACTAATACCACGCCGGACGCCATTTTATTGCAGGCCATGTTGGCTAAATACCTAGCTTTAGAGGCTCAAGCCGTGGTCATGGAGGTATCTTCGCACGGCTTGGATCAGGGTCGTGTTAATGGCGTGGCGTTTGATGTGGCGGTGCTGACCAATCTAAGCCGCGACCACTTGGATTACCACGGCAGCATGCAAGCCTATGCGCAGGCTAAGCAGAAGCTATTTATGTGGCCAGAGCTTAAACATGCAGTAATCAATGCCGATGATGCATTTGGCTTAAGCTTGTTAGCCCCACTCAAAGATAGAGGTCAAGCCAGTTTGGCTTATGGCTTTTCTGATGAGGCGGCGCTGGATGTGCGGGCTAGCCACTTGCAGTTGCATGAAGCCGGCTTAAGCATGCAAATCACTTATCAGCAGGCCAGCGCATTAGTGGTCGCACCCGTATTGGGTCGATTTAACGCCTATAACGTGTTGGCGGTATTGACCAGTTTGTTGGCCATGGGCGTGAGTTTAGACCAGGCTGTGCCGGCGCTGGCGCAACTCAAGTCCGTGCCAGGCCGCATGCAGCAATGCGGTGGTGGAGCATTGCCCTTGGTGGTGGTGGATTACGCGCACACCCCAGATGCCTTAGAGAAAGTATTGACGACTTTGCGCGAACAAGCGCCGGGTCAATTGATTTGTGTTTTTGGTTGCGGTGGCGAGCGCGATGCGGGCAAACGGCCGATCATGGGGTCGGTGGCGGCACAGTTGGCCGATCAGGTCATTGTCACCTCGGATAACCCTAGAGGTGAGTCGCCGGAGGCCATTATTGCTGAGGTTGTGCATGGCATGCCTGGCACGTATCAAGTGGAGCCGGATAGGGCTTTGGCGATAAAGCTGGCGATTAAATTGGCTCAGCCTGGCGATGTTGTGTTGTTAGCTGGCAAGGGGCATGAAAGCTATCAAGAAATAGCCGGCATTAAGCAGCCGTTTGATGACGTCTTGCTGGCCAAGCAAGCCTTACAGCAATACCAAACTGGGATAATGCAGGGGGTGCCGGCATGATGCAGTTAAGCACAGCCAGCCTAGCCATGCACGGTAGCTTAATGGGAGCGGATGGCCGATTTGATTGCGTGGGCACCGATAGCCGTGCTATTTGTCCCGGACAATTATTTGTCGCCTTAAAAGGTGAGCATTTTGATGGCCATGCTTATGCCAAGCAAGCCTTGGAGCAAGGTGCGGCAGCGGTGGTATTGGAAAAAAATACAGCTAACTTGTCGCCGGCCATCCTGGTTAAGGACAGTTATTTAGCCTTAGGCCAATTGGCTGCTCACTGGCGGGCAAAATTTAGCATACCGGTATTAGCCATTACCGGCAGCAATGGTAAAACCACAGTAAAAGAAATGATTAGCGCCATTCTGGCCGTTAAAGCCGGCGGCATGACGGCCATACATGCCACCCTGGGTAATTTAAATAACCACATAGGCCTGCCGCTGACCTTGCTTAAACTGCGTGACACGCACCAGTACGCCGTGCTGGAAATGGGCATGAACCATATAGGTGAAATAGCCTATTTAACCGATTTGGCAAAGCCAACTTTGGCCTTAATCAATAACGCCGGTACCGCCCATCTGGGCGAATTGGGCTCGCGCGACAACATTGCGCTAGCCAAGGGTGAGATCTTCGCTGGGCTAGCTGCAAACGGTGTAGCGCTAATCAATGCCGACGACGATTACGCCGCTTATTGGCGCCCACTCAATGCGGGTAAAAAAATCGTCAGTTTTGGCATGGATCATCCCGCCGACGTGCAGGCCAGTTACCAAGAAAAAGACCGCGGCTATGCCGTGCATTTGCGCACACCCTCCGGTGACGTGAATTTTGTATTACAGCTTATGGGTGAGCATAACGTCCGCAATGCGTTGGCCGCCAGCGCCGCTGCTTATGCTTTGGGTGTGCCCAATGCCGACATCGCGACTGGCCTGGCCGGTTTTTCTGCCTTTAAAGGCCGCTTGCAAAACAAGATCGCCGTCCATCAAGCGCGCTTAATTGACGATAGCTATAACGCCAATCCAGATTCAATGAAGGCCGCCATAGACGTGCTGGCCAATCTGGCTGGCGAAAAAATATTGGTACTGGGTGACATGGGTGAGTTGGGTGCCGATGCTGCGCGCTTGCATGGCGAGATAGGCGTGTACGCCAAGGCGCAAGGCTTAAAGCAATTGTATTGCCTAGGTGAATTGAGCCTTGCAATGGTGCAAGGCTTTGGGGCAGGCGCTCGCCATTTTAACGATGCTGCCGCATTGGCCGAGGCGATTAAGCCGCAGCTAACATCGACCGTGACGGTATTAGTAAAAGGATCGCGCTTCATGAAGATGGAGCGTGTGGTCGATTTGTTGGACGAAAAAAACAATCAAACTAGCTTGCAGGAGAATCAATCATGTTATTAGAACTGACCCGTTGGTTGGCCCATGACATACGTGGCTTCAATGTATTTAATTACATCACTTTACGTGCCGTGTTGGCCACCTTAACGGCCTTGGCCATTTCTTTTATCGCCGGCCCCGGCGTGATTCGTAAATTAACCGAATACAAAGTCGGTCAAGCGGTGCGCGACGATGGCCCGCAAACCCATTTGATTAAAACCGGCACGCCCACCATGGGCGGTGCCTTGATCTTGGTGTCCATCGCCGTATCGACTTTGCTCTGGGCGGATTTGAGCAACCGTTTTGTTTGGGTGGTGTTGTTCACTACCGTAGGTTTTGGCGCGGTGGGTTGGGTGGACGATTACCGTAAAGTGGTGCATAAAAATCCGAAAGGCTTATCGGCCAAGGCCAAGTTTTTTTGGCAAAGCTTGATAGGTTTGGCGGTGGCAGTATTTCTCTACTGCACGCACCTAAGTAGCGTGGAAACGACCTTGATCGTGCCCTTTTTTAAACACCTGGTTTTACCCTTGGGTGCCGTAGGCTTCATAGTCTTGACCTATTTGGTGGTGGTGGGCAGCAGCAATGCGGTGAATTTAACCGATGGTTTAGATGGCCTGGCCATTTTGCCTACCGTGATGGTGGCGAGTGCACTGGGCATATTTGCTTACGTCGCTGGCCATTTGCATTTCTCCAGTTATTTAGGCGTGCCACACGTGGCCGGTGCCAGTGAATTGATGGTGTTTTGTGCGGCCATGGCCGGCGCCGGTTTGGGTTTCTTGTGGTTTAACGCCTACCCAGCGGAAGTATTCATGGGCGACGTCGGGGCGCTGGCCTTAGGCGCGGCACTAGGCATAGTGGCGGTCATCGTCCGTCAAGAAATTATCTTATTCATTATGGGTGGCGTGTTTGTAGTGGAAACATTTTCCGTGGCCGCACAAGTACTGTATTTCAAGTACACCAAACGCACCACAGGCGTGGGTAAGCGCATCTTTTTAATGGCGCCATTGCACCATCACTACGAAGAAAAAGGTTGGAAAGAAACGCAAGTGGTGGTGCGTTTTTGGATTATCAGCATGATGCTGGTGTTAATTGGTTTGGCCAGTCTGAAATTGAGATAAACGCATGCTTAGCTTAAAAGACAAAAAAGTATTGGTGCTGGGCCTGGGTGAAACCGGCTTATCCGCCTTGCGTTGGTTGAAGACGCAAGGAGCTGATTTGTCTGTGGCCGACACCCGTGCAACGCCACCTGGTATGGCTACATTGCATAGCGAATTGCCGGAAGTGCATGTGCATACTGGGCCGTTTAGCGCTGAACTGTTTAAGCCTATGGATTTGGCCGTCATCAGTCCAGGGGTGGCCTTGTCTGAGCCGGAAATACAAGTCGCCATGCAAAATGGCCTGCGGGTGGTGGGTGACGTGGAATTGTTTGCGCTATACAGATCGGCTGACGCCAAGGTCATTGCCATTACTGGCGCCAACGGCAAAACCACCGTGACCAGCTTGGTCGGTGCGATTTGCCAGGCGGCGGGCTTAAAAACCATCGTCGCTGGCAATATTGGTTTGCCGGTATTGGACAGCTTGGCCATGGCTACACCGGATGTGTATGTCTTGGAATTGTCCAGCTTTCAGTTGGAAACCACGCACAGTTTGCAGGTGGATGCCGCCACCATGCTCAATTTGTCTGAAGACCACATGGACAGGTATGACAGTTTGCAAGATTACGCCATTGCTAAAGCCCATATTTTTTACCATGCCCGTTTGCAAGTGCTTAATTTAGACGACGCCTGGAGCATGTTGTTGGCCAGGCCAAAATTGCCACAATTAAGCTTTGGTCTGTCCGATCAAGCGGATTTTAATTTGCGGCAAATAGCCGGAGAAAGCTGGTTATGCGAGGGTGAAAAACAGCTGATTAATTTACAAGATTTGAAAATCGTAGGCTTGCACAATGCTGCCAATGCGCTGGCCGCCGTGGCTTTGTGTCGGGCCATAGGCATAGACTACGCGCCCATTATTCAAACCCTGTACAACTTCAAAGGCTTGCCGCACCGCGTCGAATGGGTGGCCAATATAGACGAGGTGGATTATTACGACGACTCCAAAGGCACCAACGTAGGCGCTACGTGTGCGGCCATTGCTGGCATGTTTAAACAGGGCTTGCCGCAAAAATCGGTGTTGATTGCCGGCGGGGATGGCAAGGGCCAAGACTTTTCGCCCTTGGCTACGGCCGTGGCGGCTAACGCCCGTGCGGTGGTCTTGCTAGGTCGAGACGCGGCCATCATAGAGGCGGCGTTGTTGCCGACTGGGGTGGCTTTATACCAGGCAGCGGATTTGCCCGAGGCGGTCAGCATCGCTAAAAAATTAGCACAAAGCGGCGACGCGGTGCTGTTGTCCCCCGCTTGTGCCAGCTTTGATATGTTTAAAAACTATGTGCACCGGGCCGAAGTGTTTGTGGCGGCCGTCATGGCTATGCAGACTGATTTGAAGGAGTCCGCATGATTACCACCATATTAGATCGCGAGCGCATCAACGCGCCCAGCTATGACCAAGGTTTTCTTTGGGCGGTATTGTGCTTGCTGGGCATCAGCTTGGTGATGGTTTATTCGGCTTCCATTGCCATTGCTGAGGCGGATAAAGGGGTGGGTTATAACAGCAGTTATTACTTGGTGCACCAAGCGGCCTTTATGTTGGTGGGCGTCGTCTCGGCTTTTATCGCCTTTAATGTGCCGATTGCCTGGTGGCAAAAAATGGCGCCGTATTTGTTTCTGATAGGTTTGGCTTTGTTGGTGCTGGTGCTGATTCCTGGCATAGGTTTAAAAGCCGGCGGCAGCCGCCGTTGGTTGAAAATGTTTGTGGTGAATCCACAACCGTCGGAGTTCATGAAGTTGTTTGCCGCGATATACGTGGCCGATTACACCGTGCGTAAAGCGGCGGTGATGGACAGTTTTAGGCGCGGTTTTATGCCCATGGTCGGGGTGATGGTCTTGGTTGGCTTTCTCTTGCTACGCGAACCGGATTTTGGTGCGTTCACCGTGATCGCCGCCATCTCTATTTCTATCCTATGGCTAGGCGGCATCAACGGCAAAATTTTTGCCGGCTTGCTGACCATGCTGCCGGTGGCCATCGTAGGGTTGATTTTGAGCTCGCCTTACCGCATGCAGCGTGTCATCGGTTTTATGGATCCGTGGGCCGACCCCTATGGCAAGGGCTACCAACTGTCGCATGCCCTGATTGCCTTTGGTCGTGGCGAGTGGTTGGGCGTGGGCTTAGGCGCCAGCGTGGAAAAATTGCTGTATTTGCCTGAAGCGCATACCGACTTTTTATTGGCCGTGATCGCCGAAGAGCTGGGCTTTATCGGCGTACTCACCGTGATCGTCTTATTCTCATGGATAGTGATACGTTCATTCGGCATAGCCAAAGAAGCCATCGCCAATGAACGCTATTTTGCCGCCTTGTTGGCGCAAGGTTTAGGTGTGTGGATGGGCGTGCAAGGCATCATCAACATGGGCGTCAACACCGGCTTGTTGCCAACCAAGGGCTTAACCTTGCCGCTTATGTCGTTTGGTGGCAGTGGCATTTTGGTCAATTGCGTGGCCATGGCCATCGTATTGCGCATCGATTTTGAAAACAGGCGCTTGCAGAAGGGTTTGCCGGTATGAGTAAAACCTTAATGATCATGGCAGGCGGCACCGGTGGCCATGTGTACCCGGCCATGGCGGTGGCCGATGCCATGCAAGCGCAAGGCTGGGAGATAGTCTGGTTGTGCACCGAGGGCGGTATGGAAAACCGTTTGATTGCCAATAAACCTTATCAGAAAGCCATGATCAGCATGCGTGGCGTGCGTGGCAAAGGCTATCTAGGCTGGTTGTTATTGCCCTTTAAATTGCTTAAAGCCTGCAGTCAAAGTGCGCAGGCCCTGCGTCAGCATAAGCCTGATGTGGTGTTGGGTATGGGCGGGTTTGCCGCATTTCCTGGTGGCTTAATGGCCAAGCTATTCGGCAAGCCTTTACTCATTCATGAGCAAAATTCCGTGGCCGGTTTGACCAACAAAGTATTGGCACCGCTAGCGAATAAAGTGCTGGCGGCTTTCCCGGCGGCTTTTGGCAGTAAAGCCTTATTGGTCGGCAACCCGGTGCGAGCAGACATTTGCCAAATAGACGTCCCGGCCACGCGGTTGCAGGGCCGCACTGGCCCATTACGCTTGTTGGTGGTTGGCGGCAGTTTGGGCGCCCAGGCCTTAAATGAAATTTTGCCACCAGCCTTAGCCCGATTGGACGAAAAGACCAGGCCGTTGGTGGTGCATCAGGCCGGTGAAAAACACCTGGCCGATTTAACCCAGCGTTACCAAGGGTTGGCTGTAGAAGCACAGGCCAAGGCCTTTATCGATGACATGGCGGCCATGTACGCTTGGGCGGACGTGCTGATTTGCCGTGCGGGTGCGCTAACCGTGGCGGAGTTATCCGCGGCCGGGGTGGCCAGTATCTTGGTGCCGTTTCCGCATGCAGTGGATGACCATCAAACCGGCAATGCCCATTATTTATCGGATAGCGGTGCGGCGCTACTCGTGCCACAAACTGAATTTACTGTCGAGAACGTTGCCTCTGTTTTGCAAGGCCTGACGCGCACGCAGTGTTTAAACATGGCCAGCAAAGCCAGGAGTTTAGGCATGCCCGAAGCGACGACTAAAGTGGCGACTATTTGCATGGAGCTGGCATCATGAAACATAAAGTCAAAAACATCCATTTTGTCGGTATTGCTGGCTCAGGCATGAGCGGTATCGCCGAAGTTTTAATCAACTTGGACTTTACCGTCAGCGGTTCCGATTTGGCGGTCAATGCCACCACCAAACGTTTGACGGATTTTGGTGCTATCGTTTATCAAGGCCACGCCGCGGAAAACTTAGGCGATGCCGACGTGGTGGTGGTATCGAGCGCGGTGAATGAAGCCAATCCAGAAGTAAAAGCCGCCAGAATGAAGCACATCCCAGTGGTGCCACGCGCGCTGATGCTGGCTGAATTGATGCGCTTTAGACAAGGCATAGCGGTAGCCGGTACGCACGGCAAGACCACCACCACCAGTTTGATTGCCAGTATTTTGGCCGAAGCCGGCATGGACCCCACCTACGTCATAGGCGGTAAGTTAGAGGCGGCCAATGCCAATGCTAAATTGGGCACCGGTGAATACATCGTGGCCGAGGCGGACGAGTCGGATGCCTCGTTCTTGCACCTCACCCCGGTGATGGCGGTGGTGACCAATATAGACCAAGACCACATGGAAACCTATGAGCACAGCTTTGATAAGCTCAAGAGTGCTTTTGTGGAATTCCTGCAACAACTGCCGTTCTGGGGCATGGCCGTGGTGTGCATAGACGATGCCAATATACGGCAGATTTTGCCTAGGGTGACCAAACCGGTGATGACCTATGGTTTTAGCGAAGAAGCCAAAGTAAGGGCCATCAATGTGCGTGCGGATGCCGGAAAAATGCACTTCACCGTACAACGCATTAATGGCGTGACCACAGAAATGGACGTCACCCTCAACTTGCCAGGCAAACATTACGTGCTTAATGCCTTGGCAGCGATTGCTATTGCCAGCGAATTGAATGTGCCGGATCAGGCCATTATCAAAGCCTTGAAGGAGTTTAAAGGGGTGGGCCGCCGTTTTGAGCGCTATGGTGAGATTGCTGTGTCGGCTGCGAGTGCGAGCAAGGCCGGCAGCTTTACTTTAATCGATGATTACGGCCATCACCCGGTCGAAATGCAGGCGGTCATTGCGGCGGCGCGTGCGGCTTTTCCTAAGCGGCGTTTGCTGCTGGCTTTTCAACCGCACCGCTACACGCGTACTCGGGATTGCTTTGAAGATTTTGTGCGGGTTTTATCCAGTGCCGACGTGGTGTTGTTGACGGAAGTGTATGCCGCCGGTGAAGCGCCTATTGTGGCGGCCGACACGCGTACCTTGATACGTTCCGTGCGTTTAGCGGGCAAAGTTGATCCGCTTTTTGTGGAAACGACAGCAGCTTTGCCTGCGGCTATTTTAAGCATGGCGCAGGCCGACGACGTGGTCATCGTCATGGGCGCGGGCTCCATAGGGCAAGTGGCGGCTAAGACTCGCGCCTTAGCCATGGGAGGGCAAGTCAATTGATGCCTCCGACGACATCATCGAATTGGGCGGGTCAGTTGCTACGCAATGAGCCTATGTCTCGCCACACCAGTTGGCGCGTAGGCGGTAATGCCGATCAACTGTATACCCCGCTTGGTTTAGACGACTTGCGTGGATTTTTGCAGCAAGTAAGCGATCAACAGCCTATTTATTTTGTCGGCTTGGGTTCCAATTTATTGGTGCGTGATGGGGGCTTACGCGGCACCGTGGTAGCCATGCATAACGTGCTCACTGACATGCGCTTAGTCGGCGACTTGGTTTATGCGGAATCCGGCGTGACCTGTGGCAAGTTGGCTAAATTCTGTGCCAAACAAGGCCGCCAAGGCGCGGAGTTTTTTGCCGGCATACCCGGCACCTTGGGTGGCGCCTTGGCCATGAATGCCGGTTGTTATGGCAGTGAAACCTGGGATGCGGTGGACAGTGTTGTCACCATTAATCGGCTGGGTGAGCTCAATAAGCGTCCTGCCAGCGCATTTGTCGCGAGTTATCGGCACATCAATATGCCCGTGCCAGGCGAATGGTTTGTAGGGGCGTGGCTCAATTTAAAAGCCGGCGATGCACACCTGGCTGCGCAAAAAATTAAGGATTTATTGGCCACGCGCTTGGCCTCGCAACCGCTTAATTTACCCAGCGCAGGGTCCACCTTCAGAAATCCTGAGGGTGATTATGCGGCGCGTTTAATCGAAGCGGCTGGTTTAAAGGGTTATTTGATAGGCGGTGCTCAAGTTTCAGAAAAGCACGCTAATTTTATTGTGAATATTGGCGGTGCCAGTGCATTGGATATCGAGCTGTTAATCAAGCACATGCATGACACGGTATTGGAGAAGTTTGGCATAGCCTTGCAGCAGGAAGTGAAGGTGATAGGTGATTATGAATAAAGGTTTTTTAAAGACAGCAGGCTGGACCGGCCTAGGAGTTGCGCATGAGTAAATTCGGCAAGGTGGCGGTATTGCTGGGCGGTCTATCGGGCGAACGCGAAGTGTCGCTTAAAAGTGGCGCAGCGGTGTTGGCCGCTCTGCAAGCACAAGGCATAGACGCGCAGGGTTTTGATCCGCGCGATCAGCCTTTGCACGATTTGGAGCGCTTTGATCGCGTGTTCATCAATTTGCACGGTCGCTTTGGTGAGGATGGCTGCATACAAGGGGCGCTGGAAATGCTGCACATTCCTTATACCGGCAGTGGCGTCATGGCTTCAGCCATAGGCATGGATAAATGGCGTAGCAAATTGTTGTGGCGTGCCATGGGCGTGGTGACCCCAGACTTTGAGCTGCTTAATGCTGACAGCGATTTTGCTGCCATAGAAAAGCAATTGGGCCTGCCTTTATTCGTTAAGCCAGCCAATGAAGGGTCCAGCATAGGCATTAGTAAAGTAAAACAAGTGGGTGGCTTGCTGGCGGCATATCAGTTGGCCGCCCAAGCCGATCCCTTGGTGATTGCTGAGAAGTTTGTTGGTGGCGGCGAATACACCGTTGGCATCTTGGGTAATGCCGAGCAAGGCTTAAAGGCGTTGCCCATCATACGCATCGTGCCTAAAAATGAATTTTACGATTACGAGGCGAAATACTTACGTAATGACACCGAGTATTTATGCCCTTGCGGTTTATCCGCCGAGCAAGAAGCCTTGATTCAGCAAGAAGCCATAGTGGCATTTAAAGCGCTGGGTTGCAGCGGTTGGGGTCGGGTTGATTTTTTAATGGACAACGAGGGTAAGCACTATTTTTTAGAAGTAAACACCAGCCCAGGCATGACAGATCATAGTTTGGTGCCCATGGCGGCCAAGGCCGCCGGGATGAGTTTTGAGCAATTGGTGGTGCGTATCTTGGAGTTGGCCGATGTGGGATAAGCCTACCTGGTTAAATTGGCTGGCCAATTTCTTATTGGCTTTGAGTCTGGTCGCCATGCTCTACGCAGCCTTGTTTGCCGTGGTGCATTTGCCTATTTTTCCATTGCGTGAAGTGGTGGTGGAAGGCCAGTTAAGCCATGTGAATCGTGAGCAGGTGAAATTGATTGTGGCCAAGCATTTAAAAGGTAACTTTTTTACCTTGGATTTAATTAAGGCGCGCCATGCCTTTAAAAAATTACCTTGGGCGCGCAATGTTAGCCTACGTCGTCGCTGGCCAGACAAATTAGAAGTGGTGATAGAAGAACACCAAGCTTTGGCTAGGTGGGGCAGCATAGGCTTGGTGAATACCCACGGTGAGTTATTTTATGCCGCGAGCAACAGTGAGCTGCCGGTTTTTTTAGGGCCGGGTGACGGTGTCATAGAGGTGGCCTCGCAATACATGGAAGTCAACAAAACTTTGAAAATGGCCGATTTAACGGTGCAGGCCTTGGCCTTAAGCCCAAGGCGGGCATGGCAGGTGACCACGGCTAACGGCATGGTGATTGAGTTGGGACGGGTAGACACGGCTGCTAGATTGGACAAATTTGTTCGGGTCTACCGTAGCACCATAGCCAGCTTAAATAGACCGGTGATGTATGCGGATTTGCGTTACCCCAACGGCTTTGCTGTGCGTAGGCCGGCCGCCGCTAAAGCCGTGCCGACTAAAGTGGCCGAGGTGAAACCGAACAGTGCCAGCAAAACCAGTGCCAAGCCAGCTAAGTCAGGCGATGGCAAGAAAAAAGCAGACATAAGCCGTGTGTGAATGATGAAGGAGTAAGGAATGAGTAAAGTCAGAGAAGATAAAAATTTAATAGTGGGTTTGGACATAGGCACATCCAAGATTGTCGCCATCGTCGCTGAATTGCAACCAGAAGGCACGGTGAAAGTGATAGGCCTGGGTCAGCACATCTCGCGCGGTTTGAAAAAAGGCGTGGTGATCAATATTGAATCCACCATGCAATCGATACAGCGAGCGCTTGAAGAAGCCGAGCTGATGGCGGATTGCAAAATTAACAATGTCTATACCGGCATCGCCGGCAGCCATATCAAGAGCTTAAATTCCCACGGCATGGTGAAAATTAAAGATGCGGAAGTGTCGCAAATGGATGTGGATAGGGTGATAGAGACTGCGCGCGCCATTGCTTTGCCGGCCGATCAGCAAATATTACATATCCTGACACAAGAATACATCGTTGATGGTCAAGAAGACGTGCGTGAACCGCTGGGCATGAGCGGCATGCGCTTAGAGGCCAAAGTGCACATCGTCACCGGGGCGGTGGCGGCCGCACAAAATATAGTGAAGTGCATCAAGCGTTGTGGCATAGAAGTCAGTGATTTGATTTTACAGCCACTGGCTTCCAGCTTAGCGGTATTGACCGAAGATGAAAAAGAGTTGGGCGTGTGTTTGGTCGATATCGGCGGCGGCACGACCGATATCGCGGTGTTTAAACAAGGTGCGATACGTCATACCGCGGTGGTGCCGATTGCCGGCGATCAAATGACCAACGATGTGGCGGTGGCATTTCGCACCCCGACGCAATCTGCGGAAGACATCAAAGTTAAATACGGTTGCGCGTTGCGTCAATTGGCCGATTCGCGTGAAACGGTGGAAGTGCCAGGCGTGGACGGGCGTGAACCACGTCAATTATCCGTACAAACCTTAGCCGAGGTGTTGGAGCCGCGTGTGGTTGAGTTGTACGAGATGGTGCTTGATGAATTGCGTCGCAGTGGTATGGAAGAAATGATCGCCTCCGGCATCGTCATTACCGGTGGTTCGGCCATGATGCGTGGCATGGTCGAACTGGGCGAAGAGATTTTCCACATACCCGTGCGTATGGGGCTACCTCGGTACGTCGGCGGTTTATCTGAAGTGGTGGGTAATCCGCGTTACGCAACCGGAGTGGGCTTAGTTCTGATGGGCAAACAGCAGTTAGAGCGGCATTTAAACGGGCAGATGGAATCTGGTTCGTTTGGCCGCATTATGGAAAAAATGAAAAGTTGGTTTCAAGGTAATTTTTAAAAGCAGTCGGTAGTCGTTAGTTGGTAGTTAAAGGCAGGCAGTAGGTGGGCGTTAGTGGCAGATAGATCATGGCTTGCGAGCATCAAGTGGTGACTAAAAACTAAAGACTGCCAACTGCATTTATATAAAAAAAGAGGAGACACACAATGTTTGAAATTATGGAAAGAAGTTCACAAGAAGCCGTCATTAAAGTGATAGGCGTAGGCGGTTGCGGCGGTAATGCCGTGGCCCACATGATAGAAAAAAATGTCGGTGGCGTGGAGTTTATTTGCGCCAATACCGATATACAGGCCTTGAAGAAAAGCCAAGCCAAAACCATATTGCAAATAGGTGTGGCCATGACTAAGGGCTTGGGTGCAGGCGCTAAACCAGAAATTGGTCGTGAAGCAGCACTGGAAGACCGTGACGCCATCGCTGAATTGATCGATGGGGCAGACATGTTGTTTATCACCGCCGGCATGGGTGGCGGTACCGGCACTGGGGCAGCGCCGGTGATTGCACAAGTGGCCAAAGAAATGGGCATCTTGACCGTGGCCGTGGTGACCAAGCCCTTTATTTTTGAAGGCAAACGCACCAAGGTTGCCATAGAAGGCTTGGAAGAATTGTCCAAGCACGTGGATTCATTGATAGTCATCCCTAACGAAAAACTCATGGAAGTGTTGGGCGAAGACGTGCCTTTCTTGGATGCGTTTAGCGCGGCCAATGATGTGTTGCATAACGCGGTGTCTGGTATTGCGGAAATCATCAATTGCCCAGGCTTGGTCAACGTGGACTTTGTCGACGTGCGCACGGTGATGGGCGAAATGGGCATGGCCATGATGGGTTCAGCCATTGCTACCGGTCCGGATCGGGCTCGCATCGCTGCTGAGCAAGCGGTGGCCAGTCCCTTGTTGGAAGACGTTAACTTAGCCAATGCGCGTGGCGTTTTGGTCAACATCACCAGTTCGGCTTCGTTCAAAATGAAAGAATATTACGACGTGATGAACACCATCAAAGCCTTTACCGCCGATGATGCAACCGTCATCGTTGGTAACGTGTTTGATGAAACCATGGGCGACGAACTGCGTGTGACCATGGTGGCCACAGGTTTAACTGGCGCAGCTAGACGGCCACAAAAACCAGTCTTGGTCCCGCAGCAAATTGTTCGTGATGGCACCACCAACCAGCCTATTTATGCCAACGGCAGCAATGCGTACGAGACTGCCGTGGTGGACGCTGCACCACAGGTGTTTGGTTCTAACAGCCGTCGTGCGCAGGTAGAGGCGATGCAAAAGTCCGGGGTAGAAGAATACGATATCCCGGCTTTTTTACGCAAACAAGCCGACTAAAGTTGCCGCAGTGGGTCTGATTATTGCCAGTCCATCCCTGTTCATGGCCGCTGAGTGCAGGTTTTAACTATGCTACTATCGGTTGCGTTAGGGATAAAGATGGCGTTTAGAGGCGTTTATTATTGATGCATGATGTTACAGCAACGGACATTAAAAACAGCGATTAGCACCACCGGTGTGGGTTTGCACAATGGCGAAAAGGTTACTCTTACCTTGCGCCCTGCTGCAATCAATACTGGCATCGTTTTCAAGCGGGTTGATCTGCCTCAACCCAATGAAATCTTGGCCACGCCCATGGCTGTTAATGACACGCGCTTGTGCTCGGCGGTAGAAGTGGCCGGCGTGCGCGTGGCAACCGTTGAACACATCATGTCAGCCTTGGCTGGCTTGGGAATTGATAATATCTACATAGAAGTGAATGCCTCTGAAATGCCGATCATGGACGGCAGTGCTGGGCCCTTTATTTTTCTGTTGCGAGAAGCTGGCATAGTAGAGCAAGCTGCCAGTAAAAAATTTATACGCATTAAAAAAACCGTGGAAGTGATTGAGGGTGATAAGTGGGTGCGGTTTGATCCTTATTATGGCTTTAAAGTGGACTTTACCATTGCCTTTAATCACCCTGTATTTGAGAGCTCAGCCAGTCAGGTAACAATGGATTTCGCTAACGATTCTTATGTGCAAGAAATCAGTCGTGCCCGCACGTTTGGATTTATGCACGAGGTTGAATTTTTACGTTCCAATGGCTATGCGCGTGGCGGTAGTTTGGACAATGCGATAGTGTTGGATGAGTACCGCGTACTCAATGAGGATGGCTTGCGTTACGACGATGAATTCGTCAAACATAAAGCCTTGGATGCAATAGGCGATCTGTATATGCTAGGCCATCCCATATTAGGGGCTTTTACCGCCTACAAGTCAGGCCATGCCTTGAACAATAAACTGGTGCGGGCCTTGCTGGCGGATGCCAGTGCTTGGGAATACCTTAGTTTTGATAAGCAAACGGAAGCTCCCGGTGCTTATTGGCGCCAAGAACCACAAGTGCCATTGGCGGCGATTTATTAATTGAGATCGAGTCAGTCATCTGCAAAAGGGCGAGCCATGAATTTTATCCGCCTTAGTTTAGCGCTGGTCGCTATCACCTTAGCTGGGCCAGCATGGGCTTTATCCGACCAGGCTTTGTTTAAGCATGCTAGGCAGGCTTACGTCGCCAAAAATAGCGCAGCGCTTGCCGAGGATGTTAACCAGCTTAAAGATCAGCAATATCTGTTGGCGCCGTATGCCGATTATTGGTTGATGTTGCTTAAATTAGATCAAGCGCGTGATGAAGAGGTGCAGAATTTTTTAGCGCAATACCGGGCCATGCCATTTAATGATCGCTTGCGTGGCGAATGGCTAAAAAAATTGGCTAAACAAGAAAATTGGCCAGCATTTTTTGACGAACTGACTTTTTTTAATGGCGAAGACAAGGCCATACAGTGTTATGCGCTATTGGGGCATCAGCAATTAAAAGATCAGGACGTGACCTTGCAAGCCAAGGCTTTGTGGCTAAGCAGTGCGGATTTACCCGGCAGTTGCACGCCTTTATTCGATGCGATGCAGAAAAACGGCGCTTTAAGCACAGAGGATATTTGGGCGAGATTTAGGCTGGCATTGCTGGATGGGAATGTAGCGGTGGCCAAAAGCGTCATTGCCCGACTGGCTAGCATAGACCGCGCTGATCTTAAATGGTTAGATAAGGCGGAGTCGATGCCGCAACTGGTGCTGGATAAAGGAAGCGCATCCTTAAAAACGCGTTTTGGCGCAGAGGTCTATGTGTATGCCATCGATCGTTTGGCGCAGACTAAATTAGACGATGCCATCACCCACTACCATAAGATGCACACTTTATTGGATGCTGATCTTAGCGCCGTGGGCTGGGGTCGCATTGCCTACCGTGCGGCACGCCAGCATGATACACATGCCTTGCATTATTATGCGCAGTCTGAGGGCGCGGTCTTAAGCGCTGAGCAATTGGCATGGAAGACCCGAGCGGCCTTGCGCGCGGCAGACTGGCCTGCCGTGTTAAACAGCATTGCTTCGATGCCTGCTAAACAGTCCGAAGATGGCGTATGGCGCTATTGGAAAGCCCGCGCACTCAAAGAGATGGCAGCAAAGTCAGCCGAGCAAATTGCCCTGGCCAATAGCATTTTTCGCAAACTGGCGAATGAGCGCCATTACTATGCTTGGTTGGCGGCCGAAGAGTTGGACAGCGTCATGGCCAGCCCCGCACTGGATTATCAGGTGAGCGAGCAAGAAGTCCTGTTACTGGCCAGTCAGCCTGCTATAAAGCGGGCACAAGAATTTCAGCGCTTGGACATGCGCTGGGAAAGTAAAGTGGAATGGCTGAGTGCGATCCGTGATTTCGACGACAAGCAATTATTGGTGGCGGCTGAATACGCCATGCGGCAAAAATGGTACGACATGGCCATCAATACCGCAGATAACACTAAATTCACGCATAATTTTAATTTGCGTTACCCCACCCCTTACCGTGATTTATTTCAAACTTATGCGCAAGATGCGGACTTGGATGAGGCTTGGGTGTACGGGCTGGCTAGGCAGGAAAGTCATTTCATGCATTTCGCCAAATCCGGTGTCGGCGCTAGTGGGTTGATGCAGTTGATGCCGGCGACGGCTAAATGGGTGGCGCAACGCATAGGCTTAACTGACTATAAGCACAGCAAACTACATGACTTGCACACCAATATTGAATTTGGCACACACTATATGCGCTATGCCTTAGACTTGATGGCAGACCAGGTAGTTATGGCGACGGCAGGCTATAATGCTGGGCCCAATCGCGCTAAACAATGGCTGGCCGATGAGCCTATGGAAGCTGCCATCTACATTGAAAGCATCCCGTTTACCGAAACCCGCATTTACGTACAGAAAGTCATGGCCAATGCGCAAATTTATGCGCCCCGTTTACGGGCAGAAAATAGCGCCATTAAAATTCAAAGTTTAAAATCACGCTTAGGTAAAATTCCTGGGCGCGCGCAATTCGAACAGCAAACCGCAGCATGGACAGACTTAGAGTGAGGCGGCATCAACCAATAGAAGATAGGGCATCCATGCAAGTATATTTAGTCGGTGGCGCAGTGCGCGATGAACTGTTGGGCTGGCCGATAAAAGATAAAGACTATGTCGTCGTTGGCAGTACGCCAGAGGCCATGCTGGCTGCCGGCTTTAAGTCGGTAGGTAAAGACTTTCCGGTTTTCCTTCACCCTAAAACCCACGATGAATATGCCTTAGCCCGCACCGAACGAAAAGTGGCGCAAGGCTATAAAGGGTTTGTGGTGCACACCTCCATCGACGTCACCTTAGAGGAGGATTTAGCCCGACGTGATCTGACGGTTAATGCCATTGCTAAAGATGCGCAAGGCACACTGATAGATCCTTACCAGGGTTGCGCTGACATCCAAGCCAAAATTTTTCGCCATGTCAGCCCTGCTTTTGCCGAAGACCCAGTGCGCATTTTACGGGTGGCGAGGTTGTCGGCCAGATTTCCAATATTTTTAGTGGCGCCAGAAACCAATCAACTGATGCGGCAAATGGTGGCTGCCGGTGAAGTTAATGCGCTGGTGGCGGAACGGGTGTGGCAAGAATTAGCGACGGGCTTGCTGGAAATCAAACCCAGTCGTATGTTTGACGTGTTACGCGCCTGCGATGCTTTAGCGCCTATCTTGCCCGAGCTGGATGCGGTGTGGGCGGCCGAGTCGGCTGGGCGTCGTTTAATGCAGGCCATGGATACCGTTGCGCAACAAAATCAGCCGCTGCCCATCCGTTTCGCAGTGCTCATGCAAACGGCCGCGCTCACCGCCCCTCAAGTAAAAACCCTATGCCAGCGTTTAAGAGTGCCCAATGATTGCCAGGCCTTGGCGCAGTTGTTGTGTAAATTTCATGACAAATGGCCAAAAATACTGGCCATGTCGGCGCCAGAGGTGCTGGATTTTCTCATCGCGCTGGATGCCATCAGGCAGCCCGCCCGCTTCAAAGACTTTTTGTGTGCAGCGGCAATCGGCCATGGCAGTGCAGAACAGGCCTACGACCAAGCGGCCAGCCTATTATTGCAAACAGCGTTAAGCGCAGCGCAAGCAACGGATGCCGGTGCTGCCGCACAAAATTGCACTGCGCCAGAACAGATTAAGGCCGCCGTATACGCAGCCAGGTTAGCCGCTATTGAGCTGACCCTAACCCCTAACCACTAACCCCTAACCCCAGTC
>SXGU01388325.1_pt1 | contig 20773 bp, 14 predicted proteins | sample 3174531 | NCBI WGS metagenome assembly SXGU01 (sample SAMN11356863, study PRJNA531348) | freshwater metagenome | isolation source: freshwater sample F1-140 | place: China: Fuxian Lake, Yuxi | collected 2017-12-25 | reverse complement strand
ATCGGTACGCTGGACGGGGCCAACATCGAAATTCGCGAAGAAGTCGGCGACGATAACTTCTTCCTGTTCGGTTTGACCGAAGAGCAGGTTGAAGACATGAGGCATCATTACGATCCGAATGCGATTATCCATCAGGATGAAGAATTCGCTAGAGTGATGAATTTGCTTGAGTGCGGACATTTTAACCAATTCGAACCGAAAATTTTCGATGAAATTCTCGCGTCAATAAGAAGTCCTCACGACCCCTGGATGACCGCGGCGGATTTTCGCAGCTTTATCGATGCGCAAAAACGCGTGGAAGCCGCTTATCAGGATCAGGAACACTGGACCAAAATGAGCATTTTAAACTGCGCCGCCAGCGGTAAGTTTTCAACCGACAGAACCATCACCGATTACAACGACGACATCTGGAAACTGACGCCGGTCAATATCGATAACAAGTTCTAAGCGTGTTGCATATCGTTTTATATGAGCCGGAAATTCCCGCCAACACCGGCAATATTATCCGGCTCTGCGCCAACACCGGCATGCACTTGCATCTGATCAAGCCCCTGGGTTTTGACTTGGATGACAAGAAACTGCGCCGGGCAGGACTGGATTACCATGAATGGGTGGCGGTCAAAGAGCATGATTCATTGGCGGATTTTGTCGATAGCATTAAGCCGGGACGCATTTTCGCGCTGACCACCAAAGGCGCGAAACTATACAACGATGTCTGTTTTCAGCCGGAGGATGCTTTTTTATTCGGCCCTGAGACGCGCGGCTTACCGGCCACGGTGTTGGCGGATTTAGGCGCCGAACACTGCCTGTATCTACCGATGCAGGCGGCAAGCCGGAGTCTGAATTTGTCCAATACCGTTTCTATTGTTTTGTATGAAGCTTGGCGGCAGATGGGCTTTGCGGGGGCGGCGGTAAAACAGCTGTAAACTTAAGCCGCATGAAGCAAAAACCAAAAATAGCAATTAATGCATCAAAAACCGAACCCGGATTTGACCGCTTATCGTTGATAAACTTAGGAACCTGTCGGTCTTGACAGAACATAATCTCGTTGAGTTAGTCAACTCGCAATAAATAAACGACCCCGCCGATGGAACGCAGATACCAACAGTAGGTGACGCGAATAGTGATGATTGGCGCGGATTTTTCATACCTTATCCGTGTTTATCATAATCGTCCGCGCCATCTGCGTTCTATTTTGGGCTGAAGCTGTTGGTGCCCACGAGATAGTTAGAAATTTAAATTAAGATTTGTCATCCATATAGTGTTGTTTTGGTCAGCCGATGGGGAATTTCTCCATACATGCTGGTATAAATAACCTGTTTCGACTTGAGCCTCAGGAGCAAATCGATAGCCGACACCCACATATAACCGATTTTGCTGCGCCCCAGCTTGTAATTGGGCATTATTGGAATTGTCGTTTAGATTCACGAATATTTCTTCAGAGGCAATGACAGACCAGTGCGACCGGTCAGGGATTAACTGTTCTACCCGAAAACGTGTTCGCCAACGGATATTGGGATCAGAATTCCCAGCTAAAAAACGCTCTTCTAACCTATTACGGACTTCCCATATAAATTGCTTTTCATTAGCGGTATCTCTCCATGTAAATCCTTGCCATGCACGATTTTCAATCCTGTACGTATCCGAATCGGGTGTAACGGAATCGGCCTGCATTAAATAGCCAACCCATAGTGTAGCCTGCTCATTAATCGCCCAGCCAAGAGCGGGTCTAACTATTGCAGTGGTAAGATTTGATGCGTTATTGCCAATTCGTGGTTGGAGTTCTAAAAACCCACGTAATTGCTCTGTCAATTTCGCATTAATGTTTATTGGAACCCATATCTGAAAATCAGAAGTAGCCTGTACATTAGTACTGACCATTAATGCCATTATCATAATGACAGAACTCATCCAATTTGTTTGGCGCTTTAATAGCATTGTTTCATCCTCAGCCCGCTCTACTTGGCGGCCGTCGCGGCAGATACTTACATCCATCTCAAAGTGGTTTTACTTAGGCTGATTAATGATTAAAGTATCATCATAAAAACTTACTTCACCCGTTAAAAGATCATGATTGCCGCCAATAATTCCGATTGCGGCTGTTTCAATCATTTCCTTCAAAATAGGACTACGCTCCATAATGGCATGCACCGTTCTTTTTACGTTAATCGCCGCCACTTTTTCGACAAATTCGCTGTTGTCCGAATTACGGTTTTCCGCGACGGTTTTTTCGTCATAAACCGCAGGCTGTATCTTACTTAACAGTGCCGTCAGGTTACCCATTTCTACATGGTCGCAAGCGCCTTTTATGGCGCCGCATTTGGTATGGCCTAAAACCACTATGATTTTAGCGCCTGCCACTTTGCAGCCAAACTCCATACTGCCTAAGATATCTTCATTAATAATAGTGCCTGCAATACGCACACTAAATACATCGCCCAATCCTTGGTCAAAAATCAACTCGACCGAAGTCCGGGAATCGATGCAGCTTAAAATGACCGCAAACGGATGTTGCCCGTCGGACGTTTCATTGGCCTGTTGCAGCAGGTTACGGTTCACTTTAAGGTTATTGACGAAGCGTTTATTGCCTTCTTTTAATAAATCCAGCGCCATTGCCGGCGTAATGGCGGCTTGCATTTCTTTGGTTAATGTTTTCATTTTTCGATCTCAAGGAAAGTTATGGTTTCCACTGCGTTGCGACTGTTCCAGCATTGCCGAACAATGAAGCTTTATGGACTCGCAAATAGTGTCTAAAGGCAGGTGGCTTAAATTTTTAATGACAAACGGGTTTTGCAGTTCAATGCCAATTCTGTCTAAAGCCAGCAAGGGATAAGCCACGAGAAAATAAACAAATACCGCGCTGAACCCTAAATTTTCTATTAATGAAAACGGCAACAATACTAAGAAAATCAAAATGAACCGTCTGGCTTTGATTGCATAAACCAATGGCATCGGCGTTTTCAGGATTCTTTCGCAAGCACCGATGTGATCGATCAGCAACACTCGTTGGCCTTCCAAGCCCATAAAAACAAAGCCGTCGATATTACGACTAAGCCGTGCCTGCTGCAAGAGTTCCGCTATTTTTCCGGCAACAAACAGCGGCATATGCACGGCAGACTTCAGCGCCGCCAGCTCCTGCTGGCTCAGTAAATCGCTTAACTCATCGAAGTTCTTGCTATTGCGCAAGGATTCTTTAGCTGCAAAAGAAAATGCAAGCGTCCATTTCACGATGTCTTTAGTCCACACAGACTGTTCAGGGCCGACATTCAAACTATCGCCGTAATTTAACGCCCCGACGGCAATATTTCTGCTCTGATTAACGATACCCCCCCATAATTTTCTGGCCTCCCACCAGCGTTCATGACCTGCGTTGGTTCGAAATACCAGAACCAAACCGAGCACCACGCCGGTATATTCAAACGGAGTCACGGCAAGATGCGGTAAGGGCTGCCAGTATTGATCCAATGCAACGATTAACAAGCAGTAAAAAGTCAGCAGCAGCAGGCTGAAAAAAATACGCGGGGTAACCGAACCCCGCCACATTAGCGCGCCGCGCAAAAAACCGGGGGATTCGTCTTTGTTGCTATGTATATGTAAAAAATCTTTCACGCCATACCTGCTATTCAGAATAAAAGTTAAAATAAGCACTGATGGCAGCAAAGCCAGCCATGAAAAATAGTAACACTATCTTTACAAATTGCAATACTATCGGGTATCATTTTTTCAACGAAATCCGCCGCCCTGGTTAAAGCGCGGGGACAGATATTCTAACTACAGATAAAGAAATCATATCGGAAAGCCATGGAAATACAGTTGCAAATTAAAATGAATGAAAAATTATTCCTCAGGGATCCGGAGCAATCCGAGCTGGGCAAAAAAATCATTCTGCACAGCATTCAGTTGATTCACCTTAACGGGTTTGAAGCCTTTACGTTTAAAAAACTGGCGGAAGCTATCGGCACAACCGAGGCGGGTATTTACCGGTATTTTGAAAACAAGCATAGGCTGCTGATCTATCTTACCGCCTGGTATTGGAGCTGGCTTGAATATCAGGTCTGTTTTCAGACCAACAACATTAAAGATCCGGTTGTTAAGCTAAAAATGGTCATTCACTTGCTGGCTACCACGGTGGAAGACGATAGTAGAACCAGTTATGTCGATGAAAGCATCCTGCATCAAATCATTATTACCGAAGGCTCCAAAGCCTATCTGACCAAACGGGTATCCGAAGACAACAAGGATCACTTGTTTAAACCTTACAAAGATCTTTGCGCCGTTATCGGAAATATGATTTTGGAGTGTAACCCCCACTACCTTTACCCGAAATCATTAGCGTCCACCATTATTGAAATGGCGCATTTCCAGCATTTTTTTATGAATAATTTACCCTCGCTGACTGACTTCGGCAAAAATAAAGATGAGGCGGAGATTGTTCTGTTTCTGGAAGATTTGGTGTTTTCCAGCTTACATTCAACTCACTAACTGCAATCGACAAGATTTGGTAAATACTTATGTTACGTAAAATCCTAATTGCCAATCGAGGCGAAATTGCAGTGCGCATTATTCGCGCTTGTGCCGAAATGGGCATACGCTCGGTCGCGATTTATTCCGATGCCGACCGTTTTGCTTTGCATGTCAAGAAAGCCGACGAGTCTTATTGCATCGGCAGCGAACCTTTGGCCGGTTACCTGAACGTCTACGGCTTGGTCGATTTGGCTGCCGCGACCGGTTGCGATGCGATTCATCCGGGCTACGGCTTTTTATCCGAAAACGCTCAGTTTGCCAAAGTCTGCAAAGAACGCGGCATTATTTTCATCGGCCCGGATGCCGAAGTCATTCATCGCATGGGCGATAAAACCGAAGCCCGAAAAGCGATGATTGCGGCAGGCATTCCGGTCACGCCCGGCACCGACGGCAATCTGGACAGTGTTGAACAAGCGCTGGCCGTGGCCGAAAAAATCGGTTATCCGATCATGCTGAAAGCCACATCCGGCGGCGGCGGACGCGGGATTCGGCGTTGCGATAATGCCGACGATTTGCAGCGCAATTATCAACGGGTTATTTCCGAGGCGACTAAAGCTTTCGGCAGCGCCAATGTGTTTTTGGAAAAATGCGTGGTTAACCCCAGGCATATTGAAGTTCAGATCTTGGCTGACCATCATGGCAATACCATCCATCTTTACGAACGCGATTGTTCCATTCAGCGACGTAATCAAAAGCTGATCGAAATAGCCCCGTCCCCGCAACTGGATGAGGCGCAACGCCAATATATAGGCGGTCTTGCGGTATTGGCCGCCAAAGCCGTTGGCTATACCAATGCCGGTACCGTGGAATTTCTGCTCGACGATAAAGATCGTTTTTACTTTATGGAAATGAATACCCGCGTACAAGTCGAACATACCATTACCGAAACGGTGACCGGTGTGGATATAGTCGAAGAACAGATACGGGTGGCGGCCGGATTGACCTTGCGCTTTAAACAACACGAAATTATCAGGCGCGGCTATGCCATCCAGTTTCGGATTAATGCCGAAGATCCCCAAAACAGTTTCTTGCCCAGTTTCGGCCTGATTTCCCGTTATTATGCGCCCGGCGGCCCCGGTGTGCGTACCGATAGCGCAATCTATACCGGTTATGAAATCCCGCCTTTTTACGATTCCATGCTGGCCAAGGTGATTGTTAGCGCCTTGACCTGGGAGGATGCGATCAAGCGCGGTGAGCGGGCTTTGAAAGATACCGGCCTGTTCGGTATTAAAACCACCATTCCCTATTATCTGGAAATTCTCAAACATCCTGAGTTTCGGGCCGCTGTCTTTAATACCGGCTTTGTCGAGAAATATCCCGAGCTGGTCAATTACTCCAATAAACCCCGGCCCGAAGTGCTGGCCAGCGTTATCGCCGCTGTAATGGCTGCTCATACCGGTTTGTAATTCAAGGAAAAACAGATGCACTTAGTTCATATTACCGACGTTATTCTTCGAGACGCTCACCAGTCTCTAATCGCGACCCGTTTGCGCACCGAAGACATGTTACCGGCCTGCGCGATGCTCGACGATATTGGCTATTGGTCTCTGGAATGCTGGGGCGGCGCGACTTTTGACGCCTGCTTGCGCTTTCTGAAAGAAGATCCCTGGGAGCGCTTAACAAAACTCAAAGCAGCCCTGCCGCTTACCCGCCTGCAAATGCTGGTGCGCGGACAAAACCTGCTCGGCTACCGCCATTATTCCGACGACGTGGTGCGGGCGTTTATTGCCAAGGCCGCCGAAAACGGCATGGACGTATTCAGGATATTCGACGCGTTGAACGACATCCGCAACCTTAAGACGGCTATCGAAGCGACCAAAGCCGCCGGTAAACATGCTCAAGGCACGATTTGCTACACCACCAGTCCGGTGCATGATGTGGCCGGTTTTGTCACACTCGGCAAAGGGCTGGCTGAGTTGGGTTGTGACTCCATTGCCATTAAAGACATGGCCGGGTTGCTGACGCCCTATGCCGCCGCCGAACTGGTCAAAGCGCTTAACGATGCGGTCGGCCTGCCGTTGCATCTGCATTGCCATGCCACGTCAGGCTTAGCCGAAATGTGCCAGCTGAAAGCCATCGAAGCGGGCTGTCAACATGTCGATGCCGCTATCTCGTCGTGGGCGGGCGGCACCAGCCATCCGCCGACTGAAAGCTTGGTCGCGGCGTTGCGCGGCACGGTTTACGACACGGGTTTGGATTTGGATAAGCTACAGGCAGTCAACCGTTATTTTGCCGAGGTCAGGAAAAAATACCATCGTTACGAGAGCGAATTCACCGGAATCGACACTCAAGTACATGTGTTCCAAGTACCCGGCGGCATGATTTCCAATTTGGCTAATCAACTGAAAGAACGTAATGCGCTGGATAGAATCGGTGAAGTGTATAAGGAAATCCCGCTGGTGCGTAAAGATCTCGGCTATCCGCCGCTGGTGACGCCGACTTCGCAAATTGTCGGTACGCAAGCCGTGCTGAATGTGTTAACCGGTAAACGTTACGAAACCATCACCAATGAGGTCAAACGTTATCTGCAAGGCGGCTACGGTAAAGCCCCGGCAGCTGTGGATAGCAATTTGCAAAACCGCGCCATTGGTAAGGAAGAGGTGATCGACTGCCGCCCTGCCGATTTGCTTAAACCGGAGTTTGATAATCTTCGTCAGGAAATCGGCGCACTGGCGCTTAATGATGAAGACGTGCTGAGCTATGCGATGTTTCCTGAAGTGGGCCGGCTGTTTTTAGAGCAGCGGGCTAATAACACCCTGGTGCCTGAACCTTTGGAACTTGAGTCAAGAGCAACTGATGCCGTTAAAAAAGCGCCTACCGAGTTTAATGTGGCGCTGCATGGCGAGTCTTATCACGTCAAAGTCACCGGCGCCGGCCCGAAAAATCAGACCTTACGGCATTTTTATTTCATGGTGGACGGTGTTCCCGAGGACATTGTTGTCGAAACCCTGGACGAAATAGTTCTGGACGGCGGCACCCAGGGCGCGGTTAAAAGCGCGATTTCCCGTAAACGCGCCAAACCTTCTGCAGAAGGCGATGTAGTCGTCGGTATGCCGTGCAATATTCTTGATGTTTTGGTCAAAGTCGGTCAGCAAGTGACTGCCGGACAAGCTGTTTTAATCACTGAAGCGATGAAAATGGAAACGGAAGTGACTGCGCCAATAGCCGGAATCGTTAAAGCTGTGCATGTCATTAAAGGCGAACCGGCTAACCCGGATGAAGTATTGATTGAAATCGTACCCGCTTGATGGAAAATAATATGACAAAACCGCCGGGAGCGGATTTGCACCCGCCCGAAGGGTGCCGGGCAGGACAGCCCGGCATGAAACCGGTGGTAGCGGATGCTAACACCATTGCCTATGCCGCTGACTTATTGAGGCAAGGTCGTCTGGTTGCTTTTCCCACCGAGACGGTTTATGGCCTTGGTGCTGACGCCGGCAATCCCAATGCGGTAGCGGGTATATTTAAAGCCAAAGGACGGCCGGCCAATCATCCTTTAATTGTACATATCGCCAACATTGACAGCCTTAACGATTGGGCAAGCCGGGTGCCTGATGACGCCCTAAAACTGGCTGAACAGTTCTGGCCTGGCCCATTGGCGATGATATTGAACAAACAGCCGCAAGTACCCTTGGCAGTTACCGGCGGTCAGCAAACTGTTGGGGTACGCATCCCTAATCATCCGGTTGCTCTGGCCTTGTTAAAAAGCTTTGGCGGTGGAATTGCTGCGCCATCCGCCAATCGATTTTGCCGCATCAGCCCGACTCAAGCGTTGCACGTCTATGAAGAGTTAGGCAATAGCGTAGATATGATACTCGATGGCGGTGCCTGTCAGGTCGGTGTGGAATCCACGATTATTGATTTAAGCGGCAATATGCCTAGATTGCTCAGACCAGGACTGATTACCAGCCAGGAAATTGCTGACACTTTAAAAACCGACATTAATATTCCACAAACTTCAAAACCGACAGAAATCCGAGCCCCTGGTATGATGGAAGTCCATTATGCACCCAGCACACCCGCCATGCTGTGCCCGGCAGAGCAAGTGCCGGCTAAGCTCAGACTCCTACAAACCGGTGGTAAAAAGTGTGGGCTGCTGAGTTGCCAATTAGCAATACCCCAAACCAGTCAACTCTGTGTGTTACGCTTACCGCAACAAGCCGATGCCTATGCGCAACAGTTTTATGCCGCTCTACGCGAGTTGGATCGTTTGCAGTTAGATTTTATTTTGGTGGAACAGCCACTACAAACCGAACCTTGGCAGGCAATCAATGATCGATTAGGAAAAGCTACGACTGCCTACTCACATTCTTTGTAAAACTTTAGTCAAGGCTAATGACGATCAATTAATCGGTAATTACATTTCAGAAACAAAAGGCGGAGATAAAAAATTAACGCTACAAGGTGTCGAAAGTCTTACTGTTAAAATCGACAACGATTTAGATAAAACTTATTCACTACAACCCCATTCCAAGATATCAGATCTTACTTCCGCCTTTCAGCACCAAACTGACACCATGGCATATAAGCCAGGACACTTATTAAATTCAATAAGGAATTACCCGTTCGCGACTTTTTCGAGGCAACGGAAGCTCGCCCATGTGTTCCAGCAATCAGGAAAATAAATCAGGGAACTCGGTCCCGCCGAAGGATGTGCTTTGAACGCATAAACAGCTTGTTCCCATGCCTTGCGGTATCGTTCTTTTGCTTTGCGATTTTGCCTGTTTATTATCCCCATGTTCCCCGTATTCGTCGCTTGCGTATCGGCCCCAATTAGAAGGACACTGTAGTCCAGGTTCGGGCTTTCGTCGCCAAAATGCCACCTGCACAGCATTGACACATAACGTTTAGAAGTATCCGGTTTTGTTAAACCGTCTCAAACCTGAGTGTTCGTTAAAGTCCGGACAGGCGAAAACAAGCCGTTCACTAGCGCCCGAAAAGAATGGCGATACCTTGATAATCAGGCTATTATTCTTAAACCACTCAGTGATAAAACGATCAAATCAAAAGAGATTTATGCCAACTCCACCGTCCCCGCACTACCTGAATCGTAATTGTCTCTGTTCGCTATACCTCACCATTGCCGTTATCGGCGGTTCCGAGATGCTGGTTTTATTGCTGCTTGATATGCTTAACCAGTGGCAAATCGTTTTATCGCCGATACAGAATGTCGTTCTGAATACCGCTTTGTTAACAGCTTTGTGCGCCCCTGTATTGTGGTTTTTGGCGTTGCGCCCGCTGACCTTGCAACTCGACCAAAAGCAAACGCAAGACGATGAACCGATAGTCTCGAACAAGGGTTTGCTGGAAGCGTTGGAAGCCCATGTGTTGATCAGCATCTCCGATGTTCGCGGGCGTATCGTTTATGCCAATGACATGTTTTGCAAACTCTCCGGTTACTCGCCGCAGGAACTTATCGGCAAAGATCACCGCATAGTCAATTCCGGCCATCACGATCAGGATTATATCCGCAGCATGTGGCATACCATTGCCGGAGGTCATGTGTGGAGAGGGGAATTTTGCAATCGCAACAAAAGCGGCGAATTATACTGGGTCGACAGCACCATCGCACCGTTGCTGGATAAAGACGGCAAACCTAAACAATATCTTTCGATACGCCGGGATATTACCCGAAGAAAAGCCAATGAGCTCAAGCTGACCGCGCTTAAACGTGCGCTGGACGCCAGCAGCGAAATGATCCTGATCACCGACGCCGCGGGCTCCATCGACTACGCCAATCCGGCGCTATGTCTGTTCACCGGATGGACCGAGGAAGCCCTGATCGGACAAAAACCTTACATACTGGATAGCCCTAGCGCCGACCGCCAAGCCCTGTCCGAGATGCAAAGCCGGCTCCGTTGCAGCGAAGCATGGTCCGGCCGGCTCCGCGGGCGTCGTCGCTCCGATATTTCCACATCGGAGCCTATAAACGACAACCTTGGCCCCGGCTCTACCGCTTCGGATACTTTAGAATACTGGGCAAAAACCAATATTACGCCGATTTTGACGGCAACCGGCACGCTGTTAGGCTATGTCCAAATTCAGCATGATGTCAGCAAGCAAGTCGAACAGGAAGCGGCCTTGCATATTGAAGCTGACGATACCTCCGCCCGCTTGGCCATCTCCGAGGCATTGCATCGGCCGCTGCCGTTGGAACAACGCGTCGTTCAAGTTCTGAATATTTTATTCGGTCTCAAAGCGCTCGATTTGCAGCGTAAGAGCTGCGTGTTATTGCGGTCGCAGAACGATAACTCCCTGGAGAAATTCGTTGCGCTTGACCTTAATGTAGCCGCAGCGGACGACGCCGAGTTAGTTACTAAATTGCTGGGCCCTAAACAGCGCATAGCCATCGGCGACAACTTATGCGGACATATGGTCGGGGCCAAAGACCTTACCGTGGTCAATGATTGTTGCTGTTGCGGCGATAAACAATCTCACGGCCACTACCTCCTGCCCATCGTTTCCGGCGAAGACATTCTCGGTGTATTGTTGGCTTTTACCGACGCCTACCCGGTGCAAAGCGAGTCTCGCCTTGCCATGCTTAAGCAGGTAAGCGACATGATCGCCCTCGCATTGCTTCAACATCAAGCCAACACCTCGCTGGAGGCGGCTCGTGATGCCGCGTTGCAGGTTGCCCAAACCAAAACCGATTTTCTGGCTAATATGAGTCACGAAATTCGGACCCCAATGAACGGCGTATTGGGCATGCTGGATTTGTTGCAGGATACGCAATTGTCTCGCGAGCAATGGGATCTGATCGAAATCGCGGCAAACTCGGCGGAATCGTTGTTAACCATCATTAACGATATTTTGGACTTTTCCAAACTGGAAGCGGGCAAAATCGAGTTTGAACTGATCGAGTTTAACTTGCCGGATTTGGTCGAGGAAGTGTGCTCTTTACTGTCCAGTCGCGCCCATAGCAAGGGTCTTGAGTTAAATTGCTTTCTTCCGGCAAATTTACCGCTACGCTGGCAGGGCGATCCCACCCGCATCCGTCAAGTGCTGACCAACCTGATCGGAAACGCGGTTAAGTTTACCGAGAAAGGCGAAGTCTCGGTCAAAGTAAGTCTGTCGAAAAATGACGCCGGCGTATTGCGTTTTGAGGTGATGGATACCGGTATCGGCATTACCGCCGAAGCGCAAGCACGGTTGTTTCAGGCTTTTTCCCAAGCCGACAGCACCACCTCGCGGCGTTATGGCGGCACCGGGCTGGGCTTATCGATCAGCAAAGATTTGGTTGTGCTGATGGGGGGCGACATCGGCGTTGACAGCAGCTTGGGGCAAGGATCGAACTTTTGGTTTAACCTGCCGTTGACCCAGGTAGATAGCGACGCCCCTGTCCCGCAAGCCAACTTTGCCGACAAGCGCGCTTTGATCGTCGATGATAACGCCACCAACCGCATGATCCTGACCCATTACTTAAGCACTTGGGGCTTCACCTTAAGCGAAGTCGACAACGGGTCTGCCGCAGTTATTGAACTCGAAGCCGCCGCTTTACGCAACGAACCTTATGATTTGTTGCTGTCGGATATGCAAATGCCGGGCATGGATGGCTTCAGCTTGGCTCATGCGATCGCCGAGAAGCCGACGATTGCCCATACGCCGCGCATTCTTTTATCTTCCGGCACTATCGGTTCGGAAGCGGAAAGACTGGCGGCCGGATTCAGCCAAAGCCTATTGAAACCGGTACGGCAATCGCAGCTTTTTGATGCGATTATCGACGCCTTGCAACATCCCACTCAAAAAACCGCGCCGGCGCCCAAGATACGGGAGCCTTTAGTCGATTACAGCGGCAAACGGATATTGGTGGTAGAGGATAATAAGGTCAACCAAAAAGTCATTATCGCCCAGCTCGCCAAATTCCAAATACATCCCGATTTGGCCAATAACGGACAAGCGGCGCTGGATCAGCTGGCGCTACAGAACTACGACTTGGTGTTTATGGATTGCCAAATGCCGATCATGGACGGCTACGAAGCGACCCGCAGTTTACGCGAACAAGAAACGGCCGCCGCCGACCAACGCCATACCCCCATTACCGCGCTCACCGCCCATGCATCGGCAGGGGAACGCGAAAAATGCCTCGCGGCGGGAATGGACGACTATCTTAGCAAGCCGTTGAATCGGGCCGACCTGGCCGTGGTTTTGGAACGCTGGCTGGGTTCCGTTCAGGACCAACCTTTAGACCCTACAAGTAGCGTTTATGGCGAGTCCCCTGACGCTGCCAGCCCTGAACATACAGATGCCCCCCAAGATAAGCCGGACGAACGCCCAGACAACACCGGAGATCTGCCGGGATCGGAGTCCGGGCAGTGGAATGAACAAGCCGCGCTGAAACGCCTGGATGGCGACCATGATTTACTGGTCGAAATGATCGATTTATTTCTTGAAGAGGCGCCTGTGCAACTGGCGGAATTGGCCGCCGCGCTGGCGCGAACCGACCTTCCCGCCTTGGCCGATGCAGCCCATGCCCTAAAAGGCATGGCCGGGCATTTTTGCGCCGAAAGCTTAATCAGTCTTGCAATAAACCTGGAACATAGCGCCCGTAAATCGGCAAACGCGGATTTCCAACTGATGACTCATGACCTGAGCCAAGCCACGGCGGCATTAGTCGAGAGTCTGCTACGAAGAAAAGAACAAATCCATGAATAGCGAATTCAATTTCAATGAACTCAAAGCGGCCGACCGCCTGCCCTCCCCGTCGGGAACCGCGCTGGCTATCATGCAGTTGGTGCAACGAAACGATGCCACCGTGCAACAAGTGACCCAACTGGTTAAAGTCGATCCCGCGCTCAGCGGACGCATCTTGCGCTTCGCCAATTCAGCCGCTTTCGGCGCCAGGCGGCCCATTGCCGACGTGCAGACCGCAATCATGATGATGGGTATGCAGACGGTGCGTAATTTCGCCTTAAGCCTTTCGTTGATCGGCAGCAACAGCAAGGGACACTGCCCGGTGTTTGATTATGAAGCCTACTGGTCGCGTTCGTTGGCTATATCGGTGTCCATCGCGGCGATTACCGCCCGAGAACTCACCGTGGTGCCGGCGGAATCGTTTACCTTGGGCTTGCTCAGCGAAATCGGCAGTCTCGCTCTGGCGACCGCTTGGTCCGAAATTTATGGAGAATGTCTGAGTGCGGCAAAAGGAGAGCCGCTTCTGGTCCTGGAACGGGAACATTTCGGCATCGACCATAACGCCTTGACGTTAATGTTGCTGGCCGACTGGGGCTTTCCGGCCGTGTTCCTGGATGCCCTGAAACTGAGCTTTGAGATGAAAGTCGCAAAACTTAACCGAACCGAGCAGTTTGCCCGACAACTTATCTTCGCCCGGCTGGTCGGCAGTTACTGTGTCGCCGATGAAGCGCTTCGCCAGGTATTGCTGCCGGATCTAATCGCGGAGGCCGACTTTCACGGCCTGGGCGAGCCCGCTCTATTGGGGTTCGTCGATGAAACCGTCGAGCTTTGGCACGAGTGGGGAAAATTGATCGACGTCAAAACCGACGTTCGTCAATCTTTATTAAAAACGGTTGAGTCCCGTGACTCGAACTTGCCGGGTTTGGACGTATTGTTGGTCGATGACGATCCAATGATACTGGCGCGGCTTTCCAAGCAGCTTATCGCGGCCGGAAATCAGGTTGCGCTTTGCCGCAACGGCGAATCCGCGCTAAAGCATGTTATTGAGCACAAGCCGCAATTGATGATCACCGATTGGCGCATGAAGCCCATGGATGGATTGGAATTGTGCAAAGCGCTGCGGGCGTCGGATTTCGGCAAAAATATTTACCTGATTATGCTGACCTCGACCGAAGATGAGGACGCCTTGGTTGAAGCCTTCGATGCCGGTATCGACGACTATGTGACCAAGCCGGTCAGCCTGCGGGTGCTGTTGGCGCGTATGCGGGCCGGACAGCGCATCATCATGCTGCAACATGAACTGGAAAAAGAGAGCCGCGATATTCAGCGTTATAGCGCCGAGCTGGCGGCCGCCAATCGCCGGCTTAAGTCGATGGCGAATACCGACATTCTGACCGGCTTGCCCAACCGGCGCTATGCGCTGAACCGCTTGGAACAGGAAGCTGCGGCGGCGCTACGGTTCAAGCAACCTTTGAGTGTGTTAATGCTGGATTTGGACCATTTCAAATCGGTCAATGATACCTTGGGCCATGATGTCGGCGATCAGGTATTGACTCATGCCGCCCGGCTCATGAGGGAAACCGCGCGCACCAACGACATCGTCTGTCGCTTGGGTGGCGAAGAGTTTTTGGTCATCTCGCCCAACACCGACGGCTCAACAGCGTTGTCGTTGGCCGAACGCATCCGTCGCTCGATCGAAGCAAACCAGCCCCAAGATTTGGTTTTGCCTTACCCAGTCACCGTCAGTATTGGCGTAGCGGGTTCTATGGGCGCCCAACCCAGTTGGAAAGACTTGATGAAATGGGCGGATGACGCGTTATATCTGGTCAAGCAAGCCAACCGCAACGGCGTTAGACTGGCTTCGTCAGCTTAAGTTTTGGGCCGGGACATTCATCATGGGCTATCGCCGTTCTCAATAGGCTTGGTTTAAGCCATTCATACTAAGATTCAAAGCGAGCCGCTGCCGTTACATTCCCTCATCGCGGGCATGTCCCGTTGCTAAATCGCGTAACCGAATGGCAATGACCCAAGCGAAAGGGTAGACTTGCCAATAATGCCGGTTTAACTTATCGTTCAGTTTTATCGATATAAACACGAGGCTATACAATGAATGTGTTAGCGGTCTACAGCATCAAAGGAGGCGTCGGCAAAACCTCAAACGCAGTTAATCTGGCCTATACAGCCTCCCGCAACGGTTACCGCACCTTGGTTTGGGATCTTGATCCTCAGGGGGCCAGCAGTTATTATTTTCGGATCAAGGCAAAAATCAAAGGCGGCAGTAAAGACTTAATCGCCGGAAAGCGCGAACTGGACGGTCTGATTAAAGGCACCGATTTTGATAACCTGGATTTATTGCCGGCCGATTTCTCGTTCAGAAATCTGGACTTGGTTTTGGACGCCAAGAAAAAGCCGACTCAGCAGCTGAAAAAACTCCTCAAGCCTCTGGCGGAACAATACGATTTCATTTTTTTGGATTGCCCGCCCAATATTTCGCTATTGTCCGAAGCCGTTTTTAAAGCCGCCGACATCCTCTTGTCGCCGATAATTCCCACCACCTTGTCGTTAAGAACGCTCGAACAACTGGAAAAATTCATCATAGATAACGACTTGAATAGACTGACGCTGATCCCGTTTTTTTCGATGGCCGACCGGCGCAAAAAAATGCATCGAGACATTATGGGCAACTTGATGCAAAAGCACCCTGAAATTTTAACGACCGCCATTCCTTACGCCAGCGATATCGAACGCATGGGCCTTGAACGTATGCCGCTGGGTGGCTATATCAAGAAAAGCCCGTCTACACTTGCTTACGATGCATTGTGGCGGGAAATCCTCGGCCGCATCAACTACAAACACGAGATAGAAAATTAAAAAATAACGAAACCCTGATTAGACTAAGGCTGCAAGCAAAAAATAAACGCCTCACAGCAGGGAACGCAAATGATGCCGAAGTTATGATGAACGCAATTTTTTATGACTTATCCGTGTTTATCGTAATCATCCGCGCTCCCTTTTTGCAGGATTCATCGTGTGTTTTATGGCTTGCGATTTGCCCGATACCTTTTCCACATCAACCTCTTGGAGTCAACCATGCCTAATAAACGATTTGTTAAGAGCAAGCCTACATCTTCAATCACCGACGTTCCTATATTGGGGGTAAGCAAAGAGGATTTTATTGATGACTTTAAACGGTATTATGTGCATTTACTGGGCCGGGACGAGAATTTTCGTTCATCCCCGTTCTATGCTTGCGAGGCCTTGTCCTTACCTATTCGCGACCGGCTGATGGAACGCTGGAAAAATACTTACAAAACCTATAACAACACGGACAGTAGAAAGGTGTTTTATCTGTCCATGGAGTTTTTGATGGGCAGAACCTTAAGCAACGCCATGCTTAATCTCGGCATAACCGATGAAGCCACCCAAGCCATGCACGATTTAGGCATTGAAATCGAAGAACTGATCGACCGGGAACTCGATGCCGGATTGGGTAATGGCGGCTTGGGGCGTCTGGCCGCCTGTTTCATCGACAGTTGCGCAACCTTACAGCTGCCGGTTGTCGGTTACGGCTTACGTTATGAATACGGCATGTTTAGCCAAGCCATCGTCAACGGCGAACAAGTCGAAAAGCCGGATCATTGGCTGCGTTACGGCAATGTCTGGGAAATCGAGCGCTTGGAATACTCGCTACGCATCAAGTTCGGCGGGCACACCGAAATACAAACGGATGAACAAGGCCGGCAGCGGGTCATTTGGATCAGCGATCATGATGTGTTGGCGGTTCCTCTCGATACCCCGATACCCGGTTATCGCAACAACACGGTTAATACGTTGCGGCTATGGAAGTCAGCGGCTACCCAGGAGTTCAACCTGGATGAATTTAACGCGGGCGGCTATGCCGAATCGGTTGCCTCAAAAGTCACCGCGGAACACATTACCATGGTGCTGTACCCCAATGACGCCAATGAAAACGGTAAGGAATTAAGGTTGCGCCAACAGTATTTCCTGGCTTCAGCTAGTTTACAAGACGTCATTTCGCATTGGACCAGACAGCATGGGCATGATTTTAGCAACTTCGCCCGGAAGACCTGTTTTCAATTAAACGACACCCACCCGAGCATCGCCATCGCCGAACTGATGCGTCTGTTAATGGACGTGCATGGCCTGTCATGGCCGGCAGCTTGGGCCATTACCCGGCAAACCATGGCTTACACCAACCATACCTTGCTGCCTGAAGCGCTGGAAAAATGGTCGGTCAAGCTCATGCAAAAATTGCTGCCGAGATTGATGGAAATTATTTTTGAAATAAATGCCCATTTCATGTCGGAAGTCGCCGCGCACTGGCCCGGCGATAGAGCACGATTAAGTAGAATGTCCATCATAGAGGAAGGCGCCGAGCAACAGGTGCGCATGGCTTATCTTGCTATCGTCGGCAGTTTTTCGGTTAACGGCGTGGCCCAATTGCATTCTCAATTACTGCAACAGGGCTTGTTTCATGATTTTTACGAATTATGGCCGCATAAGTTTAACAATAAAACCAACGGCGTAACGCCGCGCCGTTGGCTGGCCTCTTGTAATCCGGCATTGGCCGCGCTAATCACCGAAACCATCGGTGACGGCTGGGTAACGCATCTGGATGAATTAAAAAAACTGGAGCCTTACGCTGAAGACGCCGCATTCCGAAACCGCTGGCGCGCCATAAAGCAACAGGCCAAGCAGCGCCTGAGCGCACATAAACAGCAGTTGGCGGATGATGGTATTCAGTTAAATCCCGATGCGCTGTTCGATATACAGGTCAAACGTATTCATGAATACAAGCGGCAGACTTTAAATGTCCTGCATGTGATTCATCTTTATGACCGCATTAAACGCGGCGAGACCACAAATTGGGTGGCGCGTTGCGTATTGATTGGCGGCAAGGCGGCGCCCGGTTATGCGATGGCGAAAAGAACCATTAAACTGATTAACAACGTCGCCCAAGTGATCAACTCGGATCCCGATGTCGGCGACAAGCTGATGCTGTACTTTCTGCCCGACTATCGGGTTTCGGGCATGGAAATGATCTGCCCGGCGGCCGACCTTTCCGAGCAGATTTCTACTGCGGGAAAAGAAGCATCCGGCACCGGCAATATGAAACTGATGATGAACGGGGCGCTAACTATCGGCACATTGGACGGCGCTAATATCGAAATACGGGAAGAAGTCGGCGATGAAAATTTCTTCCTGTTCGGTTTAACCGAAGAACAGATCACCGCAAGGCGCGAGCATTATGATCCTGCCGCCATCATTGATCAGGATGAAGATTTGCAACGGGTAATGAATCTGTTGGAAAGCGGTCATTTTAATCAATTCGAGCCGGGGATTTTCGACGGCATTATCGCATCGATTAAAAGCAAATATGACCCGTGGATGACGATTGCGGATTTTAGAAGCTATGTCGACGCCCAAAAACGTGTGGAAACCGCCTACCAGGACAAAGACCATTGGACACGAATGAGCATATTAAATTGCGCAAACAGCGGTAAATTTTCCACAGACAGAACGATTAACGACTATAACCGGGATATTTGGAAGCTGGACCCCGTCCCTGTGCAATATGCCTGAACGAGCCGCGTCCTTCCGCCAAGCTGGGCAGGAACTGATGGCCTCGGCTAACGCGAAAAGATAAAGGCGCCGTCTGCGTTCTATTTTTGCCGGATTCAGCCGATTTGCAGGTAATACCTGCAATCAGCTTGAATTCTGCCGTTATCTTTGGTTAAAAACATAATATCTGGACAAAACCACGCAAATTGGGCAAAATTACCGGCTGACAATGTTTTTCTAACCCTCACCGACTTTGCAAGATTAATGGCGACTATTACCGTTTTAAATGGGCCGAATTTAAACCTGTTAGGCGTTCGCGAACCCAGTCTTTACGGTCATCAAACTCTCGCCGATATTCAGCACACTCTTGAACAAAAAGCTGCCGAACTGGGGCATCGGCTTAACTTTTATCAAAACAACGCAGAACACCAGATTGTAGAACTGATACATGAGGCCTACCATGCCCATGTCGATTTCATCATCATTAATCCGGCAGCTTTTACTCATACCAGCGTCGCCATTCGCGACGCGCTGCTGGCGACCAAAATCCCCTTTATAGAGGTTCATTTATCCAACGTCTATGCGCGCGAACCTTTTAGAAAACATTCCTACTTCTCGGATATTGCCAAAGGCGTTATCTGCGGATTAGGCGCAACCGGGTACCCACTGGCCTTAGTGGCCGCTGACCAGATATTAGCCGAGAGAAACTAAAACTATGGATATTAGAAAAATTAAAAAACTCATCGAAATTATCGAGGAGTCCGACATTGCCGAACTGGAAATCAAGGAAGGTGAAGAATCCATTCGCATCAGCCGTTATTCCGCCGCGCCTGCCGCCGTCGCCTATGCGCCTGCACCGGTTGCAGCAGCCGCACCAACCGTAGCGGCAGCTCCGGCCGCTGCGGCTGCCGAGGAAAAAATGACCGGACATGTGGTCAAATCGCCGATGGTCGGCACCTTTTACCGCTCCGCATCACCCGGAACCAAAGTTTTCGCCGAAGTGGGCCAATCCGTTCAAGTCGGCGACACTTTATGCATCATCGAGGCGATGAAAATTCTTAATCAGATTGAATCGGATAAAAGCGGCACGATTACCAAAGTCTTGGTTGAAAACGCCGAACCTGTCGAATATGGCCAACCCTTATTCATCATCGAATAACACCAGGAACGGAAAGCTCATGTTCGATAAAATCGTTATCGCCAATCGAGGCGAAATAGCCCTACGCATCTTACGCGCCTGTCGTGAATTAGGCGTCAAGGTGGTTGCTGTGCATTCCGAAGCGGATCGGGAGCTAAAACACGTCCGCTTGGCCGATGAATCCGTATGTATCGGTCCTGCGGCATCCGTCGACAGTTACTTGAACATTCCCGCCATTATCAGCGCCGCCGAAGTAACCGACGCGGAAGCCATTCATCCCGGTTACGGCTTTTTGTCGGAAAATGCCGATTTTTCCGAGAAGGTCAAACAAAGCGGCTTTGTTTTTATCGGCCCCCACGCGGAAACCATCCGCATGATGGGCGACAAGATTTCCGCCAAGAATGCAATGGTGGCGGCCGGAGTTCCGTGCGTTCCCGGCAACAACGACCCGCTATCTGACGACAACAAAAAAAACCTGAAATTAGCGCAGGAAATCGGCTATCCGGTCATTATTACAGCAGCCGGCGGCGGCTGCGGTCGAGGTATGCGCACCGTGCATACCGAAGCGGCGCTGCTCAATGCCATCGCGATGACCAAGGCCGAAGCCGGAACCGCTTTCGGCAACCCCACGGTCTACATGGAAAAATTCCTGGAAGATCCGCGGCACATCGAATTTCAAGTCATGGCCGATTCGCACGGCAACGCCATCCATTTAGGCGAACGCGACTGCTCGATGCAACGCCGCCATCAAAAAGTGGTTGAAGAAGCTCCCGCACCGGGCATCACCGAAGCCCAACGCAAAGCCATCGGCGAACGTTGCGCCAAAGCCTGCGTTGACATCGGCTATCTGGGCGCGGGTACGTTTGAATTTTTGTATGAAAAAGGCGAGTTCTATTT
>SXGU01488896.1_pt1 | contig 20774 bp, 17 predicted proteins | sample 3174531 | NCBI WGS metagenome assembly SXGU01 (sample SAMN11356863, study PRJNA531348) | freshwater metagenome | isolation source: freshwater sample F1-140 | place: China: Fuxian Lake, Yuxi | collected 2017-12-25 | reverse complement strand
GCTCCTCACCAACAGGTCCGAAACATGCGCGCAGATCCCTGTCCCGCTCTTCAGCCGAAGGTCGCCACGAACTGTTCAAGATTTACTACACCCCAATGCGGACTCCTTGAAACCCATTGGGGTGGTAACACCGTTCGGCCCGGGCCACCCCCCCGATCCGCCTTGATGGGTAGATCTTCGCGTTCCACGCCGTACGCCGCCAAGACATCCCGAGATTCTCCCGCTAAATCCATCCCGCATTGACCATGCTTTCGAAACGTCCGTTTGGACCCCATCAATACCGCGGACTCTTTTTGGATAAAAGCAAACCGAACCTTGTCGGTAAAGGACGGGGGAAGCATTTGGCCATGAAGTTCCCGGAGCTTGGGCTTGGGATCGAAGAGGTCCATCTGACTGGGTGCCCCTTCCATGAAAAAAAATAGCCACGCCTTGGCCTTAGGAGCAAAATGTGATCGCAACTGTTCCGGGGTCTGCGCCGAGGCTCCCCCCAGAGCCGCTTGGACCAATAACCCATCCCGATGCAACAACGATGCCAGTGCCAGTTTGCCCAAACCGCTGGCACTGGTCGCTAAAAACTGCCGACGAGTCCGCGATACTTGTTCGCGAAATCGTTCCGGGTCACAGCGGGGGTCCATGATCCACCTAGCTCAACTCATCGCCGTGCCCTTGGCAAGTATCGCAATCTCACCGAATCAGGTGCTTCCTTGGCATGGTTTTCCATGGTGCTGGAGTTGGTAACCCTGGGATCCTACCGCGAAATCCAACTCACACTGCAGCAGATGAACCCAACAAGTACGACCGGTGAGCTCGGCGTCACTGCTGGATCCGACCATAAGCACCAGTTTATGGTTTATCCCTGCCAATGCTGTGCTTGAATTCTCACTCAGTTTCAGAGAACAACCTCCCCTCATGAGTTCTAATAACCGCCTCCAACAGTGGGTCGTAGCCATAATGGCGACCATGAGCACCGCTGTCTGCTGGGCGGCACCCAGCCAAACGGGGCACACCGATTTCAACCGTGATATTCGACCGCTTTTTGCAACTCATTGCACCGCATGTCATGGCGGGGTCAAGGCGGCCGGCAAGATCTCATTTGTCTATCGCGATAAAGCATTGGCCTCAGGAAAATCCGGCCTGCCTGCCATCGTGCCTGGACGCCCAGAAGATTCGGAAGTCATCCGCCGCGTGACCACTACCGACCCGGATGAACTCATGCCACAACCCAAACACGGTCCTCGGTTATCCGAGGCGGAAATCGCCGTCTTGCGTCAATGGATTCGGGAAGGCGCGACGTGGAGTGAGCACTGGTCTTTCGTGCCGCTGTCGCCACCCCCAAAACCCGAGATCAAAAACCTGGGTTGGACACGCACCTCAATCGACTCCTTCGTCTTGCACCGCCTCGAGTCCGAAGGTCTCAATCCATCGCCCGCAGCCTCTCCCCAGGAATGGCTTCGCCGAGTGTCTTTAGACTTGATCGGACTTCCACCATCGTTGGAGGAGTACTCGGATTTTGTGGTTCACCTTAGGATTGACCGCGAGAGCGCCAAGGCGCGGGTGGTCGATCGCCTCTTGGGTTCCCCCCATTTTGGTGAACGATGGGCGGCCCTCTGGCTGGATCTCGCCCGCTACTCAGACACCTTCGGGTTCGAAAAGGATCCGCATCGCGAGATCTGGCCATGGCGTGATTGGGTGATCCGCGCCTTCAATAACGACCTGCCATTCGACCAGTTTACACTCAAACAATTGGCCGGCGATCAACTCCCCCAACCGTCTCCAGATGATTGGCTCGCCACAGCCTTCCATCGAAATACACAGAATAACACTGAAGGAGGTACAGACGACGAGGAATACCGCATGGCCGCGGTTTTGGATCGAGTAAATACCACCTGGACAACTTGGCAAGCCACCACCTTCGGCTGTACCCAATGCCACGCCCATCCCTACGATCCATTCCCACATCAGGACTATTATCGTTTCGTCGCATTCTTCAACAATTCCGAGGACTGCGACCAAAATGATGACTTCCCAAAAGTCCTATTCTCCCTAGACCCGGATCGACGTGATCAGACGGTCCAACTCCAGCGAGAAACCCGACGCCTCCGCGAAGCGCTAAACGCCGACGGCCTTGAAACCGTCGCCCAGATCACCGACTGGAAGCCCTGGATACCGTCAGAAGCCAAGGCTTCCGGCGGCAGCTTGGTGGTGGATGCGTCCGGCATCATTAGCACGCGAGGCACCATCCCTATCACGGTCCAATACACGCTCGCCGTTCCAGCAGTGTCCGGGATGACCGCCATCAAGATCCGAATTCTCCCAGATTCGATGGATCTCAAACGCGCGCCGGAACGTGGCCAGGCATTCTCCAAATTGCGCCTCTCCTGGGTTATTCCCGGCCAATCCAACCAACCGATCGCCTTCGCAGAGGTCATTGCAGATCATTTAGCCGGTCCTCGCGACCCCAACAAAGTGTTGGAAGGAGATGGCGGCTTTGGGAGCTACCCCGTCATGGCTGGTCCCCGCGAAGGTGTCCTCTTGCTAGAGAAACCCCTTAAAGTCTCACCCGATGGAACCTTACAACTCACCCTGGACCATGGCATCGCGGCCAATAGCGGCGTCCAGGCTTGCGCGTTGAGAAAATTCACCCTGTGGACCTCAACGGATACCCGCTTGACAACACTCGCCAACTCACCAACTCGCCAAAATACTTGGACTCAGTGGCGCGCCGCCCTGGCCAAACTCAAGGACGTGGAGGGCGTCCGAGTACCCGTCATGATTGAGCGTTCTCCGAGCGCCTCTAGAGAGACCCGAACCTGTATCCGTGGCTATCGATAGACTCTCGACGAGGTCGTCCAGCCGGGAGTTCCCGAAGTACTCAAGCCAAAGTCCATCGACTCGCCCGGAAGTCGCCTGGAGATGGCTCAGTGGCTGATTCATCCAGAGAATCCACTCACCGCGCGTGTCCTGGCAAACCGTCTTTGGGCGGAGTTATTCGGGCGTGGAATCGTCGTCACGGTGGAAGACTTTGGAGCCACTGGCGCCAAACCTTCCCATCCCGAATTGCTCGATCATCTGGCCCTGCGACTCCAGGGGGAGTTCGGCTGGTCCATTAAACGATTTCTACGTGAACTAGCGCTTTCATCCACTTACGCACAAAGTAGTCGCATCCCAGCGGACCTAGCAGAACGAGACCCGCAGAATCTTCTGTTGGCGCGGGGCCCGCGCTCCCGACTCTCGGCAGAAATGGTCCGGGACCACGCACTTGCCGTAGCTGGCGTCTTGTCTCGCAAACAATATGGTCCACCCGTTTATCCACCCCAACCGGAGGGCATCTGGAACACGGTTTACAGCAGCGCCAAGTGGGAAACGTCGTCCAATGATGATCGGTTTCGTCGCGCCATTTACACCTATAACCGACGCACCAGCGGTTACCCAATGTTCCTCACCTTCGACAGCCCCACTCGCGACAGTTGCGTCGCCCGCCGGATTCCCAGCAATACCCCACTTCAGGCGCTCACGACCTGGAACGATCCAGCGTTTATGGAAATGGCCCAATCACTCGCCACCCGGATGGATTCCAATGCCGGAACCACTCGCGAGAAAATCGCACGTGGCTGCCGCCAGATCACTCTGGAGGATCCGCCAACCCCAATGATCGATAGCCTCATCCGACTCTTTGACGGAGCCCTCGAGGAGTATCGAAGGGATCCCGAATCGTCGAAGAAGCTCGGCGACACCCCGGAACGTGCCGCCTTAACCTTGGTGGCGAACACGCTGTTGAACCTGGACATTTCCCTGACCCGTTGAGCCCATGAATCCAATCAACCCCATTCAAGAAGATCTGATCCGCCATACCACCCGTCGCCATTTCCTTCGCGACTGTACGACTGGCATGGGAGCATTGTGGCTCGCCTCCGAAGCAGGCCGCGTCTGGGGTTCCGCCGGGTCGGTGCCTCGAGACACCTCGAACCCATTTCGCCCCACCGCCCCCCCTTATAAATCCAAAGCCAAACGGGTCATCTATCTCCATATGGCAGGGTCTCCAAGCCAACTGGAACTCTTCGACTACAAACCCGAACTCGCCCGTCTGGATGGCAAGGACTGTCCCCAAACCTTATTGGCGGGACGCCAATTTGCTTTCATTCAAGGCGTTCCAAAAATGCTCGGCCCACAGTTCCCATTCCGCCGACATGGGCGGAGTGGTCAATGGGTCTCGGATCGATTGCCGCTCTTGGGCTCCGTCGCCGACGACATCTGTTTCATCAAGTCGATGTTTACGGACCAGTTTAACCACGGCCCCGCCCAATTACTCATGCACACCGGTAATCAAAACCTGGGTTCCCCCAGTGCCGGAGCCTGGGTCACCTACGGCCTTGGAACAGACAACCAGAATTTGCCCGGCTTCATCGTACTCACCAGTGGTGGCAAGAACCCCGACGCTGGTAAATCGGTATGGGGCTCTGGATTTCTTCCCTCGGTATACCAGGGTGTCCAATGCCGTTCCCTAGGCGATCCCGTCCTGTTCCTTTCCAATCCCCCAGGGGTCACCCGGAATCTGCGTCGAAAAACACTTCAGGCCTTGAATGAAATCAATGCACGCCACGCCGCCGATGTTGGGGATCCCGAAACCCTGACGCGAGTCGCTCAGTACGAACTCGCCTTTCGCATGCAGGCCGAAGCCAGCGACGCTTTCGATATCAGCCAGGAATCAGCCGGGATCCATCAACTTTATGGCACCCAGCCCGGCCGCGAATCTTTCGCTAATAATTGTCTTCTCGCCCGTCGACTCGCCGAGCGCGGCGTCCGCTATGTCCAACTGTTTGACTGGGGTTGGGACAGTCACGGCGCGGGTGAAAACGAAGCGCTCAACCATGGTTTCAAGGGAAAGTGCGAGAGCGTCGATCGCGCTCTCATGGCACTCATCGCCGATCTCAAACAGCGGGGGATGCTCGACGAAACCCTCATCGTGTGGAGCGGTGAATTTGGCCGTACCCCAATGCGAGAAAATCGCAACGGCGTCGAAATGAAATACATCGGACGAGATCACAACCCAGCCGCGTTCACCCTTTGGATGGCCGGCGGCGGCGTCAAAGGTGGTATCAGTTTCGGCGAAACCGACGAATTCGGATACCAATCGGTCATCGACCGGGTATCGATCCATGATGTCCACGCCACCATGCTGTCACTACTCGGTTTCGATCATCTTCGTCTGACTTACCCCGTCTCGGGAGTCAACCAACGCCTCACCAACGTCACCAAACCCGGTAGCGAAATCGTCCGCGCGATCCTGGCGTAGATTCCTGAGATTTATTCTAAGGAAGTTCCTCCCGGGCCGTTGTGTCATTAGAAACGGCAAATGGTGGAACCTGTCGAAAGCACTTCCAGATCCGAATTCGTACGCACCGCCCTCGAACGGTATGAGGCAGCGCTCGTACGGCATGCTTACGGTATTACTGGGGACCTGGAAACCGCACGGGACGTCGTCCATGACACGTTCCTAAAGCTTTTCGATCAACCGCCCGAGGCGGTCGATGGGCATCTCGCTCAATGGCTCTTCACCGTTTGCCGAAACCGCGCCCTGGATGTGAACCGGAAAGAGAGCCGTATGACGCCTCTAATCGACGAACAAATGGAACGAATCGCCGCACTCGACCCATCCCCATCGGCCCAGGTCGAACAGCGCGATACCACCCGCAACATGTTGGATCTCATCGATCAGCTGCCACACAACCAACGCGAGGTGGTCCGCCTGAAATTCCAAGAACAACTCAGTTATGAGGAAATCGCCGCCGTGACCTCACTCAGCCCGAGCAATGTCGGATTCCTCCTTCACACTGCCATCAGGACGCTTCGAGCGCGCCTAGCCAAACTGGACATAACCCTCACCCCTCGCTGAACCCCATTCCTTCCAATGCCGAATTCTTATGAAACTTTCCGCTGATTCTCCCGAATTAACCGCCTACGCGCTCGGGCAACTCACCGCTGATCAGGCCGCCGAAGTCGAAAACGCGCTCAGCGTGTCCCCCGAACTAATGGCAGAAATCGAAGCCATCCAAGCGACTGCCACCTTGCTCGAAACCGAATTCGCCGCCGAACCAAAACTCGAACTGTCCCTAAAACACCGAGATAGGATTCTTCTACGGTTGCAAGCGGACCCAGGCCTGACACTGCCAAATAGCCGCCCAGGCCCATCGGACTCGATACCCACAAAGCAACTCTCTCTCGGGGATCTGTGGATCCAATGGCGTCACGTCTTAGAATTCGGTCTCGCGGGGGCCGCTGCATTGACCCTCGCCGCCATTGTGTGGCCCGAAGGCGCCCAAACCCCGAGACAACTGGCACAGAGCGCCCCAATCGCCAGCACCAGCAACCACCGACAAACCACGGCGCTCAGTTCTGAACCAAATCGCAACCAGGATTCATCGATGACCGAGTCCAAGTCGATTCCCGAAGACCTGTTGCAAATCTCCAACCATCCGCTTACTTCTGAACTCGCTGGAGATCGTCCGCCCGCAAGCACCGTGTCGTCGCTTCCGCCAGCAACTAAGCCATCGGCGTCATCCAGCTCTCCGAAGCTCGTCAACACTCCGATCCTCCTCGCCGCCGGCGGTAGCACCTCGATCGCAGCAGCCGAGAAGTCGGCCCAACATCCCGCAACAATTGCCGACAATTTGGCGACTGCCAGTTCGATAACACCTGAACCTAAACTGGCCCAACGCTACGGCTTGTCCGTCTCCGCCACACCGGATGGTGGTCGTTCCACGTCTCTTTCGTCACGGGGTCGCACGCCAGCGTTTGCCCCCCTTGCCCGGGGCGCAACTCGAATGGTACAGGAATCGGAAAAGATGCAGGCCACCGATGGCCTCCCTTTCGATCGCCGCAAGGTGCTCGCAGATAACTTTTCCAGCACCTTGGAAAAACGAAACCAACCGCCTGCCGAAGATTTCGGTCGCCGCTATTGGCGCGACCAACCGACGCCAAAAATTGGCAACGAAGCCTACTCGGTGATTGTAGAGAAATCCTTTTTGGATACCGCGCACTCTCCTTTGTCCACATTCAGCATTGATGTCGACACCTCGTCGTACTCCAACGTTCGGCGGTTTCTGCGCGAAGGTCAACTGCCACCCGCCGACGCCGTCCGCATCGAGGAGCTCATTAACTATTTCCCTTACGATTACACACCACCACGCTCCGTCGAACACCCGTTCGCGTTGCATCTCGAACAAGCCGCGTGTCCTTGGGATCCCCATCACCGACTCCTCCGCGTCGCTATCAAGGCTCGCGAAGTCCAGCGCTCACAGCGACCTCACGCCAATCTCGTGTTCCTGGTGGATGTCTCCGGTTCGATGTCGCCTGAGAACAAACTTCCGCTCGTTAAGCGATCTCTCCGCATGTTGGTGGATCGGTTGGGGGAAGCCGACAACGTCGGAATCGTCACCTACGCCGGTAAAGCGGAGATCGCCTTGCCACCCACCAGCTGTGACCAAAAGGCGCTCATTTTTGCCGCCATCGATCGACTTGAGGCTGGCTCCGGCACGAATGGCGGCGACGGTATTCAGGGCGCCTATCGCATGGCACGGGAACAATTCCAAAAGGCCGCCGTCAACCGCGTGCTGCTTTGCACCGACGGCGACTTCAATGTGGGCATCACCACACACGACGCGCTGAAGGAACTCATAGCGCGTGAGGCCAAAAGCGGGGTGTTTCTGAGTGTCCTCGGATTTGGTATGGGTAATCTAAAAGATTCGACCATGGAACTCCTCGCTCATGAAGGCAACGGCCACTATGCCTATATCGATTCGTTCACCGAAGCTCGAAAGGTTCTGAGTGAGCAACTTGAAGGAACCCTCGTGACCGTCGCCAAAGATGTCAAAATTCAGATCGAATTTAACCCACTGCAAGTCGCCCGCTGGCGACAGATCGGCTACGAAAATCGGTCCATGGTCGCCCGGGATTTCCAAGATGATTCCAAAGATGCTGGCGATATTGGTGCCGGACACACGGTCACTGCACTCTACGAAATCATCCCCGCATCACCACAACTCGCCGCCAATGGCCAGCCTTTGCGCTACCAACCAGCTCAACCCGCTCAACAGAAATCCCAATCCTCGGAACATGGAGATGAATGGTTTCACATAAAGCTTCGCTACAAGCAACCCGATTCGACGGTGAGCACCCTGATGGAGTCACCATTTTCAGACACCGGACTCGAAATCGCCCGCGCCAGTGCGGACTTCAAATGGTCAGCGGCCGTGGCGGAATTCGGAATGCTGCTACGGGATTCTTCCCACAAAGGCTCTGCCACCTTTCAATCCGTATTGCGCCTGGCAGAGCAAGGCCTTGGCTCGGACACTCAGGGATATCGCAGTGAATTTATTGACCTCGTCCGCAAAGCGGAGCAGTTGCGAAGCAGATAAAGAATTACCAATCGCCCTCGGTTGTGGGTCGATCCAGATCCGAGTTACACGGACACAGGCCTCAGGAGATGTTCCGCCAGGACTTCAAATTCAGCTTGCTGCACTCGCTTCAGAAATAACGCTTCTTCACTCCGGGTGCGGCCGAGAGAAACCCGTTCGACCTCGTCCACAAACAAGAACGGATCCAGGATGCCAGCAACCGTCAACCGGTGCGCCAATTCCCGGCCCACATCATCCCCCGCCAAGGCATTGACACGATTCGCCAAGGTCCGATAAATCGGGTGATCCAGCACTCGGCGAAACCAGTACTTGGAATTCCAGAAATCCGGCTCGCGCCGATGTAGAATCGCATGGATCAACGAGGCATCCGATTCGGCTCCATCCTGAACCAGATCGTGAGCCTCGTCATGATGATCGTGATATAATAGCGCCGTGGCTCGCAGCGAACGCTCAGACGACGACGTCAAACCCAATGGGGAGAGCCAAGTCCGAAGCTTACCGTTGAGCTCTGCCGCCGACAAGACGCCGGCGCGCGGTCCCGGCCCCAAATCAGGGGGCTCGACCGTCTGGACAATAGCCCAGAAGTTGGAACAAGTCCGTGGCAGAGAGGACACACTCATTGGTGGAACGCGCCCAACCCTCGTGCCACTCGAACTCCGAGTCAAATCTCCTTGGTGGATTGCAATTGAATCCCCCTCGCTGGTCACACTCGCCATCGATCCTAGCCCTGCACAGCCCCCAGCAAACATCAAAACCCTCCCATCGCCCTTTCCACAGGAATCTTCGCGTCTTCCAAAAGCCTGCTGGGGTTGAGATTCTTTCGATCTCGAAACTTCTCTATTGAATCCCTGCCACAGCCAACTACCACTGTCGGCTTCAGGATTTGATATTGCTCACTCATCACTGGTGAAACCAACCGACTTGCGCGGAGTCCTCCGCTACATCCCTCGCTTCCGTGAGAAGACCTTTGTCATCGCTATCGATGGCGTGATCGTCACGGATGATGTCTTCCCCAATCTGCTGCTCGACATTGCAGTCTTGCGCTCTCTGAACATCCGGGTGGTGCTCGTGCATGGAGCCTCCCACCAAGTCGGTTTGCTCGCCGCAGAACGGGGGGTTACCGCATCCAACCTGGATGGCACGGGCATCACCGACGCCCAAACACTTCAAATCGCGCTCACGGCCGCCAACCGTCTCACTCACGAGATCCTCGAAGGGCTTAGCGCCAGCGACTTGCGCGCGGCGTGCACGAACGCCGTCATTGCTCATCCGCTAGGCATTATTGGCGGCGTCGATCACTTGTTCACCGGCAAAGTGGAACGTCTGGATACCGAACTACTCCAAACCCTCCTCTCCCAAGGCATCATACCTCTGGTGCCCCCTCTGGGGTTCGACGGGGAGGGAAAAACGTTCCGTGTCAATTCCGACTCGATCGCCTGCGCCCTCGCCGAGCAATTGAAAGCGGTGAAGCTCATCTACGTGACAGCGTATGATGGGCTGCAAATAGACGACTCGTTGCTCCGCCAAACACTGGCCACCGAACTCAAGCAACGGCTCGCGAACGGTGCCACTTTCAGCAATGGGTTGCAATCCAAGGCCCGCCACGCCGTCGTTGCTTCGGAGGCCGGCGTTCCGAGGGTCCACATTATCAACGGGCGGTTCGATGAATGCCTACTCTCCGAGGTGTTTTCCAACGAAGGAATCGGCACGCTCATCTACGCCAACGAATACCAACAGATTCGTCGCGCCCTCAAAAAGGATATCCGAAGCCTTCTGGCTCTCACCAAGAACTCCGTAGCAGCCCAGGAGTTGATGAAGCGCACCCGAACCGAAATCGAACGACAAATTGGGGACTATTACCTATTCGAAATCGACAAGAACCCAGTCGCCTGTGTCGCCCTTCACCTTTACCCCGAACAAGACCAAGGGGAGCTCGCCTTCTTATACGTCAGTCCATCCCATGAGAATCAAGGCATAGGCCGTAAACTCATCCAATTCGTGGAGGACAAAGCTCGAGAATTGGGTCTCGCCGAACTGATCACACTCAGTACCCAGGCATTCAGCTATTTCATGACCAAAGGCGGATATAGTGAAGGTGGCCCAGAAAATCTGCCTCCCAATCGCCGCGATCGTTATGATATCAGCGGCCGAAATTCAAAGGTCCTCGTCAAGCGACTGAAGAATTAGGGATTGACCACCACCCATGGCTCCACGTTACCCCGTATAACGCCGTAACTGTTTGAGCGCCACTTCCAGGTATTTGGGCCAAGGCGCTTCCATATCGACCTTTTGACCGGTCAGTGGGTGATCCACTGACAACTTCCAGGCATGTAATGCCAGACTCGGCGTCAATGGATTCTCCTCGCGTCCTGGCTTTAACCGAAACCCTCGCTTGATCTGAGAGAGCATTAACTGAACACCATCTCCATACAACGGATCCGCAAAAATCGGATAACCCGCAAACTTCAAGTGCACCCGGATCTGGTGCGTTCGTCCAGTTTCCGGATGACACGACAGCAAGGTCACACCGTCGAACCGCTCCAACACTTGAAACCGGGTCAGTGACTTCTTTCCGTCCCTCGCCCACCGCATGAATCCTGGCCTCCGCTCATCCGGCGCCAACTTGGCGTCCACCTCAAAAGTATCCTCAGAAGGCGAGCCTTGGACCAGTGCGACGTAACTCTTTTTGGGGACGCCGGATCCAAATTGATTGGCCAAATGGATCAATGCGGGTTTGTTCTTGGCCAGCAACATCACGCCACTGGTTTCAAAATCCAACCGATGCACATTGGCAAGGTAGGTCAGCGCTCGCGCCGTAGCCCACGGTTTCCCATCCGCAATGCCCGCGTGCAGCAGCCTCATTAGATTGGGCCGTGCCGCATCATACCGATCCGGGGAACTCAATAAACGCGATGGCTTGTCGACCGCCAGCAGGTCCGGATCTTCATGCACTACCCCAATTTCCCAAAACTCGCGCGTCGTGGGCGATGAGATCTTGATGGCAGGATACCGGACGGTCATTGCGGGCCAGCATCCACCTGACTCTGTTTCAAATACTGGTTCAGGCCAGATTTCTCAAACTCTTGGGACACCCATTGCTGCAGCACCGACATGCTGCCGTACTCGCGCAAGTTGTTCTGAACTTCCGCCATCTCAGCTTTCACTTTGGTTTCGTCAGCAGGTCGTCGCTCCTTCACGTGAATGATGAGGCCGCCATCGCGGGGATTGCTGAGGTATTCGCTCACGCCACCCACTTTTACAGATAACACGGAACCAAAGATCTCGCGTGCAAACGGCTCGAATCCCGGGATCGTTCGGGCAACCCGAGACAATGGAGGGAGTTCTTGAACCTTCACCCCAAGCTCAGCCGCTATCGACGCAACGGTTTTACCCTGCGCCAATCCATTCGTCAGCGCCGCGTGGAACTCCATGCCGGCCCCCCGAGCCGCCAGACCAGCCTGCTCCTGCTTGTAGCTGGCCAACACCTCCGACTTGACGAGTTCGAATGGGCGGAATTCCACAGGGAACTTAGCCTTAACGGCGAAGACATAGACACCCTGTTCGGTGATCACTGGCGTCGTGAAGGGATTCTCAGCCGACAATCCAAAGATCTGCTCGCCCAGCTTGCGCTGGCCCTCGAACCCAGGTATCGACGCCGAACGGGGAAACGGAGGTGTTGTGTAGACTTCCTGTTTCGCCAATGCCGCAAAGTTCTCGAAACTGAAGCTCGCCAGGTTGGCATCCGGCTTTTGCGATTCGGCACCAAAGGAGTCGTTCAATTGATTATAGAATATCACGCATTGATTGCGGGCCAGACTCAACGCGACCGCTTTGCGCTGATCTTCCTTCAGTTTTCCAATTGCCGCTTCCTTGGTCAGCACATTGTTCTGTTCATCCCGAAAAGAGTCCGCACCTTGTTTCTGGTACTGAGATTCCAACTGGACATTAAAATCGGTCACTTTCGCCAACTCCGCGTCGGCTTCCGCCAAATGATTAGATGCCGGGAACTGGACATACGCGGCCGCCACTCGCGCAGGGATCATGTAACGCGCGATTTGATTGGTGTAGTATTGGGGCAGGCTCGCTTCAGCCACTTGGACTCCCGCCAAGTAGTTTGTCATCGGAAAAACGACCACACTGGCCAAGGTCTCTTCATGCGCCGTTCGCACCTCGTCTTCAACCTCTCGGGGTGTAACCAGCTTGCCAGCGGCACCAACGACGTCCAACAGGTGCCGTCGACCGATCTCGTAGCGAACAAATTCTGTGAACTCAAGTTCCGTGAACCCACGGGCAACCACCATGGATTGGAGAAAGTTTTGGTAGTTGAACTGCCCAGTACTCGGATCAGTTAAATTGTCGCGAATCCATTTCGCCACGTCCTGATCACTGACGTCGATCTTGGCCGATCGGATCTTTTCCAAGAACAACAACGTTTGGTACGCTGCCCGATCGTCATTGCTGGAGGTGCGACCCGATAGACTCTCCTGGAGTCTGGTCAATCGGTCTGCCTTAACCTTCAAGTCCGCCGTGATGACTCGTCCATCAATCGATGGTCCCCCCGCACCGCTATCAATGAGCGATCGCAAGGCGGGTTGGTTGGGGCTGAAGAATGCGGTAAAGCTGATGATCACCCCGGCGACGACGATGATCCACAACCACTGCTGGTGCTTACGTATGGTTCCGAACATATGAGCTCTGAAGTAACAAGAGCGCGGACGGTAGCCACCGGGAAAAAATGTGGTCAAACTCGAAAACAACCCAATTGAAGGTCGTGCCCAGGCAATTCTCGACGTTTCCAACTTGGCACGGTAACTTCTTTCAACCCATGACAACCCACTTTTGTTGGCTTTTTTGCATTTTTACGGCCTTCTTTCCTCTTGTTTTAGGTGCTGAAACGGCGTTTTGGGTCGCCTCATTTAACTTAGAAAATTTTTACACCCACCCCTCCCCAACCCGGCCTTTGAAGCCTCAAAAGTCCCGTTTGAAGGTCCAAGAGTCTATTCTCACGCTCCAACCAGACGTTCTCGCCGTCCAGGAAATCGGCGATGCTCAGTCGTTTTCAGACCTGCAGTCTTCCCTAAAATTCAATGGCCTTCACCTGCCCCACGCCGAACTCGTCCGCGGCTCCGATACCAACATCTGCCTCGGCATCCTGAGTCGGTTTCCCATCACGGCTCGGCGTCCACACACCAACCTCCATTTCTTCATCGATGGCCATCGGTTTCGGATGGCACGAGGCGTTGCCGAAGTCGACCTTGCCGTCAGCCCCACTTATCGCTTCATCCTGCTCAATGCGCATCTCAAATCGAAACGCCCCATTGCGGAAGCCGACGAAGCCGAAATCCGCGAACAAGAGGCACGCCAACTCCGACGAATTATCGACCGTATCCTCACCCACAAGCCCGGTGCTAATGTGGTCGTGTGCGGCGACTTCAATGACACCCCGGACTCATTGACCCTGCGTTCTCTTTTGGGTTCCGGCGCCGGGCGCCTTATCGACACCCGTCCGGAAGAAATGTCCGGGTTGGATTTCCTAAACCGCAGACCGAAAGCCAGCGGATCGCGAGCCACGACATGGACCCATTTCTACAGCAAGTCCGACGTCTACAGCCGCTTCGATTACATCCTGCTCAGTCCGGGCATGGCCGCCGAATGGTCCCATGGAGATGCCTTAGTCCTCAATAGTCTCGATTGGGGATTGGCCTCCGATCACCGACCCATCATGGCACGGTTCATCGCGCCGTAGCCGACCCGGATCCTTCACGACCTGGAAGTTAATCGAGCTCAAAAGGCGTCCAACGCACGGCCCCCGATTGAGCAAAAGATGCTCAACCGGCAACGGTTACTCCGAGCCCAACCGACAAGGGACCAGAGCGGCATCCTTCATCCCGTGAAGGATTTTCTTGTCAGCAGGACAGACCGTAGCCAGCACACCCCCCAATCGGGTTCGTGCGGCATCGCCGTCTCCTACCACAAAATAATAGGGGCACAACCGCACCCTGGCCGCCATGGGAACCAAGGCGTTGGCCGTAAAATCCACGTAATTGGATGTAACCTGCCTGGGTTTGTGAAAGCGTTGCAGAACATAAGGCGACCGCGGCCATCGCCCCAAGGCTTCGTCCACCGCCGCACTCCAATCCGCCGTGCTCATGTCGCTTCCCAAAGACACACCGCGCGCCCCCCATGCCTGCTCACTAAATCCAGAGATCTTGAGGATCAAATCGCGCTCCCGCTGGCTCAACAACTTCAACTGGGTCCAATCCGTCAGATCCAATCCAGGATAAGCCGCATGCGGTGGCAATGGCGCCGGATCCACTACCCAAGTCTGCGGTACCACTCGCAGCAACCGGTTCAAAAATCCTTCCCCGAGTTCCTGCCGCCAAAAGGGTTTCAAGTTGCGATTCCAAAGCAGAGCGAACAACAGCTTTTCTTCAAAAATTGGCTTGGGTGGCGGCGTTAGAAAAATCTCTCGAGCAGCCGCTCGTTCAAAGAGACTCGCCGCCACAGGGACATTCCCCAAATCGAACAGCTCAAAAAACCGATAAAAGGCATCCCCGGGTTGAATGTCGACTTCGTTGGGATCAGTCACCCCAATACGGCCCGCAGCCATCTGCCCGCAGAGCCATTCCATTTCAGGTCGGTAGGAGCGGGATTCATCCGAAACAATAATTCTTACCCGAGGGGCCTGGCCAAACAACGAGGCAAATCCATCCTTCATTCCTGAAGGCCCCCCGATGACCGCTGACTCCACAGAATGCCCCTCAGCCCCAGCCAAAGCCGAGTAAGTCTGATTCAGCCACTGGGTGAGCCCGATGCCTCCCGGCACCGAGTCCAACTCGGAAATGGCGAACCCGGCTTCCGTGAGAAGAATGTCCGGCCGAATCACCCGAGGGATTTCCGCTTTGATTCCGGCATCACGCTGCCATGCGATGAGCGATTCGGGCTTTCCTTGATCCAGCAGCGTCGCCACCCAACCCGGTGCTTTGCCCTCCAAGCTCTTTCGGTAAAGCAGATTGACGGCGCGATAAAACTGGAGCAGCACCCGGCCCAGCGATTCAAGCTCCGCTGCAAAACGAGGTTCCAGTTCGAACGGCTGCGGCGATATTCGCCAATGCTGGTCGGCAAACAACCCGCCTGATGGCAGGGCATCTCGAACAAATCGGGCGCGCTCGATGTCGGTCATCGAGCGCAACCTAGGTGGGAAGGATTCCCTTGGAAAGGAACCGATTTCAGCGAGAGAAACCCACTGAAAAGAGGCTTTACCCATTGAAACCGCACCCCGTTAGGCCTCATAAATCCCGCGACCCTTATGACCGCCGACCCAACCGCCGCTCCCAGTCGAATTGTCGACATGCACTATGCCGAACGGCCCAGAGAACGCCTCGCCGAACGCGGCGCCCAGGCACTCCGAAACGCAGAACTCATCGCCATCCTGCTCCGCACCGGCGTTCAAGGCGCGTCCGCTGTCACCATCGCCGAGGCGCTCCTCGCTCGCTTTGGCAGCCTTGAATCCCTGGCTCGGGCGTCCCTCGACGACTTGCGTATGCGCGGGGTCGGACGCGACAAAGCCATCGCGCTCAAAGCTGCCTTCACCCTCGCCAGCCGCATGGCTGAGGAACTCCGGCGCGATTCACCTGTCCTGGACACACCCGAGGCCGTCGCGGCACTCTTAAGGGATGAAGCCGCCTGCTGCCAGGTCGAGCGCCTCCAGATCGTCATGCTGAACACTCGCCGCAGACTTATCCGAATCGAGACCGTCGCCGAAGGCATTCTCGACCAGGTGCCCGTACACGCGCGTGAAGTATTTCGCCGGGCTATCAGCGCAAATGCCCACGCCATTATCGTCGCTCACAATCACCCCAGCGGCGATCCCCTCCCCTCCGAAGCCGATATCCGCGTCACACGCGACCTCAATAGAGCCGGTCACCTCCTGAAAATTGAAGTCCTGGATCATATCATCCTCGGACGCCGCACCGAAACTCGACCCCGGGATTTTGTCTCGCTTCGGGAGTTGGGTTATTTTCACCCATGAACGCAGAAATCCCCGCACAAATCCATCCACTCGCCTGCGTGCATCCCGATGCAGAAATCGGGAGCGGTGTGTTGGTAGGTCCCTTTGCTGTAATCGACGCCGATGTTCGTTTGGGCTCCAATTGCATTGTAGAGCCTCACGTGCACCTGACCGGACACACCACCATTGGCCCTAACAATCGTTTCCATACCGGCGCGGTGATCGGTGATGCGCCACAGGATCTCAAATACGCCGGAGCCTCAACCCGACTCCTCATCGGCTCCGGAAACGTCTTTCGCGAACACGCCACGGTTCATCGTTCCGCCAAGCTCGAAGAAGCCACCGTAATCGGCGACGAAAACTTCTTTATGGCTGGCTGTCACGTAGGGCACAACTGCCAGATTGGCTCCCATAATATCATCGCCAATGGAGTGCTCCTCGCGGGCCATGTCATCGTCGCCGACCGAGTGTTTTTATCAGGTAATTGTGTCGTACACCAGTTTTGCCGCATCGGACGCCTCGCCCTCATGCAGGGCGGATCTGGCATCAGCAAGGATCTTCCGCCATTCTGCGTCGCCCGCGGTGACAATGGCATCTGCGGTTTGAATGTCATCGGCCTGCGCCGCGCCGGGTTCAGCAGCGCCCAACGCCTCGAACTGCGCCAAGTTTACCACGCGATTTTCCGTTCGCGACAACGCCTGCGCTCAACCATCGAAAATGCTCTGAAACAATACCTCGATCCGGTTTCTCAGGAATTACTCCAGTTCGCTGCCACCTCCCAACGCGGCTTATGCAGCGATACCAGCAGCACCAACCCCTTGCGTTGACGCTAAGGTGCCCGCCCACGTAGCCTCGCCGTCGCATGATCATTGCACCGTCGCTCCTGGCGGCGAATTTCGGTCGGTTTGCCCATGAAGCTGCCCGCGCCCATCGCTCGGGCGCCGAATGGCTTCACTTGGATATCATGGACGGAAATTTCGTTCCCAACATCTCCTTCGGCCCCGAAGTCGTCCGTGCTGTCCGCCCGTACTTCAAGCGAATACTGGACGTCCACCTCATGTGTTCTAACCCGGAAATTCTCCTGGAACCGTTCGCGCGCGCCGGTGCCAACACCATGACGGTTCACGCCGAACTGGGTGCCGATGTGGTCACGCCGTTGCTCTGGAAAATCAAATCTCTCGGCAAAGGGGTCGGTCTCGCAGTGAATCCGCCCACCAACGTCGCCGAACTCAAGCCGTTCCTGGACAAGATTGATCTGCTGTTGGTGATGACCGTAAACCCCGGATTTGGCGGTCAGGTGTTCATCGAAGAATGCATCCCAAAGATTCAACAGGCCGCTGCCTGGAAACGTGAACTCGGATTGAAGTACCGAATTGAAGTCGACGGCGGTATTAACGAAACGACCGCTGTGGAATGTGCCCGAGTCGGCGCCGACACTTTTGTCGCCGGCACCGCATTGTTCTCGAAACGCAACTTGGGGGCGGCCGTCAAACGCCTGCGTCACTTGACGCAACGCGCCGCTCCTGGCATTTAGGCCGTGCTTTTCCAAATCCAATACCCGACCCGGCGATCATGATTCCCGCCCTGCTCGCCACCATCCTGTTCGCATTTTCGTCGGTGTCCGCCAAACGCTCAGTCCAGTACCTCGGTTCCAACAACGCCAGTTTACTGCGGATCATTCTCGCCACCCTAGTCCTAGGTCTCTATGCCCATACCTTCGGCGGCGGACTCCGAGGCGATGGCTTAATGTGGTTCATCGCCAGCGGCTTTATCGGATACGGCATTTGCGACACCGCCATCTTCCTTACTCTGCCACGACTCGGCGCCCAACTGACCAGCTTGATGGTCCAATGCCTCGCCGCACCCATTGCCGCAATCACCGAATGGGTCTGGCATCATCGCCAACTAGAACGAATCGAGTTGCTCGCAGGAGCGTGTGTCCTGCTCGGCGTCGCTATCGCCCTCTTTCCCGGGCGTGCCACCGCCAAACAACTCCACCCAGGCTGGGGTGCCTTCGCCCTAGGGCTCGTCGCGGCAGCCGGACAAGCCTGGGGCGCCGTCCTAAGCGCCCATGGCCAGCAACTCGCCCGAGTCTCGGGCCAACCACTCGACGGCATTACGGTCGCGTACCAGCGAATACTCGCAGGTGCGGCGTTTGTGGCCGTTTGGTGGGCAGTAATGCGATTTCATCAAGGGCCGGGGACCGCGCGGACCACCAAGGCCCCCCCAAGCCGCTATTGGCCGTGGGTCATCGCCAATGTCCTCACCGGACCATCGCTCGGCGTCAGTTGTTACCAGTGGGCTCTCCAGGGCGAAGCCACCGGCGTCGTTCTGTCCATTACCGCACTCACCCCATTAGCCGTCATTCCAATGTCCTGGTGGATCGATCGGGAGCGCCCAACTCAACGATCCATTGTTGGCGGTGTGCTCGCGGTAGCCGGCGTGATCACATTCGCTCTCAGCCGCAATTGAGTCTGGAAATATGAATTGAGCGCCTTAGTCCAGCGCGAGCCTGGCTCATCCATGCAATCCACCCACAACGAAGGGGTTGCGAAAAGTGGTGTCCAGGATGTTGGCGAGACCTCCATAAACCGTGCAGGATGCATCCGCATTTTGACTGGATTTATCCTTGTCCCCACCGGAATCTCTCACTGAAGTTCTCCCTCCGTTATCCGCATGAGCACACTGAATTTTGCTATTATTGGCACGGGTGGCATCACCCTACAGAACCACGTCCCAGGACTCGCCTTGTGTCCGGATGTACGCGTCCACGCCCTCTGTGACCCCAACCCAACCACCCTCGAGTCAGCTCGCCAGCAAACTCATGCCTCAGTAGTTACCTCACGCTGGGAAGAAATCGTTAGCTGTGACGACATCCACGCCGTCATTATCGCCACTCCCAATTATCTCCACCCCACCATCGCCATTGCGGCCGCTCGTTCCGGAAAGCACGTGCTTTGCGAAAAGCCTCTCGCGCTAAATGCCGAGGACGCCCGCACCATGGCCGCCGAGGCCGAAAAGGCCGGCGTTCGCCACATGACGGCATTCACCTACCAGTTCGTGCCGGCCATGCGCTACTTGAAGCACATGATTGATCAAGGCGACTTGGGACGTCCCTACCATTACCGTTCCTGCCGGCTTCAGGATTGGGGAACACGCAATCTGGGATGGCGCCAACAGAAGGCGTTGGCCGGAACCGGCGAATTAGGAGACATGCTTAGCCACCGCATCAATTTTGCAACTCACCTGGTTGGCCCCATGCGCCGCTTGGTTGCCAACGTCAAAAACCTGACCCCAATACGTCATGGAGCCCCCAACGACACCGACGATTGGGTGGCGATCCTCGCAGAATTCAATAATGACGCCAGTGGGGTTCTCGAAAGCTCCAAACTGGCGAGCGGTCGCAATGAAAGTTGGAAAAGCTTGGATTACGTGGAGATCAACGGGAGTGAAGCCAGTTTTGAATTCACTACCGGCAAATGGAATGAGTTGCAATACGGTCGGCTGGGTGGTCCAGGCATGGCTCCGCTCGCAGTCCCCGAATCCTTTTGGGTGTGGCCAGGTTCGAAACGTGACCCTCGTGTCGGTGATCCGTTGATTGCCTTCCGCTATGACCAAGCGGTCGAATTCGTCAACGCCATCCGCGAAAAACGCCCGTGCGCTATTGATTTCCACCATGGTGCACAAGCCCAGGCCATTATGGATGCCGCCGTCCATTCTGCGCAAACTGGTCAGTGGATCACACTGTGACGCACTAAGTCACTGCGAGTCACTGCGCTGAGCCTGAAAGAGCCAAACGCGACATAAGGTCTGAACCCCATGGCGCGTTCGGTAACAGCTGGGTTTGATCCAGCGTCTCGATGCTCTAGCCCAACAACGGTTCAGTGGAACCTTCAACCGGAGCTAAGTCATCACCGGGAATCAGATCCACGGGCGATGTGTCTTCCACCGGTTCATCCGGAATCTCAACCAACGGTTTGAGCACCATTCGGCGATGTCCGTCGAACCCAGTGCCGGCCGGGATGATATGGCCCATGATAACGTTCTCCTTGAAGCCGCGGAGACCGTCGGTCTTGCCCATCGTCGCCGCTTCGGTCAAGACACGGGTCGTATCCTGGAAGGACGCAGCGCTCAAGAAAGATTCGGTTTCGAGGGACGCCTTCGTAATACCCAGGAGGACAGGAGCAGCTTCGGAAGGCTTGCCACCCATCTTCTCAACCCGATGGTTCTCATCCTCAAACGTCAACTTATCGATCTGCTCACCCCACAAGAAAGGGAAGCACTGTAATGTTCCGATTTGGCGCGGGTCTGCAGCTATCCTGGCGGAAGACAATTGAGTCATTGGTGTG
>SXGU01026357.1_pt1 | contig 20774 bp, 8 predicted proteins | sample 3174531 | NCBI WGS metagenome assembly SXGU01 (sample SAMN11356863, study PRJNA531348) | freshwater metagenome | isolation source: freshwater sample F1-140 | place: China: Fuxian Lake, Yuxi | collected 2017-12-25 | reverse complement strand
TTACGCCGGCGAGTTCGGCCCCATCACCATCACCGCGCGTCGCGAGGGCGACGCCTGCATCATCCTCGTCACCGACCTGGGTCCGGGCGTGCCGCCCGAGCATCTGGACCGCATCTTCGACGCCTTCTACCGCACCGACCCTGACCGCGCGCGCAACACCGGCGGTGCGGGCCTTGGGCTGGCCATCGTGAAGACCTGCATCGAAGCTTGCGGCGGCACCGCGACCGCGAAGAACCGCGAGCCTCGCGGCCTCGAAGTGCGCCTCGCGCTCCCGGCCCAGTAGCCCGTGCCGGCGGCTTCCAGCCGCCGTCCCCTCTGAAGCCTCCACCTCTCATTGGCAACTGGCTTCAGCCAGGTGTTCTGTGCCCCCACTGGAAAACTGTTTAAACAGTTTTCCACTTTCGCGACGTGCGTTCACCCGGCTGAAGCCGGGTGCTAATGAGAGCTGCCGCTGTGGCGGCTTCAGCGCCGCTCCCCCTTCGCCACCGTTGCGCCCCCGCCTCGCCCCGCTAAACTCGCGCGCGTGAAAACCTTGACCGCCACTCTGGCCCTCGCCCTCTTCGCCGCGACGACTTCCGCCGCCCCCGCCAAGCCCAACCTCATTTACATCCTCTGCGACGACCTCGGCTACGGCGACGTGAAGTGCCTGAACCCACAGGGGAAAATCGCCACACCCCACTTGGACAAACTCGCCGCCGGCGGGATGATTTTCACGGACGTCCACTCCAGTTCCTCCGTCTGCTCGCCCACGCGCTACGGCATCATGACGGGCCGTTACAACTGGCGCTCCAAGCTCCAGTCCTCCGTGCTCGGCGGCCTCAGCCCGCGCCTCATTGAGCCGGGCCGGCTCACCGTCGCGCAGCTGCTGAGGAACAACGGCTACCACACCGCCGCCATCGGCAAGTGGCACCTCGGCATGGACTGGGTGAAGAAAGAGGGCCAGACCGTCGCCGAGCTGAGCATCGAATCCGCCGCCCAAGTGAACAGTGTGGACTACGCCCAGCCCATCAAGAACGGCCCCACTGCCGTCGGCTTCGACTACTACTTCGGCATCAGCGCCTCGCTCGACATGGTGCCCTACACTTACATCGAGAACGACCGCGTCACCAAGCTGCCCACCGTGGAAAAGGATTTCCCCATGTTCCTCGGACGCGAACAGGGCAAGTGCCGTCGCGGTCCCGCTGCGCCGGACTTCGAGGTCGAGGACGTTCTGCCCACGCTCACCACGAAGGCCATTGACTACGTGAAATCCCGCGCCGCCGACGCGAAGGCCGGCAAACCCTTCTTCCTCTACCTGCCGCTGGCCTCGCCGCACACGCCCGTCGCGCCCACGAAGGAATGGCAGGGCAAGAGCGGCCTGAATCACTACGCCGACTTTGTCATGCAGACCGACCACGCCCTCGGTCAGCTCTTCGCCGAACTCGACAAACAAGGCATTGCCGACAACACCCTCGTCATCGTCACCAGCGACAACGGCTGTTCCCCGCAAGCGAACTTCCCCGACCTTCTCGCCAAAGGCCACAACCCCAGCCACGAGTTTCGCGGCCACAAAGCCGACATCTTCGAGGGCGGCCATCGCGTCCCCTTCCTCGTCCGCTGGCCCGCGCGCGTGAAGGCCGGCACCCTCTCGCAACAAACCCTTTGCCTCACCGACTTCATGGCCACCGCCGCCGACATCATCGGCGCGAAGCTCCCCGACAACGCCGCCGAAGACAGCGTGAGTTTCCTCCCCGCGTTGCTCGGCAAGGAACAGCACTTCCCGCTGCGCGAAGCCATCGTCCACCACTCCATCAACGGCTCCTTCGCCATCCGGCAAGAGCAGTGGAAGCTCGCCCTCTGCCGCGACTCCGGCGGCTGGAGCGACCCCCGCCCCGGCACGCCCAAAGCCACCGACCTCTCGCCCGTGCAACTCTTCGACCTCGGCAAAGACCGCGGCGAGCAAACCAACGTGCAAGCCCAGCACCCCGAAGTTGTCGCCCGCCTCACGAAGCTCCTGGAGAAATACGTCGCCAACGGCCGCAGCACCCCCGGCGCACCGCAGAAAAACGCCGTGGAAGTGAAGCTGGTGAAACCCACGCCCGCCGCCGCCCCCAAGGCGAAGCAAAAGTAACCCGTAGGAGACGACGTAAGGAGTCTCTCGCTTGATTCCGCATCCCTCGCTCCACGTTCCGGGTGGATTGGAGACTCGTCACCTCGTCACCTACGCGGGCAAGTAGGACAGCGCGTCCCGCCTGTCCTTCCATTCGGAACCCCCGCTTGAGCGGTGGTTGCAAACCCCTTCAGAAGTCGGGCTGGAAGCGCCGACCTACTTTGGGGTGGCCGCGCCGGTCAAATGCCGCCGGGTGAATTCCTCCGGGGTGACCGGTTGCACCGCGTAGCCGCTGCCGCGCAGGACATTGAAGTGCTGGCCCTCGGTGATGAGATAGTCCGCGTGGGCGGTGATGGCGCAGTCGGCGAAGGCATCATCATCCGCGTCCGCAGTGATGGTGCGGAAACGATAGGCGGGCGCAACCTCGCGGATGGTGCCATGCAGCAGGCTGATGAGGGCGAACATCCGCGCCACATCCTCCCAGCGCGCCCGGCCAGCCAGACGGAAGATGACCTCCTCGTATTCCAGCAGCATCGGGGTGGAGACGGCGAGCGTCAGCCGCCCCTCCAGCAAGGCCCGCTTCAAGGGAGCATGGGGCGAGGCCTGGCCGAACATTTGCACCAGCGCGTTCGTATCCAGCACCACCGTCATGGGGTGGCGTGCTGGCGCAGGGCGGCCCGCGCCTCGCGAACCAGCTCCGGCAGCCGCGCGAGCTTGCCGGCGGCCCGGTCCGCATCGAAGCCCGCGTCGAGCCGGCCCGAAACCTCTTACAACTCCAGTTGCAGCGCCACGCGATGCAGCAGGGCCACATCCTCATCGCGCAGCCGGTCAATCTCCGCGTGCAGCAGCGGGCGGAGTTGCTTGGGGTCCAGCTCAGTGAGCGTGCTCATGGCGTTTGTCTGCCATAGTTGCAGGGACGAACCAAGGCGCAAATCATCCGGCCCGCGCAACCCACCGGCACGGAAGGAGTCTCTGACTTGGTTCAGCGTTCCGCGTTTCGCGTTCCGAGTTGATTGGAGACTCGTCACCTCGTCACCTACCTCGAAAGTAGGACAGCGCGTCCCGCCTGTCCCTCCTCTGAAATTCCCCGCTTGGGCGGCTTCTGGATAACGCAGTCAAAAGTCAGGCTGGAAGCACTGACCTACTTTGCTCACGCGGCGACTTGCCGCGGGGCCAACCCTTCGCCAATCTCTCCGCACATTTTGACTATGCGCTCACTCCTTATCGGCATTGATTCCGGCACGCAATCCACCAAGGCCCTCGTCGTGGACGCCAAGTCCGGCAAGGTCCTCGGCAGCGCTTCCGCCGCTTACGACCTCCTCCCGAACCTCCCGCCCGGCGCGAAGGAACAGCACCCGCACACCTGGCGCGACGCCACGGCCACCGCCATCAAAGGCGCGCTCAAACAAGCCAAGGCCAAGGCCAGCGAAGTCGTCGCCATCGGCGTCAGCGGCCAGCAGCACGGCTTCGTGCCGCTCGACAAGGCCGGCGAAGTCATCCGCCCGGCGAAGCTCTGGTGCGACACCTCCACCATCGCCGAGTGCGAGGAACTCACGGCGAAACTCGGCGGCCTCAAAGGCGCGAGCAAAGCCGTGGGTAACGCCATTCTCCCCGGCTTCACCGTCCCGAAGATTCTCTGGCTCAAAAACCACGAGCCGAAAAACTTTGCCAAGCTCGCCACCGTCCTCCTCCCGCATGACTACCTGAACTTCTGGCTCACCGGCCAGGCCGTGATGGAATACGGCGACGCCAGCGGCACCGCCATTCTCGACGTGCGCAAACGCAAGTGGTCCGACGCCGTGCTCAAGGCGGTCGGCGGCGACCTCGCCGCGAAGCTCCCGCGCCTGATTTCCAGCGACCAACCCGCTGGCACGCTCCAGGCCAGCACCGCGCAGGCGCTCGGTCTCAACCCCGGCGTGCTCGTCAGCGCCGGCGGCGGCGACAACATGATGGGGGCGATTGGCACGGGGAACACGCGCGCGGGCACCGTCACCGCGAGCTTCGGCACCAGCGGCACGATTTACGCCTGCGCGGACAAACCCGTCGTGGACCCCGCCGGGGAAATCGCCTCATTCTGCGACAGCACGAACCACTGGCTTCCCCTGCTCTGCACGATGAACGTCACCGTCGCCACCGAGATGATGCGGAAGGATTTTGGCTACTCGCACGATCAGTTCGAGGCGAAGGCGGCGAAGGTGCCCGCCGGTTCGCGCGGCCTGCTGCTACTGCCGTATCTCGAAGGCGAGCGCACACCGAACGTGCCCGACGGCTGCGGCACGATGCTGGGCATCAACCCCGGCACCTTCACCGCGAGCCACTACTGCCGCGCCGCGTTCGAGGGCGTCACGCTCGGCATGAACTACGGCCTGCGCCGCCTCGCCGACCTCGGCCTCAAGGCCACGCAAATCCGCGCCACCGGCGGCGGTGCGAAGTCCAAGCTCTGGCGGCAAATCATGGCCGACGTGTTCAATGCTGAGGTGGTCACGCTCAAGGTCGGCGAAGGCGCAGCTTACGGCGCGGCGTTGCAGGCGCTGTGGTGCTGGCGTTTGCAGAAGGGCGAGCAAGTCAGTATCGCCGACCTCACCGACCAATTCGTCACGCTCAACAAAGCCGAGACCGCCGAGCCGAACGCGAAGAACGTGGCCGTCTATCAGGAGCTGCAAGCCTTGCAGGACGCGGCGTCGAAGGCGCTGCGAGGCGTGTTCCAGCAGCACCGGACGTTTGTGCTGAGGTGATCCGGCTCACACTGCCAGGTGATCGCTCACCCGGATTTCAGGGTTGAGGCACGGCGAACCAAGCGCATAGAGGAAACAGGGAGAAACTCATCGTCCTCCGCACGGCGAGAATTACCGAACGGGAGAGCGGCAGCGGAAGCTGGATCAAAGCCCGTCAGCCCTGTGCGGGGCCGGGGGCCGGGCTCGGCAGAGCCGCAGCGGGACTTAGCTTGATGACTGTTTCGCGCATCTCCTTGCCGGCTTTGAACTTCACAATGGCGCGGGGGGGGATGGGCACGTCCGTGGTCGGGGCGTTCGGGTTGCGACCGATGCGGGCCTTGCGGATCTTCACCTCGAAGACGCCGAAGTTGCGCAACTCGACCGTCTTGCCCTGGGCGAGGGCCTCGGTGATGTGATCCAAGGTTTTTTGCACCACGTGCAATACCTGCTGCTGTGATAGTGTGGCCTTACGCACTTGCTCTTTGGTGAGCTTCAATATCCTGATCTTCTCCTCTGTTGGACGGGATTCCTCGCTGATGCGGAGGACAAGGTCGCGCTTGGTCATAGGTGGTGGTTGGTTGGTGGCCGTTTAACGAGTTGGTGCGGAAGACATAACGCAGGCGGCAACAAGGGTCAAGGGCAGCGGGCAAGGCCACCCGCGCAGCCAAGTCAGCACGAAACAATCGAACTCCACCGACAGTGGCCGATGATCAAGCCGCGTCTGCTCAGTGGTTGAAGAGGAACTCTTTGCTGCTGACCAGCGCCCAGACGATGTCTTCGTATGCCTCGCGCTTGGCCTTCGTCTTGGAGGCAGCGTCGGTTGCCTTGGTGACCTTCTTCTCGATGTGCTCCTTCGCGGTGTTGGCTTCGCTGGACTCGGCCTGACGGCTGAAGGCCCAGAGGTAAAGCTCGTTGACCTTCGCCTCGTCGTTGCGCTTCTCGTCGGCGGCGAGGGTGGCGGCGCGGCCCTTCTCGGCGGTGAGCTTGGCCTGGATGTCTTTTGAGTTCAGCAGGTGTAGGCTCTGCGCGAGGCTGGCGTCCTGAGAACGCTCGCACGCGCACGCGCTCGCGGAGTCGGGACGACCGAAGACCTGGAGGAAGTAGCTGCTGCTGTTGTAGCTGTTGTCCGGCAGTTGCACGGCGCGGGTGCCGGCGGGGAGGTTCGCCCAGCTCGCCTCGGACTTGGTGACAGCGTTGATGGCGTCGAAGAGCACTTCGGCGCTGAGACGCTTCGGGTAGTAACGGGAGAAGTTCTGCTTGTCGCCGGCGTTGTGGCTGTTGGGAATCGCGCTCAACTGGTAGGTGGAGCTAGTGACGATGGTGCGGACGAGTTTCTTGAGGTCGAAGCCGGACTCGATGAAGGACTTGGCCAGCGCGTCGAGGAGCTCGGGGTTCACGGGCGGGTTGGTCTCGCGCATGTCGTCTTCCGGCTCGACGAGGCCGCGATTGAAGAAGTGCTTCCAGTAGCGGTTCACGAGCGAGTGCGCGAAGAAGGTGTTGTCCTTCTTGCTCAACCAGTCGGCCAGCGCGTGGCGGGCGTCTTCGTCGGCGGGGATGTCGAGCGGCTTCTCGCCGAGGCCGGCGGGCTTGAGGGCGACGTTGTTCTTCTTGTTCGCCATCGTGGGCGCGCCGCGCTTGGCGAAGACGAGTTCCTCGCCGGGCTGCGAGCCGGGCTTGCGGCTGACCTGGCTGAAGAACGCGCCGAAGCTGTAGTAGTCCGCTTGGCTCCACTTCTCATAAGGATGGTGGTGGCACTGGGCGCATTGGAGGCGCAAACCGAGGAAGAGCTGCGCGGCGTCTTCGAGCTGGTTCTGCGCGGTCTTCACTTGGCGATACCACGCGACGGGCGGGTTCTGCCCGATGTCGCCGGACGCGGCGAGGACTTCGCGGGCGAACTGGTCGTAAGGCTTGTTGCTCGCGAGGCTGTCGCGAATCCACGAGTGGAAGGCGAAGGTGCCGCGCATGTAAGGCTCGGTGCGCCCGTTGATGGAGGAGCGTTGGTTGCGGAGGAGCGCGCCCCAGAAGTTCGCGAAGTAATCCGCGTAGTCGCCGCTGGCGAGCAGGCGGTCCACGAGCGCGTCGCGCTTGGTGGCGGACTTGTCGGCGAGGAAGGCGCTCGTCTCGTCCGCGTTGGGCAAGCGGCCCGCGAGGTCGAGCGTGAGGCGACGGATGAAGGTGGCGTCGTCGGCGAGTTCGCTGGGCGGCAGGCCGATGCGCTTGAGCTTCTTGAAGACGGATTCATCAATGAAGTTTTTTGCAATGGGCAGGTGCTGCACGGGCGCACCGAGCGGCACGGTGGCGCGGAACACGGCGACCTTGGACTGGTAGCGAATCATGATGCCGACGTCGCCGGGTTGGGTGGCGAACTTCACGAGGCCGGACGGCTCGGCGGTGGCCATGTCCTTGTCGTTGGCCTCGAAGAGCGCGCCGCGCGTAACGTCCTCGAAGCGGCCGTCCGAGTAGTGGGCGATGACCTTGAGCTGTTGCTCCGCGTTGGGCTGCATCGTGCGCTCCTTGGGAAAGACCTCAACACGCGTGACGACGGCGTCCTTCGGTTCGCCATAGGGCATGCCTTGCGCAATCCAGCGCTTGATGAGGTTGTAATCGTAGGAGCCGACATCCAGTCGCGTGCCGCCGCCGTGAGGGACGACGCCCGCGCCCTTTTGGAGCAGGAGGCTGGTCTCCGGCGCGGCGGTGGAAAGGCGACGGCCGCGCGCTTCCTTCACGAGATACTCGTAATCTTCCTGCGGCTCGAAGCCGAGGAGCGCGAGGCGGAAGCCGTTTTGCCCGCCGCTCTTGCCGTGGCAGCCGCCGCCGTTGCAGCCGGCCTTGGTGAAGATGGGGACAATGGAGTTCGCGAAGTTGATGGTGGGGACGACCTTGAAGTTCTCGACGGTCACGGTCGCCGTCGCGGTGAGGCCCTCGGGCGACTTCGCGGTGATGGTCGCGGTGCCGTCGCCGAGCGGCGTGAGGTAGCCGGACTTGTCCACGTCCACGACCTTCAGCGGCTTGATGGTGTAAGTGACCTTGCTGGTGTAATCGGTCTCCGCGCCGGACGCGTGCCGGGCATGGACGAGGAACTGCGCGTGGGCATCGGCACCCTTGAGCGCGAGCGGCTTGGCGGCTGCGCCTGCGGGCTGGGTGAAGAGTTCGAGGCTGACAGCCTTGTCCACGGTGGGTTTGGTGGCGGCGCTCTTCGTCGAAGAGGGCGCGGCGGAGGCCAAGGTCAGCGTCGCGGCGAGGGCGAAGGAGTAAAGAACGGTGTGTGTTGTCATAGCTGAATCTCCATAGGCCGACGAGAGGACGGAGGAGCTATTCAAGGCAACTCGATTTTTGCCAAACTTTGCTCCCGGAGCGTTGGTTCCAAGTCAAAAGCGGATGCACGCAGCAGTTCCTCGGGTGTGCTCGAAAGCGGCGCCCTACCGCCATTTCTGTATTCCCTCCCGCGTTCCCGGTGCTAACTTCGCCGCCTCATGCCTCCCGCCGTCGACCCGCTGATTGCCGAGCGGTTGCGCGCCTTCGCGCAGCGGTGGACGCGCCTGGTCTGGGTGCGCGGGTTGGGCGCGGCGGCGGTCACGCTGCTCGTGGCGTTCTCGGCGGTGGCGGCACTCGACCGGTGGCTCGTGCTGACCGAGGGGGCGCGGTGGCTGTTGAGCCTCGGCGGGTATGCGGCGACGGCGGCGGGGTTTTGGTTTGTCGCCGGGCGCGTGCTGGCGAAGCCGCCGTCCACGCGCGAGTTCGCGCGGCTGATGGAGAAGGCTTGGCCGGGCCTGCGCAGTCATCTCGTCGCGGCGGTGGAGTTGGCGGAGGAAAGCGCCGATGCGAAGAACGATTCGTTCGCGTTCCGAGACTTGGTGCAGGAGGGCGTTGCGCGGCGGGTGCGGGACTTGCGCATGGAAGTCGTGCTGCCGCGCTCGCTGGTGGTGAAGTGGACGCGGGCGGCGCTGGTTTGCGGTGGCGTCGTCGCTGGGTTGTTCGCCGTGCCGGCGCTGGAGTTCCCCCGTCAATTCGCGCGCGCGCTGTTGCCGATGGTGGACATCGAGCGCGTGGCGCGGACGAAGATTCGCGTGGTCGAACCGGCGGCGGACACGCGTTGGCTGGCGCAGGGTGACCACCAGTCGGTCGTGGTGGAACTTGGCGGTGCGGACACGGGCCGCGCTGAACTCGAGGTGCTCGCCGCCGATGGCAAGGTCGAGCGCGTGCAAATGTCACCGGGCAGCGCAGGACAGTTCACCGCGACGGTGCCGGTGGGGCAGGGGGCTTTCCAGTTCCGTGTGCGTGCGGGCGATGCGCTCACGAAGCCGGTGACGATTGCCACTCGTGCGCGGCCGGCGGTCGTGGCCTTCGCGAAGACTTACGCAGCGCCGGCCTACGCGCAGTTGCCGGCGCGGCAGGTCGAGGAGGAGCACGGCAGCTTGTCCGCGCTCGAAGGCAGCGTGGCCGACGTGCGGATGCGTGTGAACCAGTCCGTTCGTGCGGGCGAACTCGCCATCGTCGTTGACGGCAAGACGAACGTGGTCGCTCTCACGGCACCCGAGCCGAACGTCGTTCACGCGCGCATCGCGGTGCGCGGGGCGGCGACGTATCAGGTGCGCCTCGTCGCAGCGGAGACGGGCCTTGCGAACAAGTTCAGCCCCACGTTTGAAATCCGCGCGGAGCCGGACCTCGCGCCGCGCGTCTCGCTGGAATCGCCGCGCACCGACCTCGTGGTGTCGGCGGATGAACTCATCACGGTGCGCGGCACGGCGGAGGATGACATCGGCTTGGCGGCGGTGGCGCAGCACTTTCAAATCAACACCGGCCCGTGGCTTGAAGTGCCGCTGGCGCTGGCGAACAAGACCAATTCTCCCGTCACGCAGCGCTGGGATTTGCTGCTGCTCGGACTGTCCCCCGGCGACCGAGTCGTGACCAAGCTCGTCGCGGTGGACTTGCGTGGGACGCGCGTGGAGTCGGGTTCGGCGACCTTGACGGTGGGGGCGACGAAGGCGGATCCGAGTCGCTCGGCGACGCTGGCGGCGCAGCGGGCGGCGCAGGAATCACTGGAGTCCGCGAGCCGAGTGGCGGCGGAGTTGCGGTCAGAGTTTTCCCCTGAGGCGATGGCGAAGCTGGGCGCGGGCGAGGTCGGGCAACGGCAGAAAATGTTGGCGGGCGCGGAGAGCACGTTGGCCGGCGTGGCGACCCGGTTGGACCGCGCGGCGCAGCAACTGGACGCGGCGGCGGCACAGGCGGGGACAAACCGGGCGGCGGTGGATTTGGCGTTGTTGGCGCAAGCGGTGGCGACGGTGCGCAAGGAGTTGCTGCCGCAGGCGCAGGCGGAGCGGGAGCGGCTCAGTAAGGCCGCGCCGGAGGCGGTTCCGGCAGCGGCGGAAGCGGCGCAGAAAGCGGCGCTGCGACTGGCGGATCAGACGGCGCAGTTGGCGGCGCAGGCGCGGGAGTTGACGGCAGCAGAGCAGGGGGAGGCCGTCGCGCGGCGGTTGGAGGAGTTGGCCAGGGAGCAGCGGCGTCAGGCCGAAGCGGGCACGAACGCCCCGGCAGGCCCCGTTGCAAAATTCGATGCGGAGCGCCAACGGGCGGCGGCGAGTCAGGAGGCCGCGCGGGCCGCGCGGGATTTAGGCGAGTTGCGTCCGCAAGTGCCGAAGCCCGCAGCCGAGCGGTTGGCGAAGGCGCAGGAGCATTTGCAAGCGGCGCAAAAAGCGGCGGAGCGAGTCGCGCCGCGCAGCGGCCAGGAGGCGGCGGCGAAAGCGGGCAAAGCAACCTCGGCCAAGGCAGCGGGTGCGGAGCTGTCGGCTCCCAACGGCTCTGGCGAAAAGGGCGAGAAGGGCGAGAAGGGCGAGAAGAGTGAGAAGGGCGAGAAGGGCGAGAACGGAGCGGGTGCGAAGTCGCCCGCCGCGGGCGGGACGGCCGAGGCCGAGGCCGGGGCGGCCCGGCAGTTCCGCCAGGGGGTGGAACAAGCGGCGAGCCTCGCGCGGTCCGTGAGCCGGGAGCAGGCGATGCGGGCGGACAAGGCGCGCGGGGAGTTGGCAAAATCGGCGGAGGGGGGCGCGGAGGCGCCATCGGGTTTGCGCCGTGAAGTGGAACGACTCGTGCAGGGCGAACGGCGGTTGGCGGGCGCGCAGGCGTCCGGCGGCGATGACCCTGCACAGCAGGCGAAAAACTCGGCGTTGGCTCAGGAGTTGTTAAATAAATTGGCTCGGCCGGCCCGGCCGGGACCGGAAGCGGGAGCGCCGGGTTCGGCGGTCGGCGGCGGTGGGGGCCGAATGCCCGGTGGCGGGTCGGCCCCGGCGCTGGGCGCAATCCCGGAATGGGGCGAGGTGAAGGACGGCAATTGGGCGAAGCTGCCGCCGAAGCTCGCGCAGGACCTCCGCGAGGCGCAGGCGAACGGCGTGTCCGGCGACTACCGCGTGTTGGTGGAGGCGTATTTCAAGGCGCTCGCGGAGAAGGCGAGGAAGTGAAGGAGTCAGCAGTTAGACCATTTCGGAATGGGATTCGGTGGAATGGCAGGGTGGCCGCGACGCGCGTTGACTCCCTCTCCCTTCCTCGGAAGAGGGGAGAGGGTTGGGGTGAGGGGTTACGTGCGTCGGCGCTGGCGGCCCCACCCCTCATCCGGCCTGCGGCCACCTTCTCCCCTCCTCCGAGGAAGGGAGAAGGCGCGCGTCGCGGCGTCTTGTTTGCATTCCACCGACTGGCAGTGGGAATTGGTATCAGCGGTCAGGAGTCAGGAGTGGGCGGTGCGCTCCGCAGTTTCCGTTGTTTGTCAGCCGTCGTGTTTTGGCTATTGGCCATTGGCTGTTGTTCACGCTGCTCCGCTGCCGAGGCTCCCGCCGCCCTTCGCCCGGATCGCGTGGATGCGGCGGTGAAGGCGGGCGCGGGCTACCTCGTGCGGGCGCAGTTGCCGGACGGGATGATCCAGGAGAAGGACAAGCGCGAGAATCACGGCGTGGCAATGACGGCGCTCGGGCTGATGGGATTGGCAAGCGTGGGGCATCAGCCGGCGGACAAGACCACGGAGGGCGAGGCGATGCGCAAGGCGGTGGCGTTCCTGCTCCGGCCGGACGTGCAGATGGCGAACGGCTATTTCGGCCAGAAGGACGGCTCGCGGATGTATGGCCACGGCATCGTGACGCTGGCGTTGACGGAGCTGCTGGGCATGGGCGTGGACAAGGCGCAGGATGCGTTGCTGCGGGACCGCGCGCAGCGGGGGGTGAACTTGATTCTCGCGGCGCAACGGGTGAAGAAGCACGACCCGCGCTTCATCGGCGGCTGGCGCTATTCGCCGGATGCTGGCGATGCGGACTTGTCCGTGACCGTCTGGCAACTGCTGGCCTTGCGCTCCGCGAAGAACGCCGGGCTGGTGGTGCCGAAGGAGGCGATTGACGCGGCGGTGGGCTACCTGCGCCGGAGCTACGTCTCCCCGCGTGATCCGCAGGGCCGCATCCGCGACCCGAAGAGCGCCTTTGGCTACGTGCCCGGCCAGCCACCGGCCTACGCGATGGCGGCGGCGGGTCTGCTGGCAATGCAGGTGTGCGGCCTTCAAGACGCCCCGGAGGTGCTGGGCGCGGCGGACTGGCTCCGCGCCTCCCCGCCGGTCTGGGAGACCTCGTGGTTTTTCTACGGCACCTACTACTACGCCCAGGGCATGAACAAGCGCGGCGGCGACGTGGCCCGCGAGACGCGCGATCGGGTGGCGGCCCTGCTGCTGCCCCACCAGCAGCCGGACGGCTCCTGGGCGGGGGCAGATGGCTCGGAGAGCGGGCAGGGCCGGGTTTACTGCACTGCGCTGGCCCTCCTGAGCCTCTCGGTGCGCCACCATTTCCTGCCCATCTACCAAGACTAGCGGTCCGCCTGGCAGGGTAGTCGCCGAGGTAAGGAGGCGTATCGAATGACCGGGCGTATGGGAAGTCCGCCTCCTGACCTCGGCGGCCACGGGGCTGCTGCGCAACCGGTTGGCTTTACGGGGAAACCTGTAGTCAGGCGGGGGAGAATAGGCTTGAAGGGGAACGACTTTTCCGCCTACGCTCCACCGCTCAATTTGATGTCCGTTTGCCGCTAAGTTTCCAAATGGCTGCCAGCGTAATTCTTGACCGAGTGCCGACGCACCCGGCTGATTTTTCTTTTATGACTACCCCAAGGTCTGTTTCCGCGCGCCTGGCTATGGCCTGGCGGCGTGCAGTATTGGTCCTGCTCGCCGTGTTGTTTCTGCCCTTGCTCGCCCGCGAGGCGTCGGGTCAGGTGGTGACAGTCCAGCGCAACGGCCCGCAAGCTGCCGTGGTGCAGGAGGGCACCGCTTCGATTGTCTTTAATGTGAGGGTCACTGGCATTCCGGCGGGCACGACTGTGGAGGTGGATATGCAAACGATCGACGGGACGACTGTTGTGGGGCACCCGGCCACGGCTCCCACAGTCAGTGACCTCCGCGTTGGCTCCGATTATGCAACAGCGGGTGTGGACTACACGACGACGTCACAGACGTTTAGCTGGTCGGATTTTCAGAACGGGGTGACCTTCGATTTCACCGTTCCGCTCCTGACCGACACCACCCCTGAGTTCAACAAGGACGTTTTTGTCCGTTCGGTTCGGATGCGGCTAATCACAGCCGGGACGGTAACGATTCAGGCGAATAACGCTCCTGCGCTTTTCAACGGCGTGGGGCATCCCAATGCCGCCTTCGTCGGTAACCAGGGCATTGTTGGAAACTATCTGATGTCTGGTATCGCGAGCGTGACCGTGGTGGACGACGACCAGCCGGGTGGTGCCTTGGACCGGACTTGGAACCTGGACAACAACGGTGGCACAACCCCGCCGCTCAACCCGCTGCCCGGCGCGAATAACAACGTCAACGCGGTAATCGTGGACGCCGCCGGACGCTCCGTCATCGGCGGCGATTTCATCGCCTACAACGGCCAGTCGGCGAGCCGTCTCGCCCGTGTGAACACGGATGGTTCCTTTGACACGACCTTCAGCCCCGGGTCCGGGCTGGACGGGTTCGTCAGCACGATCGCCCGCTACACGAACACCGCGAACATAGACAAGATGGTGCTGGGCGGCGGCTTCACCGCCTTCGACGGGCAGAGCCGCAACAGCATCGTTCGTATCAACAGCAATGGCTCACTGGATTCAACCTTCGCGCCGGGCACAGGGTTCAATGGGCCCGTGCGGGCGGTGGCAATTCAGTCGGACGGCAAGGTCATCGCCGTCGGCTCCTTCACGACGTTCAACTCGGTGGGCCGGACGAACATTGCCCGGTTGAACGTGGACGGCTCGCTTGACACATCCTTCTTCCCCGGCACTGGCCCCAACAACACGCTCTACGCCGTCGCAATTGATCCCAGCACCGGGAATATCTACATCGGCGGTGACTTCACCACCTACAACGGGACGGCCCGCAACCGCATTGCGCGCGTGAAGACCACGGACGGCTTGCTGGACACCACTTTTGATCCGGGCACGGGAGCTGACGCGGTGGTTTATTCCATCGTGGTGCAGGCCGATTTGAGGATATTGGTCGCGGGAAACTTCGTGAACGTGAACCAGACCAGCCGCTCGCGCATCGTGCGGTTCACCACGGCGGGCGCGGTGGACACGACCTTCAACCCCGGGACGGGTGCGGACAATTACATCAGCGCCATCGCACTGGCGACCAACGGGCAGCCTTACATCGTGGGCGCCTTCACTGCATACAACAGCACCGGCCGCAAGAACGCCGCGAGGCTTTTCACAGACGGCACGATGGACACGACGTTCATGGACACGATGCACAACTGGAATGCAGGCCCAACCAACGTGACCAGCTTCCTCAACTGCGCGGCCGTGCAAGCGGACGGCAACATCATGGTGGGCGGCAGCTTCACCGGCGTGGGCGCGGCATTCTCCCGCACCACCGGGACCACCCCTGCCCACAACAACGCCGGGATAGCGACCGCACCGACCAGCAACACAGATAACAACCCTGGAACCAGTCTCGCCGTGCAGGGTAATATGCGTTGGACGCATACCAAGCCCCGTCAAAATCTGGCCCGACTGCTGGGCGTGGTCACGCCCGGACCGGGCAATGTCGAGTTCGAGCTGGCCAGCTACTTCGTGGACGAGAGCGATTCAGTGGCCACGATCCGCTTCCGCCGGTTTAACGGCATCAACGGCCCGATGCGGCCGGTTTTCAACACCTCGAATGGGTCAGCCCAGGCCGGCATAGACTACACGGCGCTCAGCACGGTCGTGGCCTATCCGCAAGTTTTCCCGAACACTCGGGAGCTTAAGGATGGATCCTCCGGCCCCACCACTCTGGGCATCACCATCAACACCCTCGACACGCAGAACGAGGCGAATGAGACGATCAACATGGCGCTCACGCCTCAGCCGAGCCAACTCCAGCAACAATTCACGCTTGGCGGCTCGGGTGTGGCGCTGGGGGCTAACGATGTCATCGTGACCAACAACCCGGCGTTCGGCTTCATAAAGTCGGCGGTGCTGACCATCGCGGACGACGACTTCCTCCACGGCGTGATCGGCTTCAGCACGGCGACCTTCACGGTTTTGGAAAGCGCCGGGACCGGCACCATCAGCGTGACCCGCACCAATGGCAACTCCGGCGTGGTCACGGTCAACTACGCCACCACGCCGGGGACGGCCCAGGCCGGCGGCGATTACACCACCACGACGAACGTGCTGACCTTCCAGACCGGTGAGACGAACAAGACCTTCACCGTGCCCGTCACGGACGACATCAACGTGGAGCCGGACGAGAGCATCAACCTGACGTTGAGCGGGCCGACGGGCGGGGCCACGCTCGGCCTTGCCAGCGCTACGCTGACGATCATTGACAACGACTTCCCGGCGGGCCGCATCAGCTTCAGCCAGGCCGCCTACACGGTGAGCGAGACAGCCGGGAGCGTCCTGGTCACGGTGAACCGCGCCGGCGGCAGTGTCGGTTCCGCGACGGCCTCGTTCGCGGCGAACACCGGCACGGCCACGCTGGGCACGCACTACACCGGCGTGACCACGAACCTTGTCTGGGGCAACGGCGACGCCTCGGCCCGCCTGATCGCGATCACCGTCTTCGACAACTTCGACCTCGACGGATCGCGCGCGGTGAACCTGACCCTCGGCACCTTCACCGGGGCGGTGGGAGGCAACTTCACCAACGCCACTGTCACCATCACCGACGATGACACGCCGGGCACGCTGTCCTTCAGTTCGCCCGGCTATTCGATCACGGAAAACGGCGGCGTCGTCACCATCACCGTCGTCCGGACAGGCGGGCGCGGCGGCCCGGTCACCGCGCAATACAGCACGCCGCCCATCACGGCGCTCCCGTATCCCGGCACGGGGCCTGCGGCCGGATCCGACTACACGAACGCTTCCGGCACGGTGAGCCTGGCCCCCGGCGTGACCAGCGCCAGCTTCCAGATCGGGATCATAGACAACAGCGTGACCAACCAGAACAAGCTCGTTGGCCTTGTGTTGTCGAATGCGACCGGGGGCGCGACCCTGCGCTTCGGTGCGATTGATCCGCGGTTCAACCCGCCGGGCGTTGGCGTGAACGGCGTGATCCGCGCGCTGGCCACCTACACGGGCGGCACGAACCTGGGGAAGTTCGTCATCGTCGGCGACTTCACCAGCGTGAACGGCACGCCCCGCAACCGTGTGGCCCGGATCAACCCTGATGGGTCGCTGGATCTGAGCTTCGTCATCGGCACGGGGGCCAATGCCTCGGTCAGGTCTGTGGCGATTGAGCCGGCGACGGAGAAGGTTCTGATCGGCGGCGATTTCACGACCTTCGCTGCATCAACGCTCCGCGGGGTGGCGCAGCTCACGCATGATGGTTCGGTGGACGGCACCTTCACGCCGGCGGATTTCGGGTCAGGCACGGTCATCAACGCGGTTGCCTATGACGGGCTGAAGCCGCTGGTCGGCGGCGCGTTTGCCAGTTCCGTCGGGGGATCCACCGCGACGAACTTCGCGCGCCTGACGGCCACGGGTTCGCTGGACCTGGGAGTCGCCGTGACCGGCGGCGCAGTGCGCAGCCTTCTGGTGGATGGCACCAGCTACGTGCTGGGCGGCGATTTCACCACGGTCGAGACAGTCTCACGTGCTGCCCTCGCCAAGCTCGCGAACACTGGTGCGTTGGTCGGCGCCTTCAACGCCGCCATCACGGGGACCACGCCCTCTGTTCATGCGCTCACGCTCGATGGGACGAACTACGTTTTGGCCGGAACGTTCACCACTGTCGGCGGACAGGGCCGCGCCAGCCTTGCCAGGGTGCTGCCCACGACGGGCGCGCTCGACACCACGCTGAACCCCGGCACGGGACCGAACGCCGTCATCCGCTCGGTGATCCGGGACAGCAGCGGCCGGCTGCTGCTCGGCGGCGACTTCACCACGTTCAACGGCACGACGCTCTCGCGGTTCGGCCGGTTGACGAACAACGGCACCATTGATGTGACTTTCAACACCGGAAACAGCGGGGCTGACGCGCCCGTGCATGCCCTCGGCCTCCAGCCGGCGGGAACGGCCCGGCACGTCCTGGTGGCCGGCGATTTCTACACGGTGAACAACGCCGTGGTGAGCCGGCTCGCGCGTTTCAACAGCGCGGGCACCGCATTGGATCTGGAATTCAACTTCGGGAGCGAGGCCCTGGGCACGATCGCGGGTGTGGTGCGGCAGCCTGATGGCCGGCTGCTCATAATCGGCGCTTTCACGAGCTACAACGGGGTGACTCGTAACCTCATCGCGCGGCTCAATCCCGACGGCACGCTGGACGGCAACTTCGACGTCGGCGTCGGCCCCGCTGGCACGGTGAGTTCGGTGGCGGTGGACACGACCACGGGCGCCGTGGTGCTGGGCGGCACCTTCACCGGCTTCGACGCGGCCGTTTCGGGCAAGTCCTTCAACGCCAACACAGGCACGATCACCACCACCACCGGACATCGTTTCCCGGTGGGCACCACGATCACGATCCTGAGCGTGGACAACGTGTTCAACGGCACCTATCAGATCGCCTCGGTGCCCAGCTCGACGAGCTTCACCTTCGTCCGGACCAATGGCTACACCGTGGCGAGCCGCTCGCTGGCCGCCGGCACGGCGACCATCATCACCACCCAGCCGCATGCGCTGGTGATCGGCGATCAGGTCACGATCACGGGTCTGGACCCCGTCTTCAACGGCCGCCTCAGTATTGTGAACGTGGCGGATTCGAGCCGCTTCACGTTCACCCGGGCCTACAGCGTCCCGATCATCGCCCGCTCCTACACGGGCTTCCCCACGCTTCAGTTGACACTCACCACCGCGGCTCCGCACGGCCTGCTCGCCGGGAATGGTGTGACCCTGAGCGGCCTCGGCTTCGGCCAGTTCGGCCAGGATGGCAGCTACACGATCGCCTCCGTCACTCCCAGCACGTTTACCGTCGCCTACAGCAATCTCAACACGGTCACATTCAAGCAATACTCCGGCGGCGTGGCACAGCTCACCACGACGACGCCACACAACCTGAACGTCGGGGACAGCGTCCTCATCGGCGCGGTTGACCCGCTGTTCAACGGGACTTTCACGGCTGCGGCAGGCACCTCGGGCAGCACCATCAACTACGTGCCGACGGCCCTTTCTTCCCCGCTGAACACCGTGGCGCTCGCCGGCGGTCTTGCCACGATCACCACCACTGTGGCGCACAACCTCCGGGTCGGCGACACCGTGGCGCTCGCAAACGTGCTGGCCAGCGCGCAGCTCTCGACTGTGTTCCAAGGCACATGGACGGTGGCGGGCACGCCGACCGCCACGAGCTTCACCTTCAGCCGCGCGAACTCCTCCGGGCTGGGCAGTGTGCAGATCACGACGAACCGCGTCACTTTCACCACGTCTGCAGCCCACCGCTTCGCAATCAGCAACCGGGTGGACACGTTTGGCGCGGGTCTCGCAGGCTTGCTGGGTGGCGAACTCCAGCGGATGCATTCCCCCATCGTGAGCCTGCCCTCGGCCACAAGTTTCACCATTGACCTGCCGCCCTACCTGACTGTCTCGGCCAAGGAGGTGACTGCCAACGTCGCGACCCTGACCACAGCCACGCCGCACGGTTTCATCGTTGGCGACCGGCTGTTGATCCGGACCGGCGACCCGGTGTTCGACGGGTTGGCGACGGTGACGGGTGTGGGGGCGAGCACCATTAGTTTCGCGCGCGTGACGCCGAATCTGGTGCAGACGCCCGCCGGCGGCACGATCACCCGCGGGCCTAGCGCAGTCGTGAGCACCAAGGCGCACGCGTTGAGCACCGCAACCCTCACCACCGCAGCGCCGCACGGCTTGTTGGTGGGACAGCGGATTTTGGTGAGCATCGGTGATCCTCTTTTCGACGGGGAACGGACGCTCACATCCGCCTCGGGCAGCACATTGAGCTATTCCACTGGAAGTCCGTCCACCGTCACCGTCGTGGCTGCCTCCGGCGCGGTCATCAGCACGGCCTTCGGGGCCACGGTGACGGCGAAGACGATCGCCAGCAACGTCGCCACCTTGACCACGGCGGCGAATCATAATTTCGCCGCGGGGCAGACGATCGTGGTGAGCATCGGAGATGCGGCGTTTGACGGCACGGTGACGCTCACCGGCGTTACCCTCACCTCGCTTTCCTACTCCCGCGTCGCGGCGGACACCACGGGCGCGGCGGCGGGCGGGGTCGCGTTTGACTCGCTAGGCGCTTCCGCCTTGGGGGGTGGCACCGCAAGCCTGACCACCGAGGCTGACGTGGTTGCCACGGCGGCCGGCGGCGCAGCGACTGTCACCGTGCTTGATGTGCCCAATGCTTCCACGCTTGGCTCGGGCACCACCGAGCTTTTCGCCATCGCCCCCGCTGCGTTGAACCCGAGCGCCACCGTTACGCTGAACACGTTTGCGGACACGGCGGCTGCGGCGACGGCCCAGGTGGTCACGGGGCTGGTGAACCGGCAGATCGTCACCAAGACGTTCGGCGCCAACAGCGTGACCTTGGACACGGCTGGCGCGCACGACCTCAACACCGGCAACACGGTCACCATCACCGGCGTGGATGATGTGGCCAACGGCACCTACACGGTCTCCAGCGTCCCGTCCCTTTCCTCGCTCTCGTTCGTGCGCGTGTTCACCAACAACGTCCTGCGCAAGGAGCTGCGCACCACCACCACGCTGCGCATCACCACAGACCGGGCGCACAACCTTGTGGCCGGCAACGCGGTGAGCATCACGGGCGTGGACTCCGTGTTCAACGTCGGGCCGTCCGTCGTCACGACGGTCCTGGCGTCGAACATCTTTGAGCTGACCCGCGCAGCGGTCGCCCCGGCGGCGATTGGCTACAACTACAGCGCGGGCGTGGTGACCTTCACTAACTCGGTGGCGCATGGGTTCAACATCGGTGACACGGTCACGCTCTCCGGCCTGACCCTCCCGGTTGGAGCCAACCCTTTCAACCGCTCATACACGGTTACTTCGATCCCAAGCACGACGCGTTTCACAGCCAGCTTCACTCCGTCCGCAGCGGTCGCCAGCCGCTCCCTTGCGGCGAACGTGGCGACGATCAACACCGTCGCCGCGCACGGGTTCAGGGCGGGGGACACGGTCGCAATCACTGGCGTGGACTCGCTTTTCAATGGAACCTACGTCATCACCACCACGCCCTCCACGACGTCGTTCACCTATGCGAAGACGAGCGGAAACTTCGCCCTTACCCCGTCTTTGCCTGCCGGCGTGGCTGCGCTGACCCTCGCGACTTCGGGAGTCCAGGCTGGCACTGCCACCCTCAACGCCGTGCCAGACACGGCGCTTGGCGCGGGCGGCGTGATGACCTTGAACACCGTGGCCACCACGGGTGCGGGCTCGGAGGGGTTGGTGACGCTGGATGTGGTCCCCACCACCACAGTTTCGCCGACCGGCATCGCGCGCGTGCCGGTGGGCAATCTCGTCCGCCTCAATGCCGATGGCTCGCTGGATGTGAACTTCACCAAGAATCTCGGCAC
>SXGU01183101.1_pt1 | contig 20799 bp, 21 predicted proteins | sample 3174531 | NCBI WGS metagenome assembly SXGU01 (sample SAMN11356863, study PRJNA531348) | freshwater metagenome | isolation source: freshwater sample F1-140 | place: China: Fuxian Lake, Yuxi | collected 2017-12-25 | reverse complement strand
TGCACCTACATGTGCCCCTGGCCCCGCATTCAGGCAGCCATGCTCGACGAAGACTCCCTGGTGGTCACCTATAATGACTGGCGCGGCGAGCCCCGTTCACGGCATCGCAAGAAGGCGGAAGCGGCAGGCGAAAAAGTCGGCGACTGCGTTGACTGCAATGCCTGCGTGGCCGTCTGCCCGGCAGGGATTGATATCCGCGACGGGCAGCAACTGGAATGCATCACCTGCGCGCTCTGCATTGACGCCTGCAATAATGTCATGGAAAAAATAGGCCTGCCGAAAGGGCTCATTTCCTATTCCACGCTGCGGACCTACGACGTCCAGAAAGCCGGCCTTCCGGCTGTTGTGGGCTGGCGCTCATTCCTGCGCCCTCGTACCTTTATCTATGCGGCTGTATTCGCTGCAGTTGGGCTTGCTATGCTTTATGCTCTTTTGCATCGTAACCGGCTTGACATCACGGTCCAGAATGATCGCAACCCGCAGTTCGTCACGTTGTCAGATGGAAGCATTCGCAATGGATTTACCATCAAGGTTTTGAATATGGAGCAGCGGCCCAGGAAATTTGTGCTTGGACTTGATGGGTTTCCGGGCGCCTCCATGACAATGGTCGGCACCGACGAGAAGGCCGGTCAGGAGATCGCCATCGACGTGGAGGCCGACAAGTTGCGTGCCGTAAAAGTCTACGTCACGGTACCCCCCGATTCCTTGAACGATGTTCAAACGGCTTTCGGCTTTACTGTGGTTGAGGAGGCGCCCGGCGCCGAAACCGAGAGCCGCCGGCAATCGGCCATCTTTCATTCGCCTCCCCGGGAGCCAAGTCCATGACAAGGACTTTCAAGGGGTGGCATATGGCGGCAATCATGGTGTCGTTCTTTGGCGTCACCGTTGCCGTGAACGTTACAATGGCTGTGTTGGCAAATAGCAGCTGGACTGGTCTTGTGGTTGCCAACAGCTATGTTGCAAGCCAGAACTTCAATCGCGATGCGGAAATAGCCCGGGAGCAACAGGCTACAGGGTGGAAACTTGAGTTGAAAGCCAGTCGTAATTCTACAACACTCTCACTGCTTGACCGTTCCGGCCAGCCGCTTTCCGATCTGCGGGTGCGCGCTGTTCTGCAACGGCCTACCAACGAATCGGGCGACGTAAAACTTGAGCTTCTTGAATCGTCGAATGCGATCTATACTTCCCAAACCCCCATAGATGGCGGCGTGTGGATTGCCGATGTGACGGCGGTGGGACCAGACCGCAAACCCGTGCGTTTTGTCCAGCGCATTTTTGTGAAGTGAGGCGAAGGCGGCGATGACCTGTTGTTCCCCCGATATGGCGCTCAACGGTCCTGAACTTTTTGCAGGCGACCTGAAAACCTGGATTATAACCCGGGACGATGGCAGCTGCGAGCTTGACCTCATGATACCTGGCCTGCGTGTCCCGGAGAGCATTGCTGCGATCGAAAATGCTCTCGAGTCCATGACGGGTCTGACCGAGGTGCGGGTGAACTTCACTGGCAAGAGATTGTTTGCCAGGTGGCGTGACGGGGCTTTTGATCCGAACCAGATTTCGGAAAAATTGCGAGAACTTGGGTTTGCTTCTCGGCCTTTTGATCCAACCTATTCGGGATTGAGCGCCGACGACGCCTTGGCCAGGACACTGCTGCGGGCTGTCGCCGTGTCGGGTTTTGCCGCTGCCAATACCATGCTGCTCTCGGTTTCGGTCTGGTCGGGCGCTGACGGTAGCACCCGCGACCTGTTCCATTGGATTTCCGCCGGAATTGCCTTGCCCACGGTCGCTTATGCCGGGCGGCCATTTTTCAGAAGTGCGGTGCGGGCATTGTCTTCCGGCCAGTTCAACATGGATGTTCCGATTTCGCTTGCCGTATGCCTGGCGGCATTGATGAGCCTTTACGAGACATTTAATCACGGTGAGGTGGCCTATTTTGATGCGTCGGTAACGCTTCTTTTCTTTCTGCTGACGGGGCGCTATCTCGACCACCTGATGCGCGCACGGGCGCGCTCGGCGGTTTCACAGCTCCTGTCGTTGGCGGCGGCAAGCGCCATGATACTGGAAAAGGATGGAACCTCACGCCTTGTTCCCGCTTCGGCGCTTCAGCCACAAATGAGAATGCTAGTCGCTGCCGGTGAGCGTCTGGCTGCCGACGGAGTTGTCGTTTCAGGCGTCAGCGAGATTGACCGCTCCCTAGTGACCGGCGAAAGTTCGCCGGAATACGTATCCTGCAGTGCGGTTGTCCATGCTGGCATGTTGAATCTTACCGGCCCGCTCGTCGTTGACGTGACGGCAGCGGGGCCGGATACCTTCCTGGCTGAAATCATCCGTCTCATGACCTCTGCGGAGCAGGGCCGCTCGCGCTTTGTGCAGATTGCCGATCGCCTGGCCCGGATTTATTCTCCGGCTGTCCATGTTTTGGCGGGCCTAACATTGGCCGGCTGGTTGCTATGGACTGGCGGCGACTGGCACACTTCACTCATGACCGCGATCGCGGTTCTTATCATAACCTGTCCTTGTGCTCTGGGGTTAGCAGTGCCGGCGGTGCAAACCGTGGCAAGCGGCATTCTGTTCCGCAACGGCGTAATGATCAAAGATGGAGCAGCGTTGGAGAAATTGAGCGGGGTTGATACCGTTGTCTTTGATAAGACTGGGACTCTCACCTTGGGCAACCTGCAACTCGTCAACACTACCAACTTCGCGGCTCAGGACTTGGCAATTGCGGCAGGACTTGCGCAATCCAGCCGCCACCCCCTGTCACGGGCTGTATGCGAGGCTGCGCGCCAGCGCGGCATCGTGCCAGCCACAGTGACGGATGTTGAGGAATTGCCCGGTTGCGGACTGCGGGGGAAAATTATGGGAGAGACCGTGCAACTGGGCTCACGGCTCTGGTGCAGGGTGCCGGAAAGCGCGCAGCAAGGCTTGTCGGAATTCGCGCTGGTCAGAGGTTCGCACACGCCAGTGGTTTTTGCATTTGAAGATGAATTGCGCCCCGATGCCAAAGAGGCTATCGACAGACTGAAATCCCGGGGCCTGACGATTGAAGTCCTGTCCGGCGACCGCGAGGCCGCAGTGCGGCGCGTGGCCGCGCGCCTGGGCATTGAGCACTGGCAGGCAGGTATTACCCCTCAACAAAAGCTGGCCCATGTCCTTGCCCTTCGCAACGGCGGACGGAAGGTGCTGATGGTCGGCGACGGGTTGAACGATGCGCCGGCCCTTGCAGCCGGACACACGTCGATGGCGCCGTCATCGGCAACCGACATTGGCCGTACGGCCGCGGACAGTGTTTTCATGGGCGAAAGCCTGATGCCGGTGGTCATCGCCAGGGACGTCGCCGTGGCCGCGCAGAAAACCACCGTGCAGAATCTTGCCTTGGCAGTTGGCTACAACGTATTCGCCGTGCCGCTGGCAATGTTGGGGTTTGCCTCTCCTCTGATTGCCGCTGTTGCCATGTCCACTTCGTCCATTATCGTCATTGCGAATTCCTTGCGGCTTGGCCTCGGTTTTCGCGCTAAGAGCTTGCCTGCTCGCAACAAGGTCGTTCCTTCCATTGAAATTCCGCATTTTGAGCGGAGGGCGGCATGACCGTCCTCCTGGTTCTGATACCGGTCGCATTGGCGCTCGGAGCGGTAGGTCTTGCGGCATTCCTGTGGAGCCTCCGTCACGGTCAGTTTGATGACCTCGACGGAGCCGCCAATCGCATCCTTGTTGATGAGGACCGGCCCAAGCAGATCAGGCGAGGGGAACAACAGAAATAACGCGAAATGTATTCATATCCTCGTCATGTTCGCGGATTGAGACATATTCGCCGGTCTTGAGGGCATGGTCGCCAAAACGGTAGCCAGTCTCATCGTCATTCGCATCGCCATGGATGTCATAGTGAAAGGCCCATGAACCCCCCGGCTTATGGACCAGATGGCCAATCTCGTCGTCCTTGTCCTTCCAGAACCTTCTGACACGGCACTTGTCGCGATTGTTTCGCCAGGCTTCAGCGTCTATATGTCCCCGGCTGTCCAAGGGCGCCACGAATTCATAGCCATGTTGTGAACTGCCCTCTGGAAACTCGTGTCCCCGCGCCATCTCAAGTCTGATCTTGCTCAGTGCCATGTATATTATTCCTTCAATGTGACATTAAAACCGGAATTTCGGCATGTTCCGGAAGGTGCCGCGTGGCACCTCCAAAAACAAATTCACGCATCCGGGAATGAGCATGGGCCCTCATAATCAGAAGGTCGGCGCCCAAGTCATTCGCCCGCATCAATAGGGCCTCGCCCGCGTTGTGTCCATCCATCATCACCAGTTCGGCAACTGCTCTGATGCCATGACGTGATATTGCGAGGGCTCTTGGTTGAATAATTCAAAGGGCCGCAAATCCAACGCGCCGAAGAGTGGACAGCCGCAGAACTGAAGAGCGGGCTTGCGCCCGACTTTGCTTCATTGCACCGCCGTGCCCCGGGGGCAGTTGAGTGCGGGGACGAGGAGTACCCATATACCCCATCCACGAGACCGCAACTGGATTTTGGCCTAGGCGGCAGGCTTGACTTCAATTTTCTGCGCCTTGGTCTGCGCCTCGGCAGGCTTCTGGACGATCAATTTGAGAACACCTTTGTCGAACCTTGCATCGATCTTTGTGGCGTCGACCCTGAAGGGAAGCATCATGCTCCGCTCATATGTGCCATAGGCTCGCTCAACGAGATGATAGTCCTTGGTCTTCTCCTCCTTGTCGGACTTCTTCTCGGCCTTGATGGTCAGCATGTCTCCCGCCAACGAAACATCAATGTCCTTCTCGCTGACGCCCGGCAGCTCGGCAGCTACTTCGAGAGTCTTTTCGGTTTCCGCAACGTCGAGCCGAACGGCAAGCCGGCCATCTTCATTCCACTGCGCCGCCATTGGAAAATCGACCGTAAAGTCGTTGAAAAGTTTTTCAACTTCATTTTGAAGCGCCCGGAATGGTATACGTTCACTTTGGGCATCTCCCCAACGGGTGGGTAACAATGATCTAACTTTCATTTCTGGTCTCCTATTCCCGAATAATTTGTTAGAACTTTAACCGAATTGGGCACATCGACGCATTGACGCGGGTCCATGGGAAACGGCAAAACTGGCATGGTCCTGCCGTTGGAGCGCTAACTGCGGAAGGGACGGTACTGGACGCGGCGAATTGCAAACGTGGCAAATGGTCTCTATCAAATACAGCGGTGCACGCTGATCCAGGCAATTTAATCGCGCAAGGCCAGAAATGACCATAGAAGAACATATCCTCCAGACCGTCTATGATACTTCACTTGATGCGATCATTGTCATTGACGAAAAAGGCTTGGTGCAATCATTCAACAAGATTGCCGAAAGGCTCTTCAGCTATTCCGCTGAGGAAGTACTTGGCCGGAATATCAAGATGCTCATGCCTTCTTATTTTGCAGAGCACCACGACGGGTATATCGAGCGCTATTTGCGGACCGGGGAAAAGCGCATTATCGGCATCGGCCGGATTGTGACCGGGCGGAGAAAGGATGGCTCGACGTTTCCGCTGGAACTTGCAATTGGGGAGACCGAAGTCGGGGAACGCAGATTATTCACCGGCTTTATCCATGATCTGACGGAGCGCCAGAAAGTCGAACAGCGGGTTCATGAGCTCCAGGCTGAACTGGTCCATGCCTCACGTCTGGCCAGTCTCGGCGAAATAACGTCCATGATCGCCCACGAAGTAAATCAGCCGCTTTCTGCTTCAGGTACCTATCTAGAAGTGGCTCGTGAGCTATTGGCGGCCGAGCGAAAGGAAGACCGGGACCGGGGCCTGATAGCGATGGAACAAGCGGCAACGCAGATCAGGCGGGTGGGTGAAACGGTCCGACGCATCCGGGAATTTGCCCGCAAGAGGACGCCGGAGCTAGCGATGGAGGACATCAACCGCGTCATCGAGGAGGCCAACGCAATTGCTGCGCTGGGTTCCAAGGCGAAGCAAATTCACACCACATTCGACCTCTCGTCCCAGCGCCCGCACTCGAAAGTCGACCGGATCCAGATACAACAGGTGATCATGAACCTTGTTCGTAACGCGATAGACGCAATGGCAACTCACGACAGGCGCGAACTCGTGCTCCAATCACGGCTCAACGACACTGGCCAGATTGAGATCAGCGTGATGGATTCCGGGCCTGGCGTCACGGAGGCTGATGCAAAACGCCTGTTTACGGCGTTTATGACCACAAAGAAGGATGGGACGGGACTGGGCTTGGCAATTTGCCGTACGATCGTGGAATCCCACGGCGGCAGGCTTTGGCACGAAAAAAGCCCCTTGGGCGGGGCCGCATTTAAGTTTACCTTACCGGAAGGCGTGCCAGGTGATATGAAAATTCATGCAAATACCTGAGATAATTCATGTAATTGACGATGATGAAGGCGTGAGGGAGGGGCTTAGTGCGCTCCTTGAAGCCAAGGGTTATGTTGCGGAATCTCATGCATCATGCGAGGAATTCCTAAGTACGTTCTCGGCCAATACCACGCTCTGCATCATCACCGATCTTCGGATGCCAGGCATGGGCGGGCTCGATCTACAGGCCCATTTGCTGGCAAAGGAAATCGAACTGCCCTTTATTGTGATCACCGGCTACGGTGACGTTCCGAGTGCCGTCCGGGCCTTGAAGTCAGGCGCTGCGGATTTCATTGAAAAGCCCATTGATGGTAAATTATTCATTGCCGCAGTTGAAAGGGCGGCCGCAGCACGGCTTGCCCTGAAGGCGCAGTCGCGGGAAGTTAGTTTGGCCCATGAAAGGGTTGCGGCACTGACGCCACGTGAGCGCGATGTACTGCAGCACCTGGTTGCGGGCAACCCAAACAAGATTATTGCCCACCAACTCAGTATCAGTCCTCGCACCGTCGAAAACCACCGGGCAAGGCTAATGGTTAAGATGCAGGCGGATAGCGTAGCCGAACTCGTGCGAATGGCTCTGGCTGCCGGAATATCGGTCAAGCCAGGGCGCCAGCCGATGTAGGCATAGATTAGGTGTTTTCACGGACTGGATGTAGCAGCGTTAGCGACGGATACTGCTCGGCCAGCAGTAGGGTTCTTCGGGGCAGCTGTCGGGAGACAATCTGGTTTGAGCCGGCTCATGGCATCATTTCTTGCAAAGCCTTTGATACACATCGTCGATGATGATGATGCTGTGAGGGATTCGCTGGACGTGTATTTGACGCTCAAGGGGATGAGCGTAATCGCATTTGGCTCGGCGCGGGAACTGCTGGACCATGAAGATGGACTGCCACACCTCTTCATCCTGGATGTCAATATGCCTGAGATCGATGGTTTCACGCTGCTTGAGACATTGCGCGATCGCGGGCATGTTGCTCCAGCTATACTGATTACCGGTCTTGGCGATCCGGACATGCGGATGCGGGCCGAACGTGCCGGGGCAGCAGCACTGTTTGACAAACCACTCGATCCGGCGGTGCTGTTCTCGACTCTCCTTCAGTTGCTCGCAGAAAGGCCCGCCTCAATTTGAGGTTCTTGGAGCGCCAGTTGTGTTGAACGAAAATCTGCACGGGCTTTCCAGTGCGTGTTCCAGCTTCCATTGATCAAAATCAATGCGGGTTTGGCCCGCCCCGGTAGGCTGCGACAGAGGGCAAGTATTGCCCTGAATGGAGTTTGTCAGATGGCATACAAAACGGTGCTGGTTTCACTCAACGATGTCTCACGCACGGAGGCAATGGTGAATGCAGCTGCGCTGATCGCCAAGAATCACGATGCGCACCTCATTGGGTGCTACGTCATTCCAGCCGTTACAATCTATCCCGAAGTGGGATTTGCCTCTCCGCCTGCGGTTGATGATACACGGCAGCAGTATTTCAAGGAAAATCTCGCCGCAGTGAAGGCACGTTTTGAAACGAGGTTGCGGCAAGATGGGTTGAAGGGTGAGTGGCGCACTGTAAACTCGTTTTATACGGAAATGGCGCCAAGCCTGATGGAGCATGGCCGCACAGCCGATCTCATACTGGTGAGCCAGATCGGCGAGAATCAAGTTGCACATGTCGAGCCGAGTTTTGTCGATAACACGGTCCTGGAAAGTGGAAGGCCAGTTTTGATAATTCCTCGGAAGGGCGATCTTACTGAGGCCGGGTCCGTAGTGGTTGGTTTCAATGCGACCCGTGAAGCAGCGCGAGCCCTGTTTGATGGCCTGCCGCTGTTGCGAGGCGCCAAGGACGTGCGGGTCGTATGGGTTGATCCCAATAGGGAAAGAAGTGTTGCGGGTGAGGTGCCTGGGGCCGAGGCTGCAGCAGCGCTCGCCCGGCATGGAGTGAAGGCCACCGCCGAGGGGCTGTCCGCCGGCGGCATCAATGCCGGCGAAGCGCTTTTGCAGCACGTCAATGATCTCGGCGCCGGCCTCCTTGTTGTCGGCTCATATGCCCACTCCCGTATGCGCGAGTACATCTTTGGTGGCGCGACCCAATATGTGCTTGCCCACGCCAATGTTCCCGTGCTGACGTCGCATTGAACGTCAGAAGCCGGTTAGTGGGACATCAATATCGGCAACGGACTGTCGCCAAGCATCTCGCGCGTGACACCGCCAAGGACAAATTCGCGCCAACGCGAGCGCCCATAAGCTCCCTGGACGACAAGGCCTGCCCCGGTCATGGCGGCGTGATCTTTGATTCTGCGGGCCACCGTGCCACCATCCAGGGCAAGTGCGGAGACAGCCGGTTTCTTGCCAAGGAATGAGAGCATGGGTGCAAGTGTGTTGCCGGCCGGCACCAGGCTCAAATCCTTTTCGCCGGTCACAGTCACAATCTCAATGGTCTTGGCCAGTCGAAGTAGTGGAACGGAATCCCAGACAGCCCGGGCTGCGCTGCTGCTGCCGTCCCATCCTATCAGGACATGATCGAATGAAATCCCCCTGGTGTATCCGTTTGGCACCACAAGGACTGGTCTGCCGCTTTCAAATAGAAGAGGTTCTATGAGCGCTCCGCCAAGAAGTTCGCCTGGAATGCCCGCTTCGGCAAACACCAAGCCGTTGACCCGCGCGCGAACAGCGAGCTGCCGCTTGATTTGATCCACGTCGCCCTGTATCACCGCCGCGTGCATGGTCACGCCTGAACGGCGGGAAACATCATTGACGTGTTCGCAAAAGGCATTGGCGGAATCCAAGCGCCGCTTGTTCTCATTGGCAATGAGACCCTCGACTGTTGCCGAGCTCAACAGATTTGGCACGGTTATCTGCAGGGCGCCAATAGCAATGGAAATCTGGCCATTGAGCCGGAGGGCAAGGGCAGTCGCCGTTTCTAAGGCGGCATGCGGCTTTTCCAAACCAATATCAGGTGCGATCAGACCATAGAAAATCGGGAACAACATTTTAACACTCCCTGGAGAAGCACGGTTTCGGTTTAAGATAGCTTACTTACACCGACTTTGATGCAGGTCAACGAGGGGTTATTGCGCCTGCTCGGACCCAGCTACTCGATATTCACCCAGGCTTGTGCCACTGAAGACCGGGCAAACGCGTGAATGGTTTTCTCAATGGCCAGGCCCCGCGCGAAGTCGATATGGTTTGAGGGCAACCCTTCGATGGCATGGAGTATTTCGGCGAGCTCGATCACTTTCAATTCGTTGAAACCCAGTCCGTGTCCGGGTGCAGGGCATAGTCTGCCATAGGCCGGATGCGCCGGCGAAGAAAGAATGCGGCGAAACCCCCTTTGAGCGCCTGGTCCTTCCGCCACATAGAGGTTGAGTTCGTTCATCCGCTCGTTGTCGAGCCAGAGCATGCCCTTTGAACCATGCACTTCCACCCTGAGCCCGTTCTTGCGTCCATGGGCGATTCGGCTCGAACTCAGCACGCCGCGGGCGCCGCCGCGGAAGCGCACCACTGCATGGGCAATGTCGTCATTTTCAACAGCTGCCATTTGGCCCGCCTCACCAGCGATTGGCCGCCTCTCGTGGACCACATCGGCCATGGCACAGAGGCTGCCGATTTCCCCCATAAGCTCATGGGCAAGAGAAACCAAATGGCATGTCAGGTCGCCGAGCGTGCCGAGGCCGGCATCCTTGCGCGTAAGCCGCCAGGACCAGGGCAGAGCGGGATCCGCCATGTAATCCTCGTCAACGCTGCCGCGAAAATCAAAGACGTCGCCAATGACACCTTCTAGAATTAGCTGTTTTGCATGTTGCAGGGCGGGATTGCGCAGGTAGGCATATCCCAAGGCCGTCACCTGATCCTTGGCGACCCGCGCCGAGGCTGCCATCGCCTCCGCGTCCGTGAGCGTCAGCGCCATGGGCTTTTCGCACCAAACGTGTTTGCCGGCTTTCAGTGCGGCCACCGCCATCTCGCGGTGCATGCCGTTAGGCGAGGTAATTGAAATCAGATGAATTGCGGGATCAGCGACAAGAGCCCGCCAGTCCGTTGTCATGCGCGAAAAGCCAAATTCATCGGCTTTCAGTTGCGCATGGGAGGCATCCACATCGCAGAGCACTGCCTTCTCGATCTGCGGCACATCCCCAAAGGCGGCTTTCACCGAGCCAAAGGCCAGCGCGTGGCACTTGCCCATGAACCCGGTACCGATGAGGCCAACACCAATACGCTTCATGTCAGCGGCTTTCCAGTATTGAGCTTCGCTATTTCCTGCTCGAGATCGATCAATTCCTTGCCGCCCGCCATCAAATTGAGAAGCCGATCGCGGTCGATCTCACTCTTCAAGTAGGTTCCGGTGCTCCTTCCACGCTTCAAAAGCGTGAAGCGGTCGCCCACCACATAGGCATGGTGAACATTGTGGGAGATGAAGATGACGCCAATGCCCCGGGCCTTGGACTGCACAATGAGTTTCAGGACCACCGATGCTTGGTGGACGCCGAGCGCCGACGTCGGCTCATCGAGGATCAGAACCTTTGCGCCAAAGTGGATGGCCCGTGCAATGGCCAGGCATTGCCGTTCACCGCCCGAAAGCGTCCCAACTGGTTGCTCGGGATCGCGCAATTGAATGCCCATCTCGGAGAGCTGCTGGTAGGAGGTGCGATTGGCATAGTCCACATCGAACTGGTGGAGGAAGCCAGTCTTCTTCAGGGGCTCGCGGCCAAGGAAGAAATTGCGCGCAACGCTCATCAGTGGGACGAGTGCCAGGTCCTGATAGACCGTGGCGATACCCTTATCAAGCGTATCCTTTGGCGACTTGAAATGCGTGTGCGTGCCGTTCACCAGAATCTGGCCCTCATCCGGAAGGTGAACGCCGGAAAGTACCTTGATGAGGGTGGATTTTCCAGCCCCATTGTCTCCGAGAAGGCAGTGGACCTCGCCTGGCATGACATCAAAGGACACATCCTTGAGGGCAATCACGGAGCCGAAATACTTGCTGACCGACTTGAGTTCCACAAGCGGAGAGACCATCATCTGCTCCTCATGGCGCGGTTGCGCACATAACTGTTGAACAGGACGGCAATCACCATCATGGCGCCCATGAACAGTTTGAACCAGTCGGTATCGATGCCCGTATAGAAAATGCCCATCTGCACCACACCGAAGATGAGTGCGCCGAACATGGCCCCGATCGCCGAGCCATAGCCGCCGGTCAGCAGGGTGCCACCGATGACGACGGCGATGATCGCCTCGAATTCCTTTTGGTTGCCGCGCAGCGTGTCGGCGGATCCTGTCACCAGTACCTGTATGGTCGCAAAGAGGGCGGCGGCAAGTGCTGTCATGATGAAAAGTGTGATTTTGGTGCGGGCTACGGGAACGCCCATGTTGCGGGCCGCATTGGCTTCTCCGCCAGCAGCGAATATCCAGTTGCCGAAGCGTGTACGCATCAGGATCCAGGTGAAGAGCAGGGTGAGGCCAATCCACCAGACGATTGAGACTGGAATGCCGCTGATGGCGGGCAAACCATCCGCCCGCTTACCAATAATGCCCAACTCGGCGAACCAGCGAATCGGTGTCTTGAAAACCTGCCCTGCAAAGAGGGGAGTAATCCAGTCGCCGTCGGAATACTCGTGAAGGCCCGAGGCCTGAGTTCGCCCCGTAATGCCGCGCGTAACGCCAAGCGTGAGACCGCGCAGCATGAAGAGGCTGCCGAGTGTCACGATGAAGGATGGAAGACCCGTGCGGACGACGATGAGTCCGTTGAGGTAGCCGACGGCGGCGCAGCTCGCGAAAGCCATCGACACCGAGGCCCAGACGGGCCAACCCCACATGATAGGCGGAATGGCAATGACGATTCCCGCAAAGCCGATCATTGAGCCTACCGAGAGGTCGAATTCTCCCGCGATCATCAGAAGCGCCACGGCTGCCGCGAGAATGCCAAGCTGGGCGGAAACCTCCAGGAAGTTCACAATGCCTTTGGCGCTGAACAGGCCGCTGTCGCCTGCCGTAATCCCGAAAAACACAAAGATGAGAACCGTTCCGGCGATGGCGCCGAGTTCGGGGCGGCTCAAGAGCCGTCCAAAGAACGGAATGCTTCGCACCCGTTCGTCCTTCACTTCAAGGCGCATGCCATCCTCCATGGGACCATTGAAAAGGCGGCCGCCAGTGAGCCGGCCGCCACGATACAATTAGCGTTTGCCTTGCTTTGCAAGATCGATAACGGAGGCTGCCGTTTCCCCGGTTACGAAGCCGGGTCCGGTGGGATAGTCGGCAATCGGTGCGATCTTGTATTTCTTCCACAGGTCAAACATGACGACCGGGATATAGCCCATCGCATATTGCTGGGCATCGATACCCCATTCCATCTTGCCGTCGGCGGTTGCCCGCAGGATGGTCGGCGAAAGATCGAAGGTTCTGATCTTGGTCTTGCCCGTGAGGCCAAGTTCTTCAAGGGCAACAAGGCCCGGCTCCGCGCCGCCAATGCCAACCGTCAAAACGAACTGCGTATCCGGGTTCGTTTTGAGGTAGGCGATGATGCGGTTCTTCATTTCAGTCGGGTCCATCACGCCGTTGAGTACTGGCACATCAACGCCCAGGCCCTTGGCGAATCCCGCACAACGGTCATCGAGGCTGACATTGCCGACTTCGTGGTTGGCACACACGGCCTTGGTGATGTTAAGCTTCTTGATGCGTTCGCCAGCCATGACGCCCGCCTCGTATTCACTCTGCCCAAGATAGAGCAGTCCGCCAAGTTCCTTGGTGAGTTTGCCGCCGCCGGAATCGATCACGATAACCGGGATACCCGCAGCAACTGCAATTTTCACCGGTTCACCGAGCGCTGCCGGATCGGCAATGGAAACCACGAGGCCATCAGGCTTCGAAGCTACCGCCGCATCGATCATCTGGGCCATCTTGGCCATGTCAAAGGTCTCAGGCGCCAGGTATTCGGCTTTCACGCCGAGCGCCTTGGCTGCATCATCCATGCCATTCTTGACCACCGACCAATAGGGATCGCCGCTCTGGCCGTGGGTTACAAAAACAACGCGGGTTTCATCCGCGGCAGCAAGGCCTGCAGCCGCCGAAAGCAGTGTCAGCCCGGCCACGAGACCGAGCATGGGTTTCATCAATTTCGCAAGCGAGAACATGTTTCCTCCTGTTAAATATCTCCGCCAGCCGCAATCGCGGCCAACGGACCAGTTGCATTTCAAGTTTCTAGTTTACGCTTTCGCACTGGTTCCTTCTGCGGGCGGAAACATCCGCCCCGACTATTTTTCAACTGTGAAGCCCGCCTCGGTTGCTAGCCGCGACAGGTTCTTGAAGCCCATCGTGGCGTAGGTGAGGGGGTGGGCCTTTCTTGGATCCTGTTCGGCTTCAACGACAAGCCAGCCGGAATAATTTGCCTCCGCGAGAACCCGCAAGATTGATGCGTAATCCGTGAAGCCATCGCCCGGTACGGTGAAAATGCCATCGAGCACCGCGCCCATGAAGCTCATGTCCTGGCTGCGGGCTTTTTCGAGCATCGGCTTGCGCACGTCCTTGCAGTGCACATGCACCACGCGCCTCACATTGTCTTTAATGAGTTGCAGCGGATCGCCGCCGGAGAACGTCGAATGCCCGGTGTCATAGAGAAGGCCAACGGCCTCGCCCGTATGCTTCATCAGCAGGCCAACTTCGGCATCCGTTTCGATAATGGTTCCCATGTGGTGGTGGAAGGCCATGCGCACGCCGAAATCAGCCATACGTTCGGCAAGCTTCGTGAGCTTGCGGCCATATGCCGGCCACTCATTGGCTTCCAGCGCAGGGCGTTTGGAAATAGGATCCCAGATCGCACCGTGGCGGCCGCGCGATGTGTCGGCGTAGACAACATGGCTGCAGCCCATGTCCTTCAGAAGCCGAAGATGGGCTCCGATAGCGTCCATCTCTTCTTCAACGTCTTTTTCATCGCACCGGCCATCAAACCACCCTGAAATCACTGCAAGCCCGTGGTGCTGCATGATGGGTTTGAGCTCTGCCGTCTTGCGTGGAAATTTCCCGCCAAGTTCGGTTCCAGCGTAACCTGCCTGCTTCGTTTCGCTCAGGCAAACCTCAAGCGGAATATCGCCTCCAAGTTCTGGCACATCGTCATTGCTCCAGGTAATTGGATTGATGCCAATGCGGATCTTCATGAACCTGCTCCGTTACTTTGGGCCGATGGCGTACGAGTGGCATGAAATGCGGCAAGGCCGCTGAGCAGCTTCATGTCGCGGCGCGCCTGCTCGGCTGTGTTGCGGACCGGCTTCCCTTCAACTATGGCCGACCAGAAACCTTTCAGTTCCTCAATGAATGCTTCTTCATAGCCCGTTCTCACATCCTCGCTGACAAGGGTATAGCCGTTGCTCTTCTTGACGGTCAGGCGTGTCGGCTGGTGGTTGAGCCAGGGAGAAGGGAACTCCAGTTCAAGTACACCTTCGTCAAAATAGAAGGTAATGTGCTCACGGTAGTCCGCCAGTGCAGGAACCTTGAGATGGACCATGTTCCACAGCGCCTGGCCGCCAAGCAACTGTACAGAACCTTGACCGCCATCGCCACCGGCAAAGAGTTGGGCTCCGGCAATTTCACCATCCGGAATGCCCAGCCCATCTAGGAGCCCGTGCACGGCATTGACATCGTGCACCAGGGAAGAACAATAGGCTCCCGTGAAGCCGCGGAAGCTCATCGCGTCGAGTGGCACCGGAACGGCCCGCGCCACTTGCATTTGCTGCTTGTTTTTCCCGGAAGAAATGAGCTCTGGACCCACATCGTCGCCATGGCGCCAGGTGTGATGCTTGATGAACGGCCAGGCATCCGGATCGTTCACTTCAACGGCCACATAGCGCAAGGTCTTGGCCGTTCCTGGCATGCGCGCCAAGGCTGACTCGTAACTTGGATCATAGCGCTTCATGTAGCCGACCTGGAGAACTTTCCCAGCCCGGTCACGGGCCGCAATGAGCTCATCAATATCGGTCACCGCGTAACATAGTGGCTTTTCACAAAAGACATGGAACCCGCGCGCCAGTGCGGCGAGCACCTGTTCATGATGCAAGGGATCAGGTGAGGCGATGACGACGGCATCAAGAGGTTGGGCGATGAGTCTGTCGATGTTGTCAAAAGCCATCAGTCCGAATTCTTCGCCAATAAAGGCGCGCACTTTTGCCGAGGGGTCGCAGACACCCAAAATCTCAAACTGACGCTTTAGCTTCATCAGGTTCGGAATATGCTCAATCTGGGCAATTCCGCCTGCACCAATGACACCAACCTTCAACCGTTGCATCGCAGCTTCCCTGGACTCGAAACTTGTCATGACGACAGGCTCGAGCCTATAACTGGCTTGGTTCCAATGTCAGAACCAGAATAGGATAATTATTAGGAACCACCATGCCAACCACGTTTCCCATCGATGGCATCATCATTGACCGCAATAGTGGGGCCAACCTGCATCGCCAGCTCTATAGCCAGTTCAGAAGCCTTTTCGATCGCCGGGTTTTGCCCAGCGGCAGTGCCCTGCCTTCCAGCCGCCAACTGGCAAAGGATCTGGCAGTTGGCCGCAATACCGTCATTGCCGCCTACGAACAGTTGGCTCTGGAAGGATATGTGCTGGTGCAGCGCGGCTCGCCACCACTCGTCATGGACCTACCCAAGCCCGCCAAGGTGACAAAAAAGGCGCCGGCGGAGGCGAGCAACACCATATCAGCGCGCGGGAAAATCATGCTGGCGCAGCCCCATCATCTAGGCCAACCGGGGCAGTTGGCTTTTCATCCCGGCCTGCCGGACTCGGATAATTTTCCCTTCACCACATGGTCTAAACTCTTGAGCAAGCGGGCGAAGCTGGCGCGGCACGATCTGTTTGGCACCTATCACATTGGCGGCTATCCACCCCTGTGCGAGGCAATCGCCCGCTATCTCTCCGCCTCCCGAGGCATGACCTGCAAACCGGAACAGATTGTCGTGACCAATGGCGCCCAGTCGGCTTTCGATCTCCTGGCACGGATACTCATCGATCCCGGCGACACGGTGTGGATGGAAGAACCAGGATACTATGGGGCAGGGGCCGCCTTTCTCTCCGCGGGCGCCAGGCTTGCGCCTCTACAGGTCAGTGACAGCGGCTGGAACCTAGAACCGCCTCCAGTGGTCCCACGCCTCATTTTCGTAACCCCTTCGTGCCATCACCCCCTTGGCGTCACCATGCCCATGGAACAGCGCCTCAACCTCATCCACATGGCCGAAAATTGGAATTCGTGGATCATCGAAGACGACTACGACAGCGAGTACCGTTTCCAGGGTCAACCCATCCCGGCTCTCCAGGGCATCAGCGGTTCCAGCCGCGTCGTCTATGTTGGAACATTCGCCAAGATTCTCTTCCCGGCGATGCGGCTGGGCTTCCTTGTCGTTCCTGAAGCCATCCGTGAAGGGATAATCGCCTCCCTGAGCGTCACGGGCCAGTTTGCACCTCTCTTCACCCAGGCAGCACTTGCAGATTTCATCAATGAGGGGCACTTCGCCAGGCACTTGCGCCGCATGCGCCGGCTCTATTCCACCAGACGGCAGTATTTTATGGAAATCTGTGAGGATTATCTCAGCCCCTGGCTGCGCCTACGCCGTTCCGGGTCGGGAATTCAGCTCGTCGGGTTGTTTAGCCATGACCATGACGATAATGCTGTTGCCGCCGCCGCCCTTCGCAACGGCGTAAATGTTTCCCCCTTGTCGATCCAGTATCGCCATGGCCAGGTTCAGCGCGGTCTCTTGATGGGTTTTGCGGCGGCGGACGAAAAGATAACGAAGAAGGCCATGGGAAAACTGCGGGAAGTGCTCCGCGCAACAATGACCAGCTGAATTTTGCCGTCTGCAGTTTAACCCAATGACATGACTGAGTTTCTTGGGATAGGCTGGCAGCACCCGTCACATCAGGTTCAAGGACAGAAACCCATGACAACCCGCAAATTCAATCAACCCCTGGGCGGCAATGAGATGCCGCGCTTTGGCGGCCCGGCAACCATGATGCGCCTGCCCTCACAGCCAACCGCCAAGGGACTGGATGCTTGCTTCGTAGGGATCCCCCTCGACATCGGCGCGTCAAACCGCGCCGGAACCCGTCATGGTCCGCGCCAGATCAGAGCCGAGTCCTGTCTGATCCGCCCCTATAACATGGCAACCCGTGCCGCGCCCTTCGACAGCCTCATGGTGGCCGATATCGGTGATGTGGCGATCGACACATTCAATCTGCCAAAATGCATGGACATCATCACAAATGCCCATAGCGCCATCCTGGCGGAAGGCTGCAAGCCATTGACGCTGGGCGGTGATCATACCATTGCCTATCCCATCCTTCGCGCCATCGCAAAGAAGCATGGCCCCGTGGGGCTAATCCATGTGGACGCCCATGCGGACATCAATGAAGCCATGTTCGGCGAGCCCATCGCCCATGGCACGCCGTTCCGGCGGGCGGTTGAAGATGGCTTGCTTGATACGAGGCGTTGCATCCAAATTGGTCTTCGCGGCACCGGTTATGCGGCCGATGACTTCGACTGGCCACGTCAACAGGGCTTCCGCGTGGTCCAGGCCGAGGACTGCTGGCACAAATCGCTGACGCCCCTGATGGAAGAAGTCAGGCTGCAGATGGGATTGGGCCCGGTCTACCTGAGTTTTGATATAGATAGTCTTGATCCTGCCTTCGCGCCAGGCACAGGCACGCCGGAAATAGGTGGTCTTACTACGGTTCAGGCCCTGGAGATCATTCGCGGCTGCTGGGGAATGTACCTGGTGGGCTGCGATCTTGTGGAAGTATCGCCACCCTACGATCCTTCAGGAAACACCGCGCTCACCGCGGCCAACCTGTTGTTTGAAATGCTCTGTGTCCTGCCGGGTGTGAAAAGGCGATAGACTGCAAAAACAATTCTAACCCGCGTCGCGCCAGCCCCACTGGTTAGCAAGATCCAGGCATGTGCGCCAGGATTCAACCGCGCCAGTTGTTGATAGGCTGCGCAGGGAGGCTGCCGCCGAGGCGTGAGCCAAAGTCAGAGCCTCATCCACACTCCAGTCTTCATGCAAGCCATAGAGCATGCCCGCCGCAAAGGCATCGCCAGCTCCGTTGGCACCGGCGATCAGTGAGCGCGGAATTTTCGTGGACGGCTTGGTGAATACGCCGCCGTCGCGGGTAACAGCGATAGCAATGACCGGACTATGCACTACCACGATCTCCATCGTGCTATTTTCCAGCACATGGCGCGCCGCGCGTTTGCAGGCCGCAACATCGGTCACGCCATCGGGAATGGTTTGCATGCCCGACAAAGCGCCGATCTCGCCATCATTCACGATGATAAGATCAAGATGCGCCAGACAGGGGTGGACCAGTCCCGCAAGCTCCGCCGGATCAATACTGGCAAGTTCAAGATTGGTCTTGAGCCCCGCCGCCCGGGCTTTCTTGAGAACGCTCACCCAGCCATTTGCATCGCCGTGCCAGGGCGCGTCCATCCGCTTGTGAACCCCGGGCAGGCCGAGATGCAGATAGCGCGCGGTTGTGGAACTGAAGTCAAAGTGATCCGGTGTCAGCACATCCGACGCCCCGCGGCTGAAGATGTGGGTGCGCCGCCCGGACGCCTGTGAAACAAAGGCATCGGTCCATTGTGTGCCAACTTCCGACGTGACATGCATCTGCGCCTGGCCGATGCCGGCACTTTCGGCAAGCGAGCGCAGGAACCGCCCGCCCTCGTCATCGCCCACGATGGTGATCGTCTCCACCGGAATGCCGGGGTCCAAGTGCTTGATATCGAGCGCGAAATTGCATCCGGACCCGCCGCCATGGCGCTCTTCCCTGATGAACTGCGCATGGCCATCCTCTCCCGGCCAGTGCGTCACCATCCGGTTGTTGTCAACGCACCATGTGCCGCCGGTGATGAATCCGCGGCGCTGGATGTTCGCCATGGTCAGCCTGCCTTCAAGACCTTTTCGGTAATTTCGCTATCGGCTGCGAGGCTGCGGATGGCCGCCAGGCCGCTCTTTTGCAGGCTTCCGTGGTAGGCCTTGACCGCTTCCAGGGGCTGGATGTTTCCGCTCGCCACCTCCCGCATGAAGGCAACCATGGCCAATGGATCTTCGGCCAGATTGATTTTGCGTCCGAACAGCGCGACCCGTGCGCCATACTTTTCGGCCTGGTTCAGAAGTTCGAAACAATCGCGCGTCGTGCCTGCGCCGCCGCCCAGAACACCAACAACAACGCTCGGATCAAAGGAAGCGAGTTCTTCAAGTGCCTTGGGGCCGTTGTAGGCGATCTTGAGGAATTGCGGCCGGTCCGCCTTGGTGACACCGGCGAGGCAGCGCACGATGCAGTCATTGATGTAATGCGGCACCATGGCCGGATCGATACGGCATTCAACATTCGGATTAAATACTTCCAGGAAGTATTTGAAATTGTGGCTGGCGGCATCTTCGCGAAATGCGCTGAAGTGCTCTAGCGATTCATAGTCATGGGCAAGATCATTGTTGAAAGTGATCGAGTAAAGCCCGAGGTCCGTTCCCGTCACTGCTGTTCCGGGGCTAGGGTCCAGGGACCCCGTCATCACCCGCGACAGCGATGCGGTGCGGAATGGGCGGCTCGGTTGTTTGGAATAGTCGGCACCGCGCACCACCCAGATATCGGTCGTATCATTGGCGCGGATGGCGGGCTTCACGGCGCTGTTCTTGAACACGCCTTTTTCGACCAGGGCCTCCAGGTTGGAAGCGGAGAGCAGCATGATATCAACGATATCCTGGGCGACGATAGCGCTGATATTGTCCAGAAATTCCGGCCTGGTTACAAAGCGCGTTGAAGTGCCATCCTTGTTCCGTTTCGGTCCACAACCTGGAATGCTTGGCCCCATGTCGCCGTCCTTGGCATCGGCAATGATAAAATCGCTGCGCTTGTAGGTTCCGGCATGGATTCGGGAAAGCTTCTGATCAAGTCTATACATTTTTGCCCGCGAGGTTGGTTGTGGTATGGAGCCTGTTCTTAATGCGAACGGCGGCAGTCTGTAATCAAGACTACGCTTCTATTTTGCATAAAGTCAAACAAATCAATTGATATATATGTAAATATTTTTACATATATGCTTCTTTCCGGCGGCATCCGTTCAATAGGAATTGTCACTTCACCGCGCCTGCAGTCAGCCCTTTTACGATGAAACGCTCAAGGAATATGCCAATCAGCACAAGGGGCATGACTGCTCCGGTGGAAAGCGCTGCCATGGACCACCAGCTGATGCCCTGCGAACCGGTTTGGCTGGCCACCATGACGGGAAGGGTTTTGGCATTGGTGCTGGTCAGCAATGCCGCAAAGAAATACTCGTTCCAGCACAAAACCACGGCAAGAATGAACGCCGCCACCGCTCCGGGAAGGGCAATCGGCAGAATGATCCGGAAGAAGGCACCCCATACGGTGCATCCGTCAACCAGGGCAGCCTGTTCAAGTTCATTG
>SXGU01567990.1_pt1 | contig 20803 bp, 19 predicted proteins | sample 3174531 | NCBI WGS metagenome assembly SXGU01 (sample SAMN11356863, study PRJNA531348) | freshwater metagenome | isolation source: freshwater sample F1-140 | place: China: Fuxian Lake, Yuxi | collected 2017-12-25 | reverse complement strand
TGAAGATCTCGAACGGACGCCGGCCGAGCGGCGTGTCGACGTCATTGATCGTGACATAGACCGCGTGCGCGCTGTCAGGCCACTTCAGCTTGTATGTGCGCCCTTGCAGCTCCTCGGTCCGCGGGGCGAGCGCGATTTCTGGCTCGGGCTCCGGTGGCGGCTCGGCCGTTTTCTCGACGCTCAGCACCGACCCGGTCACGGCGTTGGGCCGATAGGTGGTAAGTCCTTTGCATCCCAGATTGTATCCTTCGATGTAGACGTCGCTGAATTCGTCAAAGCCGATGTCTTCGGGGCAATTGATGGTCTTGGAAATGGAGCTGTCCACCAGTGCCTGCGCCGCCGCCTGCATGGTCAGGTGATCTGCCGGCTTAAGGGTTTGGGCGCTGACGAACAGCTCCTCCGGTGGCGGCGCCTCTCCTCGCACGCTGCGCCACACGCGCATGGCGTAGTCTTCCACCGGTTGAATTCGCGCCGAGCCATCGGGCTGAAGAATGCGGCGGTCGTATGAATAGGCAAACACCGGCTCAATGCCCGACGAGACATTGCCGGCCAGCAATGAGGTAGTCCCAGTCGGAGCAATCGAGGTAAGGCATCCGTTGCGCAGCCCGTGCTGGGCAATCAGTTCGCGGACATCCGAATCGAGCTCCGCCAGATTCGGCCGATCGAGCATCACCGGATCGTAAAGCGGAAACGACCCTTTCTCGGCGGCCAGCATGGCCGAAGCGCGATAGGCTTCGCGCTTGATTATGCCGAGCCAGCGCCGGGTCAGCTCGACCGCCTCGCCGCTGCCGTAAGCCGCGCCGCAGAATAGCAGCGCGTCGGCTAGGCCCGTGATGCCGAGCCCGATCCGCCGTTTCGCCTTCGCTTCGGCTTCCTGCTGCGGAAGAGGATAGCGCGAGATATCGATCACGTTATCGAGCATTCGCACGGCCGTGTGCGTGAGCTCGCTCAGCGCCGTCTCGTCAAGATGCGCGTCGGGCTCGAACGCACGCTCTATGATGGCTGCCAGATTGATCGAGCCGAGCAGACACGCCCCGTAGGGTGGCAGCATTTGCTCACCACACGGATTGCTCGCGCTGATAGCCTCGCAATAGCCGAGGTTGTTCGCCTGATTGACCCGATCGATGAAAATCACCCCCGGCTCGGCGCAGTCGAAGGTCGCGCGCATCAGGCGCTCCCACAGCGCGCGGGCGCCGATCGTCTTGTGGATCTGACCCCCGAACACCAGCGGCCAGTCGTGATCGGCGTCCAGCGCCTGCATGAAGGCGTCGGTCACCAACACGGATATGTTGAAATTGCGGAAGCGGTTTGGGTCGCGCTTGGAATCGATGAATGCTTCGATATCGGGATGGTCGATGCGCAGGCAGCCCATCATCGCGCCCCGCCGCTGCCCGGCTGACTGGACCGTGCGGCACATCGCATCCCAGCAGTCCATGAATGAAAGCGGGCCCGACGCCTGAGCCCCGACGCCTCTGACCTGACTTCCGCTGGGGCGGATGGTGGAGAAATCCATCCCCACCCCACCCCCTTGCTGCATGGTGATGGCCGCTTCGCGCAAGTGCGCAAAGATACCTTCTAGGCTATCCGGGATTGTGCCCATTACGAAGCAATTGAACAGCGTGACGTTGCGGCCGGTGCCAGCTCCGGCAATGATCCGCCCCGCGGGAATGAAACGGAAACCTTCGATCGCGTCGTAAAACCGGCGCGTCCAGGCGGCGCGCCCGGCCGGCTCCTCGATTTCGGCGATCGCTTTCGCCACCCGCACGGCAGTATCCGAAAAGTCGCCATCCGGCTGACCTTCAGCGGGTGCGAACCGATACTTTGCCTGCCAAATTTCTTCCGCCAGAGAAACCTCGAACCCCATGCCGCCACTCCCCATATCTGGTGGGGGCGAGAATGCCTGCATGCAGCATCGGGTGGTTGATCCATCTCAACGCGACTGGAGAAAATCCAGCTTTCGCTCGACCTGATCAATCCAAAAGTGCGGCTTTACCCCTCTCCCTGGCGGGGGCGCAGCAGCACCGGTCCGTAGGCCACCAGGAACAGTCCGAAAGCCGCGGCCCACGCGATCGCCGAAACCCGCAGCCCCAGCGCGTAATCGAGAGATCCGAAATTAGCGGCAACGCGCAGAACGGCGGCCACGGTGACGCCAGCATAAAGCAGCACCGTTGCAACATTGGCGCGAAGCTCACGCCCGGTGTGGCCGAGGCTGGCCCTCGTCATGACCGCGAGGATCATCGTGGCCATCGCGCCCGACGTGAGCGCGTGGACGGCGGCCGACCGGGGGACGGACGTCCCCAGGATCGACGCCGCGAGCAGCCCCAGCCCCAGCGGTACCCACGCGTATCCGAGGTGGAGAATCAACACGAGCGGGTCGGACATAGTCAGCCATCCCCGCCACCGCGCCAGACGTACCAGCTGCAGCGAAGCGGCCACTGCCAGCAGAACTCCTGAAAAGGGTGACTCCGGCGCAATGAGCCAGCCGAGCAGCGCGATCGCGGTTACGCCGATCGCCACCAGATCGAACCGCGCGGGCTGGCCCGGGAGGCCGTTCTTCACGCCTTGCTTCACCAACCAGTTGCGGGTGAACGAAGGTATGATCCGGCCGCCGATCAGTGCGATCATCACCACGACCAGCGCAAGCCCCGCGCGCCAGCCCAGCCCATCATCGCCATAGAATCCGAAGGCGACGCCATAGTCTGTCGCGTTCGCCGCAGCGAACAGCAGGACGAGGAGCACGATAGGCACGTTGCGGTTCTTGGCGGCAAACACCTCGCGCGCAGCGACCGACGCTAGCACGAGATAAAAACCGACATCGAGGGCCGCAGCAACCGGAAGGCCCACCGTGGCGGAGAACAAGACCGCCAACCTCGCGGCCAACCAGAGGCCGAACAGCGCGAGCAGCGGCATCCCGGCGATCGGCAATCGTCCTGTCCAATTCGGGATGGCCGTAAGCAGGAACCCGGCGACCACGGCGCCGACGAAGCCGAACAGCATTTCATGACGGTGCCACGCCAGCGGATCGAAGCCGCTCGGCAACGCCGCCAAGCCGGAAAGCGCGATCAGCCATAACGACATGGCGACCAGCGCCCAGCCCGCCCCGCCAAGGAAAAACGGCCGGAATCCGCCTCGCAACACCGGCGGTGCAGCCGCCATCCGCGCGCGCCGCAGTGCGAGCATCTGCTCCCCTCTGGTTTGATGCACACCGCCCATCTCAATCTCGATCCTTGTGCAGTCCTCCGGAAAGAGGTCGCAAGGACACTATTTCAGGCGTGGCACCTTGAACGCTGATCTAGGTCAAAAGTCTGCAAATACGCTGCCGACGCAGACAAAACTGATCAGAAAATGCAACAAAAGCATCGAATGCATGCAGACGCATATGGATGGTAGCGGAGGAGGGACCCACTGATGATTGCTAGCTACCTGAAATATTTTGGCTATTCTACCGGGTGAGTTGAAGAATACCCCCAGCGATACCCCCAAGAAGTTGTGCTCCGATTTTTATCGTCACTCGCAACCCGAGCCTTTTCCGGAGGGGCAAGTCGCACTGACGCCAGTTCGTCGAGCGCCCCCCTCGGGCCCGGCAGCAGCGCAGTGGGGGGTAGGCCAGGTAATCGTCAGGAAGGACTCGCTGACCGGCTGCGGTGGCGAGATAACCTGGCGCTCACCAGCAGTCCCGTAGTCGGGACATCGCCGGTGCGGGCGGTTGGGATCGCCCGACCCGGGGCCAGTATTGCCGCTTCCCACAACGTTTCGAGACGCGAGCGGCCGCAACACCATCAGATCGCAGATTAGGGCGCCGGCGAATGCGCCCGGCGAGCGAGATCGCCATGAGGGCCACAGCCGATCCGAAGCTGTGGCCGACGACGATCGGCTTGCGTGCGAGGCCGAAAAGCCCGAGCGCCTCGGCGATATCGGTCATTGGCACCCGCGGGCCTCCATGTCGTACTCCTCGCGCACCTCGCTGTCACCCATGCCCGAGAGGTCATAGGGGACCACGTGGTAGTCCTTGGCGAGAACGGCGCGACGAACGCCAAACAGCGTGCGTGCGAGAGAAAACCGTGCGTCATTAGCGCGGGCGCCGCCGCGGGATTACCCCAGTGTAAGTAAAGCATACGCACCACGACTGTAATGAAGCCTTCCTCGCGAGGCACCGACATTGCCTGGCGCACTAGTCGGTCAGCAGGTCTGAGGAATGTCGTACCAGAACCGCAGGCCGCCGGCCTGCCACAGCGCCTCATAGGTGCGGAGCCGCTCCGGCCTGTCCACCTCCATGCCGGATTCGTGGCGGCTCTCAGTTTCGAACCCGCCGCTGGATGGCAACTTGCCTGGGGGCATGTCGCTAGAAACGGTGGCCGGCGATTTTCGGCGGGGATTCGTCGCTTCCAGTTCGAGTATGGCCTGACCCCTCGTAATCGTGTTTCCGGGCGGCAGGTGCGAAACCACTGTGGGGAGCCAGGATGGACGATCACGGAAGAAAAAACGACGCACTTGAAAAGTAGGAGCAGAATGATTAGGCTCCTGATGATATGGTTGACGTTTACGTTCGGCAGGGCGCTCTCGAACTGGGCACCGAGATCGCGCTCGCGAGCCGGCGATGGCGCAATCTTGTCGATGAAAGTCTTCGGGTCCATGGCCTGACGCACTCAAGGTGGCAGGTCCTCGTCGAGCTTGCGGCGGCGCCGCACGGGCTTAACCAGCGTGAGCTTGCCTATCGCCTGGCCATCGAGCCGGCATCGCTCGTCGGCCAACTCGACGCGCTAGAGACGCGGGGGCTGGTCGACCGTATGGCCGCGCCTGGGGACAGACGTGCAAATCTCGTTCGGCTCACGGCCGCCGCGGCGGCCCTGGCGAGCCACGTCACCGCAGTGGTGGACGCGCTCAGGAAACGGGCCACCTCGGGCCTTGCGGATCGTGAACTTGCAACAGCGGCGGAAGTCCTCCGGAAGATCACATCAAATCTGGAACGACAATGAAGGAAACGACGATCGCCGTGCCGGCGGGGCGCCCGGCCCGGGTCGAGCGGCTGAAGTCGCGGAGGTTCTTGATCATTCTTGCGGTCGCCCTCGCAATTCTGGTGGGCGGCGCGCTCTGGCTGCACGAGCGCAGCAAGCACGTCTATGCCAACGATGCGCGCGTGGCCGCGCATGTCGTTGCGGTCAGCAGCGAAGTCGCGGGGAGGCTCGACGGGCTCAACGTCGTGCCCGGACAGCGCGTGCGGAAGGGCCAGCTGCTGGCCAGAATCGAGCCGCGCGATGCCCGCTTCTCGCTCGCCGAGGCGCAGGCGAATCTCGCCGGCCTGGACGCGCAGGAGCAACAGATACGCGTGCAACAGGTTGCGATCCGTAGCCGTGTCGGCGAAGCGACGGTTGCCTCGGACGCTGGAGTGCGTGCCGCCGAAGCCGAGCTTGGAGTCCGCCGCGCGGAACTGGCGGCGGCGCAGCGCAACTTCGAGCGCTCGCGTCCCCTGCTCGATCGGGGGTTTGTCTCGCGCAGTCGCTTCGACGAGGACCAAGCCCGGCTCAGAGCAGCCCAGCAGAACGTGGAGCGTGCGCAAGCGCAGATCGGGAGCGCGCGCGCCAATGTCGGTGTCACCCGGTCGGAGAATGATCAGATCGCCGTGCTCGAGGAGCAGATCGAAGCGATCCGTGCGCAAAAAAAGGCGCTTCAAGCCAGCCTGGGGCAACGCCGGCTGGATCTCGCACGCACGGAAATACGGGCGCAGTTCGATGGCATCATCGACCAGACTTTCGTCGATGCTGGCGAATATGCAACGCCGGGCACTAGGATTCTGATGTACCATAACCCCGACGACATCTGGATCGACATAAACGTCAAGGAAACTGAGTTCCGGAAGATTGCTCCCGGCGCGCGCGCAAAAGTCGAGGTGGACGCTTATCCGGGTCGCGCATTCGAGGCGAGAGTCTCGCACCTGGGCGGCGCTACCACCAGCCAGTTCGCGCTCCTCCCGGCCGGGAACCCGAGCGGCAATTTCACCAAAGTGACCCAGAGATTGCCGATCCGGCTTGAACTGAGGCGCCCCGACGATGCGCTGAAACCAGGAATGATGGTCGAGGCCACGATCGATGTGGTCGACTGAGCAGTTCTTCGAACGCTACGGACATGCCTATCGCTGGCTCGCCACGCTGACCGCGATGGTCGCGGCGATCGCCGTCGTCCTTTCCTCGACCATGGTCAATGTCGCCGTGCCGGCGATCATGGGCGAGTTCGGAATAGACCAGACCCAGGCGCAGTGGCTGTCCACCGGCTTCCTCGCGGCGATGACGGTGACGATGCTGATGACAGCCTGGGGCGGGCGCCGGTTCGGCCAGCGCGGAACGATGATTGTTGCGCTGTCGGTGTTCCTGTTCGGCTCCGTGCTCGGCGGGATTGCTCCCGACGAAAAGGTTCTGATCGTCTCGCGCGTGCTGCAGGGCTTGGGCGCAGGGCTCGTGCAGCCTCTGGCGATGGTCGTGATGTTCCAGGTCTTCCCGCCGGACCAGCGGGGGACGGCCATGGGTCTCTTCGGAATTGGCGTGGTGCTGGCGCCGGCGCTCGGCCCTTGGGTCGGCGGCGTCCTGATGGACAGCTTCGACTGGCGGTTCCTGTTCTATCTCGGCATTCCATTCGGTGCGGCCGGAATCGGCCTTGCGAGCGCCTTTCTTCCGGGCCGCAAGCCCGGCCAGCCGAATCCCGCCCTGGATTGGCCGGCGATAGTCTGGCTTTCCATCGCTCTGCTGGCTCTTCTGCAGGGTCTTTCGAGTGGGCAACGGCTGGGGTGGTCGTCCAATGTCGTCGTTGGCGAGCTTGTATTGGCATTCGTTGCCGGCGGCGGCTTCCTGTGGCATGAGATGCGCGCAGCCGACCCGCTGCTGGACCTCCGCGTCTTCCGGAACTTTCCTTTCGCGGCGGCGACGCTGGTCAGCTTCGTGCTTGGCGCGGGCCTGTTCGGTTCGACCTTCCTGCTTCCGCTGTTCGTCCAGCAGATCCAGAACTTCACCCCGACGAATGCGGGACTGCTGTTGATGCCCGCCGGCTTCGCGCTGGTGCTGGTATTTCCGCTTGCGGGCTTTCTCAGCGACCGCGTCTCGCCTGGCCTCCTGATCGGATTCGGCCTCATCGTCTTCGCTTATTCGTCGTGGCTGATGGGGAGTGTCGACATCGACACGAGCTTTTGGGCCCTTGCCAGTTGGATCGTCATCGGGCGGGTCGGCCTGGGTGCGATCTTCCCCTCGCTCAGCTCCGCCTCACTCAAGGTTCTGCCGCCGGAGCTGCTGGCCCAGGGCTCGGGCACCATGAATTTCATCCGGCAGCTGGGTGGAGCCATCGGCACCGCCCTTCTCGTCGTTTTCCTGGAGCGGCGCACGATCTTTCACGGCAACGTGCTCGCGGCAACGCAGACGCCCGACAATGTTGCGACCATGGCTTACCTGGAGGGCGCGGGCGGCGCTCTCCAGGGTTTCGGACTCGGAGCCGCCGAACAGCAGGGAGCGGCGGGATCGCTTCTCGCGCAGGCTGTCTATTTTCAGGGAGCCGCCGCAGCCTATCGTGACAGCTTCCTCGTCACCGCCGCGATCTTCACCGCGGCGCTCGCCCCGACCTGGCTGCTGCATCGGGCGCAAAGCACAGCGCTCAAGCGCAGCGCCGGGGCCGCTACGGCGATGCAGGCAGAGGCCGATGTCGAAGCGGGATTCGCTCTCGAGCCGTTTGGCTCGCAGCGAGACTCCGCCTAGCCGTCCCGCGCTATCGCCGCCTTGCTTGGCACCCTTGCGTACGAGGAATGAACCATCTTATGAACGAACTGGTCACGGCAGACAAACTTCCTCACGACATCGATCCGGTCTGGGCCGGAGATGGTTCACATATACCGGAATGGTTTATGACGGCCCTTAGCGTTCCGCGCGTCGATGGCTTCGTCGAGATCGATGGTGCGAGGGCGCGTTACTTCCGCTGGGGCCATCGGACCAAGCCCAAGGTTCTCATGACCCACGGCTTCCTCGCGCATGCGCGCTGCTTTGCCTTCATCGCGCCGTTTCTCGCCGAAGACTACGACGTGGTGGCGTTCGACCTTGCGGGCATGGGCGACAGTGAGATGCGCGGTCCAGCCGATCTGGTGGCAAGAGGGCGGGAGTTCGCCGAGATGGCCGAGGCGCTGGATTTGTTCGCGGATGGCCACAAGCCAACCATCGTCGCGCACAGTTTCGGCGCGGGAGCGGCATTGACCGCCATAACCCAGTCGCCAGAGGCTTTCTCCGGAGCGGTCGTCTGCGATCTCATGATTATGCGGCCCGATCTCTTGGACGAGTACTGGAACCTCAAGCGGTCAAGCCCGGGATCCGGCGATCCGGACAAGCCGAAGAATCGCTATCCCAGCTACGAAGCGGCGCGCCAACGGTACGTCCTTTCCCCGCCCCAGCCGGTCGGAGAGCCGTTCCTTCTCGACTACATGGCCTACCATTCTCTGTGCCGCGAAGGGGACCAGTGGGCATGGAAATTTTCGCCCGAGGTGTTTCGGAGGAGCAACAAGCCGGACGAATGGCTCACGGTCGGACAGCGCCTGGTGAACGCCCCGGGCCGCAAGGCCATCGTGCACGGCGGCAGGAGCCAACTCTTCACAAAGGATTCGGCCGATTACATCCGCGAACTTGGCGGAGGCGATATTCCGATAATCGCTGTCCCGGAAGCACGACATCACCTGATGCTCGATCAGCCACTCGCATTCGTAACCGCGTTGCGATCCGTCCTGGCCTTTTGGGACAACCAGAGCCCGATCGGCGATCAAATTGAGTTACCGGGCCATTGAAGGGAGAAAGTGACGGTCGCGGGCTGCTGTGGCAGTCCGATCGGCGGAACGGATGCCGCCTCGACGATAGTTTAGGAAACCGAGCGACCCCGCCGGGTTGGACCGTGACTCTTCCATTGTACTGTTGGGGAGCGCGCGCGCACCGAGGGGGCCTCACCGTACGACCATGGAGGAAAAAACGGCGGGTCACGTCAGCCAAGTCCACGACGCGTGCGGACCCATGCGCCAGTTCGTTCGATCAGGTCCTAGCAGAAGCTTAGCCGGGGAAATCGGTCGACTTGGAATGCGGGACTTGGGGCGGCCGATCCAGGGCGCGCGGGGTCAAACCCGGGCATTACGCCTGTGTTATTGTCCACGCTCGATTGCACGGAACCCAGCATTTTGAAATGGAAGGCGGGAGAATAGCGTGGACGAGCAAGCCTTGGGTATCGGGCCAATAACCGCAGCGTTGGCATCCAACGCCAGCAAGCTCGATCTGGTCGATGTGCCGCAAGACGCCGTAACGGTCGCCAAGCAATGCTGCTTAGATTGGCTGGGCGTAACCTTGGCCGCCAGAGCCGAGCCATTGGCCGACATGCTGGCTGTCACCGCTGCCGAAGAAGGCGGTCATGCGGATTGCACGCTGATCGGCCGTGGCACGAAGGCAACCCTCGCGCAGGCAGCGCTGATCAACGGCTCGATGGGCCACGCGTTGGATTACGACGACGTGATCGTCCCGATGGGTCACCCCACCGCCCCGGTTGCCCCCGCGGTATTTGCCTTGGGAGAGCGCGGCGATATGTCCGGGCAAAGCGTCCTCACGGCGTTCATTGCCGGGATCGAAACGGAATGCCGTGTCGCCCGCCTGCTCGGTCGTTCGCATTATGAGCGCGGCTGGCACAGTACCGCTACGTTCGGAACATTCGGTGCCGCCGCGGCCGCCGGTCGTCTGCTTGCGCTGGATGGGAACCTCATGGCGCATGCTTTCGGAATCGCCGGAACCCAAGCCGCCGGACTCAAATCGGTATTCGGCACAATGTGCAAGCCCCTCCACGCCGGAAAGGCGGCCGCGAACGGCCTCCTCGCCGCCCGTCTCGCGGTCCAGGGCTTTACAAGCAACCCGGCAATCCTCGAAGTCGAGCAGGGCTTCGCGGCAACGCAGAGCGATGGGATCGACGTGCAAGCAGCGCTCGACACCCCGCCCGGAGGTTTCTACGTTCGACAAGCTCTATTCAAATATCACGCCGCCTGTTATTTAACGCATTCTGCCATCAATGGCGCTCTGCAACTGCGCCGGGAACTCAATATCGATCCCGCTGCAATAGAATGCGTTGCCGTTGGGGTTGATCCGGGTCACATGAGTGTGTGTGCGATATCGGAGCCGCAAACCGGGCTCGAGTGCAAATTCTCGCTGAGCATGACAGTCGCCATGGCGCTTGCGGGGGAAAACACGGCCGATGACCGCCTTTATTCGGATGCCACCGCTAAGCGACCGGACCTGGTAGCCTTGCGACGCAAGGTAGCGGTCATCCCGCGCGCAGCGGGGACGGCCACGCTCTCGGATCTGTCCATTCGTCTTAGGGACGGCGGGGAGATTTCCGCTACAGCCGATGTCGCTGTCTGCGCTACGGATGTGACAGCCCAGTGGGGGTTGCTCGAGGCAAAGTTTCACGCACTGGCTCAACCGATCATCGGCCGGACCCGCTGTCGCGAGGTCGTTGCCCGCTGTCGTGAACTAGACAAAGAACCAAGTTTCAGGCCGCTGATGAAACTTGTGGAATAAGGTCTGATTGGGTTTGGGCAAGAGTGGCAAAATCCGCCTTGAGTTCGTTCAAGGCGTCGACAATGTTCGGGGCGGCCCCTTCGATTCGTTCAACTGGAACTCCAACCCCGATCGCCATAGGCATGAGACCCATTGGGGCAGGCAGAGTAACGGCAAGTGCTCCAAAAGTCGGCGTGACGTCGCCCCGGGTCTGCGCATACCCGTTCCGGCGAACCTGCTCCACGATGCCAAGAAATTCGCTGGTCACAACGCGTAGCCGTGCTTCCGGAGCTTCCGCGTTGCAGCGGCGAACGTACTGCAATACCTCCTCATCCGTTTTCAATGACAAAAGTGCCCGCCCCATTGCCGAGGCAGTCAATAACTTGAATTGCCCTGACCTTATCTGCATGCTGCGCACCTTGTGCCGGTGCAGCACCAGTACATACTGACCGTAAGCACCGTTCTGAATGCCGACGAAGACAGTCTCATCCACCCGATTCTGCAACTCGGTCAGCCGTGCGGTGAGCGACCCCGCTTCGTCGAACTGGTGATTGATCCAGCTGCCAAGCAACGCCACCCGAATTGTGGGGGTGTACGTTCGCTCCAGCCGGTCGTACGTCACGTATCCGAGGTCCCGCAGGTTTGCTAAAAGCATGCTGGCGCTGGCCTGGGGTATCTCAAGTTCGCTGGCGATACGGCCCACGGTCAGCGGACGCTGGCGCATCGAGAACAGCTCGAACAAGGCCAGCGTACGCTCCGCAGACTTAACCGATCGGGCCATCACTACATTCCATACAGTTCTGCCTTCTTCAGAACGTTACGGGTCAAACGCAATACTGCAACATCGATCATCACGCCCTCGACCTGGACCGCGCCGAGACCCTGCGCCTCGGCTTCGCGATATGCCGCCTCTTGCCGCCGGGCTCGTTCGACTTCCTCGCGACTGGGGCTGAAGACGTCCAGCGCGGGTTCGATCTGCGCTGGATGGATGGCCCACTTTCCGACCATGCCAAGGCATCGCGAGCGGATGGCCTCCCGGCGATATCCTTCCTCGTCGCGGAAATCGGCGAACGGACCGTCAACCGCATCTATCCCTGCCGATCGCGCGGCCATTGTAATTCGCCAGCGCGCGTAGTGAAATATGTCGCCTGGATAACCATCGGCGGATCCGATGCTCTTGGTGTCGATGCCCTGTGATCCAGAGTAATCTCCCATACCGAAGATAAGGCATTCCAAACGCGGACTGCAGGTAGCAATCTCCTCTACATTCTGCAGGGCCTGGACCTCCTCGATCAGCACCTCAATTCCGATGGGCCGATCAAGCCTGAGCTTCTTTTCCAGTTGCGTTAGCATTCGATCCAGGAATATCACGTCAGCCGCCGAATAAGGCTTGGTGAGCATGATGGTATCTATATTCTGGCCGGCACCTTCAACAAGCTCGATAATGTCGCCGTGGCACCACTCTGTACTAACATCATTGATGCGAACACAACGGGTCTTTCCGCTCCAGTCGAGGTTATTCAGAGCTTGAATAATCTTCTTTCGCGCCGAGACTTTAGCTGAGGGCGCCACGGCGTCCTCGAGATCGCAAAACACGTGGTCGGCCCTTGAAGCGGCGCCTTTGGCGAGCATCTTCTCACTACTGCCGGGTACGGAGAGTTGGGAGCGCCTGGCTCGCGGGGGCCGTGTCATAGGCTGATCATCCTTTATGAAACTGCGCCGCTTCTCGGCGCTCCATCAAGAGTTCAATCTCGTCTTCGCTAACTCCGGCCTCTGCCAAGCGTAGCCGAGTGTGCTCGCCCAAAAGGGGCCCGCGACGCTTCACCGCTCCGGGGGTGAGTGACATCTTTACCGGGACGCCGGCGATCCTGATGGGCACCTTGCCCGGATCGTCGACTTCGACAATCATCTCGCGAGCGATGAAATGCTCGTCACGTTCGATTTCCGCGATGTTCATTACGGGACCGAAAGGAATCTTGCCGCCCAGCCGTTCAGTCAACTCTGCCTTCGTGAACTTGATCGTCTCGTGGCCAAGGGCGTCGATCAATGCTTGCCGGTTCTTCATACGCTCGAGGCGTGTCGAAAACCGCGGATCGCGCCCGATCCACTCGGCCCCAATCTCTTTGACAAGAATGGCGAAGAAGGCATCCTGTTGCGCCGCCAGGGTAATAAAGCCATCGGCCGCGGGAAACATTCCGAAGGGCAAAAGGAAGGGATGGTGGTTTCCTTCTGGTCCGGGGACCACCCCTTCGGTTGAATGCTGCCAGATCATCCGCTCGCACACTGCCAATACGGCATCGGCCATCGCGACATCGACGAACTGGCCTTGACCGGTGCGGCGCGCATGATGGACTGCCGCGAGAACGCCGAACGCCAGCATCATGCCGGGGACGATATCCCCTACTCCGGGGCCAACCTTGGTCGGGGTCTTCGCATTGGGCCCGGTAATGGCCATAATTCCGCCCATCGCCTGGGCAATCACATCGAATGCGGGCCAGTCCTGATAGGGTGATAACGCGGTCCGCGGGTCTCCGAAGCCACGCAGCGTACCATAAACCAATCGAGGATTGATTTTGGAGAGGACTTCGTAGCCCAGTCCCAGCCGTTCCATAACTCCGCTACGAAAATTCTCGACAACCGCATCCGCCGAGCGGACCAAGGCCTTAAAACCGGCCCGACCACCTTCGGTCTTCAGGTCGAGAACGACGCTATCCTTGTTGCGATCGATACTCTGGAAATAACCCCCCAGCCGATTGCCCGAACCATCCGGTTCTGCGGGGTCGCGGGTCATATCCCCCGTCGGGGATTCCACTTTGATGACGCGCGCACCGTGATCGGCAAGCATCATCGTCCCATAGGGCCCCGCCAGCATCTGGGTGAGATCGATGATCGTGATATCACTGAGTGTTCCGAAGCGGTTATCAGGATCCATCAGCGCTCGCCCCAGTGGCTTTTGCGCTTTAACAGCGCAATGCGGTCCAATTGGACGACAAGGTCATCATGTTGATTGAACCCATAATGTCGAAACCGCACGACCCCGCCATCGTCGCGCTCCGCGGCGCTTGTCTCAATCACTTCGGTATAGGCATACAAAGTGTCGCCATGGGTGACTGGCTTCATCAATTTGATGTTGTCGAGACCAAGTTCAGCAATCGCGTTCTCACAGCAATCCTGAGTGGAAAGACCCAGCACCAGCGAGAAATTGACGCCGCCATAGGACACGATATTTCCGCCGCCGAACCCACGCCCCGCCCTCTCCATTGCATCGGCATTGAAGTGGCCTTGGGCGGTGTTCATGACCATGTTGGTGATTAGAACGTTTTCAAGGTTGGTCATAGTCTTTCCGCGCGCGTGACGAATGACCATCCCCACGGAGAAGTTCTCGAAGTAATTATTGTCGGAGGTCAAAGCCGCGATGCCAAGGCTGACGGAGCTTTCCATTAATCTCGCTCCTCCACACTCCGGCGAATCAGGTTCGATCGCCGGAAACTAACAATGGTTTCCCCGTCGGAATCAATTCCCTTGCTCGACCACGTCACGATCCCGTTCGCGGGATTGCTACTGGAAAGACGCACCTCGGTGGTCTCGCTGACCGCTCGGAGCGTGACTCCCGGATACACTTGTCGATGGTATGTGAGATCGGACACACCCAGGAACGGTCCGCCTAACTCGCTGCAATCCTCCACACTCATGCCGAGCACGACATTGAACAAGAGGTGTGGATTGACCACGATATCGCGGTGACCATTCGCCTTGGCGAAATCGCGGTTGAAATAGAGAGGGTTGAACGCAAGGGTCAAGGTTGAGAATAGCAGAGTGTCACTCTCACTTATAGTTCGCCCCCAATGGTGATTGAATTTCTGGCCGACAAAGAAGTTCTCGTAAGTTCTTCCGCGGCGCCATAGTATCGCGCGTTCCTTGATGTCGCTTGACATGGACGTGCTCCCAATCGATTCTCTGGTTCGAATGGTCCAACAGCAATCCCTCGGCAAGGCTGAGACACTGTGCGCCCAACAATGATCACACATGCGATGCGGCGCGTGCGCTCGACATGCGGGGGCATTTTCCGCCATTCCAGTCAGTCGGTCCAGCCAACTACATATGTGTTTTCCATTGAGCGAGCTTTGCCCTCTGCAGCTAGTTGAGCGTATCGTCCGGTCAAAGAGTCTTAGCGGAAAGGGGCCGTCTTATCGGAGGATGTGACGAATTGCGTGTTCTCACGGAGCGTTTTTGGGGGATCGCCGACTTGGCCGCTCGCGATGCTGGAGGGCAGTCATCTCGTCTTGGACGGTGTTTGACGTCGGATACGGGGTAAAGATGCCGAAAAGTAGAGTCATCGCTGGCGACCGACAATGTCTTTGACAAGGATCAGCCGTTCTCCCGACAGAGGTACACCTTCGACCCCGTCATCGCAAACGGCCTGGGCCGTACTTTCAAGTTCGGCCTAAGCGAAAAATTTTGTCTTAGAAATGCAAGGACTAGCAATGGAAACCCCAGTCTCGCCTACCGTTTCAAGCTATCTGACCCAAGAACGGATCATGATTCGCGAGCTGGCGCGCGAATTTGTCCGTGACGAGGTCCTTCCACTCGCCAACAAGCTCGACCCTGAAAAAGGGGACATCCCGCGCGAGCTCATCGACAAGATGGGGGAGCTCGGTTTCTTTGGCATCCTGATCCCCGAAGAACACGGCGGGCTGGGATTGGGCGCTTTCGAATACTGCCTTGTCGCGGAAGAGCTGGCACGTGGCTGGATGAGTGTTGCCAGCATCATCGCGCGCGGCAACGGGTTCTACAAGTCGATTCCCGGAACGCCGGAGGAGAGATCCGAGAAGGCTTCCAGGATGGCCAAAGGGCAGTACCTTGGCGCGGCGGCGCTCTCCGAACCCAATACGGGGTCCGATCTTTCCGGTGTCAGCTGCCGTGCTCGACGCGACGGTGAGGATTGGGTGATTACCGGCAACAAGTACTGGTGCACCTTCGCGGACGGGGCCGACTTCATAAACGTCCTGTGCCGCCTGGACGAAGGCCCGACGTCGCCAGGTGAGAAGACCCGGACGATCAACATCGCGGTCGAGAAGCCCCGCGGCCAGCTTCCGGCCGGCGTCACGGGAAGTCCAATTCCCAAGATCGGCTATTTCGGGTGGAAAACTTGGGAACTTCATTTCGATAACGTGCGCGTGCCCGCCCAGGCAATGGACCGCCAAGGGGAGCCCGGACGGGGATACGAGGCTGCGGCAATAAACCTGGGAATGGCTCGCGCCCATACTGCTGCCCGATCGATCGGGCTGGCGCGCGGCGCGCTTGAAGATGCTATGGTCTACGCCAAAGAACGGGTCCAATTTGGCCAGCCGATCTCTGATTTCCAGGCGATCCGCTTCAAGATCGCGACGATGGCAACCGAAATAGAGGCCGCCCGCCAGCTCATGTACCATGTCTGCTCGGAGTTGGATTCCGGTCGGCCGGCGCGGGCGGAGATTTCGATGGTCAAATACTTCGCTTCGGAGATGGCGGAGCGTGTGACCAGCGAAGCGCTGCAGATATTTGGTGGAGCCGGATACACCACACTCTATCCGATCGAGCGCTCCTGGCGCGACGCCCGCCTGACCAAGATCTTCGAAGGAACGTCCGAAATCCAGCAGCGGATAATTGCCGATGTGTTACTCGGCAAACCGTCGCAGCGGGGCTCAAACTGATGGATCTTCACTGCTCCCGGAAGGCGAATTGGCGGCGCACGGGTGGCAGGGCGATAATGGCCCTTCCGCACAGATCCTCTTATGTAAGTAATGATCACTTCGTGCAGCATGAGACGACTATATTTGGCCTGACAGATAAGCCCTCCCGCTCCCTTTTAAACGCAAGGCAACTCGTATGATCATGCGGCCTCGGCGGAGCGCGCTTTATATGCCGGCGTCGAACGGACGCGCGATTAAAAAGGCGCGAACTCTGCCCTGCGATGTCGTCATCCTCGATCTCGAGGATGCAGTAGCGCCTGAAATTAAGGCCACGGCGCGAATACAGGCGGTCGAGGCGGTTTCCCAAGGCGGCTTCGGTCACCGCGAGGTTGTCATCCGGATCAACCCACTCGATAGCGAGTGGGGCACCGAAGATCTTGCCGCGGTCGCAAGTGCCGGTGCCGATGCGGTATTGCTGCCGAAGGTATCAACCCCGGAAACCCTTTTTCGCGCGAGGGGGGCGCTCGGTAACGGTAATATAGCTCTCTGGTCCATGATCGAGACATGTCAGGCAGTCGTTCGGCTCGACCCGATCGTGTCTGCGGCAAGCGATGCGGGGCTTACCTGCCTGGTTGTAGGCACCAATGATCTCGCCAAAGAGATGCGCTGCCGCCCAAGTAGTGGTCGCACCCCCCTTCTCCCGATCCTGACGCAGATCGTGCTCGCAGGCCGGATGGCGGGTTTGGCGGTTCTCGACGGGGTATCCAACGTGATTGACGACGAAGGTCTTGTCGAAGCCGAATGCGTTCAGGCGCTGGACTGGGGCTTCGATGGCAAGACCTTGATCCATCCTTCCCAGATTGCGCCGGCCAACCGTGTATTCACCCCGACCGCCGACGAAGTCGCCTGGGCCGAGGCGATCGATGCGGCGTTCAAGAATCCGCAAAATGCCGGTAAGGGCGCGATCCGGATCGACGGCAAGATGGTCGAGTTGCTCCATCTCGAGGAGGCACGGAGGACGCTTGCTGTTGCCGCGCTTTGCGCCGAGTCAAGCATCGCGGCTTGAGGCAGCGATCGCCGAGTAGCCGTGATCGACCGTTCGTGATCGAGCGCAACCGGTTTCACGAGCGGATTGGCCTTTGACCTCGCTTTCAGCCGTCTACGGCGCTCGCGTGCGAGAACCTATCCCTTTAGAAACGAGCGTTTGCAAACGCCCGTTGTAACTATCTCGGCGACTGGTCGCCGTCATTGATCATCCGGCGCCATGCCGACCGCCGGAACATGATCGGTGAGCGAGGCCCGGTAGCGTCCCTTCCAGGGGGACGAAGGTGTCCTCGGAATTTCTCCAGCACGGTTGATCGCCCACTTGACGCAAATGCGACGAGAGTTGTGCTGGACCCCAGCGCGTGAAAGTGACAGCCTGAGCAACTACCCGCCGGTCAGCGGCCGGTGAAACCGCCGGCCTGCGTCCGGCGGCGGCCCGCACCCCTTCCCGGAAATCCTCGGTTTCGCGCAGGACTGCTTGCAGCCGTGCCTCGACGGCTGTCGCAGCGCGAAACCCTTCAGCCAGGCCGGTCCGCAGCGTCTGGCGTGTGGACCGGACCGCAAGCGGGGCATTTTCCGCCGGCTCTCCGGCCAATGCGCGCGACCGCTCGGTCACCGTCGCCCTCAGCATCCTCAGATTGGGCGAGTCCGGCGGCAGCACGTAGGGCGCAAGCATACGTTCCATTTCCTCGTTACCCCGACCATCGCAACTGCTGAAAGGTCGCTGCCGCCAACATCGGCTGGCGAGTCCAATCCCCTCAAATCGATGCACCAGATCCTTTAGCACTCGATGCTCTTCATCGAGTTCGAGCATCATCGGGGCAATGTCCGCAGGAACCCGCGCAGCTTTACCCTAGCGAATGGCTTTTCGTGTCCGCAGAATTTTGGCGGGTGAGGCCACTCGAGTTCCTGATCCTCTGGCACCCGCCGGATTTGGTGAAAGGACCGCCTCTGCACGACATGCAACGAGTTGCCCTACCCAAAGCGGAAGTGTCATCGGGCGATCCTACACCTTTTGTGCCTCAAACCCATTCCGCCATAAGAGACCGGCGCACGTATCGCACATGTGATAAGCGGCACGAGGGGCTATCAGTGCTTGCCCCAATGCCGGATGATTGCTTCGGAGAGACTGGCGGTCGTGCATCGTGACCACCGCCCCGCAGAAGAGGTGAGTGATGGAGAAATCATCGAGCAGCGCCCCGACGGAAGCGCTATCTAGCCCGAGGATCGTGCTGCTCCTCCTTACGCTCACGTTCGCAGTCAACTTTGCTGATCGGACGATCATCAACACCGTCGGGGAGGCGATCAAGCAGGACCTTCAGCTTTCCGACACCCAGCTCGGGTTGCTCGGCGGGCTGAGCTTCGCATTCCTGTACTCGATCGTTGGCATCCCGCTTGCCCGCCTGGCGGACCGCGTCCGCCGGAAGCGGCTCCTCGCAATTGCGATCGGTTTCTGGTCGCTGGCGACGATGATGTGCGCGACAGCCTCGGGGTATATAAGCCTCCTTTTGTGGAGAGTCGGCGTCGGCGTTGGCGAAGCGGCGGGATCACCCACTTCGCAGTCGATAATCACCGATTATTTTCCGGCTGAGAAGCGCGCGTCGGCGATATCCATCATGTACCTTGGAATACCTCTTGGCATCGTGTGCAGTGCCCTGGGCACGGGATACGTCGTGGAACACTTCGGGTGGAGGTATGCGTTTCTGATCGTGGGCGCTCCTGGGCTCCTGCTCGCAGCGGTTGTCGCGCTGGTATTGAAAGAGCCACCGCGCGGCAGGTTCGATCCTCCGGGGTCGCTGAGTGGCCCAAAACCCACCACTCGGGACGTCGTCAATCACATGATCCGGACACCGGGCCTGATGTTCGTGGCCTTCGGCATCATGTTCGCAGGGATGTCCGGCTATGCGTTTGGTCAGTTCTTCCATCCGTTGCTGGTGCGCTTTTCGGGCATGGGCTACGCGAACGCCGCAGCGGTCTTCGGTCTCGTCAGCGTGCTTAGCTATGGTGTGGGATCTCCTCTGGGCGGGTATTTGGTGGAACGCTTTGGTCGGAGTGACCTACGCATCACCTGCTGGATATCCGCAGCTGGAATCGCGCTGAGCGTTCCGTTGAAAGTCCTCGGATTTCTCAGCGGGTCGACCACAATTATGATTGCCACGATCGTGCTCGGCGGCATCGCGTTTAATATGTATCATGGCCCGGCGTTTGCAGCGATCCACAACCGTACTCCGCCGTTGATGCGCGCCACTGCGACCGCGGTTGCAATCTTCCTTTCCGCCTTTGTCGGGCTTGGCCTGGGGCCGCTGCTTGCGGGATTTCTGAGCGACGTCCTTACCAATGCGTTATTTGCTGGGCCCGGTAGCTTCGGCGCAACATGCGGATATCAGGCGCTAGCTGCCGATCCGAGACTTGCTTCCCTCTGCGCAGCGGCATCGGGTGAGGGACTTCGCTACGCCCTGGCCGGTGCCCAGGTATTCAGCTTGTTATCTGCATTCGCCTTCGCGGTGGCAGGACGGCAAATGCTCCTACCAGCGTCAGAGCCGTCCGAGGCGGTTCCCGCGACGTCCGAGCTTTGATCTAGTGGCCGCTTCCGCGACTGCCGTCTCGGTCCTAAGTGGGTTAGCCGACGTCACGTCTAAAGGAGGGTGGGAGACTCGGGAACTGGCGGCAAGAGACGCCGTCGCACACGCCCTGGCGAATTGCCGCTCTGCTGCGACCCGGGAACCGGAGCGGGTAACGAATGAATCTGCCGCTGCCCCACCTGGAATCCCAGCCCGTAGTTCGGTTTGGCTCGGTTCCGGGGGTGGAGGTGGGGGGGCGCACGCCGCTAGAGCGGGATGACGTCGGCTTGAATCGAATGGGGATTTCCAAGCTTGCGGAAGTCTGATTCAAGCTGCTTGCTGGGCGAGGAGGCCAGCGATCATGGCGAGGCCCTATTCGATGGATTTGCGAGAGCGGGTGGTATCTGCGGTTGAGCGGGACGGTTTGTCGCGGAATGCGGCGGCGGCGCGGTACGGCGTGGCGATCAGCACGGCGATCAAGTGGGTAGCGCGAGCGCGCAAGACGGGGAGCGTGTCGCCGGGACGGATGGGCGGACACCGGGTGGGCATCCTGGCCGGGCATCGCGACTGGCTGATCGATCGCACGAAGCAGGACTTCACGCTGCGCGGTCTGGTTGCCGAGCTGGCCGGGCGCGGGGTCAGGGTCGATTATGTTCAGGTGTGGCGGTTCGTGCATGCCGAGGGGCTGAGCTTCAAAAAAAGCGTGCTGCCCGCCGAACAGCTTCGTGCCTGGACCGCGCGGCGACGGGCGCAGTGGAACAAGTATCAGGGTAGGCTCGATCCCCGGCGGTTGGTCTTCATCGACGAGACCTGGGCCAAGACGAACATGGCTCCGCTGCGCGGTTGGGCGCCACGCGGGCGGCGCCTCCATGCAAGGTGCCCTACGGTCACTGGCGGACCATGACGTTCCTGGCGGCGCTCCGTCACGACCGCATCGACGCGCCGTGCGTACTCGACCAGCCGATCAACGCCGACAGCTTCG
>SXGU01375843.1_pt1 | contig 20804 bp, 22 predicted proteins | sample 3174531 | NCBI WGS metagenome assembly SXGU01 (sample SAMN11356863, study PRJNA531348) | freshwater metagenome | isolation source: freshwater sample F1-140 | place: China: Fuxian Lake, Yuxi | collected 2017-12-25 | reverse complement strand
GTTTCGGCGGGAGGGGCTGTGGTGTCCGCGCAGACCGACGAACAATATCTCATCGACCGTATCGGACCCGAAGACCCCACACATCCAGATTACTCTGCTCCTGATTGGAAAGAGATCCGTGATGACATGGAGAAAAACGGAAAGACGCGGGATCAAGCAATCCGCGACGCCGCAGAATCTTACCGCAGTTCAGAGGCGAAGCAGCTTGCGAAAGAGGAAGCACAGAGGACGAAAGTAAGATCGTCTCCAGAATATCAGTGGGTCCGCGACCATGCTGTGATGAGTCCTTCTGAATATGTGGAAAAAGTCACTTGGTCACAAGCGCAGGAGCGAAATCCTTCCCTTAAACCGAAAGACAAAAAGGATTTCGTATCTCGCGTCACAAAAATGAACGCCGATATGGGTGACCCTCTTCAAATTATGACGTTGAGGGATGCGGCGGATGCCTTGATACCTCTTTCCGCCGAAGCTGTAGATACCTACGGAATCAACCTCCCGGAAGGCTACGTCAAGCAAGGTGATCTCTACGTCTATCAACCCCAAACCCCGACAACCGATGAAAACCAAGTCCAAGAAACAGGTGGGACTCCTGCTGTCGAAAGCGTCCCCACTCAGCCCACAGCAGCAAGCGAAACTGAAACGGGAACTGCACTCGGGAGCGGTCAAGGTCAAGAAACGGTAACCCCCACCCCCCGCGAAAAGCTCCTCACCGAACTCGGGACTCCGAAGAACCCCGGATTCCCGGACAAGGTCATCACGCCGGAAGGCGTCGCGGTCGAACTGACTCAGGACGGTGCGAAAATCAAGGTCTCCGTCGAGACGCCGCAGGATCTCCGCAACACCGGAAAAGCCACGGCGGCGATGACGCGTCTCGTGGATCTCGCCCGCCGTGATGGCGTGACTCTCGATCTCGACGTGGTCCCGATGAAGGACATGCCGATGTCGAAGGAAGCCCTGACCGCGTGGTACTCGAAGCTGGGATTCACGGATAACGGTGACGGGACGATGACGTTTGATCCGACTCGGGAAACAGCGAAGCCCCCGACTCAGGAAACGACGAAACCCGCTGCGGAAACAGCGAAACCGAAACCCGTTGAACCCCCGATGCCTCACTCCGTCGAGACGCTGAAAACCGCGTTCGGCGTCTCGGACGACGTGGCTGTGGTCACGGACGTTCTCGCGAAAGCCATGGGCATCGACCTCGCGGAAGTCGTGTATCGCCGTGGCGGGAAGCCGGGGAGTGAGGCGGGGAGTGTGGCACTGAAACAATCAGAGAACCAATTCAATAATGAAGTCAGAACCTATGTCACTGGAAACTGGTCTGCGGACCCCGAAGAACGTCGAGCCGAACTCCAACGATTTGCCGAATCGTGGGTGGAACGATACCGTGGAGCAACTGAAGATTCTGGATTACGAGGAATCGGAGTTGGGATCTCTACGGATTCAATTCGTGGGGACGCTGGCAGTCCTACCGGGAGAAGCGTCACCTCGGCCACCCCAAGTGGAGAAGTTGTTATCCGAATTGGGTCGCAAGTAATCGACTCAATGGTTGGGTCGGGCGACGAGTTCGCCGCGAAAGTCCGTGTTGCGAAAGACATTCAGGAGGAGGTTTTCCACGCGGCGAACATTGTTGCGATCATGCGTCGTGTTGGAAACAACGAGAATGTCGCAGCCCGTGATGTCGTTCAAACCTATCGCGACATCCTCGGATCAATCAAAAACCCGACAGATGAAGCTCGGGTGTCTGAAGCTCTGCGGTCGTCCTATACGATCTACAACAACCTCGATCTCGCCGGGATGGGTCTCGATCCTCGGGATATGTCCGCAGCAATGCTGGAGCGGACGCTGCCCCTTGGAGTAAAAACAAATCTTGTAGGCGAACTCATCCGGCAGGTGGTGCAGTTGCACCGTTCTAGCGACATCTCGGAGACATCCTACGAAAATGCCATAGAGGCAGCTACCCCATGGCTTCAGGACTCCGTTGCAGTGCTTCAGGAAGTCGCACGAGGAAATACGGATCTCGGACCATTGCTCGCCCGTGATATTGCCGAGACCAATGCAATTCTCGACGAGGCGAGCATTCTCTACCAGCGCAGCCCAGACACCGCACGTTTCGAGGAACTGACTTCCAGCATCCCCGCGAATCCCACGCAGGCGGATCTCGACGCTTGGAAGGCTACTCACCCTGACGAGTATCAGGAATTGAAGGCGATGCGGGAGAGGGTGTTACGGGCGCAGGGGTATGATAAGACCGTGTTTCATGGCACCACTGCGACCACATACGTTGAAGGACGCGACACCCCGACCAACGAAGCAGCGAAGGACGGGTTGAAGGAGATCGCTTCTCGGTTAGGTCTTTCCGAAAGGTGGCAGGATACTGCAAACATCATCGAGAATTGGGATAAATACGGATTCCTCGAAGAACGTGGTGCCACCAAACAGGACATTCTGGACGCTCGCAGATTCACTGACGCGATGCGCGGAGCGCCGATCACGCGTGGTCGCTTCATGCTCGGGTTCGATGAATTCAACATGCCGGAAGGAGATACCGAACTTGGTATCCATGTGGGGAGCGAATCCTCCGCATCGCTGTTTGGTGACGTATTTCAATTTCAAGCGAAACTCGGGAACACCGTGCGGACAAAAGACCTCGGAACTTGGAGTCCGAATGAGGTGATGGACTCGCTGATGCTCTCGAAGAAAGTAAATTTCTCCGAAGACGAATACGACTCTGTGATGCAATCGGATAACCCGAATGCAGCACTTCGTTCTCTGCTGAAATCTAAAGGCGTCGATTCGATCACATACCGAAACGAGGTTGAAGGATACGGTGATTCATTTATTCTTCTGGACCCGGCTGATCTGAAATTGGACGAACCCCTGTCCACGGACGCCACGGGCGCTCTAATCACACCGGACCAATGGGGTGACACGGGGAATCCGAGCATACTGTATCAATTCGCAGGCGAGAATGCGAACGTCCCGCAGTTCATGCGTGACTCGCTCGACACCGCGAAGGCGATGGCCGCAGCCGGAAAACCCTCCGAAGAGATCCGTGCCGTCACGGGGTGGTTCCCCGGAAAATACGATGGCAAGATGCGATGGGAGATTCCGGATAACGGGGCGGCTGCGAATCCTCTCGTCGAGGTCATCGGCACTGATGGAGTGCAAGCCCTTCGGGACGGGAAAACTGCGAGCGCACCACTCATCGAAGTGCTGAATCACCCCGCGTTATTCGAGGCTTACCCGGACCTCGCGAATCTGAACGTGGTGTTCGACCCGAATCTCGATTCCTATGGTAGATTCGAGGCGAGTAATAACGCCATTAGTATCAGGCAATCCGACGCTTTCGTCGGAGATCGTGTGCTGTCCACCATGCTTCACGAGATTCAACACGCGATTCAACTCAAGGAAGGGCGGTCTTTCGGGACTGACCTTCAGAGTGGTGTGTGGGAAGCTCCTGATACGCAGATTGAATCTCTTCGTGCTGACGCGCAGAAGGCTTTTGACACCGATCCCATAGATTACTCTGTTGAAAAATACAGTGATCTTCTGTCGAAGATACGTTCTTCAGATGCAACCAATTTGAATGAGGCTCTCGCGACGAAAGACATTGAGAAAGCAAAGGGCATCCTCGGTATTTCCGACGACTCTTTCGGTCTCGAACTTCGGTTGTCTCAATCGTATGACCGTATTCTGTCGATGGTTACAAACTTAGACACCGATCTTCGGAATCAACGATACAAACTTAGAAATAGCAAGGCTGTCGCTGAAAACGGTTCAACTGAAGAACTGCGAATGCTGTTCTTGGATTACCCCGGTTTTGCAGAAAAGCTCTATCGGATGAACGCAGGCGAGATCGAAGCCCGTGACGTGCAAGCCCGTGCCAAGCTCACTCCTGAGCAGCTCAAGGCGACGGCACCCTACTCCAGTGAGAACATCGCACCCGAGGCAGCCATCGTTCTCAATCAGCGTGGCAAAGGCATCAAAGGCTCCGTCGAGTTCCTCGCGGACGGCAAAGCACTAATCCGTGGATTCAAGTCCGCTGATGCGTCCACTGGTATTCACGAACTCACCCACGTCGCACGTCGCCAGCTTTTCGACCGCAGTGTGCCTGAATCACAGCGTGAGGGCATCACGGACGACGACATCACGACCGTCGAGGATTTCTGCGGTGCGAAAAACGGGGTGTGGGACGAAGCTGCCGAGGAGAAATTCGCCCGTGCGAATGAGCGGTATCTCTACGAAGGCAAAGCCCCGAGTCAGCTTCTCGCTCCGATCTTCGCGAAAATGTCCGCGTGGCTTCAGAAAATCTACGCGCAGGTGAAAGGGTCGCCCATCGACATCGAAATCTCGCCTGCCATGCGTGCGGTGCTGGACAAGCTGTATCAGCGTGGCGACGTGAACCAAGCCATCGCAAACACTCCGCCCGAACCGCTCGTCCCGGAAATCCCACCCGTGGAGTTCGTGGAACCGGAACCCCTGCCGCCCGGACGTGCCTCTCACGAGATGTCCGATCAGGAACGTGCGAATCTCGGACTGCCTCCGCGCATCCCGCAGCCGACCGTCACCGACTCCGACGTGTGGGCGACCGCACAGGCGACCGAGGACGCGCACCGCGCAGCCGGGAAACCCGGAACCGCAGGCACCGACCTGATGCACTCGAAGCTGGCGAACATGGAGTTCACGCTCGATTCCAAGGAGCAAGCCCTCATCATCCACGAAATCGTCACTCGCCGGAACACCCTGAGTGCCGCACAGCGGACGCTCACGTCGCTGCCGAAAAACGCCCCGGACCTCACGAAGTCCGAAGCACAGAAAGCCGTGACCGAAGCGCAGGAGAAGTATCAGGAGGTTCTCGACTTCAACGACGCCATCGGGTCCGAGGAAGGACGTTCCTTCAGGATGCGTCGCTGGATCGTGGCGCTGGATTACACCTACGAAGGACTATCCCGCCGCCTGCACGCCGCGAAGAATGCTCACACCACTGACAATGCCCTGACTCCGCAGGAAATTGCGACGGCAGCAGAATACGCGCAGAAGCTCGAACAGGCGCAGGCGAGGTATGATGCTCTCGTCGCGTCCACCGACGAGAAATTGGCTGAGTCCGCACGTCTGATCGAAGAACTCACCGCCGACGTGGAACGGGCGCAGAAACGCGATTCCGCCACGAAGTCGAAAGTCCGCAAAGCCGTGACCGACCGTGCGGCCGAAGCGAAGAAGCGGCTTCAGGAACGTGGTGTGACCTTCCTCGCGCAAGCGCAGGACATCGACGCGCAGACCCTCAAGGACTTCGCCGCTGTCGCCGCCGAGTGGCTCGTGGATAAGCCGCTGACCATTGCCGAGTTCACCCAGAAGCTCACTGCTACGTTCGGGACGTGGATCTCCGACCACGCCGAGCGCATCTTCAAGACCGCGAAGCAGACCTACAACGAGACCGCTGCGAGCGTGACTGGCAAGTCCGCTCCGTCGCCCGAACAGGTGATCGCTGAGATCGAGCAATCCGATGCTGAGGAACCGACACGCAAGGAAGTGTGGCAGCTTGCCCGTGCCTACGTCATCGCGGGGGTCCGTGGTGAGAACGTGCTGGACGAAACCCACGCCGCACTGAGCGAACTGTTCAATGGTCTGAGCCGCGACCGCGTGGCTGAGATTTTCACGGACTACGGGATCACGCAGCACCCGTCCCCGGACGACGCAACGAAGGAACTCGGTCGCATCAAGAACCTCGAACGCATCGCCCTGAAGATCACCGACCTGAAGGCAGGACGCATTCCGAAGCAGACCGGGTATCAGCGCGACCCCGAGACAATCAATCTCGAAGTTCGTCAGCTTGAGCGTGAGTTCCGTCGTCTCTATAAGGAGGAAGTCGAGGCAGGACGCATCCCGGACTCCGGTGCCGACGGTCGTGCGAAATCCGCTCTGGCATCCGCCAAAACCCGGATGCGCAATGAGATCGAGGAAATCGACGACGCCCTTCGCCGGAACCGCGCCATGGCGTCGAAAAAATCCTCGCTGACTCTTGACGAGGAAGCCACGCAGTTACGCGCCGACCTCGAAGCGAAGCGCAACGAATACAACGAGGCATTCCCGAAGGAAGGACTCACCGACGAGAAACGCCGGGAAATCCTGATTCGCAATCTCGACCGTCAGATCGCGCAGGAAACCCAGATGCTCGCTGACGGCATCCTGAAAAAAGTGAAAACGGCTCCGGTCGCTGACACGCCAGAGATTGCCGAACGCCGCAGAAAACTCGCCGCGCTGCGCAAGGAACGCCGCGATCTCTACGATGCAGCGAATCCGTTGCGTGAGGCGAAGGCGAACACCCGTCGTGCGATTGAACGTCTGACCGCGATCATCGAAAAGGGTCGCATCGACATCAAAGAGAAAAAGCAGGTCAATCCCGACGACGAACTCCGCGCCCTGATCGAAACCCGCGAAGCTCTCGCGGACGAGGTGGACGAACTCCGCCGTGCATCCGAGGAATACCAGACCCGTCAGATCGCGAACGCGCTGCGTGCGGCTGAAGCGTCTCTGGACCGCGTGTCCCGGAAGCTCGCCAGTGGTGACCTCAGTGTTCCCGCGAAAACCATCACGCCCGCCTCACGCGACGCTGCGGTGCAAGCTATCCGCGCACGGGTGAAGGAACTCAATGCCGACCTCGACGCCCGCCGCCGTGAGGAGAAAGTCGGTCCATACTCCGACGAAGCCCGCCTCACCCGCGAACTCGCCTCACTGGCGAAGCGAAAAGCGGAACTCGAACGCCGGATTCGCGAGAAAGACGTTTCGCGGAAGGCGAAGAACCTGCCTCTCGAAGACGCCCGCAAGCGTCGTGCGCAATACGAGATCGAACTTCTGAAAGCCGAGTTCTCCCAGATGGAGGAACGCCTCGTGATGAAGAATGCTCCGCTCACGAAGAAAGCTCAATACTACGGCATCGGGGCGGCGAACCTGCTGAAGATCGTGACCCTCGGTTTCGACGTGGGCGTGGTCCTGCGGCAACTCGGCACCACGTATCAAGCTCTGGTGTCGGATCTCAGCGTGTTCTCGAAGAACGGCGACGCCCGCAAGAACGGTTCGCATCTCGCCCGTCTCATCAAGACCGGAGTTCGTGCCTTCGCAGATCCCGCCGTCGAGAGCGAGATTTACGAGCAGGTGAAGAACCGCCCCGGCGCGGAATACGACAACGTCGGAAGCAAGAAAATCTATTTCAGTCCACCATTCGACACGTTCAGTTCCACCAAGGAAGACATCCCCCGTGCGGACCTGATGAAAGACATCCCGTGGTTCGTGTGGCCCGCGATTGCCGGGGTGAAATGGTTCGTGTTCGGAATGTCCCCACCTGCGGGCGTGGCACTCGTCGCCGTCGGTGCGCTCACCAAGCCGCTGCTCACACGCCTCGACCGCGCACAGCGTGCGATGACGAACGTGTCCCGTGCGGATTTCGTGGACTCCGCCCGCCGTGCCGCGTCTGCCGAAGGAGCGATCTCCCTGAAGCCCTCCGACTACTCCGTGATGAACAATGCGGTCATGGTCGCCACAGGGCGCGGACAGATCAAGAAACTCGACCCGGCGATCCCTATCGCGAACGTCGTGCTTCTCGCCACCCGGTTCTACCTGTCCCGCATCATGGCACTCTCGCTCCAGCCGCTGTTCGCGGAAGGCATCTTCACTCCGAAGGAAAGCCGCGCCGGGATGCGTGCCAGAACTGAAATCGCGAAAATGTATGCCCGCTCCATCGCTGGACGCGCATCCCTCTACGCATTGCTGTGGGCGATGCTCGGACGCTCGGACGACGAGAAGGAGAAGAAAGGCACCGGGCTGATCCTTAACCCGTTCTCCAATGACTTCGGGCGTTACCGCGTGAACGAGAACCTGAAGGTCGATTTCATGTCGGGCATCAATTCGTTCGCTTCGATTACCGCACGCTACCTCGGACGCCGTCGCTATGACGCGACGACCGAGAAATACACTGCCCTTGGTGGTGGGTTCCGAAACAACGTGAATGAGGAAGCCACGCGGTTCCTGTCGTCGAAAATGAACCTGCTCACGAAGTTCCTCGTCGATACTCATGCAGGTCAGTATTTCGGCGGGAAACCCGTCACGGTCGCCACGGCGTTCGAGCAAGCCTCCACCGCGATCATCACGAACGACGTGGTGCGCGTTTACGAGGAGATGATCGGAACATACGGAAAAGAGGAAGGTGCCGCGAAGGCGACCGCGATTTGCCTCTTGATGTTCGGTGGCATGGGTGCCAGCGTTCGTCCATCCGCAGACGAACAGCGTGCGCTGAAAGCCATGCAGAAGGAAATCGCCAAGGACGAAGCCCGCAGAACCCGTGAACTCAATGAGTGACCGACTGACCGTATCCCGTGACATCGAGAGTCCGCCCGGTGGGTGGAAGCTCACTGTCGAGCAGACCGGAGTGAAAATCACGGCACCGTTCTACCGCATCCTTCACCAGCGGGTCGCCGCTCACATGCGGGCGAACTCGCTGCCGATGCCCGATGACTTCGACGAGTGGTGCGCGGATGCCGCGTGTCGTGAGACGGGCTGCGGGCGTCCGTTCTGTGGCGGGGCACCGGAGAAGGAGGTTTCGGGGAAACTGCCTTACCTCACTCTCGCCATGGCGAAACGGTTCATCGAAACGATGGCTATCGTCATTCGGGAGCGGAGATTCGTGTCTCGTGAAGAAGCGGAACGACGCGCCGAGATATGTCGCGGGTGTGAACTCGCCACGAGCATCGGGGGATGCAAGGGCTGCTCGTCGGTATTCCGCAGGATGGAGCGTGCGTTGAAGCACGATCCTATTTCGATGCCTCCGAACAAGGAATTCTGTGGCGCGTGTGGCTGTGTCATTCGGTTGAAGGTTCTCATACCGAACGATATTCTGGACAGAGCGGAGGCGGAACGTCCGAAATACGCTACACAGTGCTGGCGGAATTCGCTTGACTCTTCGATAGATTTAACTATCACCACCCCGTGAGGAAGCTCCCCCACAGCATCTCCATCGGAGGTCGCCGCGTGTCAATCCGCGTGGTGCCCGATCTGGAAGCATGGGGTGAATACCGCCACGACGCTGCGGAAATCGCCATTGCCGCGAAAACCTTGAAGGACGAAAAGATCCTCGCGGAAACCATGCGTCACGAAGTCATGCACGCCGCACTGGATATTTCCGGCGTCGGGTTCATCGAAGGCTTTCCCGAGGAAGCCGTGGTCCGGTGCTTCGAGAGTATCTTCTTTCCCGCGTGGGAGAACTTTCTACCCAAACTGAAACCATGAACACTTCATTGCCGATAAACGAAGCTGCTGCCGAACTCCAACTCATCGAAGAGTATGAGCGGGTCGGTGGAAAACCTGCCGACGAAATGGCGAAGATGATCTGTAAAATTTCCGCGAAACGAGCCCTTTCAGGCGAACCGTGGAAGTGGACCAGAGACAAATCCAGCCCCAACTGGTCAATGCAACTCCATTGGGGATCAACCGAAAACTGAAACCATGAACACTGACCGAATCAGAGCATCCATCGAACGAAACCCCGACGCCCCGAATCATCGGATCGCGAAGAACCTGAAGCTCACCGTGGCGAAAGTCGCCGCCGTGAGGGCCACAATGGAAACCGTGAAACCCGCCGCCGCGACTCCCTTGTCAGGCGGCGTCACTCTGACCGGGCTGCGGGTTCTCCCGCGCCGTCCCGCCGAGTCTGCCGCTGTCCACATCAAGAGGCTTCCCTCTGGTCGTGGATTCGAGCCTCGCGTTCTCGCGCAGGAATGGGGCATGAGCGAGGACACGATCAGACGCCATGCGAAAGACCTGAAGTGCCTGAAATATGTCGAGGTATCCCCGGATGAGTGGGTGCCAATGGTGATGAGTCCCGAAACCGCCAAACAATACGGAGTATGAACCGCGAAGAAGCCGTTGAACTGTTGCGGAAAGCCTGCATGCGAAGGCACGAGGTGACCTACGAAAAAACCAAGCCGTCGCAGGGTGATCCGGGTGGTGATCTCATCATCACCCGTGCGTGTGCTGCCGTGGCACATGACTACAGGTCAATCACCACCATCGACGACTCGAAATGCAACTGCCGTGCGAAACGCCATAACGAGATTATGGAAGAGGCACTGAAAACCATTACACAGCTATGAACACCCCCAGCGAATCCCACGATCTCACCGCGAAACGTGTTTCCGGTGACGAAGCCATCAGCGAAGTCATCGCCGCCCGTGCGGCACTGGCGAAAGTGAAGCGCGAACTCTTGGCGGTCACCAAGGACCGTGACGAGCTTCTCATCGAATACGGTGATCTCCAGAAAGCGAAATACCCGGTTCCTCCGAAGCCCCGGAAACGCACGTCCTCGAAGGACGACTTCATCCGCGTCATTGCGTGCGACGTTCACGGTTCGATGATGGACCGTCCTGCGGTCGAAGCGTTCCTTGCCGACCTGAAGGACTGGAACCCGGACGAAGTGGTCCTGAACGGCGACATCATTGAATGCGGTGGGTTCCTCGCCGCTCACCACACTCTCGGCTACGTCGCGCAGACGGCATACTCGTGGCAGGAAGACATCGCTGCCGGGAATTGGTTCCTCGACGAGATCCAGAAAGCAGCACCTCGGGCGAAGATTCATTTCGTCGAGGGGAATCACGAAGACCGCGTCGAACGCTGGGTCGTCGATCAGACGATGCGTCACGGTCGCGATGCGGAGTTCCTGCGGACGCTGCTCGGTCCGGACGTGCTGCTTCGCGTGAAAGAGCGCGGCATTGAATACCATCGTCGCGGCGAGCATGAGATTCCGGGGTTGCCTCCGGGGTGGATCAAACTAGGGAAGATTTTCTTCGTTCACGAACTCGGCGGAGGGAAGAACGCCGCATCCGCTGCGGTGAGCCGCACTGCCGGAAATGTCGTGTACAGCCACACGCATCAGGAAGATACCGCAACCATGGTTCTCCCCGGCGTGGGTCTCGTGAAGGCATGGAATCCCGGATGCCTCTGTATCCGTGTCCCGCTGTGGCGTCACTCGAACCCGACGAACTGGAGCCACGGTTACGCGGTCCAGTTCGTAGCGAAGTCCGGTGAGTTCCTTCACATCAACGTCCCGATTCTTGAGGGCCGCTCGTTGGTGGGTTCGATGCGGTCGAGGATGTGATTTCATGTATCGTCCCGTCTTTATCGGGGTTTCGATAAAGCAGAACTGATTGACCGCGACACCTAGGAGTGTAACAGGTCAAAATGGATGTCTTATTCCAACCGCTCGGTGAGTATTCCGTCCACTTTTCACCACATACTTCGCACGTTCCGGTGTATGCGCGGAGGATTTTCATGTGGGTCTCCAGTTCAGAAAGACCCCGTGGGGGTCGTTCATTGATTTCGGGTAGTTCCCGAAAAGACCTTCTGGAATCGCGGAATCCACATCCCCGGAGCACAATTTCGAGTGTTCGATGTCCTCCACGCGCAAGGCGTGCAGAATCTCATCACGGGTCATTCTCGGTTTCTTCGACCGATCATCCACGAGGGTTCCGCAATACGCGGCGTCGAGGAGAATGTTCACACCAGCAGCGATGTGCGCGAGATGCGACAGCCCGGACTCCGGGTCGTTGTCCTCGCCGTCCTGCCACAGTCCGAGGTGACGATAGATCGCACCAACGTAGGTGAGTGCCGAGACCTGCGATGCTCTCCAGTTGAACCGTCCATATTTTTTCTCACCTACCTGATGTGCGTAGGCAATCTGACGGAGAGCTTCGGGTGGTAACAGGTGCATCGGACATTTCAATGCACCAGCAGCTTCTTTAGGGTTCAGGCTCATAATTCAATTCCGTCTATGTGATCGTCGTTATCCTCGTTCCAGAGATCCAGCCACTCACTGCACCATTCCTTGAATGCTTCGTGAGATCCGCTGAGAAGTATCAGCAGCCCGAGTGGTGTGATGCAGAGCAGCAGGGTTTTATAGAGGATGGTTTTCATGGTTGTGATTAGTCGGTGGTTGCCCATTGGCGGATTTCGTCTTTTACGGATTCGGACAGTTCGGGCGGCTGCGCGTCGTCGGGTGCTGTCGCCGCCCACACGATAGCGTCTTGCGCTTCCTGAGAGAGCTTCGAGAAACCTGTTTCCTCGTTGACCGGAAGTCCGAGATCCAGCGATGCGAACGCCGTGATAAGCTGCGGCATGGTGGGGTTTTTCATGGTCTCAGGAATTCAGTTGGATCTGTTCAGCCTTATCGGGGTTGTTGCGGAAATACATCTGCCCGTATTCGCGAGCCGTCCACGGGTCCGTGTACGAGATACGGTTGTAAGCGTCGATGAGAACCTTCGGGCACATTGCGTTAATGGCATACTGGACGTGGGATTCGTGAACCGCACGACCATCGAGTTCTTTCTGAATCGACGGATCTTTAGTGAACCGTTGCGCGATTCGCAGGAGTCTGTCACGCACGGTCATCAGGGTTCCAGCTTCGTGCTGGATGTATCCGCCACCGTTCGCGAATCGGCACCCGTCATTGTCAGGGCGACGCGGCAGGACGCTCATTACGTCCGCAATTTCGGAACACAGGGCTTCGTGTTCGAGGCACTTCAGTTCGTCACGGAACTCGGTTCCGTCGTCGGCTATGTATTTCGTGATCGTTTTCATGGTCTCGCCTTAATGGGGAAATGGATGTGGCGTGGCGCGGTCGAGTCAATCTGGTTGATCTCCGACACCAATCTGTCACGCGATTTGTCGAGGTTGTCAATGGAGCGCAGCTTACGGGACTTGAGCTTTGCCAATGCCTCATCCTCCGTTGCCCCGCAGTCTGCCAGATGATGTTTTTGGAGTATGGTGATGTATCCCATGAAGGATAGCATGCCATCCGCTTTGTAGCTGCCGTCCTTTCGCGGTTTGACGGTGAACTCCCACACTACCGGAATATCCAGATGTGGGTCTATGGTGGCGTAGAATAAGGTTAGTGGATTCATGGTCTGCGGGTGTAAGATTGTAGGAATCCGGTAATCAGTCAATCACCAATTTCTCATTTCGCAAGAATTTGTAGAGCTTTCAGGGCGTGGAGTAGCCCGGACTGCGTGTCACTCTTATTTTTCAAAGCGCAGCATACAGCATCGTCGATGGTGCCGGAACAAACCAGACGGTAGATGATCGTCTCGTAGGACTGCCCGGTGCGGACAAGACGGGCGTTCGTTTGCAGGTAGGTCTCGTGGCTCCATGTCAGCGTGAACCACACGGCGATGCGCCCCCCGACCTGAAGTCCGTCGATCCCGTGGGATAGTGATCTCGGGTCAGCGACGAACGTGTGAATCTCGCCACGCTGCCACGCGGGGATGAGATCCTCGTGGAACATGACCGCGCCCTTGATCGCTTTGAGAACCCGCGCCGACTCGTGCTTGAACGCCGTGAGGACGAGCATCGGTTCCTTCTTGTGCTTCTTGCGCAGTTTCACCAGTGCGTCGAGCTTGGCGTCGTGGACGTGGTTGACAATACGGTCCTCACCATAGATCGAACCGCCCGTCAACTGGAGCAGCTTGTTCGACAGTGTCGCGGCGTTGAGTGCCACGACATCGGACTTCTCCAGTTCGAGCAGAAGCTCCTTCTCCAGTTCCTTGTATTGTGCCTTCGCTTCCGGTGGGAGCGTGACGCTGATGTCCTCGGTGTTGCACGTTGGCAGATCGAGGTAGTCGTCCCCGAGCATGACGAGGCACAAGTCCGCGATCTTCGCGTCGATGATCTCCTTGGCACCGGGATTGATCGTCCACGTATAGCCCATAAAATCAGAGGTAAACCACTGCTGCCGATACTGGTGAAAGCTGCGACCGAGACGTTTGCCGTCGTCGAGTAGGCGGATCTGCGCGAACAGGTCGAGGTAGTTGTTCGGCACCGGACTTCCGGTGAGACCGATGCGTTCCTTGAAGTAGTCGGGGAGGTAGGGGCGCAGGGCATTGAAGCGTTTCGACGTGGGGTTCTTGGCGAGGCTGAGTTCGTCGAAGATCACCGTGTCCACCGGAATGCGCTTCTTTCCTTTGAACATCAGCGGAACGAGCTTCGGCAGTTGCTCCGGGTTCACCAGATAGATGTCCGCGCTGCCGTCGTGCCATGCCTTGATTCCTTCCGGTGTTCTCAGGTGCGCTACACGCATCCACGAACTGTGTTCCCATTGCGCGATCTGGTTCGGCCACGTCACGCTGCAAACGCGCACCGGGGCGACGATCAACGCGCCACGGGTCTGCCCGTCGATCATGCGGTTCTCAATCACCTTGAGCGTCGTCACGGTCTTGCCCATGCCGCAGCTAACCAAGTATCCGAACGAACGTCGTTCTTCGGCCCATTCGAGCATTCGATCCTGATACACGTATGGCTCGAATTTCTGAATCATAGGAAGTTCTCCTTCAACCACTGGATGCCGTCCTCGATGTTGTCCACCCACGTCGCCGGGAATCCGTTATCACGTTTCTGCTGAAGATAGCGAAGCTGCAATTTCGTGGGTTTCTCACCGGGTCGCTTGATTTCGAGGAATCCACACTTTCCGTTTTTCTCGACGCGTTGATCCGCCTTGCCCCGATTGCCGGGACCGTTCTGCTTCTCCATGGTGATGCCCACGGATTTCGCAAATTCCTTGATCCCTTTTTCGACTGACGATTCTCTGATATTCATTGTCTCATTTCCGTTAGCATCCACTCGATCATCGAAATCGCCAGTTCACGGTTTCCCCGCTGCGAGCGTTCGCTTCCGACGACCACGAAATTTCCACTCGGGATGTGTGTGACTTTCACGTCCGGGCGCGGCATTCCGACGTATTGCCCACCGGGGCGTTTCGGATACGCGGGTTCGATCTGAAGGTCTTCGAGGTTCATTGCTTCCGTTTCCGTTCGATGTGAATCCGGTGAACCTCGCCTCGCGGCAACCACTTCAGGTTCTCCGCACGGCAGTCGAGCAGGTTCCCGTTCCGGTGGCACGCACAGAGATCGTGGCGATAGTCCTTGCAGAACACCTCACCCACGATACGGGCAATCCGCATGGTGTGGACCCGGTCCTCCTCGGGGAACTGGACCGTTGGATTCCCGTTATCGAGGTAGCCCTTGATCTTCCGGCGACGGGGATTGAGGATCTCGCCCTTCCGATTCACGAAGTATCTCGGGGCTTGGGGGATTCGGAACCATTCTTGTTTCGCTGTCATACCTCGTAATTTTCCATGAATGCTTTGCCGATGCGGTCCTCGCAGATTGCGAAATATGCAGGGTCACGCTCGATGCCGATGAAATCGAAACCTTCGTTCAATGCAGCAATCCCGGTCGAACCGCTGCCGAGATATGGGTCAAGGATGGTCCCGCCCGGTGGAGTGATGAAGCGGCATAGATAACGCATCAGCGCGAGCGGTTTCACGGTGGGGTGATTATTGCCTTCACCACGTTCGGATTTCGAGGTTTTAGCTGCGTAGAAGAATCGGGCTGCGGAACCGGAGTCGCCGCGCTTCGGTGTGGCGATGCGCCCATACTCCCCGTAACAGTTGGTGTTCTCGTCTCCGGTGCGGGATTCCTCGGTTCCTTTCACGTCACCTTGCTGACCCTTTGAGTCCGGAAACTGTGACACCACTTCGTCGCTGCCGTCGTGGATCAGATTGGCGGGCCATCTCGCACCAGTGTTTTTTATGGCAGATGGGTCAGCATTCCATCCTCCTTCGTAGCCTCCGAGCTTCTCGCGCCCATCAGCGTAGCGTTCGTGACACGCCATATTCGCGTCGTAATTTTTCTTGTCCGCTGCGGGAACAGGCACCCTGCATCCGTCGATATTCAACGCTCCGGTGTGCCATTTCAGCACGTTCGCTGCGACGGTGCCTTCGAGCGGTTTGCGAGCGAGGGTGATCGGCTCCAAAGCGGGTTTCAATGCCGTTCCCCAGCCGTCCCACTGTTTCGCGGCGTCGGTGGCGGGTGCAGTGATGCTGACTGATCCCGTGTTTCCTCCGGCGTATATCCCATCGTAACCTACCCCAGACACGGCACGGTGGTTAGGGTTCTCACCCACCACCTCACGCTCTGCGCCCGCCATCTTATCGAGTGCCTTCGACACGTCCAGCGACTTCGGGAATCCGCTGCCATAGACCCACGCCACCATGTCGCGGATTTCAAACCCTGCGAGGCGCAGCCCGAGGGTCATCAAGTCCTGCGTCCGGGTTCCGGCGAAGGCGAGTAAATGTCCTCCCGGTTTCAGCACGCGCAGGCACTCATGCCACACGCGAGGTTGCGGGACGAAGGCGTCCCACTCCTTGCCCATGAATCCCCGACCTTTGACATCATGGTGTCCGGTTTCGATCCAGTCAGTGAGCATGGCGAGCGCATCCGGTTCTTTCCCGAGTCCGTAGGGCGGGTCGGTAACGATGGAGTCCACCGAATTATCGGGCATGGTTTTCAGGTGTTCAAGGCAATCGCCAAGTATCAATTCAAACGGTTTCATTTCTTTCGTGGTTTCATGATTTCACTGCGGGTCACCCAGCGGAGATTGCAGGCACGGCAGTCGCGGTGATTGCCGTTTCGGAATACCGGATACAGGTCGTCCGCGTAGTCCTCGCAGAACGCGGCACCGACGATGCGGGCGACACGGACGGTGGTTTTCTCGTCCTTCACTGACAGGGTGAGTGAGGGTCCGTTGTTGACGATGAACGTCTTCAGAACTTGCTTCCGGGAGTTCCTGATCTCGCCTCTCCGGTTCACGAAGTAAGTCGGAAATCCAGTGATGGGTTCCCACACTCGACGAGATAGCTTCGGTTTAAACATTGGACTCACGGCTTCAGTTCCTTCAGGATTCTCGAATTGATCTCGCTGAGATCGTTTTTCTGGATGCGCTTCAGCAGCAGCACGAGGACGCCCCGATTCACTGTCACCATGGTGTCGTAAGCGGCTTTCGCACGCTCGACTTCCATGATGACCGCACGTTTCAGGTCGTCCTGTGACGGGTTCGTGGCGAGCCACGGACGCAGGGTCGTGCGGACGTTCCCGAGGCGCGGGAGAATGCGTTTCCGATGCACCGGGGTGAGTGACGGGGTGGTGGGGAATAGGTTCATGGTATGTTGATAAATTGGAAATCTCCGAGATAGTGTGACGCCCTGAATTCGATGGGTGCTTCGTCGTATCCGGGGTCGCCGGGATTCAGTGAAATCTGAACCGTGCGGTCTTTAATCGTCGGCGGACCTTTCAATGCGGCGAGATCCTCCTCCAGTTCGCGAAGTTGGTCTTTCCGACGTTGAATGTCGTGCCTCACAGCACGGATGCGCTCGGCATGCAGGTCTCTCGCCTCTTTTTCGGAAAGTGGTTCCTTGCGGTAGATATATCGGGTATCCGGGTTCATGGTGTAGAGAGTTGACGTTTTCTGAATTTCGCGACACACCGTTCCGCTTTGAGCGTGATCTGTTTCCTGACCCGCTTCTCGACGGTTTCCGGGAGTCCTCCGTTCGTGCGCAGGAACTTCATGGCTACCACCATGTCGTCGAGCAGGTGACCGTCCTTCGCGTCGATTCGTCCGAGTAGCTGATCGGCAATCGGTGTGTCGAAGGACACCGCGAACTGCGGAAGACGTGGTTTCGGTTTGTGATATTCGCGTTCGTTGTAGGAACCGTCTGGTTCAAAATATCCGTATGTTTTCATGGTATCAGGATTTGCAGTAGCTCCGTTCAATCTTCGTTTCCGCTTCCAACGGGAACCCCTTGAACCACTCAGGAACGGTGCAGAGTGCGTTCGTGAAATCGTCTTCCGGTCCCGTCACAGGCGCGAGGCATTGGTCGTGGACGAGCAGGAACGGGAGGAACCCGCGACGCTCGGCTTCGAGCGCACCCTGCGCGAGCAGATCGACTCCCGTAGCCTGCGTGGCGGTTTGAAGCTCCGAGCCGCCGTAAGTCTTCACGCGACCGTAGTGCCCGTTTTCCGTGTGCCCGTAGAACGAGATTTCCCACGTCGGGAACCACGTTCCGAGCGTGACGTTCGTTCCGCGAAGGAAGGCGTCTCCCATATCGAGCTTCCGTTCGAGGATCTCCCGCTCGCTCCAATGCCCCGGAACGCTCTCCCACTCGCGCTTCACCACTTTCCTTTTCGGCCCGTCGTTGCTCCATGTGAGGATCTCGCACATGGTGAACGGTTCCTTTCTTGGGTAAGGCATGACGATCCGGCGACCGGACGGCAGGCGCATGAGCATCCTCGGGAACGGGGGTTTCAGCGTGTAGGCGTAGGACACATATTCTGTCGCCTCGTGCCATTTTCCGGGCTTGTCGAGAGCTTCGACGAAGGCGTTCTGGAACTTCGTCCATGCCTCGGGGAACTCGGGGTTCTCTTTCCGCACAATCGCGGCGGCTTTCTCGCACTTCTCCCGGCTCCACGTCTTTCCGGTCGCGGTGAACACCGCACGCCATCCTCCGCCGAACTGTGTGGCTAGAACAATCGTTTTCCCGTGGTCGCGGGTGAGTTCTTCCCCGAACTCCTTCGACATTGCTGCCGCAGTCGTGACGTAGAGATCCTCCCCGGTGCCGAAACGCTTCAGGATGCGGTCGCACCCGATCAGCATGGGAAGGATTTTCGCCTCCACGGAACTGAAGTCGGCGTCGAGGATATTCGTGTCCGGGAAGCGGACGAAGTAGCGGGAGAGCGACGCGATAATCTCGTATGGGTTTCCGTATCCCCACTGGAGGAGTTCGAGATGGATGCCTTCGGAAATGTGGTTGAATATCTGCTCGATCAGCGGGCGAAGGGATTTTTTCGGCTTCTTCATGTTCTGCCATTGCGGCCCTTTCGATGTCCACCTCCACGTCTTCTGCGCACCGCACCACAGGAACGAACCCCTGATTCGGTCATCGGACATGATCCAGTCCAACATCGTCGGAATCTTTTTCACCGCCGCGAATGAGAGTTCGGCACGGATGTCGAGCGCACGTTTCGCCTCTTCACTCAGCGAGGGGTCATTCCCGAACCTCTCCCGCGTCTCCACGTTCAGGCTGTCGCCCTTGTAGCCGCGCTCCTGAAGCCACTCTTTCGTTCTTGCCGTCTGAGACGGCATCAGCCCCGTGATCTTTTGAAACTCCTCCATGAGATCCGACTCGTGTTCCTGATAGAGAGCGTAGGCATTCTCCAACGCCCTGCGGTGGACAGGAACACCCCGGTCGTTCATCCGTGCGTCCATGAGAAAGTATTCCAGAATGTCGCCCTTTAGCTCGAAAGGCTGCATGGCTTTGGTGACAGCCACCTCGGTTTCAACGTCCCGAACGCAGTAGTCCACGAACGCCTGAAACGCCGCTGCGGCAGTGAGCTTCTCGCCGCCTACCGTAAAGCTGATGTCGTCGTCGTGATTGATGAACGCGTCGTCTTTTTTCTGCGGAACCGAGAACTTCTGAATGAGGGCTTTCCCCATCTTGTCCTTTTGGACCGGGAGTCTCAGGAACTCGGCTGCGGCGGCAAGCGATGGCGGAAGCCCCGCGCTGCGGCATAGCGCCGACGAGCAGCGGAGCCGATTGATGTTGGGGACCGGGAACCCGAACTGCCTCGTGCAAACGTATTTCAGAATCGCCCACTCGAACTGCGAGTTGAACGCTGAAATGAGCCACTCGTTTCTGATCGCCTCGTTCAGCAAACGGAGCGCGGGATTGGCTTCCACGTCCACGGGTTGCCGAATGTCCCACGTCACGGGCTTTTCCCCGTTCATGGACACCGCGATCACGAGAACCTCGGTGCTTGAATCCTCGGCGTAGCGGTAGGCTCCGCACGACCGGATGTCCACCCGGCTGCGAGTCTCGAAATCCAAACTGATCCACGGTTCAATCATATCTTCGCCCGAAAAGCCCGTGACCCCTTTCGGAGCCACAGGCGGGTCAATCGGGATTCCGTGTGGGTTACACGTCGTCCTCGTCATCCGGGAGTTCCGGCATCACGTCGTCGGCAGCGACGCGGGCCGCACCGAACGGTTCACCATCCTTCACGAACTGGACGATTTCCAGCGAGGCGCAGATTTTCTGCCATTTCCCCGGCACGTAAACGCCGATGAGGAAATTGCAGACACAGCCAGCATACACCTTCGACTGCTCGGAAGAGTCGATGGGTTTGCGGGCGCGGTCCACGACCTGCGGGCGTCCTTGGGTCTCAGCGCGGTTCGCGCTGATGATCCAGTAGCCCTTGGTGTTTTCGTCGCCGTCCTCGCCGTCGCCGTCGGAGACGAAGATGTCTTTGGACTTCAGTTTCACGCCCTTGAACTTCTCTTTCGAGAGGCGTTCAATCTCGGCGTCGATCTTCGCCTTGGTCGCGGTGTCGGACTTCGGGAGGTAGATCGCGCAACCGTAGCGCGGTTTGGATGTAGGGTCTGCCTTGATGCCTTCAGCCTTCCACAGTTTCGGATAACCGAGACGTGCGTTCGGAATGAGGACTTGACCTTCGGGTAGCGTAGTAGCCATAATGGTATTTCGTATTTCGATTTGAGGTGAAGCGGTTTTCTGCTGGCGATGCTTCGTTTGTCGCTCTGTGATGTCCGGTGACTGATCCGGTGTCCGCTCTGCGGGGCGGTAGTGGATATCCATGTGGTGCGACCCGTTCGTTCACTGAGGTTCTAGGTCGCTTCCCCTCTCGCTATTTACCACATTCCAACCCCCGGTCAGGTCGCTCAGACGAGGTGTTACGCTTTGCCACTTTGTGCTAGGCCCCCTCCCTCCTGCCCTCACTGCGGAGGCTGGAATGTGGTGACTACTTACGGCAGTCAGTCGGACATCTTGGATGGCGGGTCAGTCAACTCCGGTCGGTGAATAGGTGGTCCGACAACCACAATCTTTAGACCTCCTCACTGAGATCCGGCAGCATGTT
>SXGU01191156.1_pt1 | contig 20806 bp, 23 predicted proteins | sample 3174531 | NCBI WGS metagenome assembly SXGU01 (sample SAMN11356863, study PRJNA531348) | freshwater metagenome | isolation source: freshwater sample F1-140 | place: China: Fuxian Lake, Yuxi | collected 2017-12-25 | reverse complement strand
CCCAAGCCGGTTCGGAAGTGTCGGCACTGCTTGGTCGAATGCCCTCGGCGGTGGGATATCAACCGACTTTGGCGACGGAAATGGGTCAGCTTCAGGAACGGATCACGACTACACGCAAGGGTTCAATCACCTCTGTGCAGGCGGTTTATGTGCCGGCTGACGACTATTCCGACCCAGCGCCGGTGGCAACGTTCGCGCATTTGGACGCGACTATCACGCTTGAGCGTGCCATTTTGGAGAAAGCGATCTACCCTGCGGTTGACCCTTTGACGAGTACGTCGCGAATTCTCGACCCAGCGGTCGTCGGCAAGGACCACTACGACACGGCCCGTGGTGTGCAGAGGCTGTTGCAGCGCTACAAGGAACTTCAGGACATCATTGCCATCCTTGGAATGGAAGAGCTGTCTGACGACGACCGTCTCACGGTGAACCGCGCGCGTCGCGTGGAAATGTTTCTGGCGCAGCCAATGTTTGTGGCCGAGGTGTTCACCAACGTTCCTGGTAGATATGTGTCTATTGCCGAGACGGTGCGCGGTTTCCGCGAAATCCTCGATGGGAAGCATGACGCGCTGCCGGAACAGGCCTTCTATCTGGTCGGTGGCATTGACGAGGCGGTCGAGAAGGCCCGCCAGATGGCCGCGCAATAACCACTCCGGGCGTCAGGCGACTGGCGTCCCGTTCCAATACTGCTGGCGGAGTGAGTTTCTCTGCAGCCGAGTTACAGCAGGCTGGGAGTTCGAGATGCCTTTACATGTTCAAATCATTGCAGCAGAGCAGCTGGTTCTAACGGCTGATACCGACGTTGTTGTTGCCATGACCGTGAGTGGGCAGATTGCGGTCCTTCCGCAACATGCCTCACTCCTGACCTTGCTCGCTCCCGGGCCGTTGCGTCTTGGTCGTGGGGCAAATGAGGTTATGTTGGCACTTGCGGGGGGGTATCTCGAGGTTCGCGATGATCATGTGACGATCCTTGCGGATGCCGCTGAACGCGCCGAGGATGTTGATGTCGCCCGCGCCGAACGAGCGCGTGAACGTGCAACAGCTCGTCTCCGTGAGGTGCGTTCTACCGTTGACGCCGCGCGCGCATCGTCGGCGCTTGCGCGTGCAATCTCGAGGCTCCGGGCTACGGATCATTTGCGCACCCGGGGAGTGGCGAGAGGTCGGTAGGACACGGTCAAATCATCAGCCCCACGCCGGTGGTCGCCGTGGTGCGTTAGAGGGCGTGTGAGATCATTGGGGTCGTGATCGCTGACATGACACCTCGGACAAGTGATCCCATCGCCCCAACAGGTTCGGGCCACAGCGATGGTGGTCGCTGGCTGTCAGTTGCGGGGGGTGGCCGGCTCACGGGGGAAATCCGAACAAGCGGTGCGAAGAACGCCGCCACCAAGATGATGGCGTCGGCTCTGCTAACTTCCGAGCCGGTTGTTCTTGAGAATGTACCTTCGATCGACGCGATCAGGACCCAGAGCGCCCTGCTTACGGCGCTTGGAGCGTCGGTCGATTGGGACGCATCTCGGCACACGGTGACGATTGTCGCCGAACACTTGAATGGTGATCGGCTCGTTGAATCACTCGCATCCCGTGAACGAGCATCGTTCGTGATGACCGGCCCTCTACTTGCCAGGTTAGGACATGTAGAGGCCCCCCGCCCCGGAGGGTGCAAGCTTGGTGCCCGGCCGGTAAACGTCGACATCCGCGGGTTTCAGGCGATGGGTGCGACAGTCACCCAAGTGGACGCAGCCTACGAAATTCGCGCGGACCGTCTCACCGGCGCCAACCTTTATCTTGATTATCCGAGCCACACCGGCACCGAGAACTTGATGATGGCGGCTTGCCTTGCCGTTGGCACCACCACGATCAAGAACGCATCGTGCGAACCCGAGGTGGTGGCCCTTGCTCACCACCTCAACCGGATGGGTGCACGGATCCGGGGGGCGGGTACCCCAAAGATAGAGATCCATGGAGTGGAGCGACTTCACGGTGTACAGACCCGTGTTATCCCTGATCGCATCGAAGCCGGAAGTTTTGCCATCGCGGCAGCTGCAACAGGTGGCGCAGTCACGATACGCGATGTCACTCCGGAGCATTTGGATCCGGTTATCTACAAGCTTGTAGAGTGCGGGGCATTGGTAACGGTGAACCGGAACTCAATATTAGTCCGGAGCGATGGACCGCTCCGATCGGTAGAAATCCAGGCAATCCACTATCCTGGGTTCCCTACCGACCTCCAGACCCCGTTCGCGGCACTGCTCACCCAAGCCCACGGTGAAAGCATCATTCACGAGCGGGTGTTCGAGTCGCGCTTCCGGTACGTCGATGAGTTACGAGCTCTGGGTGCCTCAATTGCGACAAATGGCGAAGCCGGCACACGTGAGACGGAAACGGCGACCCGCGCGTACATCGACGGGCCGACGCAGTTGCGCGGTACGCGGGTTCGTGCCCTCGACTTGAGGTGCGGCCTTGCGCTGATCATTGCCGGCCTGTGCGCATCCGGAGAGACCCAGATCGCTGACTTCCAGCATGCCGAACGCGGCTATCAGGATCTTGCTGACCGCCTTAGGTCGCTGGGTGCGCACCTCAAGGTGCATGGTGACCCCGTTTCCATAGCCTGAGGCTTGAGAAGCTGGTTTGACCGTGTCGGCCAGGTTGCCACCAGTGGAAACGTCTCTGTCATAGTGTTCAATGGACCAATCAGCAGTCTTGCTGTCGGCCGGTCCGGGAAACCAAGCGGGTACACGGTTCAGTTTCACTGTCTCGAGGAGGAACGAGTGTTCGGGCTACAGTTGGGTATCGACCTCGGGACGGCCAATATCCTCGTATTTGTGAAAGGGCGGGGAATTGTCATCAACGAACCGTCGGTAGTGGCCATTTCGACGGTGGACAACCGGATCGAGGCCGTGGGCGATGCAGCAAACCAGATGCTCGGACGTACTCCCGGGACAATTCAGGTGATTCGCCCGATGCGGTCGGGGGTGATTGCCGATTACGTCGTGACTGAAGCGATGCTCAGGTACTTCATCCGCAAGGTTTGCGGACGGTTTCGTTTATGGAAGCCCGATGTGATGGTGTCGGTTCCGTGCGGTGTGACGAGTGTGGAGCGCCGGGCCGTGACCGATGCCGCGTTTTCCGCGGGAGCCCGTGAGGTCTACCTAATCGAGGAACCTCTGGCAGCGGCGATCGGTGCGAATGTCCCAATAAATTTCCCGAGTGGGAACATGATCGTGAACATTGGCGGAGGCACGACTGAGGTCGCAGTTATCAGTCTGAACGGAATTGTTGTGCAACGTTCGGAGCGTGTTGGTGGAAACCGCATCGACGAAGCCATTGGAGCGTACATCCGTCGACGGTACAACCTCAATATTGGCGATCACATGGCTGAGGAAGTGAAAATCGGTGTCGGTAGCGCGTTGCCACTGTCGGAAACCTTGCGTCATGAGGTTCGCGGGCGCGACCAGATCCTCGGATTGCCTCGGACGGTGACTGTCACATCCGACGAGATTACCGAGGCGATTTCTGAGCCGCTTGAGCAAATTGTGTCAACGGTGAAGTATGTACTTGAACGTACGCCTCCGGAGTTGTCATCAGACATCATCGACAAGGGCCTCGCCATGACTGGTGGGACTTCAATGCTTCGCCATCTCGACCGACTACTGAGCACCGTCACAGGCATCCCGTGCCACGTTGCCGAACGCCCGCTCGACTGTGTGGCACTCGGAACCGGACTTGCGCTCGAAAATCTTCATATTCTGAAGAAGTCGCTAGGCCGATAGGCCCGCACCGGCTGGCATCTTCATGATGCCGTGGGGCGGGCGGGTTCGGCTTTCCCGGAGACGGATTGAAACGGCGTCTTAGGTGTACGCCGAACAACGATGAGGGCGCCGCTCGCAACGGTCACTACTATCAATATGGCCAGAGCGGTTCCAGCGAGTGGAAGGACGACGGCAAGCGGGATGATGACCGCACCGGAGGTCGCCGCTCCCATCAGCACCGGGACGTCACCCATTCCTACCCACCGCGCCGACCGTGCCCCATGGGAAGCAATTCTGGAAATCATGAAGGCGATGGCGAAGGATCCTGCCGATCCACCAACGGCTGCCATCCAGATCGGAAAGCCTTCTGGGCAAACCATAGAGGCACCCACGGCACCGGCGACTGTCGAGGAAGCCTCGCTCAAGCGACGCATCAACCAGGCAAAGCGGCGGACTTTGCCCAGCGTGAGGTCCATTGCCAATGCCGCGCCGGCAAGGAGCGCGAGCAATCGCCACGTCCCTACGCCGTAGACGCCGAGTTCAGGAGCAATCGGAAGCCGACTCGTCCACCCTGCAATAGCTCCGGTGACCAGCAACGCCACGTACGGGTTCAGTCCAGCCGCAGTCCCGATCACCAAACTTGTCACGAAGTATCCGCCTCCAAATGCCGCGCATCTTCGACAGGCATGCGTTGCTCCGCGTCGATGCTACACTGACGCCGTCGCGTTGATCGCCTGTAACGGTCAACGCGGTGACGTGAGTACGGATGGCGTTGCTGCCTTCGTTGAACGTCGGTTCACCGCACCGGCGGAATGGGGCCGATGGCCTCACAGTTCTGGTTTCGCCGGACGTGAAAGCGTCGTACGGTCCTTTCGTGTGCGTGTTCGGCAGGAAGTGCTCAGAACTGGGCGGTTCCAACGGAACCCATCCGATTATGGATCAATTGGTGGGAGGAGACTCGTGGAATGGCAAGCGTAACCTTGGAACATGTTACGAAGCGGTTCGGTGAGGTAACCGCGGTGCGCGACGTCAATATCGAAGTGAAGGACAAAGAGTTTCTTGTCCTCGTCGGACCGTCTGGTTGCGGCAAGTCAACCACTCTTCGGATGATCGCGGGCCTTGAAGAGATCAGTGAGGGGGCTGTATTCATCGGCGACCGTCTGGTAAACGATGTCGCGCCGAAGGACCGCGATATCGCAATGGTTTTTCAGTCTTATGCGCTTTATCCGCACATGAGCGTCTACGACAATCTTGCATTCGGTCTCAAGTTGCGTCGCACCCCAAAAAAGGAAATTGACCGACGTGTTCAGGATGCGGCCGAGCTCTTGGGCTTGACCGACCTGCTTCAGCGCAAGCCGAAGCAACTCTCCGGAGGTCAGAGGCAGCGTGTCGCGCTTGGGCGTGCGATCGTGCGTGAACCCAATGTGTTCCTGATGGATGAGCCACTTTCAAATCTTGACGCGATGTTGCGCGTCCAGATGCGGGCTGAACTCATACGTTTGCACCAGCGCCTGCAAACCACTGTCATTTACGTGACACACGACCAAGTCGAGGCGATGACGATGGGAAGTCGTATCGCGGTCCTTCGCGACGGGGTGCTGCAACAGATCGATGCCCCTCAGGTTCTTTACGATCACCCGCAGAACATGTTCGTGGCGGGTTTCATTGGCAGTCCTTCGATGAACTTCCTTGACGCGAAGATCGAGGGCGACATGTCAGACATGTGGGTCAGTTGTGGCAGTTTCCGGGTTCCGGTGCCGGTCACACATCGTGAGCGCCTTGAGCCGCTGCTCAAGAAGCAGAGCCGTGAGTGTTTCTTCGGAATCCGTCCGGAGGACATGTATGAGCCGAAATACGCTCCCCCGGAAGTCGAGACCGACGCGCGGATGAGGGCACGTGTTGATGTAACCGAGCCTCTCGGTGCGGAAATCTATCTCTACCTGTTGGCTGGAGAGAAGATGATGGTAGCCCGTGTTGACCCCCGGACTCGCGCCGACATCGGTGATGAGGTTGAGATGGTGCTCGACATGAGCAAGATGCACATTTTTGACCGTGATACCCAAGAGGCTTACATCTAGGGACACGGACGCTAACAAAGACGGCGGATGATAGCGCTGAGGGGGAGCGGTCGACTGACCACTCCCCCTTCTGTTATTTGGGAAAGCGCTTGGGCACTCCTCTTTCAGGCAGGACGACGCATCAGACGCAACACGGCTGAGGCGAAACCCAAGCCGAGTCCAAACGCCAGTGCACCTTTGGTGTCAACAAGACAGGTGATCTGTCCGTTCACTCTTGGTGCGATTACAGCAATCGCGAACACATTGTTTGCATTGACAACCGCGCCGGTCAGCCACTGGGTTATGACGTTCGTCGTGTCGATGCGCGCTGCGATCGCGATGCCCAGCGTTGACCAACGTGCTTCGACCCGGCGCGTAATCGCAGCGCCAATCGCGCTCTGCACCATGGTGACTGCTCGCCCACGCATGGTGCCAACGGCACTTCTCGTCAGGCCGGCGACCGCGGCGTCAATCGACTTCAGCGCGATGTCACTGAGTTCCACTCTTGTACCGGGTGGGGTCGTGAGACGATAGGCTTCGGCCGGCGCGACAATCGTGCTTCCAGATGCAAGTGTTTGCGTCATGGTGATCCTTCAACTCCGAGTATCGCACTGGGTCGGGTGACCAACCTAATCCCCGCAGTACTGCTCGCGCGATCGAGCAACAGCTGCGCGGAGGCGGCAGACTGGGGGTGATCTCTGTGATGACTGGTCATATCGGAGTAGCCAGGGTGCCGACCAGACACAGCAGGTGCCAGTGCTGACCTCGCGTTGGTTCTCTCACGGTCACAAAATTGGGTCAGCAGGTTGGCTTGCTCGGCTCCATGCGTCCCGGGCGGCATCCATGACCAATTGAAGCGATGCGCCGGTTCTCAGGGCTGCTTCACGACAGTCTTCAAACTCGGGGGCAACGCCTCGGACCGAGGAACCCAGCGTGGCGATTTTCACGCGTACGGGTCCAAATGGGGTTGAAACGCTTTCGATCCTGCGGGGAAGCATCAATCGTTGCGTCGGCCTCACCCTGATCCCCAAGGTTGTGGTTTCCTTGAAAATAGTCGCGACCGCTCGGTCGCTGTCAACTGGCTTTACGAGAACGCTCAGGATGGTCGCTGGGCGTCCCTTTTTCATTTGCGCGGGGATCAACGTAACGTCGAGCGCCCCGCGCGATAGAAGGACATCAGTTAGGTGACCGAACCATTCACCACTCATGTTGTCGATGTTTGTCTCGAGTTGCACGACATCATCCGATACGTAATGCCCTTCACCTGACACCGGTTGGTCAGGCGTCCCGGCAGGGTACGGGGGTCGGTGTTCGACGACCGTCGAGAGGGTCGGACCGCCTTGTGCCACGGCTAACACGGGTGTTGCACTGACGGGTACTCGGTTGCTGTCAGTCACGCCGGAAACTGAACGTGCATGGGGCTCTTGTGAATGGTCGTGAAAGTGGCCATGTCCCTGGTCGTGACCATGGCTGTGCCCGTGACCGCCATCATGCACCGTCAGGTAGCCGTGAGGGTGATCCGCGTCAGGGGAACCGTCATGGCCACCTGGCTCTGCGAGTTCACTCGCTGTGGGCGACGCTTGGTTTCGCCGACCCGGGGAGAGAGGGCCGATAGATACCCGCAGGACATTAGGGATCCGAAAATCCTTTTGTCCGGCCCCGTAGCCGATTTTCTCGACCTGCATCGCCGGGAACGGGCCGGACCCGTTGCTGAGGCACCCGAGCACAAGGGCTCCGGTGGGGGTAAGGAACTCCGGGCCATACTCGGTCGCATAGATTGGAATGTTGCGACGCCTAAGCAGTTCTAATGTGGCCGGACCGGGAACAGGCAGGATGCCGTCACGCGTGTCGACGGTTCCGCCTCCCACGTTGATTGGTGAGACATAGACGTGAGTGACACCAAGTGCTTCAAGGCCCGCGACCGCCCCGACAATATCGAGAATCGAATCAACTGCACCAACTTCATGGAAGTGGACGGCCTCGGGCGCCTCATCGTGCTGAAGTGCCTCAACGTCCGCAAGTTCGGCGAACAGCCCGAGGACCCGGGCTTTGATGGTCTCAGATAGCCGGCTCGCCTTGACAATTGGAGCGATGTCCAGGACTGTGCGTTCGGGCTGGGCCCCCGTGACGCGGATGGTCACTTGCGTGGCACGCAGGGCTCCCTTCTTGGACGGCTTAACCTCCAAGGTCCAGCCGTCCAGATCAACCGCGTTGAGAGCCGCCGCTAAGTCGGCGATTGGCCAACCAGCGTCAACCAGAGCGCCGAGGATCATGTCCCCGCTTGCCCCTGAGAAGCATTCAAAGTACGCGGCGCGCCCCGGCGACGGCAATGAGTGATTGCCAGCAGAGTTCGCGTCGGAGCTGGGGGCGACGTTCATGTGGTTTGCATCCTTCATGCCGGTCGGGTTGAGGGGCAGCAGGGCAGGGCACCGCAGATCAAGGCCAACTTCATCTTGCAATTTGGCGGGCAAGCGTACCGGCGAGGTAGCCGGCACCGAACCCATTGTCAATATTCACGACTGCAACCCCGGGGGAGCAGGAGTTGAGCATGCCGAGCAACGGAGCGAGACCTCCGAAGGCGGCCCCGTATCCAATGCTCGTAGGGACAGCGATAACGGGACAGGAGACGAGGCCTGCGACGACGCTTGGCAATGCTCCTTCCATTCCCGCGACAGCGACGATCACGTCGGCGACGGTAAACCGGTCGCGGTTTTCAAGGAGGCGGTGGATGCCAGCGACGCCCACATCCCACAGCCGATCAACCGTGACGCCCGCAAGCGACGCAGTGAGAGCGGCTTCCTCGGCGACCGGTATGTCGGAGGTGCCTCCGGTTGCGACGACGACGTGCCCAGGGAATTTCTGTAACGGAAGGGGCAAGGCGACGATGCAACGGGACACATGGTCGTATCGGGCCTCGGGCAGGAGCGCACGGACGGCGTCTGCGTCTGCAACCGTGCACCGGGTCGCAAGCATTGGCACGCCCGCGTCGTAGATGCGTTTGGCAATCGCCGCAATCTGGTCAGATGTCTTGCCTTCCCCAAAAATCACTTCTGGGAAGCCTCGCCTCAGGGATCGGTGATTATCCACCCGGGCGAAACCCATGTCACCAGTGTCAAAGCTCCGCAGTTGATCGATCGCCATTTCGATCGCGAGGCTGCCAGAAGCAACCGCATCCAACATTTTCCGCAGAGACGCTTCGTCCATGCGCACCTGTTTACCGATTCCGGTGTGCGTGGTGCCACCGGGGCCAAGTCTCCCGGTGAGGTTTCTCCCGAAAACGTACAGATTGATGACAGAGTGACCCGAGGGCTGATAGGTCCAGAGTATTCCGCGTCAGCGGCAGTTATATTTTTAGCGAGTGTGTGGTAGGCAATGTTGTTAATGAAAAACGACAGGCCGCGTCTGGGTTACTAACCACCTCGTCTGAATGCTCGAGGGTGGTTGTTCGATCTGCGAAGACCGCGATTTCCCTGTGGCTCCAGAAGAGGGACATGTCGTTGACAGAACTTGATGAAACCAAGACGCAAGTTCAGGAGATATTTGTAGCTTCCGCAGCGCTTCCCGCCATCATATGCCTGTCCCACCTTCGCTGGGACTTTGTCTGGCAACGTCCGCAGCAGCTTCTTTCACGGTTGGCAAGGACTCGGCGCGTCTTCTTCGTGGAGGAGCCGATTTTCGAACAATCCGCTGGTCTCGCCCCGGATGGTGCTTTTTTGAGGCTGAACCGGAAGTCGGTGGGTGTGGCGCCCTCGACGGATGTCGCCGGTGTCGTGACGGCGCAACCGATATGCCGTGATCCAGGGGCCGGTGGTGGTCCGGCGTTGGATCAAATGTATGCGCGCCTGCTCGAGCAGCTGGTGGTTTCCGAGCGTATCGGTCGATACGTTCTTTGGTTTTACACGCCGATGCTGGTACCGGCAATCGGGGACTTGGTACCTGAGGCAATCGTCTACGACGCGATGGATGAGTTGTCGCTTTTCAGGTTCGCGCCCCCGGAACTTGCTTCCCGCGAACTTGAATTGCTGGCACGCGCCCAGATGGTTTTCGCAGGTGGTCGTAGTCTTGGTGAGGCGAAGTCACTACTGCACCCGAGGGTTCGCACTCTCCCGAGTGGGGTTGACATTGACCACTTCCGTAAGGCTTTGGACCCGGCGACAACGATCCCTAATGACCTTGAGGTGATTCCTGGACCGCGTGTTGGTTACTTCGGTGTGATTGATGAACGTCTCGATCTCGAGCTTCTCAAGCAGGTGAGTGAGCTTCGTCCAGACGTGTCGTGGATCATGATAGGGCCTGTTCTGAAAATCGAGCAGGCTGACTTGCCAAGGAACGCCAACATCCACTACCTCGGACAAAAGCAATACGCTGAACTTCCAAGCTATGTCCGGGGCCTTGATGTTTGCATGATGCCGTTCGCGTTGAACGACGCCACGAGGTTCATCAGTCCCACCAAGACTCTCGAGTACATGGCGGCTCATCGAATGATCGTGTCCACCCCAGTCATCGACGTGGTGAATTCTTACGGTGACTTGGTAAGTATTGGATCCACCGCAGCGGAGTTTGTATCTCTCGTCGACCTCGCCTTGGTCGAGACTGAACCCGTTCGTCTGGCGCGGATTGCGCGCGAACAATCAGTCCTTGAGCGCAACACGTGGGACGCGATTGCTCGCACCATGGACGACGAGTTGAGATCGCTCAGCCCGGAACCCGCGGGCATCATGTTGTCCGGGCCGTTTAAGCAGCTCCACTCTGGCTGATGACAAACTTGCTAAGGAACATGTGAAAAGTGAACGGTTTGTTGCGGACGGCCGAGCCTGCCGTACCGGTTGCAATTGAGGGTTCCTTGCAGGACCTCACATCTATTGCGCCAATAGGCGCAATGCACGGCTTTGTCCCGCCAACAGTGCACCAACAGCGATCATTCGATTTCATGATTGTTGGTGCGGGGTTTGCGGGTGCAGTACTGGCTGAACGGCTTGCCTCACAGGCTGGGAAGCGTGTGCTGATTTGTGATCGTCGGCCCCACATAGCTGGAAATGCCTATGATCACTTTGACGATGCCGGAGTACTGGTTCATCGATATGGCCCACACATCTTCCACACCAACTCGCAAAGAGTAGTGGACTACCTTTCGAGGTTCACCGAGTGGCGCCCATACGAGCATCGGGTGCTTGCCGAAGTTGAGGGGCAACTTCTCCCGATGCCGATATCCCGGGCGACGGTGAACGAACTGTACGGGCTTGATCTCAAGGACGACGCGTCTTGCGCAGCATTTTTCGCTTCGATCGCAGAGACGGTGGAGCAGGTGCGGACTTCTGAGGACATCGTGGTGAGTCGCGTTGGTCGTGATCTGTACAACAAGTTCGTCAGGGGGTACACGCGCAAGCAGTGGGGCCTTGACCCGTCGCAACTTGATGCGAGCGTCTGCGCCAGGATTGCCCCACGCGTCAACGACGATAGACGCTATTTCACTGACAGCTTTCAGGCAATGCCCAAGCACGGGTTCACGCGGATGTTCGAACGAATGCTTGCACACCCGAACATCAAGATTCTGTTGAATACGGATTACCGTGAGGTCATTGGGCTCATCCCGTTTGATCGAATGGTGTACACCGGTCCCATTGATGAGTTTTTCGATCTGCGCTTTGGCAAGTTGCCCTACCGGTCATTGGAGTTCCGATTTGAGACCCATGATCGAGAGTGGTGCCAACCCGTAGCTGTCGTGAACTATCCCAATGACCATGCATATACGCGTAGCACCGAATTCAAGCACCTCACCGGTCAGGATCACCCAAAGACATCAGTGGTGTATGAGTATCCGAAGGACGTTGGCGATCCTTACTACCCGGTACCCCGGCCTGAAAATGCTGATCTGTATAGGCGATACCGGGAATTAGCAGAGGCGACGCCGGATGTCTTCTTCGCAGGGCGTCTCGCCACGTACAAGTACTACGACATGCATCAAGTGGTGGCGCAGGCGCTGACCGTTTTTGAGAACATTGTCGCTACGCCAAGTGGTGTGCCCGCCCCGGAACTGGTTTCAGTAACTCGATAGGCGACCGTTATCCGTTCAATGGCCAATGAACAGCGCCAAAGAGTGCTTACCGGTTCGGCAAATCGTTCAGGGCGTCGACGCCGGTCTGGATCACTACCCGAGTGCGCCGGGTTACGCGGTGCCACTGTCCGCGAACGTACGTACGGGCGCTTGAGACTCCATCTACGACGTTTCGTTTGGCGTTGCTGGCCCTTGTGCTGGCGTGATGACCGACAGCGGCGATTTCCGAGCCAAATCCTATCGTCCTTGCCAGTGGTTTTACCACGAAGCGTCCCAGGTAGTCGCTTGTGGCGTGTTCGGTGCGGTCCGCCTTGGTGGCAATCCAACGCATTGCTCGGACACCGCTGCCGGTAAGCCAGCTGGTTCCTGTGGCAAGGGCAAACCAAATAACGAATCCAATGAGCGCGCTGATCCACGTCATCAGGGCAATGATGAAGATGCCGATATCTCGGGTGGCTCCAACGTACTCCCGTCCGCCGAACTCGGACGCCGCGATGCCAATAGCGCACGAGCCGAGAAGGGTTCCGATCACGCCTACGACTACCCAGACGATCAGTTGCTTCACCGAGGCACCTGTGGTCCCCTGATGTTGCCCCTACCGACGCTCATCGGCATCGCCATTGGGGATGAAACCGGGCGCTCATCTAATGCTGTCGCGAACCTGCGCAAGTCGTCGTATCGTTGGAGAATGGCGGTCTCAGCACGCTTGCCGTCTTTGCGTGCCTGAGAACGTGCCATGGTCATGTCTTCTGAGATTTTCGAAATCGTGGTCTCGCCAGATGAAGGCGCGAACAACCAAGAAATCGCGAGACCAATGAGACCTCCGGCAATGAACCCAACCACAAGCCACGGATCGCGGATTTTCATCGGATGCCGCCTCTGGCAATAGTGAGAAGGCTTGAAACCATGGACTGGGCTGCTGCCGCGAGACCGGCTAACCGGGCAACCGGACGGATCACGGCGTCGCCAACTATCGTGCTCGTCCCTCGAACGGTCTCACTCGTCCGGCGCACCGACGCGAGGATCGGCGCCATTTCGTCTTTCAACGATTTGACGAGGATCCAAAGCCTCCAGGCAAAGATGATCAGTGCGATGTTCGCCGCAAGCGACGTCAACGCAACCATGATGATGACGACGTCACGCGTCGCGCCTAGCCACTCCACTGAGACCCCTCACTACCCTAGTTTCCCACACCGCACCGGTGGGTCTCCACCCGGGGGGGACACATCCGCGACCGCCCGACGACTGCCGTTCGTTCTTCGTTATGAGGCACGAGCAGAAATGATCTTGGACAACATGTCGTGAACGCTCTGGCAAGACTTGAGGCACTTCTCGAGGCCGTTGTTGAGGGCCCGTTTCGCCGCCTTTTCGGCGGCCGCCTCGATCCCGTGCATCTCGCACGTCGACTTGCACAGTCCATGGACGATCACCAGATGATCACATGGAACCTTCCAGTCGTGCCGAACCGCTATTCCATATTTTTGAGTGTCGACGACTTCAGTACGGTCTCCAAGTTCCGAGCAAGCCTGGAAAGCGAACTTGCGCGATACGTGCGTGGGCGTGCCGAGGAGAAGGGATTCCACTTGTATGGGATGCCGTCGGTCACGATCCAGGTGGACGCCCATCAGTCATCGGGTTCATGCCGTGTCGAGGTTGCCACAGTTGATCCTGAGGCGGGACGCCAGTCCTCGGGAGTTCCGCCGACTTCGCCCGCGGAACACTCGCCAAGAAACGATGCAGTTGCAGATGGAGGAACGCGAGTTATTCCGATACAGAAGCGACGACAGGTGCCGGGGCCAATATCCGGCATTGACGTTGTTTGGGTGGCGCCAGACGGATCTTCGGGATCGCTATGGGCGAGGTCGGGGCGGTTGGTTGCGATCGGTCGCGAGGTAGCGGGCAACGATCTGGTGATACCGCACCAAAGTATCTCAAGGCATCATGCGACGCTCCTCGTCGTCGAAAGTATCGACGGGCCCGGATTTGACGCAGAAATCGAGGATCTCGGAAGTACAAATGGGCTAGTGGTCAATGGGAAACGAGTCTCCACCGCGATGATATTCGCCGGTTCCAGTATCCGTTTGGGCGAGGTCGAAGTTACATTGGCATCGACCGCTACGACATTATGAGTGTCCGACCTCGAAATTCGGGCATGAAGTTGGCCTGGAGAACCCGTTGATACCCGGGCTGACCATTACCGAAGCCACCGGCTTGCTACTCCGGATAATCTTCATCCTTTCGCTCTATGCCTTTGTTTTCGTTGCCTTTCTGGTGTTGAGACGGCAACTCCGCCGTGCTTCATCGGCCGCGTCCCATGATGGAGGCGGTATCCAACCGATAGTAAGCCGCCTGATACTCGATGCCTGTGGCCCCGCTGATGGTCCCATAGGACGTGTGGTCGACCTCGAACGAGAGATCGTATTCGGAAGACGCCCACCGTGCGACATTCTGGTCGCTGACGATGCGGTCTCTTCTCAACATGCACAGTTTGTGCCCGACGCAGGGGGCGGGTGGTTGGTGCTCGACCTCGGCAGCACGAATGGCACCACTGTGAACGGTAAGCGGATCGGCACACCTTTTCACCTGGTTACGGGCGACTTAGTCGGGATCGGGGCAATGACTTGGCGGTTTGTCGATCCGTCAGCGCCATTTGCAGGCCAGACAAGATGATGTCGGTTGGTGCGCGGTCACCGATGGGCGAGTTGGTTTCGCAGCAGCGAACCCGTGAGGTAGCTGTCCGACGACGGTGGTTCAGACCCAGATGGGTGGAATTCGGGCTGCTCATCCTGGGGTTTGCCCCGGGCCTCTTTGGGGTCGGGGTGTTGTCAGCGGTTTGGGAACGGAGTGTGCTGGATCAGCGGTTCTGGCCCGCATACGGGTTCGTCGTTGCATTTGTCGTGTGTCATTTCGTTCTCGTAGTCGCCGGCACCAGGAGCAGCCAGTTGCTGCTGCCGTTGGTTGCATGCTTGGCGGGGATCGGAATGCTTCTTGTCACCCGGCTGGTACCTGCGCTCGCGCCGAGGCAGCTCATGTGGATTGTTCTGGGGCTTTCGATAGCTATGGCCGTGACGGTTGGGCCGTGGCAGACCTCTCTCCTGTCACGGTTCAAGTATTCAATCGCGTCGGTGGGAATTGTTCTCGTTGCGCTGACCTTGGTGGCGGGTACGGATCCGAACGGCAGTGGTGACCGACTTTGGCTGGGTCTTCGCGGTTACATGTTTCAGCCCAGCGAGCTTCTCAAAGTTCTGCTTGTGGTCTTTCTGGCCGGATATCTGGTCGACAAAAGAAACGAGCTTACCCAGTCTCGCGCGAGAATCTGGGTTCTGCCGTTGCCTCCACTCCCCCACTTGTTGCCAGTGGCCGCAATGTGGGGGTTCTGCCTGCTCTTGCTCATCGTCCAAAGGGACCTCGGGTCGGCATTGCTCTTCTATGGCGTGTTTCTCACCCTTCTCTACGTCGCGCTCGGGCGCGTCTGGTATGTGATTGTGTCGATGGGTCTGTTCCTCGGGGGAGCGACGCTTTGCTACTTCCTTTTCGCCCACGTCCGTCTGCGGGTTGAGATCTGGCTCGACCCTTGGATTGACCCGCTTGGTCGGTCGTTTCAGATCGTTCAAGCGATGTACTCGCTGGGCAGTGGTGGCTTGTTCGGAAGGGGTTTCGGAAACGGATACCCGCTTTACATTCCCGCGACGCACACGGATTACCCGTTCGTAGCGCTCGCCGAAGAGGCGGGGCTCCTGGCTGCGGTGGGATTAGTCCTGATCTACGCCGTTCTTGCAACGCATGGGCTGAGCATGGCGATGGAGGCGAGACAGCCGTATCGGCAACTCCTGACCACAGGTCTGGTGGCAATCATTATCTTGCAGGTGGTCGTGATCGTCGGAGGCAACCTTCGGCTCATTCCATTGACTGGAGTGACGCTGCCGTTCGTCTCGTACGGGGGTTCGTCGCTGCTTGGCAGCTTTCTCCTAGTAGGGCTCCTGTTGCGAATGTCTCACGAGGAGTACGTGGATCAATCCCGTCGTGACGGTTGGAGATTTCACGCAGATCCTAGCGTCTCGATCAAGTCCGGGGGCCGATTGACGGATCGTGCGGGTCCAGATCGGAGATCAGGGCCGTGATCTCCTCCATTCGACAAGTGGGAAATGTGTTCCTTGCGATGCTGGCTGTTCTTACAGTCCTTGTCGGATACTGGCAGGTTGGCGCCGGACCGGAGTTGGCTTTGGCACCTGGGAACCCGAGGCTTGCGCAGGATGAGCGTCGTGTCGTGCGCGGTCGCATCCTTGACCGAAAGGGTCGGGTAGTTGTCGAAAGTGCGCCCGATGGAACCAGGACGTTGCACGATCCTTCTCTTGGACCCGTCGTGGGGTATCGGTCGCCTAGATTTGGTGTTACGGGCGTTGAGCGCGCCGAAAATGCGTCGCTGGCCGGTCGAACCGGTGTAGCCTCGCTGGCAAACGCTTTCAGGGCATTTGCACAGGTGCCGAGAGTGGGTGCAGACGTATACCTCACGATCGATCATGTAGTTCAGGCCGCGGCAGCGATGGCTCTCGGCACCAGTCGGGGAGCGATCGTTGTCATGGACATCCGAACGGGCGCGGTCCTTGCGATGGTCAGCCAACCCTCACTAGACACCAGGAACGTTGACGAGCGATGGGCCTCACTACTTGGGGATGAAGGGAAGCCACTACTCAACCGTGCAAGCCAGGGCCTTTACGTCCCAGGCAGCACCTTCAAGGTCGTAACAGCCGCTGCCGCACTGGATGCGCGCATCATGAGCCCTTCGACCCCGGTCACCGATGCAACTGGCGAGACCATGATTGACGGGTTTCGGATCACCGATGCGGAGAAGCCTCCCCGGGCATCCTTCGATTTTGCCCACGCGTTTGCATGGTCGTCGAACGTGGTGTTCGCCGAAGTTGGCCTGAAGCTTGGTGAAGCGCGCTTGCGAGAGTACGCAACACGGTTTGGCGTTGGAACCGCTCTGCCGTTTGATCTGGACACAAGTGCGACAAGCCTTTCCAGAACCTCACCCATGCCAGCGGCGCTCTTGGCATCGACAGGTTTTGGGCAGGGCGAGTTGTTGTTGTCTCCCCTGCAGTTGGCGGTAATTGGCGCAACCATCGCGCGAGGCGGCGAGGTGCCACGTCCGTACATCGTTGGAGAGGTCCGTGAGCGTGGAACCGACGGCGGGATGGGCGCGAACGTGCGACGGACTACCACCACAACCTTGGGCGTTGCGGTTTCAGCGTCGACAGCCGGGAGCATGCGGGCGTTGCTCGGACTGGCCGTTGAGGAGGGCTTCTCCAAGGCTGCAGCGATACCTGGCGTTCGAGTTGGGGGCAAGACCGGAACTGCACAGAGTGTGCCCGGGCAACCTGATCATGCCTGGTTTGTTGGCATTGCCCCGCTCGACGCTCCGCGTGTCGTTGTGGTGGTGCTGCGAGAATTCGGAGGATGGGGTGCCGAAGCGGCCGCGCCACTTGCACGCCCCGTCCTTGAACGTGCGCTTTTTGCCACAGGCCCGTGACTACCGTGGCGCACCAATCATGTACATCAGTTGAATGAACCAGTAGAGGGTTCCGCTCAGGACGACCCCCAACGCAATGAACCCGATGCCAATCATTGGCGAACCAGTCGTGGCTACGAGCCACCACGCTCCGGAACCAATCGCGACCACCATTGCCAGGATTGCGAGGGCCCGCGCGCCAAGCAGTTGGGCACGCATGGTTTGTAGGAACCACCGTCGCTCTTCGCTAACGCGGCGGGTCCGCCGATGGGTGGGCGTGCCCACAACTGGCTCTGTGCTGTCATTCATCGAGGACATGCAGATAATGTTCCACTTGCACGGGAGTACCGGGCAGTAGCGTGACTGCGATCAGATCAATCCGCCATTGTCCTAGGTCCGGGTGCATCCCGATGCGTTCGAGATACTGGAACGCACATGAGGCCATTCGTTGACGCTTCGTGGCGGTAATGCTTTCCGCTGCTGTGCCGTGTGTCGAAGACCGTCGGGTCCGTACCTCGACAATTACCAACACCTCGCCATCCCGGACCACGAGGTCAATCTCTCCCGAGGGCACCCGCACGTTCCTGTCGACAATCTCCCAGTTTCGGGAAACCGCGTATTCGGCGGCGACGGTCTCGCCGAAGGAGCCGGTCCGTTGGCGAGCAGTCAATCGCGAAAGAACTGCAGTTTCACGTGGCATTTGTTCTAGTTTCGCACGACGAGCGCCGTGCCGCTTGCCGGACACTCGGGTCGCGCCTCACATGAAGTCGAGTTGAACTACCCGGTGGGTCGTTCCTCGCCCGCTAGCGGGCGGTGGCAGAAGCCCTCTGACAAAATCCTTACGGTCAAGCAGGTACTTCATCGGTTGGAAACTCCGTCGATGAAATGGCGTCAAACCGTGCGCCCGAAGCGCTCGGAAGTGAGTGAGCGTGCCGTAGCCCTTATGGTCGGCGAACTTGAAGTCCGGGTACCGGTCGCCGATATCCGACATGAAGCGATCGCGGGCGACCTTGGCGACTATCGACGCGGCGGCAATGCAAAGGCAGCTACGGTCTCCGCGGACGATGGCCTCTTGTGGAAGGTGTGTCCCGGTGATCCGGTAACCGTCAACAAGGACAAAAGTTGGCGAGATTGCGTCACCGGAGACCCGGCGCCCAAACCATCCGTCGCCGCCGATCATTGCATCCGCTGAGGATGCCGAAAGCGCTCCGATGGCGGCTGTCATCGCCTGATTGGTGGCCTGCGCTATGCCAATCGTGTCAATCGAGGCCGGTGCGACCCACCCAAGGGCAACGGTCGCAAGGCCTGCGATTTGACTGGCGAGCTGTTCGCGTTTCCCTGCCTTCAGACGCTTCGAGTCATCGACAGCCGATAGCAGGGACCGGTCTGCATACACAACAGGGTTGAGAACCGCGGCGCCCGCGACGATCGGGCCGGCCCAGGATCCCCGTCCAACTTCGTCGACGCCAACAAAGGAAAAGACACCCCGACGCATCAGGGTGTCCTCGTGAACCAGTTCTTCGATCACTGGGGTCAGCGTCGTCGGAGTTCCTTGATACGTGCGGCCTTACCGGTAAGTCCACGCAAGTAATAGAGTTGCGCACGACGCACCTTGCCCCGGCGGACGACTTCGATCCGCTCGATCTTCGGCGAGTGGAGCAAGAACGTACGCTCGACACCAATGCCTTGCGAAATTTTGCGAACGGTAAACCGGGTCAGGACGCTGCCACCGCGATAGCGCATGCACACGCCCTCGAAGGCCTGTAGACGCTCACGCGTGCCTTCTGTAACTTTGACCTGGACGCGGAGGGTGTCTCCGGGGCCAAACTGGGGCACATCGGTTCGCAGTTGTTCACGATTGAGTTCGTCGATTACGTTCGCCATGGTTGATCTTTCCGCGGAGTGCGCATTTGGATGAAGGCAAGGTGCCGCCCCGTATGTGCGATGGATGAACATTCGTGATGAGGCATAGCCTCAGAAAGTCACCTTTGAATCGTACCATCCGCCCGGTGTGTGCTAGCTCGGGAGACGCCACGCTTGGTTCGCTTCGGAACCGAACGGGTTGACACGCTTCTACGAACCTGTGAAGCAACCCACCAACGGGCATACAAGTCGGGCCGGCGCTCTCGGGTCCGCAAGATTGACTGCATTCGGCGCCAGTCATCAACTGCCTTGTGGTCGCCTGACCTGAGCACTGGTGGCACCTCTTGCCCGTTGACGTTCGCCGGTCGGGTGAAATGCGGGTATTCAAGCAGGCCGGCAGTGTGGCTCTCGTCAACTGCAGATTCCGGAGACCCCAGTGCGCCGGGGAGAAGCCTGACGATTGCATCCGTCAGGACCAGTGCCGGCAGTTCACCACCGGAAACAACAAAGTCGCCCACAGACACCTGCTGGTCAATCATCGACGTGCGGACACGATCGTCGATGCCTTCATAGTGGCCGCAAACCAAGAGGACCCTCGTTCGTGTTGCAAGGTTGGTGATGGTGGCTTGGGACAGCACGTCACCTTGCGGGCACAGTAGGATGCGCTCGACTTTTTCGGTGACTGAACCATCGCAAATATCCGATATCGCCCGGATAAGCGGCTCGGCCTTCAGCACCATGCCTGCGCCACCGCCAAAAGGAACGTCATCCGCAGTGCGGTGCCGATCGGTCGTCCACTGCCTGAGGTCGTGGACGCGGATGTCCGCGACGCCAGCCTTGACGGCGCGACCGACTATGCTGTGGCCTAAAGCCCCGGACACCATGTCGGGAAACAGTGTCAGGATGTCGATACGCATTTGCTGCCACTCTCCCGCGACGCTAGTCACGTCCCGGACCTCAGGGAGTGCCCCGAACTTAGTCGTCAATCAGACCAAGAAGCAGATGGACAGTCATTGAGCGGCCATCAAGGTCGATGTTCTTGATGACATCAGGAATGACTGGCAGGAGTATTTCACCTTTCGGGCCATTGACAACGTAGACGTCGTTACTGCCCGTCTGGATGACTTCGGTGAGACGACCGAGTTCTGTCCCTGCTTCGTCGAATACAGACAGGCCGATGAGTTGGTGAATGAAGTACTCCCCAGGCTCAAGTTTGACTGCTTCTGCGTCAGGCAGGTAAAGGTACGTACCGAAGAGCGCACGGGCGCGTTCTCGGGTGGTGACGGTGTCCAGGCGCAACGTCAACCCGACCCCGTGGACCCCTCGACGCAAGATACGCGCCGGAGCGAGCGCCTGTCCGACAAAAATCCGCTGAACGGTCCTGAACCTGCCTGCGCGGTCGCTGAATGCCTGCACGCGCAGGTCTCCAAGTGGTCCGAATGCGCCCATCACTTGGCCTACCGCTATGTACCCGTCGGGAGTTTCTACCGATGCGGGGCGACGCGAGGAAACGGTGGCGAGGCGAGGCTCGGCGCCCGCGGAAGTTGTCGGCGTGGGTTTCGCAGGCGAT